>Ga0310345_10000814_pt1 | contig 39831 bp, 28 predicted proteins | sample HC15DNA20500_MG_FD_204667 | JGI IMG/M metagenome (GOLD analysis project Ga0310345, IMG submission 204667) | Marine microbial communities from station ALOHA, North Pacific Subtropical Gyre - HC15-DNA-20-500_MG | ecosystem: Environmental > Aquatic > Marine > Oceanic | place: Pacific Ocean: North... | reverse complement strand
CCGCGCTGGGGTCGCGGGGCCAGCGCGCGAAGCGCGCGAGGCCCCGACGGAGTCGGGAGGGGGGCCCCATTGGCGCTTTGCCCAATGGGGGGAGGGTTTGCACCAAACCCTCCAGCAAGCTCAGCGCAAGCGGAGCTGGTAGCGGCCGCGCCCGCTCCCGTCGTAGGAATTGGCGCGCACCGTGTAGGTGCCGCTCACCGGGACCACGAAGTCGATGTGGCTGTTCGTGCCCTCGCCTCCGTCGTCGTCCTGCACGAGCGAGGTCCCGTCGGGACCGATCAGCCAGAGGTAGGTGTCGAGCTCCGCGCTCACCATGTCGATCACCACCCGCTGCCCGGCCGCGAGCTCGAAGCGATAGTCGTCGTAGGGGGAGTCGTCCTGCTGCACGCGCGGGTCGTCGTCGGTGAGCTCGCCCTCGATGACGTCGCCCCCCAGCGCGGTCGGGCTGGGCGCGGCGAGCTCGTGCGCGAAGCCGAACGTCACCGCCAGGCCCATGACGCGGTCGCTGCAGACCTCGACCGCGTCCGGCTCGCCGGCGAGCATCGAGCGGGCGCAGAAGGCGCGCACCTCCTCGACCTCGGGGGTGTGATAGCGGTGGTCCAGCAGGCGCTCGGTCGACTGGTCCACGGCCCGGTCGTCGCCCGAGGCGGCGGTGAGGAAGAGGCCGACCAGGTCGCGGGCCTCCTCCTCCCCGCTCGGCGCGGACGCCGCGAGGTTCTGGTTCCGGGCCTCGCCGCCCGCGGTCGCGGTCACGGCGACCGGAGCCGGCTCGGGCTCGGGGCCGCAGGCGAGGAGGACGAGGGTCAGGGCGGCGCAGATCGTGGGACGCACCGAGCCAGTCTACATGGTCAGGGCAAGGTGCCGGTCAGCTCGGCCTCGATCACGAGCACGCCGCGGCGGGGGCGAGCCCGCTCGGTCTGGGCGAGCGTCAGGCGCAGATCGGCGAGCTCGGGCGCGAGGCCGCCGAGGTCCCCGAGGCTCGGGAGCGGCACGTCGAGCGAGAGCCCGTCCCGGAGCGAGCCGCTGAGCATCGGCCAGAGATCGAGCAGCAAGGTGCGCACGGTGTCGGCGGTCAGCGCGCGCGGGTTCGAGGGCGGCTGCAGGGTCCAGACCCGGATGGCCGGCTCCTCGTCGAGCAGGATCGCGATGCGGTTGTCCCGGACGTCGAGGTTCACGCCGGCGTCGATCGTCACCGCGTAGCGCACCGGCTCGCCCTGGTAGGTCAGCGCGAGCTCGAGCTGACCGAGGGTGAGGACCAGGTCGTCCTCCTCCTCCGGGCGCGGCGGGCGCAGCACCGGCGGGAGCCGCCCGAGGATCCGGGCCTCGCTCACGAGCCCGCTCAGCGACTCGGGCAGGATCGGGCTCGCGTCCACGTCGAGCAGCCCCGAGCTCCACAGCGAGTGGAGCAGCGCGTTGAGCAGCGCGAGCCGGACCGCGACCTTCAGCGAGCCGTCGCCGAAGAACGGCGGCGCGCGGTCCACGTCGCTCAGGCGCGGCACCCCGCGGCTCTCCGGGTGCAGGCTGACCACGTCGGTGCCCACCCGGGTGCGCATGCCGAGGGTGATCTGGCTGCGGAAGGTGGGCTGCAGCGCGGCGACGCGGCCGTCGATCTGGAGCGTCACCGCCGGGAAGGGCGGGCTGTCGAGGGTCAGCTCCTGGTCCTGGAGCGCGCCGTCGATGGCCGTGAAGGCGTCCTGGAGCAGCGCGGGCACGCTGTCCTCGAGGGTGTCCCGGAGCGCGTCCACCAGGAGGGTCTCGAGGGTCGTCCGGAAGAGCCCCTCGGCGAGCCGGAACACCGCCGCGGTCTCCTCGCTCACGAAGCTGCCCTCGAGCGACTCCAGGCCGACGACGAGGTCGCCGAGCGTGACCTCGATCGCGGCGTCGGGGCTCTCCTTGCGGATCGTCATGCGCGCGAAGGCCACGCCGGCGGCGCGGATGGACCCGGTCAGCGGGAGGCTCGTGCCCTCCACCTGGAGGAGGCCGCTCGTGTCGGCCTCGAGGGTGCCGAGGCGGACGAAGAGATCCGCGCCGTCGTCGGTCACGTCGATCTCGACCTGGGGATCGGCGAGCCGGGCGCCGGTGACGCGCAGGGTGAAGGTGGGCGGGTCGTCCACGACCGGATCGGGGATCACGCCGCCGACGTCCAGCGAGGCGAGCGCGAGCTCCATGATGTCGGCGAGGTCGCGGGTGACCACCGGCTCCGCGGTCCGGTCGAGGGGGACGCCGTCGTCGAAGAAGCCCTGACCGAGCCAGAGCGAGAGCCCGTCGTCGAGGGTGAGCGACGGCCGGCCCTCGGCGTCGAGCGCGGGCGTGTAGGCGGGCGCCCAGAGCACGTCCATCTCGACCTCGGAGACGTCGGTCAGGCCGTCGGACGCGGTGACCACGAGGTGGTTCACGCCGAAGAAGCCCTCCAGCGTCGCCTCGAACTGGCCGAGCGCGTCGACCTCCGCCGGCGCGCCGTTCACGTAGACGTTCACCATGCCGCGGTCGGCGACCGAGCCGGTGACGACGATGCCCTCCGCGTCGTCGAGCTCCGCGCCCGGCGTCGGCGAGGTGACCTCCAGGCTGGGCATGCCGTCGTCGACGCGGATCGCGACCGTGTCGCAGAGGGTCGGCGCCTCGTCCATCAGGGTCGGCGCGACGCAGCCGGTGAACACCACCCGCCCCTCGCCGGTCAGGGTGAAGGCGCGCGCCCGCGGGCTCTCGCCCGGCGCGCCGGCCTCGGCCGCGGCGTCGGGCTCGACCGACCAGATCACCTCGACGTCCTCGATCGGCTCGCCGAAGACGTCGAACACCCGCCCGGTCAGCATCACCGTCTCGCCGGTGTGATACCAGGTGCGCGAGGGCGCGATGACCGCCTCGATCCGGGCCGGATCGGGCGCGCCGCCGCAGCCGGCGGCGAAGAGGAGCGCGAGCGCGAGGAGCCGCCTCATCGGACCGCGAAGTCCCCGCGCAGCACGAAGTGCGGCGCCTCGAAGGCCAGGGCCGGCGACGTCAGCCCGAGCCGGGCGCCCGCCGGGAGCCCGTAGCGGGCCAGGCTCGCCGGGATGGAGAAGCTCGGGATGGGCAGCGCCGGGAGCGCGTCGTCGAGCGCCGGCCGGAGGACCCGCTCGAGCAGGCGGGTCAAGAAGCCCTCCAGGGTGTCGCGGGTGCGCATGTCGAGGCTCGCGAGGTCGGTGCTGAAGAAGAGCTGCTCGACCCGGAAGTCCTCGAAGACGAGGTCCTCCCCGGCGAGCCGCGCGGACAGCGAGGCCCGCACGCCCAGAGTGAGGAAGACGGGCTCGCTGAACAGCTCCGGGTAGCGCAGCAGCAGCGTGACCGCGCCGAGCGACAGCTCGACCCGATCGGAGTCCTCGATCGTCACGACCGGCGGCAGCCCGGTGGCGAGCTGCGCCGACACCCCGTCCGGCACCCCGCCGATGGTGGCGCTGTCGAGCGTCGCGTCGAAGAAGCCGCCTCGCCAGAGCGCGTGGAGCGCCTGGTTGAGCAGCGTCTCGTGCACCGCGACCGCGGTCGTGCCGCTGCCCGAGGGATCGAGGATCCGTGCGCCCGGCCGCGAGGGCGCGCCGAGGGTCGGCCGGGCGTGCGCCGCCGGGGCCGAGAAGCGGGTCCCGATGCCGAAGAGCATGCGGGTCGAGGACGTGTCGAGGGTCGAGAAGCCGACCCCGAAGCTCAGCGCGATGTCCTCGCCGCCGTCGAGCCGGGGCACGTCGAACGAGGTCCCGAGCGTCGAGACGTCGAGGCCGCCGATGACGTCGTCGAGGATCTCGTTGAAGTTGTCGGTGACCCAGTCGCGCACGAGGCCGGCCACGAGGTCGCGGATGCTGCCGTTGAAGAGGCCGACGATGATGTCGATGATCGCGCCGCTGAGGCCGGAGAAGTCGGTGCTGATGCGCCCGACCGACACCGAGACCGAGCCGGGGCGGACCCGCATGCGGGGCCGGCCGCCCGAGAGCGAGGTGTCGAAGATCGCGCGCACGTCGACGGAGTCGAAGGTGACCCACCCGCGCGTGTCGTAGTTGATCCCGGAGACGTGTCCGCGCGCCCGCACCCGCACCCGCACGTTGCGCAGGGTGACGTTCGCGCGGAGGCCGCCCGGGACCGTGGTGAGGGTCGTCGTGTTCGGCCCGTTGATCTCGGAGTCGAGGTAGATGACCTCGCTCCGCAGGACGCAGACGCCGAGCACGCGCTGATCGCAGCCGCTGGGCTTGAGCGGGTTGCTCGCGAGCAGCTGCGCGTGCAGCTCGTCCCGGAGGCCCGTGCTGTTCAGCACCGTGCTCAGCACGTCGGCGAGGGAGTCGAGGGGATCGCTCCGGTTGGCGTCGTCGAAGGCGGCCTGCCGCAGCCGGAGCGAGAGCATGTCGTCCGCGGCCCGGTCGTCGGGCGCCCAGGTGTCGGCGAGGAGGAACGCGCAGGTGCGGCTCGTCTCCCGGCCCGCCGAGTCGACCGCGGCGAGGTCGACGAAGTTGATGCCGTAGGCCGCGTCGAGCGTGTGAGTGAAGACCCCGCTCCCGTCGAGGGGCACGGTCGCGCCGTTCACCCGCACCTCGGTCACGCCGGAGAGATCGGCGACCGAGCCGGTGAAGGTCAGCGTGCCCGCGGCCCGGTCGAGGATCGCGCCGTCGAGCGGGTCGTCGCAGGAGATGGCGGGCCCGGAGCCGTCGACGATCACGGTGGTGGTCGCCTCGAGGGGCAGGTCGTCCTGGGTGGGCGGCGTGACGCGCGCGGTGAGGGTGTAGACGCCGTCCGCGAGGTAGCGGAAGCGCCCGTCGCCGAGCTGCTGGCCCGCGGGCTCGCTGGTCACCGGGACGTCGGCCGAGGGGACCTCGTTGCCGAAGCGGTCGGTGACGATGCGGGCGATGTCGACCACCTGGCCGATGGCGTAGACCGGCTGGTCGGGCACCCGCGCGAGGACCAGCGAGGCGGGCAAGCCCGGGCGGACCTCGATCTCGGTCGGCACGCTGATCGCGCCCGGCACGTCGCAGTGCACGTCGAAGCGGCCGGCGCGGGTGAAGGTGCCGAGCGTGCCCTCGAACGCGTTGCCCTCGTCCATCGGGTCGGCGCGCACCGTGGCCGCCGCGCCGGTGACCCGGTTGCCGTAGGCGTCGAAGACGTCGCAGGTCACGCGCGCCGTCTCGCCGGCCTCCACCGAGTCGAAGTCGAGGCTCGCCACCGCGCGGGCCGGGTGCCCGGGGGTGACCTCGACGATCGCGGGCGTCTCGTCGACCAGGCGGAGCGAGGGGAAGGAGCAGCCCACCTCCAGGCGCCCGGCCAGGGTCGCGACCCAGGCGCCGTCCTCGGCGCGCTCGACCGAGGCGCGAGGCGCGAAGCGCAACGACGCCTCGAGGTCCGGCGGCGGCGCGAACGTCTCCCCCGCCTCGTCGACCAGCAGGCACGACACCGGGAGCGGCGCCCCGGCTCGCACCGTGGTCGGCGCGCTCGTGTCCACGCCGACGGGGATCAGCGGCTCGCCTCCGTCGGCGCCCCCGTCCGCCACCTGCATCCCGTCCCCGCACGCCCACGCGGCGAGCGCGAAGCACACCAAGCCGACTCGTCTCATCCCGTCTCCCCGACTGCCCGAGCGATGATAGGACAGCCCGGGACCGTTTTCAGCGCGGCTGGTGTCCACGGGAGCGCGGGACTAGAACGGCCGGCATGACCACCGATCTGACCCTGCGCAAGCATCCGTCGTTCCCCGGCGTCGAGGGGCCGGTGCTGGTCGTCGTCATGGACGGCGTCGGCATCGGGCGCGAGGACGAGGGCGACGCCGTCTGGCTCGCGCGCACGCCGAACCTGGACTGGCTGAAGGAGAACGCCTGCTACCTCGAGCTGAAGGCGCACGGGACCGCGGTCGGCCTGCCCAGCGACGACGACATGGGCAACAGCGAGGTCGGTCACAACGCGCTCGGCGCGGGGCGGGTCTTCGAGCAGGGGGCCAAGCTGGTCAACCTGGCGATCGAGGACGGCAGCCTGTTCGAAGGCGAGCCGTGGCGCGAGGCGGTGGCCCGGGTGAAGGAGAGCGGCGAGCCGCTGCACTTCATCGGGCTGCTCAGCGACGGCAACGTGCACTCCCACATCGAGCACCTCTTCGCGATGCTGCGCCGCGCGGCGGACGACGGCGTCGAGCGCGCCCGGGTGCACGCCCTCCTCGACGGCCGCGACGTGCCGGAGACCAGCGCGCTCGAGTACGTCGACCGCCTGGAGGAGGTGCTCGCGGAGCTGAGCGAGGGCGACCGCGACTACCGGGTGGCGAGCGGCGGTGGGCGCATGAAGGTCACCATGGATCGGTACGAGGCCGACTGGGCGATGGTCGAGCGCGGCTGGCAGCTGCACGTGCGTGGGGAGGGCCGGACCTTCCCGTCGCTGCGCGAGGCGATCGAGACGCTGCGCGACGAGACCGGCGCGACCGATCAGAACCTCCCGGGGTTCGTCATCGCCGACGGCGACGCGCCGGTGGGCCCCATCCGCGACGGCGCGAGCGTCATCTTCTTCAACTTCCGCGGCGACCGCGCGCTCGAGATCACGCGCGCCTTCGAGGAGGACGACTTCGACGCCTTCGATCGAGGCCCGCGCCCCGACGTCTTCTACGCTGGCATGATGCAGTACGACGGCGATCTGCAGCTCCCGCGCACCTTCCTCGTCTCGCCGCCGAGCATCGACCGCAGCGTCGGCGAGCACCTCGCGGCGAACGGCGTGACGCAGCTCGCGATCAGCGAGACCCAGAAGTTCGGCCACGTCACCTACTTCTGGAACGGGAACCGGACGGAGCCGTTCGACGCGAAGACCGAGACCTACGTGCAGATCGACAGCGACACGCGGCCGTTCGAGGAGCGGCCTTGGATGAAGGCGGCGGAGATCACCGACGCGCTGCTCGACGCGCTCGAGACCGGCGCGCACCGCCACGCGCGGGTGAACTACGCCAACGGCGACATGGTCGGCCACACCGGCTTCCGCGAGGCGGCGGTGGTCGCGGTCGAGGCGGTCGACGTCCAGATCGGGCGCATCCTCCCGTTCCTGAAGAAGCGCAAGGGCGCGATCATCCTCACCGCCGATCACGGCAACGCCGACCAGATGTACGAGGTCGACAAGAAGAGCGGCGACTACCAGCGCAAGGACGACGGCGCGCTGAAGGCGCGCACGAGCCACACCCTCAACCCGGTGCCCTGCTACGTCTACGCGCCGGGCGCCGAGGTCGCGATCGACGCGTCGGTGGAGACGCCCGGGCTCGCGAACGTCGCGTCGAGCCTGCTCTTCCTCCTCGGGTTCGCCGCGCCGTCCGACTACCTCCCGAGCTTCCTGAAGGGGGCGTCGTGATCCGCGCGCTGCTCACGCTCGGCCTCTGGCTGCTGCCCGCGCTGGCCGCGGCCCAGGGCGTCTTCCCCCACGCGCCGCGCGAGGACCGGCTGCCGAACGGGCTGCGGGTGATCACCCTCCGCACCGACACGCCCGGCATCGTCGCCTACGACACCCTCGTGGGCGTGGGCGCGCGGGACGAGGTGGAGCCCGGGCACAGCGGCTACGCGCACCTCTTCGAGCACATGATGTTCCGCGGCACCGAGCGCTTCCCGCAGGAGGCCTACGAGGCGGCGATCCAGAGCTTCGGCGCGGACAACAACGCGTACACCACGCAGGACTACACGCTCTACCACGTGACCGCGCCGTCGAGCGTCCTCGACCGGATCGTCGAGCTCGAGGCCGACCGCTTCCAGCACCTCTCGTACACCGAGGAGGCCTACCGCACGGAGACCGGCGCGGTGCGCGGCGAGTACGACAAGAGCGCCACCAGCCCGACGCGGCGCATGTGGGAGCAGCTGAGCGAGCTGGCCTTCACCCGTCACACCTACGGGCACACCACGCTCGGCTACCTCCGCGACATCGAGCGCATGCCCGAGGAGGTCGACTACTCGCGCCGCTTCTTCGAGCGCTTCTACACGCCCGACAACACCACGATCATCGTGGCCGGCGACGTCGACCACGACGCGCTGATGGCGCGGGTCCGCGAGCACTACGGCCCGTGGCGAGGGCGGCGCGCGCGGAGCCGCGTCCCGACCGAGCCCGAGCCGACCGAGGGCGGACGCCGCCACATCGACTGGCCGGCGCCTGCCTCGCCCCGGATGTTCGTCGCGTGGCGCACCCCGGCCTTCGTCTCCGGGCGCACCGAGGCGGCGCGACGACGGGCGCTCCGGGACACCGCGGCGCTTCGGGTCGTGCACGGCCTGCTCTTCAGCGAGTCGGCGCCCCTGCACCAGCGCCTCGTGCTCGAGGAGCGGAGCGCGCTGTCCCTCTCGAGCTGGGCCGGCGACCAGAGCGTGGACCCGCATCTCCTGGTGTCGAGCGCGGTGCTGGCCGAGGGGACGGAGTTCGACACCGTCATCGACGCCATCCAGTCGTCGGTCGACGCTCTGGCCGCGGGCGAGGTCGACGCGGCGCGGGTGGACGCGGTGAAGAGCCACGTGCGCTACGCGCTCTCGATGTCCATGCAGACGCCGTCGAGCGTGGCCGACGTCGCGGCGCGCTTCGTGGCCGTGGGAGGATCGCTCGACGCGCTCGACGGCTACCTCGAGGCGCTCGCGGCGGTGACGCCCGAGGACGTGGCCCGGGTCGCCGGCGCGTACCTGAACGCGGAGCGACGGTTCATCGTGACGCTCGCGCGGGGGGACGGAGCGTGAGGCGCTGGCTCTGGATCGTGGCGCTCGTGGGCTGCGGCGGCGCGCCGACCGCGCCTCGCGAGTACCCGCGCCTGCCGGCGGAGGAGCCCACGGCGACGGCGCCGACCGAGACGCGCGAGCCGCTGCGTGACGTGCCGCTCGTGGTGGCCCAGCGGAGCGACGACCCGGTCGTCACCTTCCGGGTCGCCTTCGAGGCGGGCTCGGCGGCGGACCCCGAGGGCTACGAGGGCCTCACGCGGCTCGCCGCCCAGCTGATGGCGAGCGGCGGCGCCGGAGACCTGAGCTACGCGGAGCTGACGCGCGCGCTCTACCCGATGGCCGCCTCGATCCACGCGCACGTGGGCCGGGACATGACCGTCTTCGTGGGGCAGGCGCATCGCGATCACGCCGAGCGCTTCTACGGGATCTTCCGCGACGTGCTGCTCTCGCCCGCGATGAGCGAGGCCGACTTCGAGCGCGTGCGGGACCAGCAGCGGGAGGCCCTGCGCGTCGATCTGCGGAGCTCGGACGACGAGGCGCTCGGCGAGGCGGCGCTCCACGCGCTGACGTACGGCGGTCACCCTTACGCGCACCCGCCGCTGGGCACCGAGCGCGGGCTCTCGCGGGTGCGCCTGGACGACGTGCGCGCTCACCGGCGCCGGGTCTTCTGCGCCGGCCGCGCGATCGTGGGCATCGCGGGGGACTACCCGGAGGCGCTCGAGGCGAGCCTGGTGCGCGACGTCTCGGGGCTGGACGGAGAGTCGTGTCTCGGTCGCCGTCCGCTGCCCGCGGTCGAGCCGCTCGAAGCGCCGCGCGTGCTCATCGTGCGCAAGCCGGACGCGCCCGCGGTGGCCGTGTCGATGGGCTTCCCCATCGAGGTGCGCCGCGAGCACCCCGACTACCCCGCCCTCGTGCTCGTCGCGAGCTGGCTCGGTCAGCACCGTCAATTCATCGGTCGCCTCATGCAGGCCATCCGCGGCCAGCGCGGCCTGAACTACGGCGACTACGCCTACGCCGAGAGCTTCACGCAGGACGGCTGGTCGACCTTCCCGCTCCCGAACGTGGCGCGTCGACAGCAGCACTTCTCCATCTGGCTGCGCCCCTTGCGCCCGGAGACCGCGCACTTCGCGATCCGGCTCGCCATCCGGGAGCTGCGCGGGCTGGTGGAGCGCGGCCTGAGCGCCGAAGAGCTCGACCGCGTCCGCACCTTCGCCGACCGCTACTACGCGCTCTACTTGCAGACCTCGAGCCGCGCCCTCGGCTTCGCGATGGACGACGCCTCCTACGGCGTCGACGCGCCCTACCTCGAGCGCCTCCGCGCCGCCTGGGCCGAGCTCACCCCGGAGGCCGTGCACGCCGCCATCCGCCGTCACCTCCGCCCCGACCAGCTGCGCATCGCCCTCGTCGCCAGCGACGCCGAGGCCCTCGCCGAAGCCCTCGCCACCGACGCCGAGAGCCCGATCACCTACACCACCGAGGTCCCCGAGACCGTCCGCGCCGAAGACGCCGAGATCATCGCCTACCCCCTCGGCCTCGCGAGAGACGCGATCCAGATCCGCCCCGTCGACTCCATGTTCTGAGACACGGGGACGGAGTTTCCTTGTTGCCCACCCCGCCGGCGCTGCCCCCGATCAGGGACATTGGGACGGAGTTTCCTTGTTGCCTTGTCAGGAGGCGAGGGACCGCTCGTCGGTCTCCGGCTCCAGAAGCAGAGCGTCGATCACGCGAGCCACGGACTGAGCCAGCTCCGCGTCGTCTGCGAAGCCCGAGACGATCTTCGAGGCGTTTCCCCGGCTCATCGACAGCGCGGCGGCCATCTCGCTCATGGGCCGTCCCAATCGATGCCAGGTGAGCACGGCGATTCGGCGGGCGCGTGTGCGACCGGAGGCGCGGAGTCGCTCTCGCATCGCCTCGACCGACACACGTTCGAGGCGGGCCACCGCGACGAGGACGTCGAGTGCCGAGCCCGGGTATCCCGCGCGAACGTGCAGCCCTGGAGTACGCGAAGGAAGGACGGCGACGGTCCCGTCCGAGCGCATGGCACCAGCGCGGACCTCCGCACCGCTTCCCGAGCGTCGCCGCTCTTCCGCCCGGTCCGCCGCCACGGTGCGACCGGAGATAGCGTCGTCGCGTGGGTCGTCGGCGTGGCCTGTGACGTGCTCCTGCAAGACACGGCGGCCGTCGGAGTCGTCGGAGAGGTCACACAGCGACAGGGCCAGCCGCGCATCGAGCACACTCGGACGGTGCTCCAGACCGATGAGCGCGCGATGGCTCGTCCAGTCGCTCAGCTCCGCTGACTGGACAACGTTCGCCCTGACCGGGTTGTTGTGGATGTATGCGATCAAGTAGGCCGTGCGTTCGAGCGGCAAGAAGATGGTCGTCGGGCGCTCGGCGATGAGCGGGCCGCGGGACTTGCAGCCGTCTCGCGACAGGAACGAGTGCATCCATCGCGTCCATCCGGTGTGCACCGAGCGACCCCATTCAGCGAGGCTGTGCCTGCCCGTGAGGAACGCCAGGTGGATGTGGTTGGACATCACTGCCCAGGCGAGGAGCCGCCAGTCGGTCCGCCGAACCGCTTTGAACAGGCGCCTCAGGTACGCGGCGCGCGCTTCGCGGGTCGTGATGAGGAACCGCTCGTTGACGAATCGAACGATGACGTGAACGAGCTGGTGGGGAAGGTGCAGTCTGTGAGTGCGAGGCATGCCGCGGTCATCGCGGCGTGTCCGACAACGTTGCGTCCGGGCATTGGGAAACTGAGGAACTCCGTCCCAGAGTCCTAGGGCTAGGGGGGATCGACGCCGTTGGGCAACAAGGAAACTCCGTCCCCGGGTCCTAATTCTCGGAGGACGTCCTCGATCATGGCCTCGATCAGGCGCGCGCCTTTCGCGGCGGTGGCGGTGGTGGGGTCTCCGAAGACGCCTTGCGGGCTGTAGCTCGGGCTGTCGGGGTTCTTCGAGGTCCAGCGGCCGGGCTTCACCTCTCGGGTCCACGCTCGGGCGCGGGCCAGGTTCACGCGCTCGGGGTGGAGGTGGAGCATGACGCTGGTCTCGGCTTCGTCGGCGTGCTCGCCGCGCTCCTGTTTGCAGATCGCGCGCTTGGTCGCGACGAAGCGCTCGCCTCGGTAGAGGTGGACGACGCGGGCGTCGAGGGCGACGAGCTCCATCGCTTGCTCGATCGGGCGGATGGTGCTGATGCCGGTGTTCAGGATCACGACGCGCGCCGCTCCCGCCCGGGCGAGGTCCCGGAGCAACGCCTCGATCACCCCCGCGAAGACGTCGGCGGGGAGGCTCGTCGAGCCCGCGTAGTCGAGGAAGGCGGGGTAGTGGCCGTAGCCCACGGTCGGCCAGGCGAGGCCGTCGATCCGCTCGGCCACCCGCGCCGCGACCGCCTCCGCGGTGAGCCAGTCGGTCGACATCGGCAGATGCGGCCCGTGCTGCTTGGACGCCGCGCCCACCGGGAGCAGCGCCACCGCGCCGCGCGCGAGGGCGGCCTCGACGTCGGGCCAGCTCAGATCAGCGACGCGTGACATGCGACGCATTCTGCATCGCGGTCGCCGGTCGAAGCGAGCGCGCCATCGCCTCGAAGCGCGGCGCCCAGCGCTCGGCGTCTCCCTCGCGCACGCTCGCGCGGAGCAGGAACGCGCCGCCCTCCGTCTCGAGGTACGCGCCGTAGAGGAGGAGCGAATCGCCCTCGACCGTCGCCGTCATCGCGATCTGGTAGCCGGGCAGCGCGCCGCCGCTCAAGGGCGTCGCCCGCGGCTCCCCTTCGATCGGCACCCCCGCGAAGCGCGCGCCCAGCATGCGCCCTCGCGCCTCGGTGCTCTCGGGACGCGCGCCGACGAAGGGCGCGTACACGATGTCGATCGACGCGTCGGCCGAGGGGAAGGGCACGGCGCGCGGGGCGGTGCGCAGGACGAGCTCCTCGTTCGAGACGAGGAGGGTCGACAGCTCCGCCGGCACCTGCATCCGGATCCCGAGCACCGCGATCGGGTCGAGCTCCGCCGACGGATCGAGCCGCACGGAGTCGAGGATCGCCGCCACGCGCCGCCGCTCCGACACCGGGTGACGGATGAGGATGCGTCCCAGCGCGCCGTCGCTCCAGAGGGTCAGGATCCGCAGCTCGGCCTCGCCGACGCGGCCGGTGACCTCGACACCTTCGACGCCTTCACCCCAGGTGATCGAGCGCGCGCGCACGTCGGGGTCGCGGAGCCGCATGCGCGCGAGATCGGCCTCCACGATCTCCGCCTCGGTGCCGGGCGGGACGGTAGCGTCCGAGAGCTGCAGCGCGACGCCCAGGTCGGCGTCCTCGTAGCGCAGCGTGTGGCGCACCCGCCGCATGGACGGGGGGAGCGAGAGGGTCAGCCGGGAGCCCGGCGGCCGGACCGCGCGGAGGGGCTCCGCCGCCGGAGGCGCCTCGGGCGCCGGCTGGCTGCCGCCGCAAGCGGGGAGCGCGAGCGCCGTGAGCAGCGCGACGAGGAGGGGAGCGCGCGTCACGGCCGCCAGTCGGGGTTGAGGCGCGCGGTGAGCACGTGGTCGTGCCACTCCCCGTCGATCAGCAGGTAGTCGCGCGCGTAGCCTTGCGGCACGAAGCCGAGCCGCGCGAGCAGCCCCCCGCTCCGCAGGTTGTCGGGGCGGTGGTTCGCCTCGATCCGATGCAGCCCGAGCGGCCCGAAGGCCCACGCGATGGCGCCCTCGAGCGCCTCCTTCATCAGCCCCCGACCTTCGCGCTCGCCGTCGATGCCGAAGCCGAGGTGACAGCAGTGGAAGGCGCCGCGCACGACGTTGGCGAAGTGCACGTGCCCGACGACCGGGCCGTCTCCCTCCGCGAAGACGAAGAGACGGTAGGCGCGGTCCTGCTCGCTCAGCTCCGCGTCGGCGGCGATGCGGCGGTGCCAGAAGGAGTCGGTGAAGAAGCCCTCCGGCCGCCGCGGATCCCAGCGCGCGAAGTGCGCCCGGTTGCGCCGCTGATAGTCGGCCACCCGCGGCGCGTCGCGGTCCTCCGCCAGGCGGAGCGCGGCGCGCGCGGTGACGATCGGCAGCGCGTCCAGCGCGGCCTCGCTCACTGCAGCTCGGGCGGAAGGTCCTCTTCCGGCTCCGGTTCCGGCTCGGGCTGCGCCGCGGCCGGCTGCGCGGCCGGCGCCGACTCGCTGGCCGCCTCGACCAGGGTCAGGCTGTCCTCCGGCACGAGCCCCCGGAGCGCCACGTCCTCGTCGACCGCCACGAAGACGTCGACCATGCCGCCGTCCTGCCGGCCGAGCTCCCGAGCCCAGCCCTGCGAGCGGAGTCGCGCGATCGTCCGGCCGTGGAAGCGGATGCGGGTGCCCTCCGCGACGCGATGCAGGTTGCCGCTCTCCTGGCTCATCCAGTAGGGGCGGTCCCCCTCGCCGCTCGGCACCATCGGCTCGGGCGCCGGCGCCGCGCCCTGACAGGCGGTGAGGCTGCCCTGCACGTAGCCGGTGAGGTAGGGACCGAAGCCGGCCCGCACCCCGTACCAGTCGTTGCGCGCGCGGAGCACGGTCACGGTCATGCCGGGGTCGGCCGCGGGGAGGTTGGCGACCGGCTCGCCGCCCGGGCGCTCGTAGATCGGCACGGTCTGGCCCGCCGGGAGGCGGTAACAGTCACCCGGTGTCACACCTTCGGCGTCGCCCTCGGGCGGGCGGTCGGCCAGATGCTCGGCCGGGAAGGTGCCCACGAACGGGCCGACGAAGTTGGCGCCGCCCATCCACGGGCGGACCTCGACGCGCATCTGCCCCTCCTCCTCGGCCGGACCGAGGATGCCGACCAGGTCGCCGGGCGCGAGGTACGCGCGGGTGCCCTCGACGCGGCCACGGTGCTGCGCGTAGGCGGCCACCCGGCTCAGCGGCACCCAGCCCTTGGTGGCCAGCGCGCCGGCGACCAGGACCTCGATCCGGCCGTTGACGGGCGCGGACTCGAGCCGCACCCGCACGCCGGGGTTCAGGTAGCCGACCGCGGGCGCGTTCTCCGCGTTGCCGAGGTAGAGCGCCGGACCGACGCCCGGCCCGATCACGAGCACGCGCGGCCAGTCCTCCGGCGGCGGCCCGGCCTCGATCTCCGTGGGCTGCGTCGTCGCGCCACCGGTGCTCGACGTGTCCTGCGCCTCCTGGGCGGCGCGCGGACGACAGCCCGCGATCGCCAGGCACGAGATCAAGCCGACGATCGAGACGCTGAACGGACGGACCGCCCCACCCCAACGAATTCCGCTACGCATGAACGCCCTGTTAGCAGAAGGCGCGCCAGGACCCAAGTAAGCGGTCAGCGATAGCGGAGGCGGAGCTTGATCCCGAGGAAGTCGGCGATCTTCTGGGCGTGCGCGCGCGGGATCCGATCGAGTCGGCCCTCCACCGTCGCCCGGGCGCGCGCGTGAGGCTCGCCCTTGAGCGCGGGGAGCACGACCTCGGTCCACGCGATCAGCGTCTTGGCGTCCGCCTCGCGGAGCGCCTTGTTGAGCACGTCCTCGAGCCGCTTCTGGTACGCGACCGACGCGGTGCAGAGCCCGGCGAAGGTGCGCACGAGGCCGTCCTTGCCGGCGTCGGTCGCCTCGTCGAAGCACTCCTTGAGCTTCGGGAGGTGACGGGCCACGCGCGCCGGGGCGACGCGGGCCATCACCGGGAGGGCGTGCGCCGCCGACTGGGCCGGGCGCCGCGCCTTCTTGCCGATCACGACCGCGTACCGATCGATGATCGGCACGACCGCCTCCGGCTTCTGGTTGACGATCTCGTCGAGGACCCGCCCCGCCTGCGCGGCGACGGACTTCTTGCCGCTGACCAGGTCGTCGCCGAGGTCGCCGACCGACTTGTCACCGTCGCCCGCGAGGACCCGCGAGGCCACGTCCTTGGCCGCCTGCGACTTGGTCGACGTGGGGCTCGTCTTCGACGCCTCTTCGGTCACCGACGGCTTCTTGGCCGGCGCCTTCTTGGCGGCAGCCTTCTTGGCCGTCTTCTTGGCGGACGCCTTCGCCGACGGCCGCTTCGCGGGCGCCTTGGTGGCAGTCTTCTTCGTCGTCTTCTTGGATGCCATCAGCGCTCCGGGCCGCGGTGTCGGCGCAGGATACGAGAGCCGTCCTCAAAACCCAAGCACGTCACGACCGCTCGACCTCCGCCAGCATCGCCGGCAGAGACACGTCGTATCGGTACGCGGTGCCGCGGTGTCCGCCCGGGAATTCCTCGTGGGAGACCCGGACGCCGCGCGCCACGAGCCGATCTCGCACCAGCCGCGCGCCGATCTGGAGGCCGTGCTCGTCGCGGTCGCCGGCGTCGAGGAAGACGTAGGCCGCCTCCTTCATCGCGTCGGGGCGCGCGTCGAGGCGGACGATCGGATCGTGCGCGAGCCAGCGCTGCCAGATCGCGTCGACGGGGAGCGCGGTCTCGATATCGAAGGGGAGGGCGGCGTGGGGAAAGGGCGCGCCCGGCTCCGGCGCGTAGCAGGCCGCGGTGGCGATCGTCATGATCGCCTCGAAGTCACCGCCGCTCCGCGGGCCGCGCTCGGCGAAGCGCTCGAGGAACGGGGCCACGCCGCCGGCGAGCTGGAGGGTGATGGCGGCCGAGGTGAAGCTCGGGCGAATGCTCGCCTCGAAGGCCGCGTCCCCGGCGTGACTCCCGTAGACCGCGAACGCCTCCGGGCGATCGATCCCGAGGCGCAGCGCGCCGAAGCCGCCCGACGAGCGCCCGACCACGGCCCGGGCCTCGCGCGCGGGGATGGTGCGGTAGCGTTCGTCCACGAAGGGTACGACCTCGTCGACGAGGTAGGACTGGTAGGGGCCGGTGGCCTCGGAGTCGAGGAACTGGCTGCCTCCCCAGCGGGTCATGCAGTCGGGGGAGACGAGGATCGCCTCGGGCACCTCGCCCCGCGCGAGCAGGGCCTCGTAGCGCTCGAAGAGGTCCGGCTCCCAGCACTTGTAGTTGAGGAGCGAGCGGTGCCCGGCGGCGTAGGGCGGCAGCACCCACATCGTCGGGAAGCGCCGCTGCCCGTCGTAGCTCGGGGGGAGGTAGACCAGCACCTCGCGGTCCGCCGGGTCGCCGAGCACGTTGCCGGCGAGGAGGCGGCTCTCGAGGAGGGGCAGCTCGACGCGTCCGCGCAGCATGGGCCCGTCGATAGCACATGCGTGCGCCCCTCATGGCTCTTATATTCCGCCACCCGTTCATGACCGAACGCATCCATCGCCTGACCGTCGCGATCTGCGGCGCGGGCCACTCCGGCTCCACCTTGCTGGGCCTGGTCCTCGGCAGTCACTCCCAGTGCTTCTACGCCGGCGAGGCGAAGAAGACGCTGTTCATCGGCGATCCGAAGAAGCCGCTCCGGAAGCGCGTCTGCAAGATCTGCGGGGAGGGCTGCGTGGTCTGGAGCCGGTTCGAGCAGCCGCCGACCCCGGACGTCTACGCCCAGGTGGCGCGGCTGACCGGCAAGCCGGTGATCGTCGACTCCACCAAGAAGGTCGACTGGCTGCGGGCGCGGCAGGCGGAGCTCGACGCGGCGGGCGTGCCGCACAAGCGGATCTTCCTCGCCCGCGACGGACGCGCGGTGGTGAACAGCCGGGTGCGCAAGTACCCGGACGAGGATCCGATCGCGGTGGTGGACGGATGGGCGACGCAGATCCGCGAGACGCGGGCCTTCCTGGAGGAGCGCCCCGACGACTGGATGCTGCTCCGCTACGAGCGGCTGGCGACCGAGCCCGAGGCTTCCGTCCGTGAGGTCTGCGCTTTCCTCGAGCTCCCGTTCGAGCCCGACATGCTCCGCTACCACGAGCGCGAGCATCACCCCCTCGGCGGAAACACCGGCACGCAGTCGGTGGTCGCGCGGGCGACCGAGGTGGAGGATCCCGCGTTCGCCTCCGTCCCGGAGCGCAGCCGTGGGTACTACGAGTCTCTGAAGGGCGGGTTCCGGCTCGACACGCGATGGAAGACGGAGCTGCCCCAGGCGGTGCGCGACGTGTTCGACGCGCGAGCCGGAGACCTCAACGCGCCTTTTCGTTGGGAGAGCTGATCGATGAAGAAAGTGGCCCTTGTCTTCCGCACCATCGGGGAGCGGACGAGCGAGCTCGCCCTCGAGCTGGCCAAGGAGAACCTGCAGCCGGATGAGGTGCACGTCCTCGAGAACTGCCGGCCCTTCACCGAGACGGTGAAGCGCATGATCGCGATCGACTACGACGCCGACTTCGTCGTCGCGGTGGACGCCGACAGCCTGATCTTCGAGGACATGCGCCCCTGGCTCGAGAAGAACGACCAGGCTTACGTCGACTGCTACGTGCACGACCGCTTCCGCGGGCGCATCCACTGCGGCGTGCACATCACGCGCATCGACGTCATCCGGGAGATGGCGAAGATCGAGCCGCCGGTGCACGACGAGGCCTACGTGCTGCGGCCGGAGTCGCGTCTCCGCAAGCTCGCGCTGAACCGGCTCGGCTACACCAAGTCGTTCAAGAGCTTCCGCATCTTCCACGACCACTTCCAGTGGCTCCATGACGTCTGGTCCAAGTACGCGCTGCGCGAGCTGCGCAGCCGGACGCTCGAGCAGCGTCGCAAGCTCGACGCCGCGCTCGACGCGTGGGGAGACAGCCCGGTCGTGGAGCTGCGGGTCGCGCGCGCCGCGGTGGAGTGGGCGCAGAACGAGCTCCCCGAGGGCACCACGCCGGAGGCGCTGTCCGCCGCGATCGCGAAGCTGCCCGAGCTCGGCGAGGCGCAGATCGCCAAGCTGGGTCTGACCGAGCGCGCGCCCCTCGTTCGCGAGGAGGTCATCCGCTACGCGGAGGAGCACGAGCGTGACTGGCCGCGCTGGAACCGCCGGCACCCGGTCTTCGGCCTCGGCCTCAGCCGCACCGGCACCCGCAGCCTCACCGCCGCGCTGCACGTGCTCGGCATCGACACCGTCCACTACCCGATCGACGACGACACGTTCCGCGCGCTCGCGAGCGGTGACCTCGACTTCGGCCTGCTCGAGGCGTTCGACGGCATCACCGACATCACGGTCTCGCCCTACTACGCGCAGCTCGACCGCATGCACCCCGACGCGAAGTTCGTCCTGACGGTCCGCGACGAGGAGAGCTGGCTCAAGAGCTGTCAAAACCACTGGACGGGCCGCGACCCCTTCGCGCCGACGGAGACCCAGGCGGCCGAGACGCACATGCGCATCCGCCGCTTCCTCCGCGCGGCGACCTACGGCACCTACGAGTTCCGCCCCGATCGCTTCCGCTACGTCTACCGCAAGCACGTCGAGGACGTGCGCCGCTACTTCGCCGACAAGCCGGGCAAGCTGCTCGAGCTGAAGATCACGGAGGGCGAAGGCTTCGAGCAACTCTGCCCCTTCCTCGGCCGCCCCATCCCCGAGCAGCCCTTCCCCCACAAGGGTGGCGCCCTCAGCGCCCGCCTCGCTGCCGAGGTGGGCGACCCGGATGACTGAAACCTGTCGGGAGGGGCTTTCAGCCCCTCCCCCCCACTGCGCCGTCAGACCTGTCTCCGCTCCGGGTGCTCCGCACCCTCCGCAGAGACAGGTCAGTCGGCTCCGTGGGGCCCCCCCACCCAATTGCCGGCGACGTCGCTTCGCTCGTCGCCGGTGTCCCGCGCTCCGCGCGTGAGCCACGCGGCTCGCGCTCGCGCTTCGCGCGAGCTGGCCGCCCGCTGCCGCGGGATCGAAGACGGGAGATGGTGCGTGCGGCGACCTCGCTGCGCTCGTCGCCTTCCGTGTTCGTTCGGCGACGTCGCTGCGCTCGTCGCCTCGGGAGTGCGCGTTGGCGACGTCGCTGCGTTCGTCGCCTTCCGTGTTTTCGTCCGGCGACGTCGCTGCGCTCGTCGCCTCGGGAGTGCGCGTTGGCGACGTCGCCTCGCTCGTCGCCTTCCGTGTTCGTCCGGCGACGACGCTGCGCTCGTCGCCTCGGGAGTGCGCGTTGGCGACGTCGCTGCGCTCGTCGCCTTCCGTGTTTTCGTCCGGCGACGTCGCTGCGCTCGTCGCGTCGGGAGTGCGCGTTGGCGACGTCGCCTCGCTCGTCGCCTCGGGGTACTTGTTGGCGAGCTGAGCCGCCAGCGGGTTCAGCCGACCGGCCACCTACCGCCTACCTTTTCCTCCTCGCCTCCCTCCTCCCCTCTCCCTTCCAGTTGCGGCGCGTCGACGACGAAAGCGAGACCCAGTGAGAAGATAGAGACGGGTTGCATCGAAGGCTAAGATGCGGCATGCATCGAACTGGCAGGAGGAGTCATGCTGACCGTCGAGGAGCTGCGCCGCCGGGTCGAGGCGGGAGAGGTGTTCGAGTATCTGTTCTTCTGGGGGCATCGCTCAGACGGGCGGGTGAGCTCGAAGTGCTTGAGTCAGTGGTATCCGGCGGGCTTCGTCGTGGACGGGGTCCGGTACGCGACCGCGGAGCACTGGATGATGGCGGGCAAGGCTCGGCTCTTCGGGGACGAGGCGCACCTGGCGCAGATCCTCGAGGCGCCGGATCCGGGCGCAGCGAAGAAGCTCGGGCGGAAGGTGCGCGGGTTCGACGAGGCGCGCTGGCGGGAGGCTCGCGGCGCGCTCGTGACGGAAGGAAACGTGCACAAGTTCGGACAGAACGAGGCGCTCGGGCGGTTCCTGCAGGACACCGGCGAGCGGGTGCTGGTCGAGGCGAGCCCGATGGACCGGATCTGGGGGATCGGGCTGTCGGTGAAGAACCCCGACCACCGGGATCCGAGGACCTGGCGCGGGCAGAACCTGCTGGGGTTCGCGCTGATGGAGGCGAGGCGGAGGTTGCGATGAACCGCGCGGCGAGAAAGACGATCGCGGAGGAGACGGTGGCGATCCTCGGGCGCGGGCACTACCGCGCGCCGGGCGGCGGGCACGTCGAGATCCGTCACGCGCTCGAGCGCGCGGTGGAGCGGACGCGGCTCTACACGCCCGACGAGCCGCCGCCGCCCGCGTCGCTCCTGGAGCGTCCGACGCAGGTGGAGGTGGTGAACGAGACCACGCTGGCCGGGGCGCGCGCGCTGCGTGACGCGGGGCTGTCGCCGGCGGCGCTCAACTTCGCGTCGGCCAAGAACCCGGGCGGGGGCTTCCTCGGCGGCTCGGAGGCGCAGGAGGAGAGCCTGGCTCGGGCGTCGGGTCTGTACGCCTGCCTGCGGGGCTCGCCGTACTACGACTCCCACCGCGCGCAGAGGGACGCGACCTACAGCGATCACCTGATCGTGTCGCCGGAGGTGCCGGTGTTCCGGGACGACGAGGGCGCGCTGCTCGACGCGCCCTGGGCCTGCACGTTCGTCACGTCGCCGGCGGTGAACGTGGGGGCGTCGAAGGCGCGGGTGGACGTCGCCTCGATCATGCGCGCCCGGCTGCGCAAGGTGCTCGACGCCTTCGCCGCGCACGGCGAGGACGCGGTGGTGCTCGGCGCGTGGGGCTGCGGGGTGTTCCGGAACGACCCGGCGCAGATCGCCGGGCTCTTCGCCGACGCGCTCCGCACGACCCACCGCGGCGTGTTCTCGCGCGTCCGCTTCAGCGTGCTCGACCGCAACGACCGCGGCACGTTCAGGGCGTTCGCGGCCGCGCTGTCGCGGTGACGCGCGTCAGAGACGCACGCCGAGCTCCGCCGCGAGCCGCTCGCCCGAGTAGGCGGGCGTGCCGCCCGCCGCCTCGGCGTCGTGGATCAGGGCCACGACCCGGGCGTTGATCGGCGCCTCGACGCCGGCGCGCGCGGCCACCCGCACGATCTCGCCGTTGAGCCACTCCACCTCGGTCGGTCGGCCGCGGCGCAGATCCTCCCACATCGAGGAGCGGGCCTCCGCGTCGACCTTCACCTGCGCCCGGGTGACGAGGCGCGCGACCGCGTCGGGGAGGCGCAGCACCTTGGGCATCAGCCAGACCGGCACGCCGCGCAGGGACGCCGGACGGATCCCGTCCGCCCGGAGCACCCGGACCGCCTCCTCGATGATCGCGGCGACGCAGTGGCGGAGCGCGCGCTCGGCGAGCATGCGCTGGGTCGGCGCGTCGGTCAGCGCGCACACCGCGTTGTTGAGGTTCACCAGCAGCTTGGTCCACTGCAGCGGGCCGATCGCGTCCACGAGCTTCACCTCGAGCGCGCCCTCGAGCTGCGCGATCTCCGCCGCCGCGGCCGGGTGGCGCTCGACGGTCAGCGGCCCGCTGAAGCCGCGGTGGAAGACGCCGTCTCCGCGGGACACCACGTTGAAGTCGACGATGGTCGGCACCACCACGCGCTCGCCGAGCCCGGCCCGCAGCCGCTCCGCGTTGCGCACGCCGTTCTGCAGGCTGAAGACGCGGGCGTCGGGGCGCAGCACCTCGTGCAGCTGCGCGGCGACCTCCTCGGTCTGGGCGCTCTTGACGCACACCAGCGCGGCGTCGCAGTCGGCGAGCGCGCGCACGTCGGTCTCGTAGCGCACCTCGTCCGGCGCGAAGCGCTGCTGGTGCTCGAAGTCGCTCACCGTCAGCCCGTGCTCGGCGATCTCCGCCTGCAGCCGCTCGCGCCCGAGGAAGCACACCTCCGCCCCCGCGCCGATCAGTCGCCCGCCGACGAAGCAGCCGATCGAGCCCGCCCCCACCACTCCGATCATCGATACGCCTCCGCCTGCGTCTCGAAGAGCCCGGCGTAGATGCCGGCCTCGCTGACCAGGGCGTCGTGCGTGCCGCGCTCGGCCACGCGCCCCTCCTCGAGCACGAGGATCTGATCGGCGATGCGCGCCGTCGCGAGCCGGTGGCTCACGATCAGCCCCATGCGCCCGTCGAGGATGTCCTCGAGCCGCTCGTCGATCTCGGCCTGCCGCTTCGGATCCGCCGCCGACGTCGGCTCGTCGAAGATGAGCAGGTCGTTGCCGGTCGGCATGAGCGCCCGGGCGAACGCGAGGCGCTGCCACTGGCCGCCGCTGAGCTCCGTCGCGCCCCGGAACGCCTTCCCGAGCCGGGTGTGATAGCCCTCGGGCAGGCGCTCCATGAGCCGGGCGGCGAGGCCTTGCTCGGCCGCGCGCTTCCACCCGTCCTCGTCCTCGAAGCGCGTCGGGTCGCCGGCGCCCACGTTCTCCCCGGCCTTCAGCTTGTAGCGGTTGAAGTCCTGGAAGAGCACCGAGACCCGCGCGCGCAGCCCGGCGACGCTCCACTCGCGCAGGTCGAGCCCGTCGAGCAGGATGCGCCCCTCGGTCGCGACGTAGCGGCGGGTGAGGAGCTTCACGAGCGTGGACTTGCCGCTGCCGTTGGCGCCGACGACCGCGAGCGTCTCGCCCGGCTTCACGTGGAAGCTGACGTCGGAGAGCGCGGGGCCGCGCGCGCCGGGGTAGGTCCAGCTGAGGTGCTCGACCCGGAGCCCGTCGCCCGGGCGCGGGCCCTCGGTCGCGGTGCCCGACAGCTCCGGCACGCGGTGCTCGAGATACGCGTCCAGGTTCTCGAGGTAGAGCGCGTCCTCGTAGATGCCGCCGAGCGCGGCCAGCGCGCTGGTGACCGCCGTCTGCCCCTGGCGGAACACGACGAGGTACATCGTCATCTGACCGAGCGTCAGGATGCCCTCCACCGTGTCCCACACGATCCAGACGTAGGCGCCGAAGAACGCCGCCGTGCCGAGGAGGCCGAGCACGAGACCCCAGGCGTGTCGCTTGACCGCGATCTTCCGGTCCTCGCCGTAGTACCGCTCGAAGAGCGCGTCGTAGCGGCCGAGCAGCAGCTCGCCGAGGCCGAAGAAGCCGACCTCCTTGGCGAACTCCTCGCGGGTGAGCACGGTCTCGATGTAGTGGCGCTCCCGGTTCTCGGGGGAGTGCTGCTTGAAGAAGCGGAAGGTCTGCTCGCTGAAGCGCGCCTCGGCGAGGAAGGACGGGATGCCGGCGACGACGAGCACGAGCACCGCCCACCAGCTGAGCTGCGCGAGGAGCGCGAAGTAGCCGACGAGGCTGATCGCGTAGCGCGCGAGCGTGAAGGCGCGCGTGATCAGGCTGAGCGGGCGCACCGTCGCCTCGCGGCGCGCCTCCTCCATGCGGTCGTGGAGCGAGGGGTCCTCGAAGTCGCTCAGCCGCAGGGTGATCGCCTTGTCGAGGATGAGGTGGGTGACGGTGTGGGCCAGCTTCGCCTTGAGGAGCTGCTGGCAGAAGGTGAGGCCCCGGCCGGCCGCGACCACCGCGCCCACGAGGCCCGCCTCGGCCGCGATCGCCCAGAACGCCACGCTCCGGGCGCCGGCCACGCCGTCCATCGCCGCCACGACCTGATCGACCACGATCCGCGCGACGTAGGCGGCGACCGCGGGCGCCACGCCGGCCACGACCGTGCTCACCACGAGCAGCACCGTCAGCCCACGGCTGGTCGACCAGGCGAGCTGGAGGGCACGCAGCGAGTAGCGCAGGGCGCTCGCCGCTTTCCGGGGGACCGGCACCGCCGGGGCGTCGTCGTCGTCCATGGAACGGGCGCGCGGACTCTAGCAGCTCGAGACGAGGTTGACCGTCAGCGCGGCGGCGGCGAGCCCCAGTCGGGCTCCAGGGGGCCGTCGATCGACGACGCGGGGAGGCGGCGCGGCGGCGGCGGCGTCGGAGCGGGCGGCGGCGCGGTCGTCGTCGTCGGGCGAGGGCGCGGGCGGGGCCGGGGGCGACGCGGGGGCGCCTCGACTTCGGCCGCGACCTCCGGCTCGGGCGGATCGACGCCCACGACCTCGACCGGCGCGGTGGGCTCCGGCGCGGGAGCCGGCGCCGCGACCTCGGGCGTGCTGTCTTCGGGCGTGACCTCTTCGGGCGTGACCTCTTCAGCCGTGACGGGCGCGGCGGCCGGCGGCGCGGTCGGCTCCGGCGCGCCGCTCACGTGCCAGATCCAGAGCGCCGCGAGGACCAGCAGCCCACCGCCCATGCCGACCGCGAGCCCCACCATCCAGCCCGCGCGCGCGGGTCGCTTCCGGGCCGCGGTCGGGGGCGAGACCGGCTCCCGGGCCCTGGCGTGCGGGCGGGTGATGCCGCCTCGCGGCAGGGTGGCGTGCGGATCGCGGTCACGCTCCTTGCCGGGAGGCGCGGCGAGCTCCCCCGGGGCGCGCGTCGCGGGGAGCGCGGGGGCCGCCGCCGGCTCGGGCGCGTCTCCCAGGCGGCCGAGCCCGCGCTGGGTGCCGGCGGGGATCGCGGCGAGCGTCTCCTGGGTGCCGAGCTCGAGCTTCTTCGCCGGGATGGCGGGCATCGTCTCCGAGGACTCGATCTTGGCGCGCTCCTCGGCGAAGCCCGACTGGGTGGAGGCGGCGGGGGCCCGGTCCGCGGGCGCCTCGGTCCCCGCGTCGCCGTGCTCCGTCAGCCCGTCCGCGGCCGCCCGCAGGGCTTCGCTCATCGCGCGCGCGGTGGCGAACCGGGCGTCGGGCTCCTTGGCCATCGCCCGCTCCACCACCCCGACCAGCGCCGCCGCGATCTCGGGGCGCTTGTCCCGGATCGACGGCGCCTGCTCGAGCAGGATCTGGCCGCGGAGGGCCACCGGCGTGGCGGCGGCGAAGGGCAGCTCGCCGGTCAGGCACTCGTAGAGCGACACCCCGACCGCGTAGAGGTCGCTGCGGGCGTCGACCGGCGCGCCGCGCACCCGCTCGGGCGACATGTAGGCCGGCGTGCCGATCGCGATCCCGGTCGCCGTCAGCTTCTTCGCCGCCGCCTCCTCGAGGAGATAGGCGAGCCCGAAGTCGAGCAGCTTCACCAGCTCCGAGCCGTCGGCGAGCCGGGTGAGGTAGACGTTCGACGGCTTGACGTCCCGGTGCACGACGCCCTCGGCGTGTGCGGCGTCCAGCGCGTCGAGGAGCTGCAGGTGGATCTTGACCGCGCGCGCTGGATCGAGCCGTCCCCGGTCCACCACCCGCGCCTCGAGGGTCTCGCCGGTCAGCTGCTCCATCACCAGGAAGGCGCCGTCCTCGGCGCGCCCGAAGTCGAGCACCCGCACGATGTTGGGGTGACCGAGGCGGGCCGCGCTCAGGGCCTCGCGCTCCAGCCGCTCGATGGCGTTGCTCGCCGCGTCGCGGTGCGGGTGGATCAGCTTCAGGGCCACCGGCCGCGACAGGCGCTCGTCGAACGCCTCGTAGACCACGCCCATGCCGCCGGCCCCGAGCTCTCCCCGCAGGGTGTACCGATCCGCGATCCGCCGCGGCGGGGGGCTCGTCTCGGCCTGGGCCACGGCCCGAGGGTAGCAGCCTCGCTCGCGGGGGACAGCGTCGCGTGGCCCGTGGAGGCGGGGTGCGTACATCGCGCCCGATGCCGAAGACCATCATCTGGAGCGCGGTCGCCCTGCTCGCTCTCGCCCTCGGCGTCGCGTGCGGGGGTCCGCAGGACCCGGCCACCGAGAACCTGACGGCGGCGGAGCACGAAGCCGAGGCCGAGCGCGAGGAGGCCGCGGCCGCCGAGCACGAGGGGCAGTACGACCCCGACGCGCGGCTCACCACCGGGGGGCAGCAGCCCGGCACCGACCTCTACTACGGCACCGATCACTACAACCCGACCGAGGTGCACCTCCACGCGGCGGACGATCACCGCGAGCACGCGGGCGCGCACCGAGAGCGGGCGGCGCAGCTCCGCGACTTCGCCGAGGCCGAGTGCGCGGAGTTCCCGCCGGAGACGCGCGCGAGCTGCCCGCTGCTCCTCGGGCTGGTCGAGGTCGAGGACATCGAGGCGGGCATCCGGATGACCTTCGCCTCGGCGCAGGACCTCGCGCCGGTGGTCGATCACATCCGCTGTCACATCGCGTTCGCGGCGGCGATGGGCAACGAGGGCATGGATCACTGCGCCCTCTACGTGCACGGCGCGTCGGTGGACGTCGAGGGCACCTCGGTCGATCTGATCACCGACCAGCCCGGCTTCGTCGCCGAGCTCCGCCGCCGCGTGCGCGTGCAGGCGCCCTGACCCGCGTCACTGCTCGTCGTTCGGGCCGCCGTCGGTCCGGCCGAGCGAGATCGCGCGCACGATCGGGAAGAGGCGGCGCACGTGGGGCCCGTTCTCGAGCGCCCGCCGGGCGAGCCGGCCGGCCGCGTTGCGCAGCAGCAGCGCCTGCTCTCGGTCGTCGGCCGGGAGCTGCTCGATGTCGGGGGCCCGCCGCTCCTCGAGGAGGCCGAGCAGGGTGTTCCAGGCCAGCGCAGCCGCGAGCGCGTCGCGATCGGCGTCGTGGTCCTCCCAGCTCACCGCGCGGCGGACGAGCGGGACGATCGTGTCGCGCTGCTCGTGCAGCGGGCGGTCCTCCACGTCGGCGAGCACGGAGATCACCCGCGCGACGTCCCGGTCCACCTGGTCGAAGGTCGGCGCGGTCTGCGGCACCCGGCCGCGCGCCGTCAGGATGTGGTTCATCGGCACCGCGATGGCGAGGCCCTCCACGCCGCGGTCCATGCGCCCCCGCGCCGACAGGATGCCGACCAGGTGCCCCTCGCCGTCGATCACCGGGCCGCCCGAGTGGCCGGGGTTCACGGTCATGGTGAGGTGCAGCTCCCCGTTGCGCGTCACCCGGCTCACCTCGCCGCTGGCCGCCGCCGGGATCGTCTCGCGCAGGTCGAGCGGGTAGCCGCTGACGCTCACGCGCTCGCTCAGGGTGAGCCGCCGCTCCTCGAGCCCGCTCAGGGTGTCGCTCACCGGCTCGTCGAGGGTGAGGAAGGCGATGTCGCGATCCGGATCGACGTAGATCGGGCGCGCGGCGATCGGCTCGTTGCTGCCCGGCTGGAAGACGACCCAGGCGTTGGCCGACCAGACGACGTGGCGCGCGGTGAGCACGAGCCGCGGGCCGATCGCGACGCCCGAGCCGTGCGAGCTCAGCGGGTTGGCGGCCACGCGGGTCACCCGGGTGGTGCGGCCCTCCCCGCGGGAGACGTCGAGCCCCCGCAGCGAGAGGATGCGCACCGTCGCCCGGTCGATCGGGCGGAGGTTCACCGCCGGGGCGGCGTCCTGCGCGGACGCGGTCCAGGCCGAGAGCGAGACGAGGGCGAAGCAGAGGAGCGCGCGCATCAGTGAATCCGGAAAGAGTCGAAGAACTCGCGGGCCCGCGCCTCGTGCTCGGTGGCGCCGCGTCGGTGGGCCTCGTCCACGACGTAGACCCGGGTCGCGGTGACGAAGACCCGCGCCGCGCCCACGCCCGAGTCGCTCGCGCGCGAGTAGACGTGGCCGGGGAAGCCGGAGGCGTCGGTCGGGTGCTGCCGCGTGCCCAGCGAGAGCTGGGTGCCGACCGTCTCGAGGATCCCCTCGGGCGGCGACTCCTCGAACGCGATGACCCGGATCCGGTAGCGGGCGTCGCTGCCCCGGCTCTCGTAGGTCCAGGCGCTCCGGGTCCGCCCGGCGATCTCCACCTCCGAGCTCGAGCGGTGGGTCAGCGCCGGCATGCGGACCGAGAAGTCGGCCTCGGGCATGTAGATGGCCTCGAGCTCGCTCGGCTGGCCGAAGGGCAGGAGCGCGTCGCTGTTCTGCAGCTCGATCGACGCCATGAAGTGCTCGGCGACCTGCAGGTTGAGTTGATGGTTCGCGACCACGGCGAGCGCGACGTAGATGCGGTGCCGGCCCACGAACTGCCGCAGCGCGACGAACGCGCCGTTGGGGGCCACGCCCACGTCCTCGCGGCCGTAGAAGCCGGGCATGTCGAGCCGGTTCGAGCGTCGCCGGCCGAGCTCCTGGGTCTCGAAGAGGTCGTCGGCGACCTCGGCGGCGGCGATGAGCGGGTCGCCCACCAGCCCGCCCTCCCACTCGGTGATGATGAGCGCGAAGCTGCCGGTGGCCGCCTGGCTGCGCACCATCGTCGAGTGGAAGCGCGCGCCGTCGTCGTCCCGCCCGCTGCGGGTCGACGTCTGCGGGGCCGCCGGCATCTGCACGGTGACCCCCGTCCGCGGCGGGCTCACCGAGATCCAGCCGCCGCGCTGCCCGGCCGGGGCGCCCCACTGGCCCTGGCCCCCCGACCGGGGGTGGAGGGCGCGGCGTCGGCCGCACGCGGGCAGCAGCAGCAGCAGGGAGAGACTCCAGATCACGATCCAGCGCACGTCGGGAGTCTTGCGCGGTCGAGCCGCGATGTCGACGGAGCTCAACGGAACGACAGCCCCGTCTCGCTGCGCACCGCGTGCCCGTCGGCGGTGGTGAGGGTGAACGCCTCGGCGTCGGCGCTCAGGCGGCCTCGCGGCGCCGGGCTCGGGGCGCTCCACGCGTCTCCGTCCAGGCGTCGCGTCACCGGGACCCCGCTCTCCGGGTCGCGGGCGGCGGCGACGATCGTCTCCCCGCGCACCGCGAGCTGCAGATCGCCGCCGGCGGGCAGAGCCGGGAGCGCGGCGCAGCCCGCGTCGGTGCAGGCGACGAGCCGGAAGCGCCCCTCCTCGGGCCACGCGAGCACCACCCGCGACGCGTCGCAGGCGACGCGGACCCCCGCGCGCGGCGGCGCCGGGCGGATCGGCTGAGCGGGGGCTCGGAGGACGCGCTCGCCCGCGGCCAGGATCCAGTGCGCGTCGCCGCAGAGCGCGAGGCCGTCGGCGCCCTCGACGCGGTGCGGCACCTCGACCTCGCCCGCGTGGATGACGTCGTCGTCCAGCCACACCAGCCCGCCCGCGCCGAAGCGAGGGTGCCGCGCGGTGGGCGTCGGCGGGGACAGCTCGGTCGGCGGCGCGTCGGGGCGCTCGAGCGTCCACGGCCCGCCGGGCGCGCCGGTGATGCGGCGCTCGTCCAGCTCGTCGAAGAGGCGCGCCTCGCCCGCGCTCGCCGAGAGGAAAGGACGCTGCGGCGGCGCCAGCGCATCGTCGAGGCTCTCGAGGATCAGCGCGACCGGCGGCCCGGCCGCGGGGGGATCCCAGGCGGCGCCCGGCGGCATCGCCTCGTCGAGGGTCGCGATCGGCCCGGCGAGCTCCCGCAGGGCCTCGGCCGCGTCCTCGAGCGACATCTCCGGGGTCACCCGGGGCGCGAGGATCTCGAGGGCCGCGATCGCGTCGGCGTCGCCGGCGTCGCGCACCCCGGTCAGCAGCCCCACGCAGCGCGCCGGCCAGGGCGTGCCCTCGGGCGGCGAGAGGCGGGTCTCGAGCAGGCGCCCCCAGAGCTTCACCACCAGCTCGCTCTCGGCCTCGCCGCGCCCGGCCGGGGTCCCGAGGAAGCAGCCGCGCGCGACGTCCCACTGCTCGCCGGCCCACCGACGCGCGCTCTCCTCGCCGTCGCGATCGCCGCGCCAGGTGGACCACGCCACGAGCGCCAGCACCCCGGCCACCGTCACCACGGCGGCGAGCCCTCGCTGCCTGCCCTTCATCACGCGGCGGCGGCGCGGAAGGCGCGGGCGAGGGCGATCGCGCTGCCGAAGCGGCGCCCCGGTTGCCGGCTCATCGCCTGCGAGACCACGAGCGGCACGTCCTCGGGCAGACCGGGCGCGAGCTCGGCGAGCGGCGGGTGATCACCCATCACGATGTCCATCATGAGCTTGCCGGGGACCTTGCCCTCGAACGGCACGCGCCCGGCGAGGCACTGGTAGAGGATCACGCCCATCGCGTAGGTGTCGATGCGCGCGTCGGGCTCTCCTTTGCCCGTCAACAGCTCGGGCGCCATGTAGGCGGGGGTCCCGATGAGCTCCCCGGTGCGCGTCAGCCGCTCGAGCCCGAGCACCTTGCTCAGGCCGAAGTCCAGCAGCTTCACCGGCGACGGACCGGCGGGGTCACGCAGCAAGAAGACGTTCGCGGGCTTGAGGTCGCCGTGGATGACGCCGTGCTCGTGAGCGGCGGCGAGCCCCTCGGCGATGCCGTCGACGATGGGCAGGAGCGCCCGCGGCGTCATCGCGCCGCCCGCCTGGAGCCGCTCGTAGAGGGTCTCCCCGTCGAGCAGCTCCATCACCGAGAAGAGCAGCTCGTCGTCGTCGGTGCCGACGTCGAGGAGCTTGACGACGCTCGGGTGGTCGAGCGCGAGCAGCACCGAGCTCTCGCGCCGAAAGCGGCGGCGCACGTCGCGCTCGCTGGTCAGCTCGGGGTGGAGGAGCTTGAGCGCGACGGTCCGCGCCTCCTGCTCGTCCTCGGCCTCGAAGACGGCGCCCATCCCCCCGGCCGCGATGAGCCGGGTGAGTCGGTAGCGCCCCCCCATGACCGTGCCGGCGGGCGGCAGGCTCTGGCGCGACGGATCGGCTTCGGCGCCCATGCCAGGGGCATCGTTTCGCGGCGCGACACATCGCGTCAAGCTGCCTGCGATATCCTCGCCGCCGCATGGTCTACCGTCAGCACGCGCTCGAGGCGCCGGAGGAGGGCTCGGGAGACCCGGACCGCAGCCTGGCCCGGCTCGACGTGTCGGGGCGCGACGGGGCCCACGGCGCGCACGGCCACGCCGGTCATCACGGCGGCGGGAGCGGCGGGCACGGCGGACGAGGCGGGGACGCGGGCCGCCCCCAGCTCGGGCAGAGCGCGGGCTCGATCCGGGTCCGGCTGGCGCCTCACGATCACGAGGGGGAGCGGAAGCTCGTCGCCGACGCGTGGGTGCTGAGCCCCGACGGCGGCCAGCGCGAGGGGCGCGAGGAGCTCGTCTTCGACGAGGGCGGCTTCGTCGACCTGCGGGCGGTCGGCGGACGCGGCGGCGACGGCGGCCACGGCGGCCGCGGCGGCGACGGCGCGCGCGGGAGGCGGGGCTCCGACGCGACCCGCTACCGCAGCGGGGGGAACGGCGGTCCGGGGGGCGACGGCGGCGACGGCGGCGACGGGACGAGCGGCGCGAGCGGCGGCAGCGGCGGGCGCGTCGAGGTGGCGGTCTCGGGGGACCACACCCACCTGCTCATGCTGGTGCGGCACGACGTGCGCGGCGGGGGCGGCGGCGCGGCCGGGCAGAACGGCGCGGGAGGCAGCGGCGGGGCGGGGGGCGCGGGCGGCAGCAGTCATCACTGGACGACGAGCGAGAGCTATCGCGACGCGCAGGGCAAGACCCGGACCCGGACCCGGCACCACAGCAACCCCGGCGGATCGTCCGGGCCGCGGGGACGCGACGGTCGAGCCGGGCGCGCGCGCCTGCACCCGGGCGAGGCGGGCCCGGACGGACGCTTCGAGATCGCGGTGCACTACGCCGACCGGGTCGAGCGCTACGAGGAGCGCTACCGCCTGCGCCTCGTCTCGTTCGCGCACCTGAGCGCCAACGAGGACGGCGTCTACGAGCCGGACGAGCGGGTGGAGGTGCGCGGGCTGCGGGTGATGAACGTCGGCGGCATGCCGACCCCGCACAACCACGACGTGCAGCTCGCGCTCGAGTCCGAGGGCTGGGTGTGGCCCGACCGCGACGCCCACCTCCGCTTGCCGCGCGCGCTGGGCCCCGGCGAGATCGCCGAGGTCGACGGGAGCCTGTACTTCACGATCGGCGACTGGGAGCCGGAGGCGCCGGGTGATCCCTTCGAGGCCGTCGATCACATTCTGCAAGGCGCCGTGCTGCCCGCGGCGCACCGCGCGTTCGAGGGCTACCACGGCCCCGGAGATCCCCAGGGGCGCTTCCTGGTGCGCTTCCCGGTCCAGGTCTCCGAGATCGAGAGCCTGCACGCGCTCGCCCCCGGGGAGGCGGCGCGGGTGCGCTTCGCGGTGCGCAGCGTCAGCGGGCGGAGCTTCGGCGAGCGGGGCGACGTGCCCCGCCACGTGCGCTTCCGCCTGAGGCCGGAGGGCGCCGAGCTCGGCTCGGAGCACGTCACCCTCCACGACGCGGCCGGTCGTGCGGTCCCCTGGGACGACGGCTGGGTGTGCGCGATCGCCGAGCTCGGCGCGGGCGAGACGCGCGCCTTCGAGGCGACGATCGCGATCGCGCCGGACGCGCCCCACTACCGGAGCGCGCGCTTCCGGCTCTCGCTGGAGCTCGAGCGTCCGCGCGCCGCCGAGCTGCGCCCGGTGCAGCTGCGCGACTTCGAGTGGCGGGTGGCGCGCCGCTACCGCCGGGTGGAGGGCTGCGACGTGCTGCTCGTGACCCACCACCGGACGACGCGGGCGCAGATCGACGCCTGGGAGCGGCTCGCGGCGCGCCTCGGCCTGAAGGTCGCCGTCTGGGACTGCACGCTCGAGGGCCAGCTCCCGCTCGCGGCGCCGCGGGACGACGGGGCGCTGCTCGAGCACGTCGCGGGCGGCACGGTGGTGATCCTCGACGCGGAGATCGAGACGGCGGCGGGCGCGGTCCGCCCCCACCGGCTCCTCGACCGCGACGCGCTGTTCCGCATGAAGGCGCACGACGTCGCGCTCGCGGTGGTCGGCGGCGGCGAGGGCGACGTCGATCTGGCGCGCTGGCTGATGCCGGACGACGGCGCCCAGCCGAGCGCGCGGCGGGCGAGCCCCGGAGAGCTGCGCGCCGCGGTCGCGGGCCTCGGCGACCTGCACGGGCAGGGCGAGCTCGAGCTGCACGAGGTCTGCGACGTGCATCACGTGGGCTTCTGGTTCGAGCCCCCGACCGAGGCCCTGCTCGAGCGGCGCGCGCTGGCGCTGTCGACCCACCTGCGGGACGAGTACCCGAACCGGCGCTTCGTGGTCACGCCGCGCTTCGCGCCCGAGCAGGTGTCGAGCGTCGGGCTGATGAAGCGCTGGCGGGTGGGGGAGCTCGAGGTCCGCACCACGCTCGAGTCGGGGCGCAGCCACGTGGTGCACGTCTCGGATCGGCTGGGCGAGCTCCGGCCGGAGGACATCGACGGGCCCTACTTCCAGCAGGTCCTGCTGCTGGCCCGGGAGCTGGAGCACAAGCTCGAGCGGCTCGAGGCGGTCGTCGCGCGGGGCGGAGATCCGTGGCCCGAGGTCCGCGCGATCCTCGTCGACCTCGTCAACGAGCAGCGCGCGGTGCTGGCGTCGGGCTGGCGTCGCGGGCTGTCGCTCTCGGACGTGGAGCGCGCCCTGCCGATGCTCCGCCTGCTGCGCGACCGCGCCGGGCGACTCTCGGCCCGCGCGCCCGAGCAGGAGGCGGCGCTGATCGAGCTCGCGGCGCGCCTCCGCTACTTCGCGCGCGCGCGGCCGCGCTGGTGGGAGTGGCCCCTGTTCCCCTTGCGGCGGGCGACCACGCTCCGCTGGGTCGCGCTGCGGCTGGTGGACGCCTGGATCGAGGGAGCGTTCGGGCTGCCCGAGGCCGAGGATCGCGCGCCCGAGAGCCGCGCCCGGGTGGCCGACGCCCGGCGGCGCGTGCGCGAGCGCGAGGCGGCGCTGCGGGCCTCCCTCGAGGAGGCCGAGGCGCGGCACGGCCCGCTCGGCGCGCGGGGACACAGCCGGCTGCTGATGCGTGAGCCGATCGAGTGGGCGGGGGTCACCACCGACGCCGAGCTGATCGAGGGCGCCGCCGATCGCCTCCGCACGGCGCACCAGCTCGCGGCGCAGCGAGAGCGCGACGCCCGGGACGACGCGCTCCGGGAGCGGGTGCGGCGCGCGCAGTCCGACGCCCGCGAGCGCCTGCTCGTGAGGCGCAGAGTCGAGGCCCCCGAGGTGGAGCCCCTGGAGCTCGAGCGCGCGCCGGGCGGGACGGCGGCCGAGGCGTCGGGGTAGGATGAGCGGGATGCGCGGCCCGATCGCCCTACTGCTGCTCGCGGCGGCCGGCTGCGCCGCCGAGCCCACCCAGCTCGTGGTCGTCGTCGACAGCGACCTCGCGGTGCCGGACGCCGTGGTCGCCATCTCGGTCGAGACCGTCGACCCGACCGGCGTGACGCTCTCGGACGTGCGCTTCGCGCTCGCCGCGCCGGGGGAAGGGAGCCCGCCGGCGCGCTTCGAGCTGCCGCTGTCCTTCGGGGTGGTGCCGATCGACGACGACGCGAGCCGGCGGGTCACGGTCGTCGCGCGCGCGCTCGGCCCGAGCGACGAGGTCCTGGTGGAGCAGCGCTTCCGCACCGGCATCGTGGCCGGGCAGCGGCTCCTGCTGCCGATGTTCTTGCTCGACCGCTGCGTCGATCGGAGCTGCGGCGCCGACGAGACCTGCGCGCCCCCCGGCTGCGTCAGCCAGGACGTGCCGCCCGACGATCTGCGGCCGGCCCGCCCGGGCGCGGAGCTCGACGGAGGCACCGATCCGGGCTGCGGCGCCGAGGACTCCGACGGCGACGGCGTCGGCGACCGCTGCGATGACTGGCCCTGCGGCCCGCGACCCAGCATCGCCGAAGTGAACGAGACGCCCTTCGTGCGGATCTCGGACGTGCGGCTGGACGGAGAAGCGCGCAACACCCTCGTGGTCGCGCCCGGCGCCGACGTGCCGATCCGCTTCACCTACTTCGTGACCGATCCCCTCTGCGACAGCTGCATCGATCAGGTCGAGATCGGCTTCATCCCCGGGACGCGTCAGTACTGCGCCTACGACGACGTGCCGCCCCCCGACGGCTTCACCGGAGAGAGCGACGCGGTGCTCACCGCGCCGACCGAGCCGGGCCTCTACGACCTCCGCTCGCAGCTCGGGCAGAACTTCGCCTGCGATCACATGGGCGCGGACAACTGGTGGATCGCCGAGCCGCCGCCCGAGCAGACCTTCGGCGCGATCTGCGTCCGGGAGTAGCCGCCCAAGGTCTCCGGCCGCGTCGGGGTCACGCCTCCCGTGGACGCGTCTCTGCTATCGTCTCGGGTCGTGAACAGGGGAACGGGGTGCGGCCTGGCGCTGCGGGTCCTGGCGCTGCGGGTCGTGGCGCTGCGGGTCGTGGCGCTGCTGGTCCCGGCGCTGGCAGCGGGGTGCGGCAGCGACGCGGCCCTCGACCGGACGCTCGGCACGGTGGTGGAGGTGCGCGGGGACGCGACGATCGGCGAGGCCGACGTCGCGCGGATCGGGCGCGCCGCCGCCGGTCAGGGCATCGCCGCGAGCGATCTCGCGCGGCTCGAGCTCGACGTGGGCCCGCAGCTGCTGCTCGACGCGGGCGCGCGGCTCTCCCTCGAGGACGAGCGCACCCTCGGGCTCGAGGCGGGCCGGCTGTACGCGGAGGCCGGGGAGGGCGAGGAGCTCTTCCTCACCCGCGGCGAGGTGAGCCTGCGCCTGGCCGACGCCGCGGTCAGCGTCACCGCCGATCCGCTCTCCGTGTACGTGGTGCGCGGCGAGGTCAGCTGGCGGAGCGGCGACGAGCGCGGCGTGGTGCGGGCGGGCGAGCGGCAGACCTTCTCCCCGGCGAGCACGGAGGCGGTGGCCCTCTGGCACGACTGGACCGGCGGCCTGGCGCGGCCCGGGCCCGGCGACGCGACCGGCGCCGCGGGCGTCGGCGTGCTCGAGGCGCGGGTGCCGGAGGAGGTCGGGCAGGCCCGCTGGCCGCTCGTGATCCGCCGGCTCGACGTGCAGGTGCGCGTCGTCGGCGACCTGGCGATCACCGAGGTCGAGCAGGTCTTCTTCAACCCCGCGAGCGAGACGGTCGAGGGCCTCTACCGGATCCGGGTGCCCGAGGGCGGCGTGCTGCAGCGCTTCGCGGTCGATCGCGCCGGCCGCATGGTCGACGGCTACGTGCGCGAGAAGGCGCAGGCGCGCCAGGCGTACGAGGCGCAGGTCTATCGCGGCTCCACCCTCGACCCCGCCCTGCTGGAGTGGGTCGCGCCGGGCCGCTACCAGGCGCGCATCTACCCGATCGGCGCCGGCGAGACTCGCCGCATCGTGGTGCGCTACGCGGAGTGGCTGTCCCCCCGCGGCGGCTCGCGGCTCTACCGCTACCCGATGGGCGCCGGCCGACGCGCGCCGCGGGTCCAGGAGCTGTCGATCACGGTCGACGTCGACGAGGCCGGGGCCGAGCACGTGCGGGCCGGCATGGGCGCCGCGATCGAGGAGGGCCGGGTCCGGCTCCGCCGCAGCGACTTCGCGCCGCGCGCCGACTTCTGGCTCGAGCTCGACGCGGCCGAAGGCGCGCAGCGGGCGTGGCAGGCGCCGCACGATCCGCCGCCCCGCGCGCCGGACGCGCCGCCCGTGATCGGCGAGGCCGACGAGCGAGACTACTGGTACCTGCCGCTGCGGCTGCCCGACGCGCTCTTCGACGAGGCGCGCGAGGAGGGGCTCGACCTCGTGGTGGTCGCGGACGTGAGCGCCGCGACCGATCGCGCGCACCTGGAGCTCGGCCGCAGCATGGTCGAGGCGCTGACGGCGCACCTCGGCGAGGACGACCGGGTCGCGGTGGTCACCAGCGACCTGACCATCCGCCCGCTGGTCGGCGAGGCGGCGCTCGGGCCGGCCGACGCCGCGCGGGTCGACGCGCTGCTCGACGCGCTCGCCCGCGCGCCGGCCGGAGGCGCCACCGACCTCGGCGCGGCGCTCGGCGCGGCGGCCGGCCTGCTCGACCCGTCGCGCTCGGGCGCCGTCATCTACGTCGGCGACGGCGCGCCCACCGTCGGCGAGCTGGAGGCGGCGGGGCTGCTGGACCGGATGGCGCGCCTGCCGGCGCCGCTCCGGCTCTACGCGGTCGCGATCGGCGGCGACGCCAACCTCGACCTGCTCGAGGCGCTCACCCGCGGCGGGGGCCTCGCGCTCCGGGTCGAGGAGCGCGCCGCCGCCGCGGACGCCGCGCTCTCGATCCTCGCGCACGCGACCGAGCCGGTGGCGCAGCGGGTGGAGGTCGAGCTCGGCCCGGGCATCGAGAACGTCTACCCGCGGCGGCCGGTCGACGTGGTGCGCGGCGCGGTGCTGCCGGTCGTGGGCCGGGTGCGCGAGGCGCCGCCCGCGCAGATCACGGTGCGCGGCCAGATCGCGGGCGAGCCCTTCGAGCGGACGATCGACGTCGCCACCGCGAGCACCGAGGCGAGCGCCGATCTCCGGCTGCGCTGGGCGGCCGAGCGCCTGCGGCAGATGCTGCTCGACGGCGGCGGCCGCGAGGAGGTCGCGGAGCTGGGCACCCGCTACGGGCTGATCACGCCGTTCACCAGCTACTACGTGCCGAGCGCGCAGGAGCTGAGCCGCATGGGGGCCTCGGCGCTGCCGTGGATGGATCGGCCGAGCCTGCTCGCCGAGGCGCGGCCGGAGTCCGGGTGGGGCAGCGTCGTGATGAGCGTCGCCCTCGGCCCGCTCGCCATCGCGGGCTGCGCCGATCGGGAGGACCAGGCGGTGGCCGCCGCCGCGCCGGTCCAGGCGTCCCTGGAGGAAGGCGAGGCCGCCGAGATCCCGACGCAGGAGGCGCCGATGGGCGCGCCCGCGACGACGGCGACCGACAACCGCTACGCGATCCAGGGCGCGGAGGACGACGTGAGCGGCGCGCCTTCGAGCGAGAGCGAGCGGAGCCGAGGCTTCTTCGCCGATCCCGCGACGGAGGAGCCGGTCCCGGAGCCGGAGGCGGTGGCCGCCGCGGCGCCGGCCGAGCAGCAGCGCCTCGGGGCCGCCACCGGCGACGTGTTCGACTCCGCCCGCGAGGGCCTCGCCGCGGGCGGCAGCGGCGCGGGCGGCAGCGGCGCGGGCGGCGGCGGCTCCGGGGGCGGCGGGCGCTACCGGCGCCGCGGCGAGGGGCGCGCTCGACCGGCCCCGCGGCGAGCCCGGCGTCGCTCCCGGGCCTCCGATCGAGACGCCCGCAACGATCGCAACGTGTCCGCCAACCGCCCCGTCGACGCGACCTCGACGCTGGGCTGGGACGACGCGAGCGAGCGCGGCGGCGAGGACGGCGAGGTGACGGTGGTGGTGCGAGGCCCGGGCCAGCCGGTCCGAGCCAGCGCCCACCACGAGCGCCGTCGCTGCTCCGACGCGGCCTCGCTCTCCCTCGACGACCGGCAGGCGCTGTGGGACGAGCGCCTCGGGATCGAGCCGAGCGCGGTCGGCTGGCTGCGGGTCTACCGGGGCGCGCGCCGCGCGTGCGAGCTCGAGACCTGGCGCGATCGCCGGGCGATGCTCTCGCGCATCCTCCGGCGGGCGGGCAGCGTCGAGCGCATGATCCAGGTCTATCGCCTCTTCGAGGCGGCGTCCGCGCGCGGCTACCTGCGGGGCGAGATCCTGCGCCGGGTGCGCTCTCCGCAGGACCTCCGCGCGGTGCGCGAGGCGTTCGGGCTGGGGGCGGAGCCGGACTGGGAGCTGGTCGAGCAGGTGCTCGAGCGGGCCAACGGCGACGAGGCGCGGCTGCGCGCCCTCCGGCGTCTCTCGACGCAGTACGAGGAGAGCTTCGATCTGAAGCTCCGGCTGCTCGAGCTGCTCGAGCAGAGCGGGCACGGCCCCGAGGCGCGCCGGCTGGCCGAGCGGCTCCGGGTGGACCCGCGCTCGGACGCGGGCGTGCGCACCGCGGTCGGCGAGATGTTCCTGCGCATGGACCGCGAGGAGGAGGCGCGCCGGGTCTTCAGCGAGATCGTGGAGTTCGCGCCGCTCGACGAGCTGGCGCGGCGGCGCCTCGGCGACCTCTACCGTGCGCACGGCTGGTACGAGGACGCCTACCGTCAGTACCAGACGCTGGCGAGCATCCGCCCGGATGACCCGACCGCGCTGCTCCTGCTCGCCCAGGCGGCGGCGGGCACCGGGCGCATCGACGAGGCGCTGCGGCTCGAGCAGCGGCTGATGGAGACCGGGCAGCCGGGCGCCGCGGCGGGCATCGCGCGGGTGGCCCAGCTCTGGAGCTCGGTGCGCCTGGCCAAGCTCCGCCACACGGCGCACGAGGCGGGCGACGACGATCGCCTCGACGCGCTGAAGCGCCGCATGCGCCGCGGCGGCGTGCTCACCGGCGCCGGCGACCTCCGCGTCACCCTGGTCTGGTCGCACCCCGACGCGCAGCTCGCCCTCTGGGCTGCCCACCCGGGGGAGGGCCTCGCGCGCCCGAGCGAGCTGACGCCCGAGCACGGCATCGAGGCCTTCGACGTGCCCGAGCAGGAGTCCGGCGCCTACCGCCTCGAGGTCCGCCGCGCCGATCCGGACGCCCCGACCGACCTCGAGGCCGAGCTGATCGTCGTGCACCGCGAAGGGGCCGACGACGAGGTGATCCAGGTCCTCCCCCTCCGCTTCGCCGAAGGCCGCGCCTCGTACTCGTTCCGTCTGGAAGGGGACGACCTCTCGTCGCCGTAGCCTGGGCGGCTGCGAAGTACTCTCGCAAAGGCGCAACGCCGCAAAGGGCTGGGGAGGCGGCGGGATGGAGGCTCGCCGCGCCGTGGCGGTCGAGGTGGCCTCGTTGGGCGCAAATTATCTCTCGCAAAGACGCAAAGACGCAAAGAGTGCGGGGAGGCGGCGGGATGGAGGGTCGCCGCGCCTTGGCTGGTCGACGCGGTCTCGGCGGCTGGGAATTATCTCTCGCAGAGGCGCAGAGCCGCAGAGATGGCGGCGGGATGGAAGCTCGCGGCGCCGTGGCGGTCGAGGTGGTCTCGACGGCTGGGAATTATCTCTCGCAGAGACGCAGAGCCGCAGAGATGGCGGCGGGATGGAGGCTCGCCGCGCCGTGGCCGGTCGGGGGGGGCTCGGTGGGCG
>Ga0310345_10000813_pt1 | contig 39964 bp, 35 predicted proteins | sample HC15DNA20500_MG_FD_204667 | JGI IMG/M metagenome (GOLD analysis project Ga0310345, IMG submission 204667) | Marine microbial communities from station ALOHA, North Pacific Subtropical Gyre - HC15-DNA-20-500_MG | ecosystem: Environmental > Aquatic > Marine > Oceanic | place: Pacific Ocean: North... | reverse complement strand
ATCCAAAGCTAACCCCGTTCTACAGAGTAACTCTGTCAATTTGATTCCTGTTAATATTCCATCACCCGTATTATGTAATGCACGTAAAATTATGTGACCAGAAGGCTCACCCCCTAGAACCGAACCCGACTTCAGCATATCTATTAGGACATTCCTGTCTCCAACTGCAGAGCGCACTAGTTCGATGCCTTGTTTGGTCAAAGCCTTTTCTGCTGCAAAATTAGTCATAATGGTTCCAACAACTTTTCCACCAAGAAGCTTCCCATGTTCTTTCAAGTCACAAGCTAAGGCATACAGAATATAGTCACCATCAAATATTCTTCCAGAACCCGTAACCATAAGACAACGATCAGCATCACCGTCAAAAGCGATTCCAAAATCTAATTGGTTTTCAATGACAAGTTTTCTGAGACCTTCCAAGTGTAAGGAACCACAATTACGATTAATATTAAAACCGTCCGGGTGTTTATTAATAACAGTAACAACTGCACCCAAATCACTAAAAACTTTTGGAGCAATCGAATAAGCAGATCCATTACAAACATCTAAGCCTAGCTTAACTGAAGAAAGGTCCCTAACAGTTTGATCTCTCAAAAAATTCACATAGTCTTCTACTAGATTTTCTTTTTTGTGAGTTTGTCCATTTTGAGGATTGTTTGAAACTGAAAAAGTATCAATGTAACTGAAAACTTTTTGTTCAATTTGAGATTCCTTTTCATCGTCCAATTTGAAACCATCATTAGAAAATATCTTAATCCCATTATCATGGTAAGGATTATGAGAAGCAGAAATCATTATTCCCATGTCATAACGATGCAAACAAGTCAAATAAGATAACCCTGGTGTAGTAATTACTCCTACGTCATGAATCGTTTTTATTCCTTTCTGAACAAAAGACTGGGCTAAGCAATCTAAAATCCATTGACCAGAATCCCTAGTATCTCTGCCTATTAGGATACAAGGACTTAATAGAGAATCCAGATGATCGGCTAAAGCTATTCCAATGCAGTTAAGTGTTTTTTGGTCTAAGGGAAATGAATTAACAGTTCCCCTAATGCCATCTGTACCAAATAATCTTTTCATAAAACCTTTTTTGTTTTCAGAAGCACTTATAAATATGTTGCTCAATTAATGTTTATGAGTACTTGGGCAGCCTACCCTTTAACATTGAAAATAGCATCACACAATTTTACTACTTGTTTGGTTTCCTTCACATCATGGACACGAACTACATGGACTTCCTTAGTTACGGAAACAGCTATGCTAGCTAAAGTTCCTAGTAACCTTTCTTTTACGGGAAGCTCCAAAACTTGACCTATAAACGATTTTCGAGAGGGACCTATCAAATATGGTAAATGAAAATATTTCATCAGGTGCAGTTTCTTAAGCAAGATTAGGTTGTCTCGAGTTTCCTTACCAAATCCAAGGCCGGGATCAATAATTAATTGATCCCGATGAATTCCAGCTTGAAGAGCTTTTTTTACCGATTGCCCGAGCCTATGAATGACAGATTTCAAGGGGTACTTTAGAGGAGTTAGATCATGAAGTTTTTCAGGCCTTCCTCTTGAATGCATTAGTACTATGGCAACACCTGATCTAAAAACTAGTTCTGCCATTCTAGAATCAAAATTCAATCCACTGATATCATTAATTATTTCTGCTCCTGCATTGATAGCTTGCCGTGCTACTACAGATTTATATGTATCTACTGAAATAGGAATAGTTAATCGCTTTGCCAAACATTCAATAATAGGAACTACCCTCTTAGTTTCTTCCTCCACTGATAAAACCTGTGTACGAGTAGGTCGAGTAGATTCCCCACCAATATCTATGAAGTCAGCGCCTTCATCTTCTAACTGCATTCCCCGCTTAAATGCTAGATCTATCTTATCGTAGTACCCTCCATCAAAAAACGAGTCTGGGGTAACATTAAGGATCCCCATAATCAGTGTTTTCTTACCTAGTTCAAGGCAACCAGAAGGAAGTCTTAAATTAAATTGACGTCGCATTTGGACTCAACTGAAATCAGTTTTTTATCTGAAAGATACTTAACTAGACCAAGGGAACAATCTTAAGAACAGGAAGGTTAAACTTAAGGCCAGCAGCAATTATCAAAATTTAATCATGCTTTCACGCTGGCGCAGACTTTTCTTGCTGCTTGTCAACAATTGATGAAACGGTAGGAGACAAGGGTTTTTTTCTCTCAGAATCTTCCGAATTGGAAGAACCTGGCTGCTCCCTAGTTACCACCTTTTTTTTATCTTCTAGGGGAATATTTTGAATGACCATACGTACTTCACCAGCATCTAAAACTTCTCTTTCCAAAAGAGTCTCTGCAATTCTGGTTAGAACATCACGATTATCATTCAGGATCTTGCTAGCTTTTTCATAACCTTCAGCAACAAATCGCCGAATTTCTTTATCAATCTTAATCGCTGTATCCTCACTGTAATCTCTATGTTGAGCAATTTCTCGGCCTAGAAAAATTTGTTCTTCCCTTTTTCCAAAGGTTAGGGGTCCTAAGTCAGACATGCCGTAGTCACATACCATTCGTCTTGCCATTTCAGTAGCTTGTTCAATATCATTTCCAGCACCAGTTGTCATATGTTCCAAAAACAATTCCTCGGCCGCACGGCCACCCATCATTATGGCAATCTGACTTTCTAAAAAATCACGAGTATAGGTATGTTTATCATCTACTGGAAGTTGCATAGTTACCCCCAAAGCCATCCCTCGTGGAATAATTGTGACTTTATGGAGAGGGTCTGCATGAGGGAGCATAGCTGCTACAAGTACATGTCCAGCTTCATGAAATGCAGTATTTCGCTTCTCAGCATCACTAATAATCATTGACTTTCGCTCAACACCCATTAAAACTTTGTCTTTTGCACCTTCAAAATCCATCATAGTAACCGATTGTTGATTATACCGTGCAGCACTTAGGGCAGCTTCGTTAACTAAATTAGCCAGATCAGCTCCAGAAAAACCTGGTGTACCACGAGCTACAACAGAGATATCAACATCCTCTGCCAATGGAACCTTTTTTGCATGGACTTGCAGGATTCCCTCCCTACCTTTTACATCAGGACGGGCCACAATTACTCTCCGGTCAAATCGCCCCGGACGAAGAAGTGCTGGATCCAATACATCTGGCCTATTAGTAGCAGCAATAAGAATAACACCTTCGTTGGATTCAAACCCATCCATCTCTACTAGCAATTGATTTAAGGTCTGTTCTCGTTCATCGTGTCCTCCACCTAAACCTGCACCACGATGACGCCCAACAGCATCAATCTCATCAATAAAAACAATGCAAGGGGCATTTTTCTTCCCTTGTTCAAAAAGATCTCGCACTCTGGAGGCACCTACTCCAACAAACATTTCAACAAAATCAGACCCACTAATCGAGAAAAATGGAACCCCAGCTTCGCCAGCAATTGCTCTAGCTAAAAGAGTCTTACCTGTGCCAGGAGCTCCCACTAGGAGAACTCCTTTGGGAATTCGGCCTCCTAGTTTTTGATATTTTTGAGGGTCTTTAAGAAAGTCAATAATTTCCTCTAACTCTTCTTTCGCTTCCTCTGCCCCCGCCACATCCTTAAAAGTTACTTTCTTTTGCTGAGAAGAGAGCAACTTTGCCCGACTTTTCCCAAAGGAGAGAGCTTTATTACCACCACTCTGCATTTGTCGCATAAAAAAAACCCAAAATCCTATTAGTAATAAGAATGGTGCATAACTAATAAGGGCACCTAACCATGGACTTTGAGAGGGTTCTTTCACCTTAATAGCCACTCCCTTAGCCAGTAGAACCTTAATCACTTCATCATATCCAGAAGGAACAGTTGTCTCAAAGGGATCACCATTCTTGGTTTTTCCGTTAACTTCACTCCCAACAATTTCTACATCTTGAACGTTAGACTGATCTACTTGAGACATAAACTGAGAAAAAGTCCACGTTTCTTCTCTATCAGATTGCTTGCTTTGAACCATTTGCCAAAGTAAGACACCTAATACAACGAGACCTACCCAGAATAATAATGTTTTTGCCGATGTATTCAACTCTTCCTCCATCAGCCTACATGTGCCGACTCTGAAGAAAAACTTCCTATATAGGAAGTTTACTATAGTTTTTTGTTACTAGAATACATTTATCATAATATATCTATAGTTTATATGTATTTATATAGTCCAAAATACTAATTGATATACTATGAACTTCCAAATAACTTCATCGATGAATTTTCACAACTTTCGAGAGTTTCTCTGCCAACAATCCATTTCTAGGCATCCCACAAGAGTCAGCTCAACTTAATAACCTAAGTAAAATACCTTAATTTGAACATAACAACAATTCCAATAAATCTACTAAAGTAGTAAACTCCTCCAACCTTTTATTGAACAATAACAAACTACTTATTGATTGAATTTGTAAGGTTATTTTTATCCCTAAAACAGGTTGAAAAATTCTGTCACGTTATTGCCCTCTCCTCTATTACAACTTCAAAATCTGTTTTTAAAGCTTCATGAAGATCTTTGTCGGCAGCTGTTGGAAATCCTTTTGCACAAATAATTCTTTCATTACAAATAACTACCGGCCAGCTCGGACGTAAATTTAAACCAATTTTTTGTTTCAAAAATAATTCTTTGATCTTTTTTAGTTTAAGAGAACCATAAGGATGGTACGCATCACCGGCTTGCCAATTTCGGATCTTTAAACCTTGAGCTACAGCCTCAGGAGATAGGAAGAAATGCCATCGATTTAATAGCTTACTATGATTTGAACCTCTGTTTAGAAAAGCCTCAAAAACTGAACCAACCTGAGGCAACTGGACTTCTCCAGGAATTTTAAGTGGGTAGCAATAAGATTTTAAAACCGATCCCGGTATGAACTTTTCGAAGAGTAACCTATCAAATTCCCGACGTACTTCAATTTTTCCTATCCGAATTAATTTGCCACTTTTATTTTTCCCTATTAAATCAATAACTGCATCAATATGTTTTTTCAAAACCTGAAAATCTTCTATTTCAAACCTATTAAAAGTGTAACGAACTAAGTTTCTTTGCAAGCCTAATGGAAGAGTTTGAAACCAATTTACGGACCAACTGAATCCATCTCTTTTTATTTGGACATACTGTCCCCAAAGTCTACTGACTAACCATTCCAAGGTTTCAGAATCCCCTCTCAAATTTTCAGCAGTTCTAGCTAAAACTTCTACTAAATTTGGGTTAAAAAAATTCTCTAGAGAAGGAATCACTTCCAAACGCACTCTATTGCGGGAAAACTGTAGATCTTTATTGGAAGAATCTTCACGCCATGGCCACTGATGTAAGTTTAGATAGGCATTGATTTCCTCTCGTTTTATCGAAAGGAGCGGCCGAATAAACCGGCTACCTCGAGAAACAGGGATACCAGCTAAACCAAGTGTACCACTGCCCCTTAATAATCGTAGTAAAACCGTTTCTGCTTGATCATTCTTTGTATGACCCAAAGCAATTTTCTGCGCAGAAATTGAATCAGCTACTTTCTGGAAAAATTGGTACCGCTCTTGTCTAGCCCAATTTTCTTGATTTCCAAATCTAGATACAGCTGGAGGAGAAAGATTTTCAGTTATAAAGGGTACTTTATAGTAATTTGCCATCGATTTGACAAAGGTAGCATCAGCTTTAGATTCATTACCACGGAATTGATGATTGAGATGGGCAATAGCAAGTTTTAACCGGTAGTGAGACTTAATTTCTAAAAATAGATGTAATAACGCTGTAGAGTCAGCTCCTCCTGATAAAGCAAGTAAAACCTTATCGCCCTTGCAAAGTAGCCGATGAGCCTTTATCTGTTGTAAAAATTTGTCAAATATCATTTTTTATTGACACTTAAATTATTTTAGAATCACCATCTGTATTTCATGTGGGTCAACTGAATCTTGGTCAATTAACAAGCTCAGTTCATCTGCAGCATCCCTTGACCAGGATTCGATAAAAACACTTAGAATATTTCTTTGAATCTTACTACTACTTATTTTATTTAACTGCTTTTGGCCAATATTAATCAGACCATTCACAATAACTTTGTCATCTTTCACCTCTGAAGTTAGCTTTCTTAAAGCTGCATGTAACTCCTTCACTACAAGTGGATGGTGTTTAAAGGTTTTTCCCAGAATTTCATTCAGCGCCGCTGTCACGAAGAGCTTTCCACACTCAATCCTTTCTAAAGAGGAATTTGTATTCTGAAACCAATTTGGTTTTAGTTTAGGACCAGGGCCACTAACAAATTTCCAAAACACCCGACTAAGAATTTCGAGTTTCTTTAAACCTTCCCTAGCTATTGCAACATCTCCTAGACTTGCAAAGTTTCGATATTGTGAGGATCTTGGATAACTCAATCCTTCAAAAAATAAGGGTCTCTGCCTACACAGACCCTCTATAAATTCTTTATAAGGGGACTCCAAAATTGTATTATCCGAATCTTTCAGTCTTAATGAACCCTGATTTAATATTCTGTTTGCCCAAGTTCGAAGTTCTGCCACAATGCTAAAACCAACTCTGAATATAGCTTGAACATCATTTTCTAGAAGGACCGTTGATGTCGGTTTGATATCCTCATTTGTTAAATATTCTAGTCCTAAGTTAAGGGTGTCACGCATTTCCATTAACACAGGATTAACCTTTTCTAAATCTCTAGAAGGTATAGGATGTACCGACATTAGGCGATTGGCCAAGTTAGTTAGCTGTTTTCCAATTATTCTTACCTGCTGACGATCACTTATAAATTGAAAGGCTTGCCAAAAATATTGATTTGGCGATAACGAAGCTACAAATAATGCTGGTAAGGTTGATGAACCCTCAGCAATCTCTTCATCCACCTGAAATCTTTTTTGTCTTGGAACCAAATCTTTCCCTGATTCTTCATAAATACTAAGAGCCTCGTAATAGTCGACAAATCCGATCTCTTCAAGTCGTAGACACTTATTTTGATATCCTTGTTCTTCTAAAAACAAACATTGGTCCCAACGGATACGATCAATAAGATCATATCCTAGAGAAGGATCTATACGAAATATCGCATCTAGTACCAACTTTGCAACCGTAGCTTCTTTATCTTTACCTAAGATTTCAATACCAAATCGTTCATCTGGAGTTAACATTAACTGAAGATTTTCCAAAGGTTCGTCCAACTCTAAATAGTGAACTTCCACATTCTTTTTCAAAAACATAGCTAATAGATTGGGATCAATCGCTCTGGCTGTACGGGCAAGTTCCTCAGGCCCACAACCAATATAAGCTGCTAACCATTCTGTAAAGGCCGATATATGAAAGTTGTCTTTTCTCCAACAGTCCAGATCTATGAATCCACAGCGTTGCTCTTGGGTTGCCAAAATTAACAGATCTTGGGAATTTTGTAATCCAAGAGTCTTCACAACAAAATACAAATCCTGAAAGGAAGAGGCTCGAACTCGGTTGACGGAATCAGAACTAGCCAAAAAAATTTTTAAATCAGCCCGATCCCTAATTTTTAACGCCCTTGAAGCAAAGACAAGTAAATTTTGGAGGGGTGCCGAATTTTCAGACTCCATAGCTCCTCAATTTTTAACATATTGATTTAAAGGGGATTTGGTAATGAAAACTAATAAGTACTGACTTTTACATCATCATGCTTCAACTAGTATTTAAGTGTCACTTTTCTTTAGGGAACGCTTCTTAACATGAATTTTCAGAGATTTTAATTTCCTATGTAGATGGCTACGCTCAATACCCAGAACACCAGCTGTTCGAGAAATATTGCCTTGATTTTCCTCCAGCTTTTTTAGAATAAAGTCCCGGTCAAAATCCATTCTAGCTTGGGATAAACTTTTAGATTCTGTAGGTCTTATTGAAAATTCATTGGACTGAAGCAAGGAGAAAGGAAGATGACGAGGCTCAATCTTTTTTTCAGAAACCATAATCACTAATCGTTCTGCAAGGTTTTTCAATTCCCTAACATTGCCGGGCCAAGAATAGGTTGTTAGTCGTTCGATAACTTCACTAGTAATTTCTTTTGGAGACTGACCGTAAAGTTGAGAAAAATCGCCGATAAAGAATTCTAAGAGCTCCGGGACATCCTCTATGCGTTCACGAAGTGGGGGAACATAAAATGGAATAACATTTAACCTATAAAAAAGATCCTCTCGAAAATTTCCCTTTTCCATTTCTTGCTCTAAATCTTTATTTGTAGCAGCAATAATCCGAACATCTACAGATATTGTTGAATCACCACCAATAGGTTCAAACCGTTGCCCCTCCAATGCCCTCAAAACCTTGGATTGTGTTTTTAAGCTCATATCTCCAACTTCATCTAAAAAAAGAGTCCCCCCATTAGCTTTTTCTAATTTCCCCATCTTGTTACTAGTAGCCCCAGTAAAAGAACCTTTTAAATGCCCAAAAAGTTCGCTCTCAATTAATTCTTCTGGAATAGCTGCGCAATTAACTGCAACAAAGGGGCCCTCATTTCTGCGGCTTTGGTTATGAAGTGCGTGGGCAACTAGTTCCTTCCCAGTACCACTTTCACCATAAACCAAGACTCTTCCATCAGTTGGAGCTGCTATTGCTAGTTGCTGTCTCAATGCTTTAATAGGAACACTTCTACCAATAATTGTATAATTGGTAGTCAATTTTGATTTGAGATTTCTATTCTCTCTCTGAAGACGTTGATTTTCGAGTCCATTTTTTATTACCAAAAGTGTTTTTTCAATGGAAAAGGGTTTTTCTATAAAATCAAAGGCCCCAAGACGTGTAGCTTTAACAGCCGTTTCTATAGTGCCATGCCCAGATATCATGACGACCACCACATCTACACCCATCTTTTTGATGGCTTCTAAAGTCTCCAGCCCACTAATACCAGGCAGCCAAATGTCCAATAGAATCAATTCAAAAGATCTCTTCAGCAAAATCTGCAGACATTCTTCTCCGCTCTGAGCAGTAGTAACCTTAAAACCGTCTTCTGCCAATACGGCACCAAGAGATTTGCGAATACTAGGTTCATCATCTACTAATAGTATTGAATTTCTAGTTACCATCTGCTTTTAAACCCAGAGAATTATTTAAACACTAGGCAACTCAATAATGAAACTCGTTCCCTTAGGGTTATTCTCTTCCACATGAATGTATCCTTTATGATCTTCAATAATACGGCTGGCAATAGCAAGACCTAATCCAGTGCCTCTTTTGCGAGTTGAAAAATAGGGAAGAAATAATTTTTCACGATCACCTACTGCAATACCTTGTCCAGTATCCTGAATCACAAGTTGAATCATCTCCCTTGTTGGAAAAAATTGACTAGAAATAATCAATTTCTTAATCTCTGAAACTTCCATTGCCTCAAGTGCATTATCAATCAAATTAACTATAACCCTTTTAAATTGTTCAGGGTCCAACTGTGTTTTTGGAATGTCAGAAGCCAACTTTCTAATTACAGATACTCCGTTTAGTCGGCCATTGTAGGAAGATAATGTACTTTCCACAATGGAATTAAGATTAGTAGAAACCATATTAGGAGAAGGCAATCGGGCAAACCGCGAGAATTCATCTACCATTCCTTTTAGAACTCTCACTTCCTGTGTAATTGTTTTGACACATTCCTGAACAGTTTGTTGAAAATCAGAAGAATCTTGAACTGATTCATTAATCGACACTTGTGAATGTGATTTTATAAGATTTTTCAGCACTCTATCTGCCGAAAGTTGAATTGGGGTTAGTGGATTTTTGATTTCATGGGCCATTCTCCTAGCAACCTCGCGCCAAGCATTGGCTTTTTGTGCTTTGATTAAGTCAGTTAAGTCTTCTAAAACCATCACGAATCCCCGAGGGATTCCATCTGCTGTCTGAAGGGAGCTTAAAGTTACTGTTGAATAAACCGTTCGAACCTTAGTTTTAAGTTCTAATTCTTTAGAAATGATCCCAACTCGACCTGCCTTTTCAAGCAATCTCTGAATTTCTTCATGATTATCCTGAGAAAAAAGATTGTTGACTTGTAGTGCAACAAAACTACTTACTCCTAATATTCCTTGTGCGGCCTTATTCATAGTACTAACTGAAAGATCCGGGGCAATTGAGATGACACCAGTTGGAATATTTTCTAATACCGCTTCGATATAACGACGACGAATTTCTAAAGCTCGGTTGGAACTTTCTAGGTCACGGTTCTTTTTTCCTAACTCCTGAGAATTCTCATGGAGCTGCATAGTCATCCGATTAAAAGAAGAAACAAGAATCCCCAATTCGTCTTCTGCTGGGCAATTAACTTGCATACTGAGGTTACCTTGAGAAACCTCGTTGGAAGCCTCAGCCAAGGCTAAAATAGGAACTGCAATCTTACGTGATAGAAAAATTCCTGTCCAAACTGCTGCAAAAAGAATCAATAAAGTCACAAGTCCTAATACCAGCATGAAGTTTGTTCGAATCATCTTTCGTCGTTCCTTCATCTGAGCATAGTTTTGACTAAGATATGTTAATTCTCCAGCACGTGTCATTACTTTAGACGGAGGGAGAATTCCGATTATTAAACTCCCATTTTTAACTCGATCTCCTGAAAGAATAAGACTTTTATCTGGAAGCGTTGTCTTGGTATCTTTCCAAGGAAGACGTATTGATTTACCAATAATTTTTTTAAAAAACTCTTGACCTTTTGACAATTTTCTAAGATTTGTTATTGGCTGAATAATCTCTCCAAAAAAAGGGTTTCGGGGGAAATACAAAGACTCCCTTTTATATGCCACCTTTGGACTACCAAAAGAATCAAAAATCACAAAAAAGGTAACTTCAAGTTCGCTAGCTAAGCTGACCAATTTTTCAGCTTTAAACTCTACTGATTCATTCTTTACCTCCTGACTATCAAACTGGCTTGCTAAAAGCCGGGCCTTGAGGACAGCTGCCTCACTAAAACCCCTCTCAGCAAGATTTACAATCTCAGAAACAGCCTGCTGAGCCTGATCCATTGGAGGGCTAAACCACTTATCCAAATTACGGTGTACTACTGCGTAAGCAAAAAACGACATGAATACACCCGGAATAAAAGCCAGTCCTACAAAAGAGAGTAAAAGCTTGTTACGAAAGCGTGATCCAACCTGTTGGCTTTTTTGTTCAAAGTATAGCTTTAACAATTGCCTCAATAAGACAAGGCTACAAATAAGTAGTAAAATGACGTTTAGTGAAGCAAAAGCCCACAAAAATAAAGCAGTTTGGCTCTCTGGTTCACCAACGAAAGGAGAAAGGTTAAAGGCTTGTTGAGCAATAGCGAAAAGCAAAAGAATACAAACCAAACCAGCCAGAAGAACGACTCTTTTCTTTGATTTTCTTGGAAATAGATTCATATTAATTTCAATATTATCAGGACTAAATGGATAAAATCAAAAATCAATCTTAAACAATCTATTATTAAGACAATAATATTAAATTTCTGCAATTTCAGTATTAAAATAATTCCTAATGGTTCCTGCCAAATTCTCCTCTCACAAAATAGGCTAACATTTAGATTAATAATGATGTATTAACAAAAGGATCATCCAGTCACAAAAAACTAACAAGCTCATTAAAAAGAATTTAACTAAATAAAGAGATATTTCAATGAAAGTCCCAAAACAGGATATGAAATAATTTTTTACTATTACCTTATTAGATGAGAAAACAAAACTTTAAAGCTTCTAGGTCCTCCAAAATATCTTAAAATAGGAATAGAATTTAGTTGGAGTTTTCGTTTGGTTTGGAATCCCAAAAATCTTGACAGCCTAGGGCATTACTGTATACTTTTTTTTAGTGTTGTTATGTTTTTTAGGATTTGAGTTTCAAAGCATGTCGAAAAATGAATTTGGTTCTACTGTTCTATTTCTCCGCAGGCCCATCTTTTTCGAGGCTTTATCAAGTTGTAAAAACATCTACGACAGATTGTTTATTATCTGAAGAAAGGAGTCTCGAAAATTATGAGTAGAGAAACCGGAAAAGTTAAGTGGTTTAATAATTCCAAAGGTTATGGCTTTATTGAGCGTAGCCAAGGAGGTGACGTCTTTGTCCATCATACAGCCATTCAGTCGGATGGCTATCGCACTCTCGAAGAGGGACAGGACGTGGAATTTACAGTTGTGCAGGGTCCCAAAGGATTGCAGGCTCAAGAAGTTTCTAAACCTGCTGAAGCTGCAGAATAGTTTGACGGTACCTCGCTAACTATTTGCCCTGAAGCTATACCTAGCTTCAGGGCATTTTTTTTAAAGTACCCTCAATTAGAAAATCTAAATCTTATTAAATAATTTCCTGGGTTTTCAAACTAACCTCCTACAACCTACTAAACTACTGTTGCTTATTTAATGTTAGAAATAGAATACAACAGATTTCAAACCTTGTATGAGCTTAAATCAACGGTTATAAAGTGCCGTCTTTGTCCTCGCTTAAATCAGTGGCGCCAAAATGTTTCAAAAAATAAGGTGCCCCGCTTTCAAAATTGGGAATACTGGGGAAAACCTGTTCCCAGTTTAGGAGAAACAGATGCCCAACTACTAGTTGTTGGACTAGCTCCTGCAGCTCATGGAGCAAATCGCACAGGTAGGATGTTTACAGGAGACCGGAGTGGTGACTGGCTTTATCAAGGTCTCCATCAATTTAGGTTTGCTAACCAACCGCATTCTTCCGAAATGAATGATGGATTAGAATTAATTGGCTGCTATATAACCGCTATTATCCATTGTGCGCCGCCCTCCAACAAACCTACACGTCAGGAAATTGACAATTGTCATTCTTACTTAGACTTCGAATTTAACTATTTGAAGAACATCAAGGTTATACTAGCTTTGGGCCAATTAGCCTTTGAAAATATTTGGAAAATACTAATAAAAAACACCAAGGAAAAACGTCCTAAATTTCAACATGGCCTAGAAGTCAATATACACAGTACCAGTACTTTAATCGCATCATTTCATCCCAGCCAACAGAATACATTTACGGGTAAACTTACTAAGCCGATGTTTAATTCTGTCTTGCAAAGAGCACGCAAATTGATTGACGATTCAAGAAGGACTTCTCTGAAATAAACTAGTCCCTAAGCTAACTTATAGTAATTACAACAAACCTACCTGTTGAAAACAAATTTATATCTAAAAACGAGTTGTCTAGAACCTAGAGTTACTATTTAATCAAAAATAAGATCCTTATATACTAATCTTAAGTTGTTTTTTTCTAGGAGAGTTACCAACCTGTTTCAAAATACTTTAGAGAGCTTTGAGGATATCTTTTGTAGTGATTAAATAATACCGACTTAACATGTTTAATGGAGGATGCTATTCGTTAAGACCAAAATCTCTTATTAAAGATCAAACCTTGACTCTGGGAAAATTCAGGTTACAATACATGCTGGGTAGCTCGAGAAAGCGTCTCGCAGCGCGGTGTTCTCTCCTCACTACCTAACGGCCAGCTATGTTTAGCTGGCCGTTATTTTTTGAAAAAATAAATAAGTATCTATATTAAGAAAAGACCTCTGTTACAAAAGTTTAGTTTCCAGACTCCTTATTCTTTTTAATCTCGGAAATTTTGTCTCGCCAAATCTTCATCCTATCATTAATAATTTTCTCATAACCATTCAGCGATGGATGGAAGTATTTTTGATGTTTTAGAGACTCTGGCATACAACACATATCAGTTATCTGATCAGGAAAGTTATGTGCATATTGATAATCTTGACTATAGCCAAATGCTTCCATAAGACGAGTTGGGGCATTTCTTAAATGAAGAGGAACCGGTTCAGCTAAGGAATTTTTAATATCTTTTAATACTCTATTACAGGCTTTATAGAGCGCATTTGACTTAGGAGCAGTTGCCAAATATAGAGCTGCTTGGGCTAAGGCTAAATTCCCCTCTGGAGAACCTATGAAATGATAAGCCTCTTTGGCCTGCATTGCTATGACTAGTGCCTGAGGATCAGCTAATCCAATATCTTCTGAAGCAAAACGGACTAACCTTCGAGCGATAAAAAGTGGATCTTCACCTGATTCTAACATCCTCATCACCCAATATAAGGAAGCATCCGGATCGCTGTTACGAAGAGATTTATGCAAAGCAGAAATCAAATTGTAATGTTCTTCACCTGTTTTATCATAGAGTAGAACTCTCTGCTGCATCGCATCTTTTACAATCTGATTAGTAATTTTTTTTTGGCCGGAGGGAAGAGGTAAAGCAATTTGTATTGCAATCTCTAAGGTATTATAGGCAACTCTGGCATCTCCATTAGCCAATAAAGATATTTGCGAAAGATGTTCTTGATCAATCTCGACCTGTTCATTACCAAGACCTCGTTGTTTGTCACTCAAACACCTCTTCATTAATTCGACTAGATTTTGCTGGGAAATTGGTTCTAATAAATAAACTTTACAACGAGACAAGAGGGCAGCATTCACTTCAAAAGAAGGGTTCTCAGTAGTGGCTCCAATTAAAACAATCGTACCTGACTCAACATATGGAAGAAAAGCATCTTGTTGTGCCTTGTTAAATCGATGAATTTCATCAACAAACAGTAGAACCTGTCGACCAGATTGTCGAATTTTCTCAGCATCTCTCATAACACTTTTTATTTCCTTAATGCCAGATAGCACAGCACTAAAAAGGACAAAATCCATTTGAGCAGTTTGAGCAATGATTCGAGCTAGTGTTGTTTTGCCTGTGCCAGGAGGTCCCCAGAGAATTAAAGATGTGACCCTGCCACTTTCTAGAGCCCTTTGAAGAGGTTTACCTACACCAACTAGATTCTCCTGACCCACAAAATCCCCTAGACATTTGGGCCGCATACGGTCAGCCAAAGGAACTCTTACAGTAGAACTTGCTTCAACAGGAGAATCCTGATTTGAAAATAGGTTCATAGATCAATTGTTAGCATATAGCTAGTTACTCTTGATGCGTCTTCTGGAAGCCTCACACAAAATAATAGCAGTTGCAATTGCAACATTAAGTGAATTTACTGCCCCGGACATTGGAACTTTAAGACTTAGATCAAGATCTTTTTCAAAATCCTTTCCAATCCCCCGACTTTCGCTGCCAATAATTAAAGCCAAGCCTCCCTTATAGTTAAAATCTCTAAAATCATGCTCGCCATTTGGACTAGCTGCAACAAGTCGGATACGTTTTTTCTTTAATCGTTTAACCAAAATACGAGGATCTAACTTGCTCACAATCGGAACTCGAAAGAGAGATCCTGAAGAAGCACGAATAGCCTTTTGATTCTGAAAGTTAACAGTTTGATTGGTAAGTAAGACACCTTTTATACCAAAGGCTTCACCAGAACGGATGATTGTTCCTAAATTCCCAGGATCTTGCAATTGGTGGGCAATCAATAATAACGGATTTCCCTCCAGAAGAGGATCAATCTCTGCGACAGGAAACCGTACCTTTGATAGAATTCCCTGGCTAGTCACAGTATCTGTTAAAGAATTGAAAAGTTTATCTGTAACAGGAAAAATCATTCCCTTGAATTTCCTAAAAAAGGGGCCAGATTGAAAATACGTAATTTTACTATGTGCAACAAAGATTGCTTCTACTTTGAGTCCACCATTGACAGCCTCATTTAATAGCTTTGGACCTTCCACAACAATAGTGCCTTCACTCTCAACTGGAGGGTTCCGTAACATAGATCTTAACTGGCTAATTCGTTTGTTCGCTGTCGAATAAATCACTTCAGGTTCCAACAAAAACCTCGTTTTTCATTAAAAGTTCTTCCTATCAAAAAGTTAAGAGTTCTCAGAAAACAGTCTTTCTCCCAATACCTCTAATTGTATTGTACCAAGTAACTGAGCTGTCATTGACCGACATTTTTCTTTATGATAGTTTTTCCTTTGTGCTAACTCGAACAATTAGACTTAAAGGAGGACTAGAAGAACAAAGAGTCCTCGAAATGACTGCAAGAGCAATTCGCAATGGCAATGTTATTTCTCTTCCAACAGAAACATTCTATGCACTCGCTGCAGACCCCTTCAATCTAGATGCCGTAAATCGAATTTTTCAAATCAAAAGAAGACCAGACAGGAAAGCTCTACTACTACTAGTCGAATCAATTGATCAGGCCAGGATGGTCACTGAAAATATTCCACCGGTTTTTTTTGATTTAGCAGAAACTTTTTGGCCAGGACCATTAACTGTGATCCTTCCAGCAAATAAAAAGGTTCCATCAAGAGTAACGGGCGGAACTGGAACTGTAGGAATTCGTCTTCTAGACCAAAATTTTACACGCCAATTAATTCGAAAGATTCAATTACCTATTATTGGAACTAGTGCGAACTTATCAGGATATCCCCCTTGTTCAAAAGCTGATGATGTCCTTGCACAACTAAATGGTAAGATTGAATTGTTAATAGACAATGGTAATACCGAAGCATCAGCACCCTCAACTGTAATTGACTTAACATCTCCCTCAATTCGACTTCTCAGGGAAGGTGCTATTTCTAAGGAGCACCTTCAAAAGTATCTTTCTTAAAACCCCATGAAAACCCTAAAGAAAAAATTATTCTTTAGAATTATCTTTTTCTGTATCCCTCTTATTTTTTTGATTTATATTCTTTCCATATATTTTTTAATTCGTCTAAATGCAAACAAAGATGAAGCCCAAAAAGCAGATATTATTGTGGTATTTGGCGCTGCTCAGTATAATGGTCAACCTTCTCCAGTCTTCAAAGCCCGCTTAGATCATTCCATCAATCTTTTTAATCAGAATTTTTCTAACCAAATATTAACAACTGGTGGCCATGGTGCAGATTTGCATTTTTCTGAGGCTGAAGTTGGCAAAAATTATCTCATTAAACAAAACATTCCAAAAGACAGTATCTTTACTGAAACTAAAGGATTAAGCACCTTAGAAAGTGTTGAAAAAATACTGAGTGTTTTAGAAATACACAAAATGGATAGGGTTATTGCTGTCAGTGATGGATTCCACTTATTTCGAATCAAGAAGATTTTCTACGATAACCAAATTATTGCTTTTGGTTCTCCAGCTTTAAATAGTCCAATCGAGGCAAATTACAAACGCCGATTTTGGTCTTCTCTTAGAGAAGTTGGAGGATTTACTGTATATTTTGCTAAGCAACAATTAGATCAAGTAATCTCCTACTTTATACCTTAGATTTACTAATTTCTAAATTGATCCTTAAAGTTTCTTTTTTAACTCGGGATCAGTCGATATTTAATTATTACTAGAATTAGATTCTCTATAGTTAGCATAGTCAGTAAAATGCCCATTCACCTTCATCTTAAATCTTTTAAAAAGGAAAAACCGTCCTTCAAAGTCAAATTCAAAATGAGTTGGAAACCAAATTTTATTTTTTATTTGTTCTTGTTCGAAAACTAGACTTGAACCCTTACTGACTTTAACTAGTAACCCACCACCAATCTTAAAATCCTCAATAAAGTTCAGTTTCACTCTAACTATCTGTAAAACTTTCGGGTTAATCCATACTTTGCCCTGTAGTTTTTTTAAAATAACAAAATTCTTGTTGGTCAATGCGTATCCTTTATTTGGCCAGAACTTAATCACAAAAAATCTCCGTCTATCTTGGATGTCTTCCCCCATATAAAGAAAATGAAAAGCACTCAACGTTTCATCCCAAAATTGAATCTCCCTACGTTGACGGTCCATTCTCTTAAACTTGAGTTTAGAAAGAGCTTCCGAAGAAAAAGTTTTTTGTTTTTCTAGTTGAACAGATAATTTTTGTTCTTGGTCACGTGCCTCTGATTCGGACAGGGGTATCCCATTTTTTTTTACAAGCTTGCGGTACATTCGATCGACCAATGGAATAACTTCGTAAGTGACTGATTTTCGATTTTTTATAGTCCCCTTTGTATCAACTTTTGTTTCTTCCCTTAACAGTTTGTAGGAGTATGTCATTTCTGTTAAACGATTTCTCTTTTGATTTTCCACAACTTTTTTAAGAAATTGAAGCAATGGAACGGACTGCGTTAAATCGAATTTACTAGGAAAAACAACTGCGACTAGAAATACAGCTAAAGCGGTTTTAATTATCAAGCTATTCTACCTTAAGGGCATCGACTACTATGAGACAGTGAATAACTAATCGTCAGTCTCTCTGTCATTAGATTCACTGTCAAGTTGCTCACAAAAAAATATTGGTTTTGTTATGATTATCTCGCGACAATTTTTCAAGGAAGAGAAAATCCAAAGATCTAAAGTCTATATATTAAACTAATTACTAATAACTCTTAAGTGAATCAATTAATAATAGATATATATCAGCAACAAACATAGAATACATTTTCTTTTAGTTTTATAAGATTCATGATGGCTAAAAACCCTCCAATTCAAATAAATCCAAATTTAAAAGCAAAAACATTAGATTTGGGTTGTGGACTATTCAAGTTACCTGGAAGTATTGGTGTAGACATTATACCTTTAGAGGGCGTGGACGTTGTTCACGATCTCAATCAATTCCCTTACCCTTTTCAATCCAATGTATTTGATTATATTCGTCTTTTTCATGTCATTGAACATGTTAGCTCTATAGTAAAAACCATGGCAGAAGTGCATAGAATAGCAAAATCTGATGGTCTAGTTGAAATTGTAACACCTCATTATACTGACACTTCTTCTTGGCAAGATCCTTCACACCAATGGCACCTAAATAGTCGATCCTTTGAACATTTTGAGATGAAATCGGAAACTAATTACTATTCTAATGCTAGATTTACGATGGAATTTTCTGAAATAAAACTTCTAAAGTTATACAAACTACTTGGCTTTGAATTTCTAGTTAATTTACAAAACTTCAGTAGTCATTACAGATTTTTTAGGAAATTTTGGGAACAGTATCTCTGTACTGTTGTTCGTGGTAAAGTGATGACCTTTAAATTACGAGTCCTAAAAGAGTCCTAAAATAAGATTTTTGAGAATAAAGAATATAGAATACGCTAAAAATGAAACGCGAATTAGCAATAGTCTTATTAAGCGGTGGTATGGATAGTTGCGTTTGTGCTTCTATTGCGCATAGACAGTATGAACTAGCATTCCTGCACATTTCATACGGACAACTAACTGAAAGACAAGAATTAAAATCTTTTCAGAAGCTCGCCAAATTTTATGAAATTGAGAAACTTCTTGTCTGTAAACTAGATTCTTTAAGACGAATTGGCGGATCTAGTCTAACCGATTCCTCAATTTCTGTAGAAGAAGGTAATTTAGAACGACAAGATATCCCAAATACCTACGTTCCTTTTAGGAATGCACATTTTCTCTCAATTGCTACTTCCTGGGCAGAAGTAATCGGTGCTGAGTTTATCTTTATAGGAGCTGTAGAAGAAGACAGCTCAGGTTATCCAGATTGCCGGCCCGAATACTATCAAGTTTTTAATCAATTGATTGAAGTTGGAACTAAATCCAAACCTAGTGTTGAAATAGTTACCCCTGTGATTAAAATGAGCAAAAAAGAAATTGTTACCACTGGTATCCACTTAGGTTCCCCACTTCATTTAACATGGTCTTGTTATAAGAATCAAAACGTTGCGTGTGGAAAATGTGACAGCTGTCTTCTTAGAAAACGAGGATTTCAATTAGCTGGTGTTGAGGATCAAACCACTTATCTTTTGTGAGCTACAAGCAGCTAACTGAAAAAAGAGGTTCTGATCTATTTCATTTAGAACTATTATGAAATGTTGGTACGAGGAGATTTTTATGAAAAAAATACTTCAAATTTTTTTAGTGGTTATCTTCACTATGACCCTAGTGATGTTTTTACCAACGTTAATGCAGGCACAAAGTGCTCTTTCTGGTAAAGTTATTGACGAAGAAGGGAAACCCCTAGAAGGCGCCATTATTTCGTTTGACCGAGTCAATGTTGAGCACCATGTTGAAGTCAAATCAGATGAGACAGGTCGTTATTTTATGGGAGGTCTGAAACCAGCCTTTTACAAAATTGAGCTGATTGTTGATGGTGAGACTAAGGCTCGATATGCAGAATTTAGAATCCAACTAGGCGCTGAAAACGTTCTGGATTTTGATCTAGCTGAAATTCGAAGATTAGCCTATGCTCAGCTATCTGTTGAAGAACGAGAAGCGATTGAAAAAGAGCGATTGCGAATAGAGGCAGAAGAAAAAAAATATACTGACATGAAGTCAACCTTTGAAGAAGGTCAGAATTTGTTCAAAGCTCAGCAGTATCAACAAGCTGCTGTAATTTTCCAAAAAGCTTCTGAGATTGACCCCAGCCGGCATTCAATTTTTGGAATATTAGGTGAATCTTATCAACGATTAAAAAAATTTGATCAAGCCCTTGAAAGTTATAATAAAGCTCTTGCCCTACTAGCTAATGAGCCAGAATCTGATTCTGTGGCTCGATACAATCTAAACATTGGGATTATCAGGGCTCAAACTGGCCAATTAAAGCCCGCGATCGAATCTATGGAAAAAGCCGCCAGGATTAACCCATCGGCAACATCCCTAACCTTCTACAATCTGGGGGTAGTATTAACTAATGGAGGATTAGTTGAAGAAGCTATTAAAGCTTTTGAGAGGGCAGTGGAGCTAGACTCTAGCAATTCTAAGGCCTACTACCAACTAGGACTTAGTTTAGTAGGAATGGCAACTTTTACATCAGATGGAAAAACTATTTCTGCTCCGGGTACTATTGAAGCATTCGAAACTTATTTAAAGCTAGATCCTAATGGACCTAATGCCACTCAAGCCAAGAGTATGCTCTCTACTCTTTCAGGTGATGTTTCAACTGATTTTAATGCTAAAGAGAATTAAACAAGTTTGATAGATTTAATCGTATTAGGTTTCCTCAAATTCTAAATCGTCTACTGCCCACTCAAAAGTTCCCCGTCTTAATGTGAGCGAAGCATTGAATTTTTGATATCCCATTTCACCTGGACGCGCCAAATAAATTGCAGTTCCCATTGTCATTTGTCTCTCTTCAGTTTGTATTAAAGAAGTAACTTCAAAGCCAACATAGGCAGGATTTTTAGAGCCCAATAGGAAAGCTTTCATTTTTTCTTGGCTTTCAAATTGGACTTGAAACTCCTGTGTCAAGAGATCAGTAGCCTTTTGAATATTACGATCAACCAAATATCTCACAAACTTTTTACCAATCCTCATAGCAAACTTTCCCTGTTTCTCACTAACAACATTAAAGGGAAGAACAGGTCGACGAGGTACTGACTTAAGCCACTTAATGTCATCTGCCAGTATTACATCCTCGATTGCCAGAAATCTAATTTGCTCATGAACTGTACTGCTAACTTGATTGTTTAGATCAACCCAAATACTTTCGACCGTAACTTGAAAACCACCAGAACTCAAACCAAGAATAGAGGAGGTGTCAAAATTAAATGTGGCAATTCGACCACTACGAACCCTGATAGAAAGACGTTTATCCTGAACATATTTTTTTTCAAGTCTAGCTGTCATCAGTTTTCGAGCTTCAACGTCATGGCGGAGAGTTCTAGACGACATAAAAGCCTTAACTGCTGCCCGTTGTGAATTTTGGTCGAAATCCTGTGATAGGGTGCAGGTTACCGGAAACAGAAGTAAAGCAAAGTAATATACAGAACGCACAAAACTTCTTGTCAAGGTCCCCCCTTAGTTTGGCATGTAAGAATATAGTTTATAGATAATGATAAAATCTTAAAATCTTAATTTTAGTCTAATTCGAAGGCTAGATTGAACATAAAAAATATTCATTTTAAAATTCCTTTTTCTTTCCTAATCACTGAAGTAATTGGTTTATCCTCCTGATTGGTAGTTAAAAGATAGAAACTATCCCGGATTTGACTTCACTTAGACTTTTCGCTTAAAGTTACCCATATTGGAAAAGCTGTTTTGAAGGTCTTTTAGCTGTAAGCCTTTATATTAGAGACCTACCTCCAATGTCAATCCAAGCATATTCTGATGAGAATTCAACCATGAATCGAGTCCGACAACAATCTGTTAATGGTGATTTTGTTTGGCGATCAATCGTTAATGATGTGTCACAGGAGGCAAAAAGAGAACCTATATTAGCTAGTTTTCTCCATTCAACGGTCTTGAAACATTCTAGTTTAGAGGATGCACTTAGCTTCCACATTGCCTCTAAGCTCGCTAATCCCAATATCTCACCTATGCTGATACGAGAAGTTATTGAAGAGGCTTTAATTGATGACGCAAATATCAGTGATGCAATACGTGAAGACCTAAAGGCATTTCGAGAAAGAGACCCTGCCTGTAATAGTTATGCTGAACCTCTTCTGTACTACAAAGGGTTTCACGCACTTCAGTCTTACCGAATCGCCCACTGGCTCTGGAAACAAGAACGATTGCAACTTGCATTGTTGCTTCAAAATAGAATTTCTGAAGCCTTCGGTGTAGATATTCATCCTGCAGCATCTATAGGGAAAGGTGTTTTCATCGATCATGGAACCGGTGTGGTCATTGGCGAAACAGCTATTGTTGAAGACAAAGTTTCTCTATTACATGAGGTTACTCTAGGTGGCACTGGGAATGAAAGTGGAGATCGTCATCCAAAGGTTCATCAAGGTGTGCTAATTGGAGCAGGAGCAAAAATTTTGGGTAATGTCCATATAGGAGAGGGAGCAAAGGTTGGAGCTGGAAGCGTGGTTCTGACTGATGTTGCCCCTCACACTACGGTAACTGGCGTTCCTTCAAAGGTTGTTGGTAGCACTGATGAAACTGAACCCGCAATCGAAATGGATCACTACCTTCCAGATTAACTTTTAAGAGTTGATTATCTTAATGGTGCGTAGAAAAAAAAATTACATAAGTTTTTTAATTATCTTCATGGTAAGTGCCTTTGTTTCATTATCAGGCTTATCTTCAACTAAAGAAGATGGCTTTGTTTCCTTATTTGATGGTAAATCTCTCAATGGTTGGATAACCATGAACAAAACTGGCAAAGGATATGTCGTAAAAAATGGCATTTTGATTTGCCCAGCAACAGGAGGCGGAAATCTTTTTTCTGTGAAAGAATACTCTAATTTTATTCTTCGATTTGAATTCAGACTTCAAGAAGGTTCAAACAATGGAGTTGGGATCCGTTCCCCTCTTCATTCCCGAGATCCAGCCTACACTGGAATGGAAATTCAGGTCCTCGACAATCAGTCTCCACGCTATAAAGACAAACTCCGCTCTACTCAATATCATGGATCGATTTATGACGTGGCTCCAGCAAAGCGGGGTTTTTTAAAACCAATTGGTAATTGGAATAAGGAAGAAATTACTGCTGATGGAAGACAGATCACTGTTAAATTAAATGGCACTACCATTGTAAATTTTGACCTTGATTCTGTTACAGATTCTAAAACTCTCCAAAAACATCCCGGGCTATCTCGAAAAAAGGGCCATATTGGATTTCTTGGACATGGGACTAAAGTCGAATTTCGGAACATCAGAATTAAGGAAATCTTTTAGTCTAAATCCCATGAACCATTCATCACTTGTTCAGCTTACCACCGTAGAAAGATTCTCTAAGCGGGTTGAGTACTATCAAAAATACCGACCTAGCTATCCCAACACACTAATTGAGTTCCTTCTCAAAAGCCAGTTACTTAAAACAAACTCTAAAATTGCAGATATTGGCTCGGGAACAGGTCTTCTTTCAGAACTTTTTCTAAAACGGGGATATGAGGTTCAAGGCATTGAACCAAACTCTAAGATGCGGAAGGCTGCTGAGTCTTTTCTATGTAAATTCCCTAATTTTCAGAGTATTAATGGCCGAGCAGAAAAAACTACACTAAACACTGAATCGGCTGATCTTATTGTTGCTGCACAGTCCTTTCATTGGTTTAACCTCAAACTAGCTCGTCTTGAATTTAATCGAATTTTAAAAAAAGAATGTTCTGTGGTTATTCTTTGGAACGAATTAGAAAAAGATAGAACAACTTTTCTGAAAAAATATGAAGATCTTCTCCTAAAATATGGGATCGATTATTCACGCGTTCGTCATCAGAATATTTCTGAAACTCAAATAAAACATTTCTTCAAGCCAACTAGTGTTCAAAAACGTGTGTTGGTTAATTCTCAGGTCTTTGATCTCAAAGGTCTGATTGGTCGAACTTTGTCCTCCTCATTCACACCCCTATTTGGTCATCCCAGCCACCAACCTATGATGGATGAACTAACCCAACTTTTTTCTGAACAGCAAGAGGGAGGGAAAGTTACCTTTTTGTATCAAACACTTGTTTATACAGGCAGATTCTCATGAGTTAAGATTTAAATGACAGTTATTCATTCATTTAACTAAACCAAAGGAATTGAAGAGACTAACGAGTTCATAAATAATACTTCTGTTTAGGTGTTCACAAACGAACAACACCTTTGGGTTCTAGACCAGAAAACCATTAACCTCTGTGAAAAAAAAGATAATCGACTACGAAAAGCTTGACAAGAAATACCTCTGGCATCCTTTTACCCAAATGAAAGCCTGGATAGAATGCTCTCAAACTGTAATTGAACGAGCTAAGGGTGTCTACCTGTATGACACCAATGGAACAAAATATTTAGATGGTGTTTCTTCCCTTTGGGCTAATATACATGGACATTCTCATCCAACTATTGTAAATGCAATTAAGCGGCAACTTGTAAAGTTAGATCATAGTACAATGCTGGGCCTAACTAATGTTCCTGCTATACTATTTGCTAAGAAACTTGTTGATCTTACACCCAACAATTTAACTCGAGTGTTCTATTCAGATGATGGAGCAACTGCTGTTGAGATTGCTCTTAAAATGTCTTTTCAGTACTGGAAGTTAAAAGGCAAGAAGTATGCCAAGAAGAAAAAGTTTGTTTCGTTCTCTAATAGTTATCATGGAGATACCCTTGGATCAGTCAGTGTTGGTGGAGTGGCAATGTTTCACGAGGTTTTCAAACCCTTACTCTTCCGAACCATTAAAGTATCCTATCCATCCTGCTATAGGTGTCCTTTAAAAGAAGAGCCTCATTTATGTGAAATCGACCAACTTAAAGAAATTGAATCTGTTTTTAAAGCTCACCACCAAGAAATTTGTGGAGTAGTGGTTGAACCTATGATTCAAGGCGCTGCCGGGATGGTTCCCATGCCCAAAGGATTTCTAAAAAACCTTGAGAAATTAACTAAACAATTTGGAATTCATTTAATTCTAGATGAAGTTGCAACTGCTTTTGGTAGGACTGGAAAAATGTTTGCCTTGGATCACGAAAAAATAAGACCTGATTTTCTTGCTCTTGCTAAGGGAATAACCGGGGGTACGTTACCACTTGCCGCTACTTTAACAACCGTTGAAATTTTTCAGTCGTTTCTTGGAGAATATGAGGAGTTTAAATCATTTTTTCACGGTCATACATACACAGGTAATCCTATAGCTTGCTCTGCAGCTTTAGCAAATTTAGAAATCTTCCAAAAGGAAAATACACTTTATAAACTTCAAGGTAAGATCCATTTACTCAAAACTCTTCTAAAATCCTTTAAAAACTTGTCTCACGTTGGAGATGTTCGTCAACTTGGGTTTATGGTTGGTATCGAATTAGTCTTTAATCGTAGCAGCAAGAAATCTTTTCCTGTCGTGCAACGTATAGGTCATCAGGTAGTGCTAGAAGCACATCGTCGAGGAGTTATTTTGAGACCACTTGGAGATACAATTGTGTTAATGCCGCCGCTATCAATTACATCTACTCAGTTAAGAAAACTTGTAAAAACCACCTATGATAGTATTCATACTATTACACAAGAACAGAAACCTCAGAGGAACTCTATTTGAATTACTTTCACGCTCTGAGTAAATGAGAATTTTATCAGGGAGACATTGCTAGATATGATTTACCACTCAAGTACTTTAAAAGTTCTTCTAATTTTAGTCTTAGGTTTTGGCTGCTCTGTGAAATCACCTCAAAATAAGGAAAAACATCTCACAAATTTGCGTCAACTAACTTTTGGTGGAGAGAATGCAGAGGCATACTTTTCCTCGGATGGCAAACACCTAATCTTTCAAGCAACCCGGGATGAACATATTTGCGACCAGATTTTTACTATGGAAACCACTGGCAAAAAAATAACACAAGTCAGTACGGGCAAGGGCCGGACCACTTGTGCTTATTTTCTCAAAGATGGGGCACACTTTGTTTATGCCTCAACTCATCTAGGGAACGAGCTATGTCCAGCTAAACCAGATTATACTAAAGGTTATGTCTGGCCTGTTTACCCTGACTACGACCTGTTTCTATCCGATTTTAAGAAGCAACTTACTCAGTTAACAATTACCGCTGGTTATGATGCAGAGGCCACAATTTCCCCTGATGGCAAGAAGATTGTTTTTACTTCTGTACGAGATGGAGACCTGGAACTTTACACGATGAACATAGATGGATCAGAAGTTAAACGATTAACCAACAAACTAGGTTATGATGGTGGAGGTTTTTTCTCCCCCAATGGTAAGAAAATTGTTTTCCGAGCTTTCCATCCAACTAAAAAGGAAGAGATCGATAAATATCAAACACTACTAGCCCAACACTTAGTTGAACCCAAAACTTTGGAAATCTTTGTTATAGATGTAACTGGAAATAATCAAGTTCAAGTAACCAACAATGGAGCTGCCAATTTCTGTCCTTTCTTCCATCCAGATGGCAACCGTATTATTTTTTCTTCAAATCTAGCAGACCCCTCAGGCCGTAACTTCGACCTATATTTGATTAATGTAGATGGTACGCAACTCGAACAAATTACTTTTGAAAAAACCTTCGACGGATTTCCTATGTTTTCCCCTGATGGGAAACAATTAGTTTTTGCCTCGAACCGAAATGGAAAGGTTCAAGGAGAGACAAATATCTTTATTGCTGACTGGATTGAATAATTTATATCCATAAAGTTATCATGATGTTAGTAGAGTCCTCTAAGTTTTTATCTCGATCCTTTTTCTCTAGACCAACTATTGTAGTAGCTCGGAAACTGTTGGGGTGCGAACTTATTCGAGAGTTTCGAGGTATTCGATTATCTGGAATCATCACTGAAACAGAAGCTTACATTGGTGAAACTGACCTAGCGTGTCATGCAAGAGCAGGCAGGACAAATCGAACTCAGTTTTTATATGGTTCTCCTGGGCATACATATGTATATTTTACATATGGTATGCATTGGATGTTGAACCTCGTTACGGAACGTGAAAATTTCCCTGCAGCAGTTCTCATAAGGTCCATCACTCCTAAGGAGGGAATTGAATCAATGAAACGTTTCCGTTCTGGAAAACCCCTAACCCAGTTAACGAATGGTCCTGCTAAATTGACTCAGGCCATGAACATCACTAAGAAACAAAATGGCATCGATTGTTGTAATGTTAACTCAATCATAAAAGTTAAACGTGGATCCAAAATAAATAACTCTCAAATCTTGAAAAATACTCGTATTGGTATAGGTCAGACCCCAGAACCATGGGTTTCAAAACCTTGGCGATTTAACTTAAAAGATGTTTCTATGCCCTAACTTTTCTCCCTATTAGTATCTGTTTTTAATTAAAAAACTTCTCCTAATTAGGATTTAATTCACTACATCTTGGAGTTATTTTTATGAATATTTCTAGATGTAATATGAGAAAGCCCATCAATTTTTTCAAAGGGAGGTTCTGGAAAAAATAGGCTGAGCAAAAATCCCAAACAAAAAGTTGCTGTAGCACCAAGGAATCCGTAGTAAAAAGTGGATATATTTCCAAGAGAAGTCATCCAATAAGGGATTAGGAGAGGAGAGGAAACATCGAGTAATTCCACACTTTGGAGTAATCTGCGTGCTAAGGAGACTGTTAGTGTTATACAAAATCCAACAAATGCTCCAATCATAACTCCAGGACCATTAGCTCGTCGAGTTAACAAACCGAGCAAAAAGATCCCCAAGAGTACTCCAGCAAAAGGATACATGACCATATTTAATATTTGGATAATGTTATTCTCCTTACCTAAATTGCTAACCAAAAATCCACCGCTAACAACTACTAATCCCCAAATTAATGTGAGAGTTCTTGCCAAAAAAATTGATGAATGGTTTGAAAACTGATTTTGGCGCCATCTTTTGACAAAATCAACTTGTACGCAGGCCGAAAGAGCGGCTAAACCCGAGCCTAAGCTAGTAAGAACTGCGGACATGATTCCTGCGATTAAGAGTCCTTTTATTCCAACTGGCATAACTTGAGTTACAAAGACAGGCAAAGCATCATCAGGAATTCTCATTAGAGCTGCGTGTTCAGGATGTACCACATAGTAGGTATAAAGACATAGACCCAATAGCGGGAACAATAAACTAAGCGGCTTAAGGAATAATCCATTTCTCCAAAGAGATTTCTTAGCTTCATCTAGAGATCTAGCTGTTAAATAAGTTTGAAAAAGTACCTGGTCAGATCCAGCACTGGATAAATATCCAATCACACCTAAGCATAGTCCACTAACGATTGTTAGTTCTTGATTAATATCAAAAAAAATAGGCGGTTTCCATTTCCCAGCATGAACCGCTATTTCCATGGCCTTTACTGGTCCTCCAACTTTTTCAATTGCAGTAAACATCATTACAACTACTCCCCCAAAGATTACAAAAAATTGCACTACATCAGTCCATATTACTGAATGCATTCCTCCCATCATTGCAAAAGCAATTCCAAGCAATCCAACCAGTAAAATTGCCTGACCAGTTCCTCCTTCTAATGAGCCCCATCCCAACATCGTTGCAATAACTAAAGAGGCTGCATAAATCATGCTGGACATCCACATGACCCGAGCTCCAATAAAACATAACGCTGCAAATAGTCGGACACGATAGTCAAATCTTTTCTCGAGATATTCATAGGCAGTAGTAACATTTAGCCTAAAAAAAATTTTGGGATACAAGAGTATCACTATTGGAACTACCGAGATTATTCCCAGATTTTGTAGTCCAATCCATACTGTACCCTCAGGTCGATTGACCCAACCAATAACTCCAAGAAATGAATTTGTACTGAACAGTGCTACGAACATACTTAGAGCAATAGGCCACTTACTCATGGTACGTCCAGCTAGAAAGTAGTCATCTTGGCTTTTCATTTTTCGGGATTGATATGCAGCAATAATCATCAGACCAAAAAAATAAACTATCAAAATGAAGCTATCCAAAATACCAATAGTCATATCTTGAGAATTCACAATGCCATCCCTTGAACGGTAGGAGATTTTACAATCTAGTTTTATAACATTTTATATATCTGTTGTTGAGTCAGTAAATCCAAAAGTCCTAGTCCTGAAAAAATTTTCAGGATAAAAGGGCCTGATTTTTATAAATTTCATAAGTGAAAATTTGATTAATAAATCATCTTTAGTCTTTTTTAAAAAATTAATGGAGCAAAATCTAAAAAACCCAGATCTGAATTGACCATTGGGGATATTTTAGAGTTTCTGTAAGAAAATACTATGTTTGACCAACGATCCTTGGTCTTTTTAAAAAAGACCAACTAGAGAAATTACAGTTCCAACAAAATTAAAGGTAGAATTACAAGTGATGAAAACCTATTCTTTAGTTTTATGTTTGACAAAAAATAACTTGGAGAAATAAGATGAAAATTGCTTCAGTCCTCTCACAACTCCAGACACCTCCTTCAGATGAAAACCTTAAGCTAGCAAGTCAGGTTGGTGTTACTGATGTGGTGATCCGTTATCCTGGCCCTGACTATTCAAAACTACATAGTCTTAAGACTAGAATTGAATCCTTTGGTTTAAACGCTACTGTGGTGGAGGGTTACCTTCCTTTAGAAGAAATTAAAATGGCAAGTGTCAAACGTAATGATGAAATAGAACAATTTAAAACTGCGATCCGTTATATTGGCCAAGCAGGTATTCCGCTAGTATGTTATAACTTCATGGCCGGTGGCGATTGGGCTAGAACATCGGTAAATGAACCTGCTCGGGGCGGGGCCTTCGTCACCGCTTTTAATATTAACTCTCTACCTCCTCCGTCATCTTCTAAAGAAAACATAACATCTTCAGACCAGCTTTGGGAAAATCTAAAAGACTTTCTGGAACAAGTACTGCCAGTTGCTGAAGAAGCTGGTGTCACTCTAGTAATGCATCCTGATGATCCTCCACTTCCAGCCTTTCAAGGATATCCAAGAATTATGAACAGTATTGAAAGCTTTGAAAGATTAGTTAATCTAGTGCCTAGCCCGGCTAATGGCATCTGTTTTTGCCAGGGCAGTTTTGCCGAAATGGAAGTAGATATTCCTTCCACTATTCGTCGTCTTGGCAAACATATCAAATATGTACATTTTAGAGACATTAGAGGGACAACATCAAACTTTGTTGAAACATTCCATGATAACGGTCAAACCAACATGGTAGAGGCTATGAAAGCTTATCATGACATTGGCTTTCAAGGACCAATACGACCAGATCACGTACCTCAACTAACTGGTGAGGAACAAGGGGAGCCTGGTTACACCATGTTAGGTCGACTATTTGCCATTGGGTACATTCATGGCTTGATTCAAGCAGTGCAACAGAAAACAAAATAAAAGCCTAATATTTGTTGATAAAATTGATACGCTTAAATTCTCTTTTTGACGAGAGCAGTATTTCTCTTTGATCTTATCAAATTAAATTAGTCTAAAAATATTTACGTTTTCCTTAGATAAAATTATTTTCACCCCTAGTTTTAGCCACTAATTTCCCCATGATAAAAGTGATTTTCCTCGACCTTGGTAAAGTCATCATTGATTATGATCCTGCTATCCCTTTAGCACAGCTAACGCAATACTCAGAGTTACCGATGGCTAAAATTAAAGAAATCCTTTCCAAAACTGATGTTCTTTCAAATTTTGAGATGGGAAACTTTTCTGGAAAAAATTTCTATACTGCAATGGGTAGGGACCTAAAATTAGACATTTCAAAAGAAGACTTTCAAGATCTCTGGAACTCACTTTTTTTACCAGTTCCATTACTGTCTGAGGCATTGCTAGTCAATCTTACGCGTGACTATCCAGTATTTTTACTCTCTAATACAAATGAAATTCACTTTGAATTTATTTGGCAGCATTATCCAATTGTCCGGCATATAGAAAATCATCTTCTGTCTTATCAATTGAAGAAGGTAAAGCCTAACCAATCCATCTACCAGATAGCAATAGCTCGATCAGGAGTCTTACCTAAAGAGATTTTCTTTGTCGATGACAAAATAGAAAATGTAGAAGGTGCTATAACTGCTGGTATAAACGCAACTCTTTTTGAGTCAGAAAGCCAATTAAAACTAGCTATGAGGCAGGTTGGAATTAGGATCGACTAAATTAACGATCACCACTAATTAGGCGCTACAATCCAATTAAAAAGAAAAAGATAATGATTGGTAACTCTTTAGAATTTCAATCATGTAAAACACAGCCTGCCAGATCTTTAACAATGTATAAAAATAGAAATATTGAATAAAATTCTTTTTGTCCTTAAAACTAACAATGGAAGGTAATTCTAGCTATTTGGACTTTGGGAATCAAATAGTTCCAGTCCTTGGGGAGATTTTCAAAAGCAACTTGAAAATTAGCTTGGTTTTCAGGTTGAATACCCCTTTTTCCACGATATTGAAGAGCTTTTCTAGTTTCTTGAAAAACAATTTGATTTGAAGAATTTTTAAAAAGAAAGGTTAGATCGATGCGTTTAATTATTTGTGTTCCATTATTGGAAATAATGCCCTCTACATAAAAAATATTATGCCCCAAGAAATTTTCTCCCTTCGCAAGTCCCAAATTAGAAAGAACCACTTGGGTATGATAAGCTTCTTCATTTATTACTTTCTCTTGAGAATTCTGAGGACTGGAGAGGTCTTGACAACTAATCATGAAAAAGACCGTAACCAAATTACATAAAATATTCCAATAATATTTTTTAAATAACATAAACCAAAATTACCATAGCAATTTTTTGGTGTCAAATGTCCCAATTTCTTTAGGAAAAAACACAAAAATAAAGTGCCCCATGGTAAATTCATTTCTGATACAGTGCTTACCAAAACTAACTAGAACAATTCGAAATTCCACATTGAATCAAAAATACTCAAATTGTAAACTTACTTTCTTAATTACTCCTTTATTTTCGCTTTTGATTCGCCTAGAGTTCTGTATAATATCTATATCTGTTTAAAGGGGTCCAAATTGGCTCTGACCAAGCGTCAATTCCAAGTACTTCAATTTTTGGATTCGTTCATTAATCTTAAAGGTTATTGTCCAAGTTACAACGAAGTAAGAAAACATCTAAAGCTTTCTTCACTAGCAACTATCCACAAACACATTAAAACGTTAGAGAAAAAAGGATTTATTCGTCGTAATCCTAATCGAAGTCGTTCCATTGAACTTATCAATCGTCAACCTTTTACAAAAATAACTGTCCAAAATACTTCCACAACGTTTGCTAAAGAAAAGATAAAAAAAGGGCTTGGATTACATACTTATCAAAAAAAACAAGCTCTTTTAAAAAATCCTGACATTTTGAAAATCCCTGCTAACTCTCTCCCATTATTAGGCCGGATTGCTGCTGGTTTGCCTTTGGAAACCTTTACTGAAAATGAAACCTTGTCCTTACAGCAGTTTGTTGGGAGCAGAAATGTCTATTTGTTACAGGTTAAGGGAGACTCTATGATTGAAGACCACATCTGTGATGGAGACTATGTCGTCGTAGAAAGTACCTTACATCCTAATAATGGTGATACAGTCGTTGCTTTAATTGGAGGAAATGAGTCTACTCTAAAACGATTTTATCGGGAAAATGATGGAAATATTCGTCTCCAACCAGCTAACTCTAAAATAAAACCTATTATCCTGAAGGAAGGAGAGCTTAAAATTCAGGGAAAAGTTATTAGTGTTTTACGTAAATTTTAGTGATTTTAAACATTCAGACATATTGGTTGAGACTTTGTGTTTTTCTTTATATCTAATAGAAGGTTTTCTATTTCAAGACAACAAAAATAGTTTATAGATTGGTTCAATTTATCTTATGTAGAAAATTGTTCACTAAGTTAATGAGAACTAAAATATCTAAATATTAACAATAACTCGTGCTCATCAAACCTAAAAACCATCTCACCAATAATTCTAGAGAAATAGCCAAAAGAATCGTACATAGGCTTCAAAAAACTGGCTTTTTGGCTTTTTTCGTAGGAGGCTGTGTTCGTGATTTTCTGATGAAAATTCAACCAAGGGACTACGATATTGCTACTAGTGCTCAACCGAACGAAGTGATGCAACTATTTTCAGAAACCATAGATATTGGAAAAAATTTCGGTGTGATACAAGTCATGGAAGGAGAACAATCCTTTGCAGTTGCTACTTTTCGGTCAGATGGAAACTACGATGACGGAAGACACCCCACTGAGGTACGGTACTCTCTTGATCCAAAACTTGATGTCCAACGACGAGATTTTACTATTAATGGTCTTTACTATGATCCCTTAACTCAAAATCTGTTTGATTTTGTGGGGGGACAACAAGACATTCAATCTCAGATTATTCGTACTATAGGATCTCCGGAAGAACGTTTTAAAGAAGACAAATTACGTTTAATAAGAGCCATTCGTTTCTCAGCCCAGTTCGGATATGCCTTAGAAACAAAAACCCGATCAGCCATTCTCAAACAAGCTCCAAATATCATTGAGGTCAGTCCTGAACGTATTCATGATGAATTGGTTAAAATTCTGACTGAAGGGTATTCCGAGTTAGCAATTAATGCGCTAAATGAAAATCGATTGCTTGCCCACATACTCCCAGATGTAGCCGCTCTAAGGGGAATAGAACAACCACCGCAATTTCACCCTGAAGGCGATGTTTGGATCCACACTATGAAACTGCTGAAGCTGATGGACCAAACAAAAATTTCGAGAGGGATTATAAAAAGTTCAGGAAGGCTTGTTAGTAATAGTAATGTAGTCAAAAATACTGTTCAAAAAACAGAACTGAAGAAAATAGAAATTTCTCCCTACCCCTCTATGACTCTGGCTATGGCAACCCTCCTTCATGATATAGGAAAACCAAAAACCTACGAAAAAAAAGATCGGATTCGATTTAACGGCCACGCAAAACTGGGGGCTGAAATGGCTCTTGAAATTTGTCAACAACTGCGCTTCAGCAAAAGACAGCAGAAGCTAATCACAGAATTAATCAGAGACCACCTGAAATTTAAAGATCTTGCACAAATGCGACCTTCAACACTTCGACGATTTTTAGGACAGGAAGGTTTCTCTGAACATCTTGAACTACACCGACTAGATTGTTTAGGCAGTCATGGTAATCTTGACAACTGGAAACTAGCAAATCACAGCCTTAGCAACCTACAACCAGAAGAAATTCATCCACCAGTCCTTTTAACTGGAAAGGATCTAATTGAAATGGGTTATCTGCCAGGACCTGTATTTAAAGAAATTCTTAATTCCCTCAAGAATGCACAGTTTGAAAATGAATTAAAAACTTCCCAACAAGCTAAACAGTGGGTTTTAAATCAATTTGATTTAAGTTAACGTCAGATCAAATGATAACTTTAGAAAACTAGATAAAAAGCTATGCCCGAATTACCTGAAGTTGAAACGATTCGTCGTGGTCTGGTAAATAAGATAGTTGGAAAAACCATCGAAAAAATAAAAATTCGATGTAAACGCATTGTACTATTACCACCTCCAAGACAATGGTCTTTAGCCCTCAGGAATCAGGATATCAAAGATATATCTCGAAGAGGAAAGTTCTTACTATTGAGTACCAATGATTATCAACTCCTAGTTCACTTAGGTATGACAGGACAACTAACCTATTGGGACAAGAATAAACATAATGACAATAAGTTTTTTGTAGACCCTCTTACTGGTTTACAAAAAGCACAACAACATGCAGTGGACAAACACACGCACATCAGTTTGTACTTTTCTGATGGAAATGCCATGCATTACCGGGATATTCGGCAATTTGGAAAATGGAGGCTTTATCTAGTTGACGATTTTAAACATGCTAACGAGTACTGGAATCTCGGTATGGAACCTTTCACCTCTCAATATCGTTGGGCCCATTTTTGTGACAAGTTGGAAAAGAGAAATACAAAAATTAAAAGCCTTTTACTCAACCAACAATTCGTAGCAGGACTCGGGAATATTTATGCAGACGAAGCTCTCTTCGAGGCAGGGCTGCAACCAGTGAGGAAGACAACTTCTTTGTCTAAAATAGAAAAGACCAGACTTTTTAGAGCAATTCCAAAAGTTTTAAAGCGAGGACTAAAATATGGTGGAACAAGTTTTCAGAACTACCTTAACGTCAACGGCGAAACTGGAAATAACCAAGAACATCTCAGAGTTTACGGTCGTTCTGGAAAGACCTGTTGGAAATGCCAAGAACAGATTATCCGAATCCTCATATGTCAAAGAAGTAGTCATTTCTGTCCTCACTGCCAACGGTAAAACAATCATTTAATGGGTAGAGTTCAATATATTAACGCCTTGTAGTGATGTATTTTTTCAGATATCTCAGTTGATATTGATTGTTACTTACCTCAACGCGAATTTTTCTTGAGTTCCTAGATTGTTTGGGATGTGAAGAACAGTATTCTAATAAGAACTTATTCTTGAGTTCAAAAGTCAATTGATTCAGTGCTACAGAAGCTTCTTCCGCCGATTCAAAAAAAATAGACCTACCTCCAGAACGATCAGCATATACTTTCAGGGCTGAACCTCTAATATTAAGAACCTTGAGTTTGCTACCAAAATTACCTGCCCCTTTGAATCCTAATGCATAGATGGGATGACCGTGCTGTGCAATATGGTCTAGGGTAGATGGACCTGCGATATCCCTCCCTCCTGAAATAAAAAGAATCGCTCGAGTTTCATTTCTTGCCTCTCTCAACTTAATGAGAGCTAAATCAAGAGCTTGCCCCATCTGGGGTCGCCCTCCAGTTGAAAGGTTTTCAATAGGGTCGTCCAAATAGTCTTCAGGTGCTATAAAATCGAGTAATTCCTCAGTTTCATCATTAAAAGCACTGATGAATATTTCATCTGGACTTTCAAGATTAGCAACAAGATCCTTTAGCAAACTCAAAGCTAAACGAATTTTTTCTCCTTGCATATCCCTACTAATATCTAATAACACACCGAGTGAAATTGCTTCATTGCTTATAAAATCAACGTGAGACAATTTCTGTGGGCGTTTCTTTTCCACTACTTTAAAGTCTGTAGCCTGAAGATCTTGAATAAAGTTGTCACTTCGATCACTAACTGACACATATAATCTCATTGGACTAGCACAATCACTAGCCTTTACCATAACCGTATAGCTCAGAATAACAGCTACCAGCACCCCTATGGAGAACAGTAAAGATTTTGGATGGAAATAAAACCTAGATTTTATTTTATGGTTTTGTTGTACGGTTAGGTTGAGGAAGATTAGTACTCTTAACACTTATCCAATTATCGTGTCCTTTTTAATAAATTAAAAACCATATTCCCACTAATACAGCATAATCTACTTTTCAGGTACAGCACATTTGGAATAAAGTATTGTCCAAAATAATAGACGGCCAGAACTATAGAACTGACCCTCTAAATTAACCTAACTAAGAAATAATAGATAGAGACCTATGACTCGAACCTTTTCTCAAGTTATGTACCTAAGAAACACATCAATTTTCTCCAATCAAACTCCAAAAACTGTAAAACCGACGGTATTTTAAAAGAATTACTTGAAGAAGATCACCGGGAATATTGTTACTAATAAAAATTATCTTTTTTTCCGATTTACAGCAGCCTTAAGATCTGCACCTGGAGAAAATTTGGCAACCTTCTTGGCTGAAATTTTAATGGCTTTACCTGTCTGGGGGTTCCTTCCAGTTCTAGCTTTTCGCTTTCCGACAGAAAATGTTCCAAAACCAACCAAAGTGACTCGTCCTCCCTTTTTTAGTTCAGCTTGTATTGCTGCTAGTGTAGAGTTAATCGCTGCATCAGCCTGAGTCTTATTAACTTTTGCACCTTTTGCAATTTTTTCGATTAAGTCTGCTTTATTCACGTTGTCCTCTCCTTTAAATATTCAATTGGCATCAAGCGCTGGCTCAATTATACTCCGTTTAATAAAAAGTTTGGGAAAGCTATAACAGAATATTGGCAAAGGAAAAATACCTTGTCAAGTTCTTAATAAAAGAACTCTAGTTGGAATGCCTCATCAAACGGGCTTTTCAGGAATTTAACAGATCTAAACAAAACTCCCAACTAAAAAGCTTTTTAAAATGGTTTAACTTCTCTTTATTTGGAAAAGTGAAAGGTCTCACCCAAGAACTTTACTTTTTTCAAAGTTTGACTAAGTTATTTCTCTAGAGAGTCATGAAGATTACCATCGATTAAATAATAACCACAGTCATGAAAAATATCCGCTGTACAAACTACTTGAATCTTGTCAGTTTCACCTCTCAAGGACGGTTGCTCAGAACCAAAGCTTGGATTCCCGGGTTCTACAGACCAAACTATTTTTCCTTTGAAGTACACAAGTACCTCCAGCTGTGCTCCACAGGCTTTACAAACAAAAGGAATAAATTTATCTGGTCTTTTGATCACTAGTTTAATTATGTTAATTGAAATTTGTCTAACAATTGAGTATCTGATCGATTACCAGAACTCCTGCTAAATACACTTTATTACCCTCAATCCCAATTTTTATTATTATCTCATTTCTCTCTTTAAAATAGCACCGTGCACCCATTGGTATTTTTCGGATCTAACTTGTGGTTCAAATAAATTGGCTTGACGCTGGAAGAATTCTTCTTTATCAATATCCTTGTTATGAAATTACGCATACTGTTTTTTGCGCGTTTAAAAGAGCTTCTCCACCAAGAAACTGTTGAAGTTACTGTTCCTGAAAATTCCTCGGTCAGTGATGTATTCAAGGTTTTAACTATTCAATATCCCGAACTAGAATCGTTTAGAAAGAGTATTCTAATAGCGATTAACCAAGAATTTGCAACCTGGGAAACTTTGATTAATGAAGGTGATGAGTTAGCCTTGTTTCCCCCAGTTAGTGGTGGTCAAGACTCTTCAACACTCTATTACGACTCAGACGTTTTTGGTGATATTTATCAAATCGTGCGTAAGCCAATTCAAGTTAATAAATTAACTCAACAACTTGGACAGGAAGAAGATGGAGCCATGGTTACATTTTTAGGGGTTGTCCGTAACAATACTCGAGGACGCTCAACAATGTTTTTAAAGTATGAGGGTTATGAACCAATGGCAATTAAAAAAATCACTGAAATTGGGACCATAATCCATCGTCAATGGCAGATTGGACGCATTGGGATAGTGCATCGACTAGGAAGACTACAGATTGGTGAAGTAAGTGTAGCCATTGTTATTACCTCACCTCATCGTAAGGTGGCCTTTGAGGCATGTCAATATGCCATTGATACCTTAAAAAAAATAGTTCCTCTTTGGAAAAAAGAATTTTTTGAAGATGGAGAAATTTGGGTTGAAGGAGCTACCCACTAGAAAACATAAAAACGGCTAAAATGAAAAAGAGTAGAGAGAACTATTTTCCAAATGAACTCTATTTTTCCTAAATAAGCTTTGTCATAAGTTTTTTTTCTGCGTATAGTTTACCGTCACCCTTAAAAACAATATACTTCATACTAACATGCCATCAAATTTGAAAATTCTCAAAACCAAAAAAACCTAACGGCTCCTTCTTTTGCGGAGAGTATATTGTCAAATCAAATTAGAACTGGGAAAGTTTCTGTAGTTCACCCTCCTAATAAAGTTTCTGCAGAGGTAAGTCGTGCCTATTTGCGTCGCTGGCTTAAAGAGAGAGGGAAAGAAGAAAAACTAATTCAAAAATTAGAAACAATTCTAGACAAAACTCGAATTAACTCTCGGTATATTTTACTTTCACCCGATCAAGTTCTTCAAACTAGAGACTTCCACACCACTAACCGACAATATATAGAAGCTTCTATAGAATTAGGAACAGAAGCGGTAAGGAACACACTAGAAATGAATGGTGTCGCTCCAGCCGATGTCGACATGTTTATTAGTGTTTCCTGCACTGGATTCTCTATTCCTGGAGTAGATGCCTATATCATGAACACATTAGGAATGAATGCTTCCCGGATGATTTTGACGGAACATGGTTGTGCAGGAGGAGCTGTTGGTTTGATCCGAGCATGGGAATATTGCCGTGCCTATCCAGATAGAACGGTTGTGTTATTAGCTCACGAATTTTGTTCACAGACATTTTTATTGAATGATTTAAGTATGACCAATATCGTTTCATCGACACTTTTTGGTGATGGAGTTGCAGCAACGGTAATTTCTGGAAAGCTTAAAACTTCTGATCCACTTCCAGCAATGCAAAATTGCACAACAAAATTTTTCCCAGAAACACTTAATTACATGGGGTTTGAACTTGAAAATGAAGGCCTTAGGATTATTCTGTCACCAGAAATTCCAGCGTTTATCAAAAATCAAATCCGACCTACTTTGACTGGCTTTCTTGAAAAAAGCCAACTTTCTCCTCAGACTCTTAAGCATTTTATTCTTCATCCTGGAAGTATACGAATCGTAGAAATAATTGCCAAACAAATGGGCCTTAGTACTAAAAATATCGACCCTACTTTAAAGGTATTATTTAATAAAGGTAATATGAGCAGTGTCACCGTTTTAGCAGTGATGCAAGAAATCCAGAAAAATTCATCTCCCCAAGAAAACGATTGGGGGCTATTGGCTGCTTTTGGTCCAGGTTTTGTTGCTGAGATGGCAGTTTTTAAGTGGACTACCAACTAGTAAGGAATTGGTCTATTAATTAGCACTAATTATTACTTATTTAACCTCTCGTAGCACCAATCCAATTATCGTTTTAAAACGTGATTAACATGACTAGGCTGGTATCATGGTTCTCTTCTATTTAGAGTTGGAAGATTGCCATATGATCAATTGTTTTTTTCCAATTAAACTTAATGTTTCTAAACATCCCAGATACTTCAATCAAATCTTGTGAGTTTTCT
>Ga0310345_10000811_pt1 | contig 39991 bp, 34 predicted proteins | sample HC15DNA20500_MG_FD_204667 | JGI IMG/M metagenome (GOLD analysis project Ga0310345, IMG submission 204667) | Marine microbial communities from station ALOHA, North Pacific Subtropical Gyre - HC15-DNA-20-500_MG | ecosystem: Environmental > Aquatic > Marine > Oceanic | place: Pacific Ocean: North... | reverse complement strand
ATTATATTTTTAAATATAAGTATATAAATATAAGTATAAAAATGTCAGCCTTAAGAAGAATTGAAAGAGAATTAGTTGAAATTAGAAGGGAACCACCTACTAATTGTAGTGCTGGTCCCGAACATGATGATATATTTGAATGGAGAGCAACAATTATGGGTCCATCTGAATCTCCATATCAACATGGGGTTTTTTTTTTAAGTGTAAGTTTTCCTCAACAATATCCATTTAAACCACCTAAGGTTAAATTTTTAACAAAAATTTATCATCCAAATATTAATGCTAATGGTAATATTTGTTTGGATATTTTAAAAGAAAATTGGAGTCCAGCTTTAACAATATCTAAAGTATTATTATCAATTTGTTCATTATTATGCGACCCAAATCCTAATGATCCATTAGTTGTTGATATTGCTAGACAATATAAAAATTATTATCCTGAATATGAATTAACTGCTGCTGAGTGGACTAGAAAATATGCTTCGACATAATATATAAAAAATATTATATTAAAAGTATATAAAAAGATATATGTTTGAAACTTTGATTTCAATTTTACCTTTTTCCTGTCATATAGTTATATGTGGATGTGGTGGATATTTATTATGGAGATGTATATCAGATATATTTGAATATAACGATAATATAGTTGAGGAAATTAGAGAAGAAATTAGAGAAGAAATTAGAGAAGTTGAAGAAATTCAACCAATCCAACCAATTGAAGAAATTGCCGATATTGAATTTAATGAAAAAAATGATCCAAAATTGATTATAGATAAAGAAAATGAATCTATATTGCGAGAATATCCAGAAAAAGAAGGATGTGATAACGCGATTATTACAAATTATTCTAATAATATTATTTCTTTTAAAGAAAAAAAAGGGAAATTATTTTTATATGGAATATTTCAAATTAAAGATGATGAAAAGATACATATAAATTGGAAACAATTATATACAAAAATAAATAAAATAAAAATAATTGATATTTGCAGCAATGAATTATATCAAAAATTTTTAAAATATAAAGAATATGATAAGATTCCAATACATCATGTTAAATCATTTAAAAATTATTTTTAAAAAATAAATTAATATTTTTATAATTAAATTGTAAAAATATTAATTTTATTATGAAACTCAAATTATTATATAGTTTATACCATTTCTGTTTCAGGATTTAATGGTTCTTTACACAAATCATAAGCATTACCACCATGTTCAGAAAAATCTAAACCCTTTTTCTCAACTTCTTCCGATACACGAAGTAAATTAAGGCGATTCAAAATAAATGTAAATAATAACATAATACCACCAGACCAAGCACATATAGATAAAACTCCTGCGATTTGCCATCCAAGTAATTCTCCATTACCACCATAAAATACACCATCAGTTGTGTTAAAAAATCCAACTGATAAAACTCCCCATATACCACACATTCCATGAACTGGGAACGCATCAATCGGATCATCTATTTTTAATTTTTGTAATAAATCACTTGATGCTTTATAAATTAATCCACCAATTATTCCAATTAAAAATGAACCGTAATCTGTAACACCATCACAACCAGCAGTTATTGAAACAAGACCAGCAAGAATACCATTACATAACAATCCTACATCATATTTATTATTTGTATTATAATTCATAATGCCATGAACTAAACAAACTGTAATACCAGCAGAAACAGCGGAAATTGTTGTATTCATCATAACAATAAAAACACTTTCTTCATTTTCACCACCAATTGCTAAAACTGAACCACCATTAAAACCATACCATCCCATCCATAAAATAAATGTTCCCAAAACAACAAGTGGAATATTGTGAGCATTAAATTTACTTTGATCAACTTTGTTATCAAAACGACCTTTTCTAGATCCAACTATAATTGCTCCAACTAATCCCGCAATACCACCACATAAATGTACTATACCAGAACCAGCAAAGTCTGTAAAACCACCTTCTGATAACCAATCACCACCCCATGTCCAATGAACTATCCAGGGATAAATCAATAAATTCATTACAATTGTAAGAATTAAATAACCATGAATTGTTGTTCGTTCTGCCATACACCCACTTACAATTGTCATTGTAGTTCCAGCAAATGCCCATTGAAATAACCAATCTCTATAATCAGTCGCAGCATAATCATCGGTATTGAATTTATCTCCTCCAATAAATTCACCTGTTCCATAAGCCATACCATAACCAAGTAACCACCATAAAATTGTTGTTATACAAATATCTATAAAATTTTTGAATAAAATATTTTGGGTATTTTTTCTTCTAACACCACCTGATTCTAACATAGCAAATCCGGCTTGCATCCAAAATACTAAAATAGCGGCAATTCCAATCCATAAGGAATCCAATCCTTGAGATAATTCTTCTAAAGAATATGTCATAATTAAATTTATTATATTTTTTAATACAAAAAATTTGTTAATCTATTTTATAAATTATTATCTATAAATTAGTTTCAAATTCGTGTTCATATAATAATTTGTGGATTATTAATTGAGATGTTCTTCCAACACGTTGAGCTCGACCAATAATTTGAATATTAGTATTTTCATCCATTTTATGAAACATTATAATATTAGTTGTCATTTGTAAATTTAATCCGCTACCATAATGTTTAGCATTCAACATTAATACTTTAATATTGCCCAGGGTATAATCTGTTATTAATTTTCTAATAACATCTGTTCGACCACATAATTTTTTCCATGATATATCATTTTCATCAAATTTATTTATTATTTTTTTAAAAGTATAATCAGAAAAAATTAAAAATTTACCATCTTTATAACTATTTATAATTTGTATTAAATTATTAAGTTTAGTATCATAACTTGAATCACTTTCCAATTTAATGACTTTCGTATTTACACAAGACTTAATTTTTTTTATTTCTAAATAACAATATGGACATTTAGTATTATTTGTTTGATGCTTGTTAATACAATCTTGACAAAATTTTAAATTACAACATTTTAATATACAAAATTTTGCTTTAATTTTATTTAAACATAATAAACAAAATGAATATTCTAATATATTTTTTTTTAAAGTATTTAATTTAGATTCCTTATCAATTTTATAATTAGTATATCTTTTTAATCTAGATTCATAAACTGATAAATTACAACGAAAAGGTTTGTTTCCATACTTATTTCTATTAGATAAATTAAAGAATTCAGATTGTTTTATTTGAATATTAATACTAATAATTTTTTTAGTAAAATTTTCTATTTGACGTTTTAAACGAATTAATAAGTATTGAAAAATATTTATATTATCTGATTCATAAGAATAATTAGATGAACCTAAATTTTTAATAGCACCATCTATATCTCCAGCATTTAATTTTATTAAAACTATTTGTGAAATAGAATCTTTAATAACACGTAACCATAATGGTGTTGTACATTTAATATCTATATATATTGGTTTTGGAATATCTCCAGTAAAAGATTCCTCAATTGTACAACACTCTGTTTCAATTACTAATGCTCGTTTTAGATATTTATATACTGTATATGTAGTATTATATTCTAAATTTCTAAATGTATTTCTAATAAAACCAATATTTTTGTGTTCCTCTAAACGATCATAAGTTGTTGTTATAAACCATAAAAAATCATAACTTATATTAGAACTATTAGGTAAATTAATTGTATCCGCCTCATCAATTATTACTCTTGACCATTTATAATTAGCACTTTTCTCCGAAATTATTTTGTATTTATTAGCATTACATAATATAATATCATATTCCATAAATAAATCCATATCAATTTTATCTCTTTTGGTTCGTATTGGATAAACCTTTAAACTAGTATTTTCCCGAATATCATTTAACCATTGATAAAATAATGAATGTGGTACAATTATTAAATTTGAAGGTATATATATTTTATGTGCCGCTGACTTATTATTTGATGAAATATCTTCTATTCGCGTATAAGAATTTTCACATATTAAATCTATAGGCGTTTTTTTAATATAATTTATATACGAAAATGCGTATTTATAAATCATCTTTATTACATCTTGAGTAATAACGCCTTGTAGTAATTGAATCATTTTTTTGTATTTATTTGTATTAATATTCCTTTGACATAATTTAATAATATTACCATATTTTGTATCAAAATATGGTATTGAAATTGGTGAAATAGAAATTAATGATAAAATACTTAATGTCTTACCAGAACCAACATTATCTGATAAAATTCCTATATTAATATTACTAGTGTGTTTAATATTTCTATTAGTATGCCTTGAATTATATCTTCTTCTTTTATCAATATTCATTTGTATAGTATTATTTAACTCCTTATATATCATTGCATACGTAGTCGATAATTGATGATCTTTTAATTTTATTTTTATATTTTGAGGTTGATTTGTCCAAATTTTTTGAGAATCTTTATTTAATGATATAACATCATCATATTTTTTATAAATATTTAATTTATTTAAGTAATTATTGTTACAAAAATGTTTCAAAAAATTATTAACACTATATAATTTATACCATATTTTATGAGATTTTAAAGATTTTAAAGATTTATTATTATTTTGATTCTTAAAGCGTATATAAAATTCTTGAAATGAAATATCATCACACGAATTGAATAATATATTTAAATAGTTCTCGTCCATGATGTCTTTATTTTTTAAAAAAGAATATTTTTTAAATGTTTGGACACGAGATAACATTTATTATATCTTTGATTATAAATTAAAAATATGATTTGATTTTTAATTTAAAATATTAATATTTTACTAGATATAATATTTAAAAATCATTGAAAAATCCAAAATTATCTTTAGTTTTTTTCTTTTCTTTTTTTTTCTTTTTTTCCTTTTTTCCCTTTTTCTCCTTTTTCTCTTTTATAATATTTATGTTTGTATTTATGTTTGTGTTATTATAATCATCCAGTTTTTGATTAATATCTGATAATTTTTTACGAATATTTAATAATTTTTTTTTATTAACTGTTATTTTTTTATTAGATTTATTAGTTAGTTCTTTATTTTTTTTGACTTCACGTTGATAGTTTTTTTCAATTAATGAACATTTTTTTTCCAAATTTTGTTTAATATTTTTATCATCTTCAATTGTTTTAAGAGCCTTATTTTTTTTTAATTTACAATCATTTATTTTATTAGATAAGTTTTCGATATTTTGATTTTTTTGAGTTATATCATTTAATAGTTTTTTATTATAATTTTCTAAATATTCAATCTCTTTTTGTAATTTGTCTCTATGTTCTTGTAATTTTAATATTTTTTTATATGATTCTGATATTAATCCATCAATATCTATTATCATCTGTCCAGTTTTAAATGATAAAAGTTTATCATAAGGTAATTTAAATGTTTCATTAAATTTTTTTATTTCTTCTTCAATTTTTGAACCTTGTTTTATAATTTTAACATATGTTTCGAAATGAACATCGTTATCTAAAACATCATTGTTTTTATCAAAAACAAGTTCTGGAAAATCATTAATTATTTTGTCTATAATGTTTTTTTGATACTTTGCTGGTAAAGACATATTATTATAATAATTAACAAGATTTTATTAGCTCTTTATTTTTTATTCTTTTTTAATAATTTTTTTTCCTTATTTTTTTTTATAACTTTTTTTCTCTTTTTTTTTTGTTTTGTAGTAGTTTGTTTCTTATTTCCACCAAGTTGTGCTTTAATTGTATCATCAAGTATTTTATAACGATTGATAACATTTTCTAACATTTTTTTCATTTCTTTTGTTTTTTGTGTTTCTAGAGTTTTATTACGATTTTGTAATAAAGTTATTTGTTGTAAAACTTTTTGAATATCCTTTTTTGAAGACATGTTTATTTATACTAATAAACAATATTTAAAAAAAAATTGTTTATTAGTATCAAATTTTATTCTTACTATATGATAAATATGATACAAGATATAGCAAAATTAATATTCAATCCAATTCTAATTATAGTAATTATATTAATTTTTTTACTAAAATATTGGTTTAATAATCTAAATATAATGGATTCAAATTATCAAAAATTTGTTTATATTAGTGGAATTTTAATAACTGGATTCAGTTTTTTTGGATTTGGAAATTTAATTCCAAAATTAACACAAAATATTAGAGAACAAAATAAAATAAATTTTGAAAAAAAATTTATTAACTCTTTACAACAGAATAATATTTTTAATTAAATATTAATTCGTTTTTCTATAATTTGTTTTAAATCATCAATTTTCATGTTTTTTTTTATACGAATATCTAAAATATTTGAAATTTGAATTAAATGTGCTTTATCATTTATTAATTTTAATTTAGCTAACATTAATAATTTTAATAATGCGAATAATTTAATACTATCTAAATATGTGATAAATTTATCATTAACTTTTATATTTTTGAAAAAATAAATAATTTCATCATCATCAAATTGTTCAAATAATTTTTCTGGTTTAGTATTTAGGATTTTTTTTTTATTATTTGATTGTAATATGATATCTAATTTCATTTTAATAGGTTCTTTTAAATTTTTTCCCCCAAAATATTTTATTACATTTTTAGATAATAATCCACCACCTTTAATTAAAATAATTTGATTTAATTTATTTTTAAGAATTTCTAATGAAATATCCATTATTTCAATTTCATTGTTATTTTTAGTTAATTCGTTCATTTTTTTGTTATATAATTGCTTTTTTGATTCAAATGATTTTGTTAAATTTTGTATTGATTTTTCGTATTGTGGTAAAATTTCGTCCCTCATTACTAATACTTTTTCTAAATAATTAGTATATTGTTTTGAAGTTTGTTGAGATTTTTTTTCAAAATTTTTAATTTTAGTTTTAATTTTATTCAAATGTTTATTATGTTGTTCTATTTTTGTTATTATTAAATGAATATCACTCTTTAATTTATTTAAATTATTCCTAAAATCAGATATGGATTTTTCTTTCAATTCTATCTCTGCCATTTTAGTATCATATTTTTCTTTTAAGTTAGAATAATTATAAGTAACTATTTTAAGAAGATTTATTGTATCCGCAGATTTTTTAGCAATTATATCAGTTCCATGCTCTAAATCATCAGTTAAAAATCCAACATCTATAATTTCTTTATCAAATTGTTTTAATAATTGATCAAGACGAGGCAAATTTGCTAAATTCGCAGATATATGTAAAGGATATAAATCAGTAACATCGTCTTTTAAAGATGTCGTAAAATTAGGTAAATTTTTAATATTTAGTTCAAAAATATGATCATTATTAAAATCATTATCTATATGTAGCTGTTTTATAACACTTTCATAATATTCATCTTGTAGTACATCTTCGCTCAATTCAATACCCTCCTTATTTTTTAAACAATTTTTTATTTTTACTTTTTGTAGTGTTTTTAAATTATTTATTACAGGTATAGGAATTTTGGTAATAAAATTAGGATTACTCCGTTCATAACTACTAATATATGAACCATATATTATATATTCAACATCTTTTGTTTCTATAGATGTATTATTTTTTAATGAAAAACTTTCAACAATTGATGGCATACAATTTCTATATTTATCTTTTCCAATTTTTTGTGATAAATTTGCTGAATATCCTGATAATAAGATATCATATACATAGTCAATGGGATTTTCATATTTTGATAAATTTTCTGTCAATGAAGGCATTATTTTCATAATTGCATGTTTAGAATACATTCTTTTCCTTTCATTTAACAAATCAACTATATCTATTATTTTTTTATCTAATTTATCAAGTTGTTCATAAGATAAATTACCTTTTTCACAAAACTCTATTCTTTCTTTTTGTGATAATATGCTAAAAGCATCATATATGTTTTTAATTGTTAATAAATCACTAGTCTCATCAACATATGGTTTAAGATCTTTTAATTTTCCAATAGATTTAAGTGATGTAATTTGATCTAAAGTACAAGCCATAATTGTAGCAATATTTTTTTTATTTTGAATAATTCCTTCCACTAAAATTCTAGCATTTTGTGGTTTTAATGGAATTGTTTTTAAAAATTTAGCAAGTGGCGTTAAATTATTATTTTTATCACAACAATCTATAGTTTTTAAAATATCTGTAGCAGTTTGAATAAATTTTGGTCTTGGTGGTTCAATAAACTCATTTAATATTTTACTCATATAATTCACGTTTTGATTATCATCTTCTAACATATTACTTAAATTTAATATAACTTTGTCAAGATTTTCCTTTTTAATTTTTGGTTCCGGAAATTCTTCAAATGATTCATATTCTTCTTCTGTATAAAGACAATAAATACGACCTTCTAAATTACGACCAACTCTTCCCCATCTTTGTTGTGCTTGTGCTTTACTAATTCTTTCCCGACTCATTGATTTAGCATTTCGTAAAGGATCATAAGATACAGCCCATTCATATCCAGAATCAATAACATATGACAAATTATTTATTGTTATTGATGATTCAGCAATATTTGTTGAAGCAACAATTTTACGATCATATGGACCATCTTCAGTAGTTTTATATTTATCAATATGTATGGCATATTTCTTATTTTCATCAGAAGTTTTACTTCCTAATTCAACACAATATGGACTATAAGTTCCCGATTTAAAAGTTTTATTTGCAATTTCTTCGCATATTTTTTTGGCATCTGATAAAATAGGTATAAAAAATAAAATTGAGCCTTGGTTAAAGTTTTGATTTTTCTTATCTTTTATTTTTTTCTGATTTAATATTTTTTCTATAATTGATACTCCTTCTTTAATATAACTAGTATCTCTAATTTTTCTATCTGAAAAAATTGTTTGAACATTAAAACTCTTTTTACCCGCATAATCACTAACTACTGGATTAAATTCTGCTAAATATTCTGAAAATAAATCTATATCTAAAGTAGCACTTGTTACAATAACTTTGAAATTTTCATTCTTTCGCAGGGCTTCGCGTGCTAAATATAGTAATTGATCTATTTGAATACTTCTTTCATGTACCTCATCCATTATTAAAATATCAAATGCATTTGTTTTTGTCATATCAGAATCATTTAAAAAATTATTTACAATAGTACCATCAGTAGCATATAGTAATTTTGTATCTGTTTTACTATAAGATTCTTCATCTTCATCTAAAACTATTTCTTTACCCTTGTGTTCTATTGCTATTTCTTTTAATAATTTTGAATTACTATGTTTAAATCCAACTTCTTTTCCTAATCTTACATCTAATGTTTTAGCAGCATATGTAGCATTACTAAGAGCTAATATTTTTTTAGGAACAGTCATTACAACTTTTCCTTCATAATTTAAAGCATGTAAAGCACATTTGGGAATAATTACAGTTTTACCAGCACCTGTTCCAGCAGTTATAATATTTACCCGATTATTTTGAATTTTTTCAATAAGTTCTTTTCTATATTTTGAAATTGGTAAATCAATCCACGCCCCTTTATTTGTTAAAGCATATTTTTTATATTGCTTACTATAAGATTCATTTGTTAATGGATTTTTTTTCCGTCCTTTTGGGTCTAAAATTCCAATATCCATATTCATATATTGTAATAATATATTTTAATTATTATAATATATTTTCTTCAAGATAAAAATACTTTTATTTTAAAATTTTTTTTTTTAAAATTTTTTTTTTACATAAACATTTTTTATTAATTTTTAAAACTTCCGTTTTTGAATTTCTTGGAACAATTCGTAAAACAATTCTAGATTTTACTCCTTTATGAATTGGTTCAGTACAACCACCATGTTGTCCTTTTTTAACATCTTTCGCTGGAGTACATCTTGCTCTAAATTGTTCATAAAAATCACGGGTTTCATCATATTTTTTACATGTATTTTTTTTTAAAATTTTATTTACTTTATTATGCATGTTACAAGCCCATCTAGAAAGAGTTTCTCTATTTTCCATTGTATTCATATCTAATTTAGTATCTTGTTCATTAATATTTTTACTATAATTTTTTCTACACCATTTACAAGGTAAAGTTTTGGCTAATAATTGTAAAAATTGAAGATAGTTTTTTTTATCTTCTTTAGTAGGCTTAACTGGATAGTTAAAAGTCATAATATGAATGAACTGCCATAAACATGGCCCCCAAATATACGTAGAAAAACCACTTCCACTTTCATAATCTTGTTTTGAAAAAACGAATTTGCTTTTACTTTTATTCATATTACTATATATAATATAAATAAAATTATTATAAATAAATCATTTATCTTCTTCTTCTTGTTCTTGTTCTTGTTGCCGGTTGTTGTGTTTCATCTTCTTTAGTTCTAGTTCTAGTTCTAGTTCTAGTTCTAGTTGCTGGTTTTTGTGTTTCAGCTTCTTTAGTTCTAGTTCTAGTTCTAGTTCTAGTTCTAGTTGCTGGTTTTTGTGTTTCATCTTTTTTAGTTTTGGGCCTACTAGATGTTTGCCTTCCAGAAGATTGCCTACTAGATGTTTGCCTTCCAGAAGATTGCCTTTCAGCAGATTGCCTTCCAGAAGATTGCCTTTCAGCAGATTGCCTTCCAGAAGATTGCCTTCCAGAAGATTGCCTTCCAGAAGATTGCCTTCCAGCAGGTTGTCCTGTAGTTGCTCGTTTAGATTTAATAGCGGTAGGTTTTTTTGAAGCATCAGTTTTTGTAGATTGTGTTGCGGATCTTCCTGATGCTTGTGCTGTACTATACAAACCAAATGTAAATGATAATAAACAACAAGATTCATAATTAACCATTTTACTTGTAATATTTCTCTTTAATTTTCTATAAACTTTTTTATCAGAACCAATACCAAATAAATATCCTGTTCTAAATTCAATATCTAATAAGGTAATTCCTTCAATTCTTATCCATGAACTATTTGGATCAATTGATTTCTTTTTATATAATGAACCATTATCAATTCCATGCATTATATTATTATCAAATGCGATTGCTTTAATTTTAATATTATTATCATTTTTCAATTGTTCCCATCCATTATTTTTATCAGTTAATGACACATTTTCAGATTTGATTTTAGAAATTTCTTTTCTATATATCTTATTATTTGTATCAATCGTGTATATATGTTTATCATTTGATGATACATATTTAACATTACTTAATTCTAATTGTATCCAATTTGATCCAATACTTTCAGTTGATTTTTTTAATAGTTTTCCACTTGAAGTAATTCCATAAAATAATTTATTATTTCTATCAAAATGAATTTTAGAAATATTTCCTGCATTATTACCTTTTTTAATCTTTCTCCATTTTGCTTTTTGAATATCTAATTTGCTTTTTCTCCAAATTCTGAATTTTTTATCAATACCCATTAAATATAATTTTTCAGTTTCTCTTTGTTTAGAAGTAGTTTTTACTTTGGGTTTAGATTTAACTGTTGTTGCTTCAGTTTGTTTTCCAGTAACAGATACTCCTGCTACAGCAGCAGCTGAACGTGCTCTCATTGGTCCAATCATTTTGACTAATTCTGAAAATTGAGATTCCGTTAATTTATATTTATTCATGATTTTTTGTTTCATTTCAGTATTAATTTGAGAAACAGCAGAACCTGTTGTTCCTGATTGTACCTTTTCACCAGTTTTAGTTCCTTTTTCTAATAATATAATTCTAAATAATTTATTTTGTGTATCAGTTTTTGAAAAACAACCAATTTGCCCATTTGATTGTTCACTACAATAACTATTATCATATGCTTTAAGTATAATAAAATCATTACCATATATAGTTCCTCCATTTTTATTAATAATAGTGAAAACTGTTTGAGAACTAGGTCTGCTTGTATTACATACAACTCTTTTTTTATTACCCTCACTTTTACAATATTTATTACGCATAGAACGAAGTAATATTTTATCACCAGATTTAATATCTTTTCCACCATCCTTACGAATAATATGAAATTTATGTTTTGTTTCAATTTCATTACCATCACACATAAATCTTTTTCTAATGTAATTATCCATACAATATTTTTTACTTAGATTTCCAAGAACTGCTATAGTACTAAAGTTAGTAATTGCTGGACCAGTTCCTTCTACAGAAATAGCTTTTTTAGGTTTTAGCGTAACACTAAATTCTTGAGAAGTAATTCCTTGTAATTTTTTCTTAAATAATATTTTTTTATCAGAATCTAATGCATATACTGTTGCATTTTTTAATTCTTCCCATTTTTCATCACTTCTTGTAGTAATTTTCATTTTATCTATTTTAAAATATCCATTAAGATTAATTTGCCATGAAGCATTTCTATTATTAGTAGCAGTATAACTATTTTCATCACCATCAATTGCCTTATCTGATGAGAAATTTTTATCAGGTGTACTTGATTGTTTTGTCTTTTTATTTTTGGCAACATTAATCTTATTTTCAAATATTTGAACTTCTACTAAATATAAGTAATTTGTTTTATTTAATTTAATAACTACATATCTAGCTTTACCTTTTCCAGCAAGTTTAGCCTTAGCAGCAGCAGCTTTTTTTGCTAATACCGATTCAACAAGTGCTGTCTTTTTGGCATTTTCTTTTTCTTTAAGTGCTCTAAGTTTCGCAGCATTTTCTTGTGCTTTCGCTTTTCTTTGAAGAGCTTTTAATTTTCTTTGTTTTTCTCTCATCAATTCTGCTTCTTTTTTCATTGCCTCTTTTTTAGCCGCTGTTTGTTTTTTAATATTTTCTTTCTCAGCTTCTTTAGCTTTTTCAGCTGCTTCTGCAACAGCTCTATCTTTAGCATCTTTTTCTGCTCTTTGTTTATCATATACTTTTGCCCTTTCAAGTGCTTTTGCTCTTTTATTTGCATTTGCTTTTGCTTGACGAGCTCCTCTTTTTTGTTCCCTTGCTTTTGATGCTACTTTTCGAGCATCTGTTTTTGCTGCTATTGCTTTTGCTCTAGCCTCCTTTCGTTCAAATTCAGCATTTTGTGCCTCTTCTTTTGCTTTCTTTGCTCGTTCAATTGCTTCCATAATTTGTTTGATAATAAGTTGTCTTTCTTCTTCTGTTGTTGCCAATCTTTTAGCAATTTCAAGAGCATGTTTACGTTTAAGTTCAGTGCTTAAGGCTGTTTTTTTCATTTCTGCTTGAACTTTAAGTCTTAATGCTTCAAGTTTAGCTCTATTTGCCATATCAGATGCTTTTTTATTTAATTCATTTGCTCTTTTTGCCGCTCTTGCTTGTTTTTGAGCTTTAACTTTTGCCTTAGCTGCTAGTAATTCTTTTTGCCTCATTTGGAATCTGAGTGTTTGCGATTTTCTTTCTTTTTTCTTTGCTTCACTTTCTGCTCGTGCTTTATTTCTTAGTTCTGTTCTATCTTGTTTAGCTTTTAATGCTACTTTTTTAGAAATATTTACAAATTTTTCTTTTTCTGCCGCTTTAAGTTTTGCTGCTGCAACTTTAACCATTTGTAATTTTAATTCTGATTCTTTTTCTTCCTGTTGTCTTTTTGCTTGTCGTAAAAATTTTTGTCGTTCTCTTAAAATTTTTGCTTGTTGTTGAGCAAAAGCAGCAACAATTTTAGCTTTTTCTTTTTCCGCTTTGCTTTTAGCTTTTTTAAGTAATTCTTCTGCTTGTCGTCTAGATTCTTGTTCTCTTTTCATTTGTGCTTTCATTAATTCTAATTCTTTTTTCATGTTATTTCTAGCTGCTTTAACATTACCACTTAATTTCATAGCTTTATACACATTTTTAGTTTTAGATTTAGTAGCTTTAATAGCATCTTCTTGTGCTGCTTTGAGTTTTGTAATTGCTGCTTTTGCTTTCTTAGTTTGTGCCTCATAAATTGCTTTCATTTTATCTTTTTCCTTTCTTAATGCTTCTTCTTTTGCTTTATCAGCTTCTTCTCTTTGTTTTTTTACTTTAAGAGCAAATTCTCTTCTTTGTGCTACTATTTTTGCTTGGAATGCCTTTTCAGTAGCATCTCTTTGTTTTTTCATTGCCTGTTGATATTCTCTATGCCGCTTTTGTTCTTGCATTCGCATTCTTTTAGCTTGTTCAGCTTTTTCTTTTGCTGCAATTTCAGCTTGTAATCGTAATTTTTCTCTTAATTGAGCTTCTTTAGCATTTCTAGCTTTTAAAACCTCTTGTCTAGCTTTTTCTGCTGCGATTAATGCCGCTTTTGCTTCTTTTTCACTAGCCTCTTTTAATTTTAACATTGCTTTTAAACGAGATGCTCTTTTAGCTGCTGCTTGTTTTTCTCTTTCTTGTATTTGTTTTAATTTGAGTTCATTTTTTTTTGCTTGTGCAATTTTTGTTTTTAAAGCAGTTTCTCTTTCAAGTGCCTCTTTTTCTAATCGCTTTCTTCTTTCTGCTGCTAATTTTTTTATTTTAAGTTTTTCTTTTAGCATTGCTTCTCTTTCTTCTTGCATTTTTTGTTTTTGTTCTTGCATTGCTTTTTTATTAGCTTCTGCTTGTTGTCTAATTTTATCAGATTGTGCTTTAAATTTTTGTTGCATTACTTTCATTTTATTTGCTTTTTCTTCCAATTTTTTTGCATGTTCTAATGCTAGTTTTCTTTTTTCTGCTCCCATTCTTTCAGCTTGTAATTTAAGTGCTTTTGCTTTTTCAATATTCGCTTTTTCTAAAGCAGCAGCTGTTGCTTGTTGTCTTGCCTTATATACAGCTTTTTGTTTCATAAGTTTTGCCTCTTCTTTTGCTGTCTTTAAGGCTTCTCTTAATTTTAGAGATGCGAGTTTTGCTTGTTCAATTAATTTTTTTGCGGCATTGGCTTTAAGAGTTTCCATTCGTGCTTTATCAGCAGCAATTCTTCTTTTCATTTGTTCTTCTTTCTTTTTCATCGCAGAACCAGCAGCTTTAAGTTTTCCTTTTTGTTTTTTGACAAGAGCATTTGCCTTTGATAAAGCTGTTTTTTTGTCTCGTAAATCTTTTTTAGCAGCTTTTAACGCAGCCTGTGTTCTAGCTCTATCTGCCAATATTTTTGTCTTTTGTTCCCTAATAAGTTTTTTTAAATGAGCCATTCTTTCTTTGTCTGTTTTAAATTTTAAAAATGCTTGAGAACCTTTTACATTTTTTCCTAACATTTCTTGTAATTCTTTGATTTTTTTCTTATTTTCTTTTTCAATTTCTTTTTGTCGCTTAGCTGCCGCTAGTGCCGCTTGTGCTTTAAGTTGTGCCTTTTTTTTTGCTTCTAATTCTGCCTCTCTTTTTTTCCGTATTGCTTCCATTTTATTTTTTTGATTTTTTAACATGGCTTCTCGCGTTTTTAAAGCTTGTGCCATTTTTGTATCCATCTGTTTTTTAAAATCTGCTTTTAATTTTTGAGATTCTGCTTTGTTTTGAGCACTCATAACTTTTAATTTTTGTTTAAGTTTTTCTTGTTGTTTTTTCGCAACAGCAGCTAATGCAATTTCCTTTTTTCTCATTTTTGCTTCATAAAATTTTCGTCTGGCTTCACGATCATTTTCCAATTTTCTTAATTTTTCAAAAACATTGGTAGCTCGGATAAATTTATCTAAAAGTTCCTTCGCTTCTTTTGAAGCAGAAGCATTATCAGAAATAATCCCATTCATCTTTTGTAATTGAGAATCTAAATTTTTTAAAGCATCTTTACCAAATTCTGCCTCCATCTTAAGTTTTCGTTCATTCCATATATGTTTTTCTCTTTCATTCATATCACTTAAATTTTTATCTCTTAAATTTTTTCTTGCTAAAAATATTTGTCTCATTCTCTCTTGCTTGTCCTGAAATGTTAATTTATTAGTAAGGTCTTCTTCAATCTTTTTTTTTATCAATTTTTTATTTTTAACCCACTTTTCTAACATTAAACGATGTGGATTATCTCTAGGATCATGCCTTGCTCTTGATAAAACATCCTGAGACATATTTCCAATTTTTAATAAATTTTGAATATAAGGATTATCGATATCTTTAGGAACAGCCGAATCAGTTAGATTACGATGTTTTCTATTTTTCAATTCTTTCAATAAATCATCCAGGTATTTTATTTTACGTTCAACTGCTTTTTTTTCTTCTTGTATAGTTTTTTGTTGCTCTACATGAACTATATGATGATTTTTTGGTAATACTCCCTGATTTCCTAAACTAGATAACTTGTGAACCCCTATATTTTGTAACAAATTACTTTGTGTTGCTCGTTTTTTGAATTCTAATAATTCTGTTCTTAAATTAGAAGGACGAACCATTTCACATATATATAATAGTTATTTTTTTGTATTAGCTTATTAATTTTTTTTATAAATTAATTAATAATCTAATAAATAAAATTATTATTCTTTTTTTACATCATTTACCTTTTGATTTAATGTATTTTCATATCGATTATATTTAATAATATCGTCAATTAAATTTACATGAGTAATCATCATTCTTCGACAACACATTTTTGTTAAATGAAGTTGGTCCAATGTTTCTTCAGTAGATTGTACTTTATTTAATTCAACATATGTATTCCAAAGATTTCCTATAACTTTACCGCAAGTAAAACAACGAACTGGGATTATCATAGTTAATATATTAATTTAATATATAAAAAAATTAAAAATATTGCTATTTAATAATAATAATAATGATATTATTAAATTTATCTGATAATACCTTTTCCATTTTCTTACAATTTCTTCATTTACCTGAAATAATAAAATTAGAAAAAATAAATCCAAAATTATCACAGAAAATACAAAATCAAGATAATATATTTAAAGAATATGTTGAAATACATTTTCCAAGAATAATTAAAAATCCAAATATATATTCGTCTTGGTTTCATTTATGCAAAAGAATTAATCAAAATTCATATTATTGTTTACATTGTGGTTCGTATATGGGTATTGGTCCTATTGTTTCATTACTCTCATATTATAATAATACCGATAAGTATTCTCTTCCAAATTATCATATTGATTGTATCAAATGTTATAAAAAAAGGAATAGTAATAGAGAACAAAATAGAATGACTACATATGATTGCCCATTAACTCATGATACAGTTATTGGCTTTGAAAGATTAAATATTTAAATAAATATTATTATCTAATTGGTGACATTACCGGAACTAATAATGGATGTAGATTATTTTCCATTTCATTTATTTTAGTATTTTTTTTTATAAATTCTATAAATCGTTTTCGATAAATTGTTGGTTCTTCTGAATCAATTTCAATCGTTTTATCGCATATTAATATACAATAGTAAAATTTTTTCCAAATTTTACAACATCGTTTCCATAATGTCCATTCTTGAAGAATATCTACAATACCAAAAATATAAACTTTAACTTTTTTTTCTACAACACATATTTTTATATTATTTACATCAAAAAATATTTTTGGAACATCATATATTGAATCATATTCATTAATAGATACTATTAATGAATAATCCATTATATTCATGTTATTTAAAAAGTTAGTATCATCCATTATTGTATTTATAAACTGAGTATGATCATTAGTTGAAAGTATAAAACTATTATTTCTTTTTATAAAATTTATATCTTTTAATTCAATACTTTTTTCATCTGCATATCTTTCTTCTGTTGTTCCTTTAAGATCAAAAATATTTTCAATATTCATTTTATATTCAAATATATTATTCATTATAATGAATCTACTATCAAAATTAGATAAAGTTATTCTATACATTCCAAATATTTTGACTAAATATGTATTATCTTGAATATGATTACTATATCTTTTTAAAATATTTCTAAAAAATTTACATTCTTTTTTTGTAATTGTTTTAACTATATATTTATTATCTGATGTCTTCCAAAATTTAGCTCCACTTTTAGGATATGTTTTACCAATAATCATATTTTCATTACATAAACTTTGAATATAAGAATTTAAATCGATTTGGAAAAAATTCCTTATTTTTTCAAACCGTCTTCTATTATAACATTTGAATTTCCATTCATAATTGCCACTTTTTAAATTATATGTATCAATATGTTGTATCTTATCAACCATTTTACGATATATTCCAGTATTTTTTAGGCTTGATTGAAGCCCAATCTTTAAAAAATGTTCTGTTGTATTATCATGATACATCTATACTATTTAAATTTTAAATATTTGTTTATTTCTAATTGAGAAAAAATCAAATTTTATTATTGATTAAATAATGAATACCACATTTTACTTATTGTTTCCCATTTATAAATATTTGCTCTCTTTATTGCCAATTTTTGAAAATTTCTTTTAGTATTAAGATTATTGAGAACTTTTTTTATTATTTTTAAAGACTCTACTTCAAATTTTTCCGGTGTATGTTCATCTATCAGTATTCCACTATCTCCAATGGTTTGAACTAATCCAGAATATTTTCTTGCGATTACTAAATTTCCTCCAGCCATCGCTTCTAACGCACATAAACAAAATGTTTCATGAGAATAAAGATTTGGATAAAACCAAATATCACTTTTACATAATTCTTTTGCTAAATCTGATTGTTTCAATTTCCCTTTAAATTTAATATGTTCTCCAGCATTATTTATTAAATCTAATATTGTGGGATTTTTTATTTTATGGAAATAAATATCCAATGTTGCGTCTGGAAACATTTCTAATATTTTTGGAAACATTTTTAATAAAATTATTAATCCTCTATCCGGATCAGAACAATAAATAAATCTATTTTTAATCTTTTTACTAAAATCTACATTAAAATTTTTTGATTCAAAACCATTAGGTATAATTTGAACATAATTAGTTGGAACTTTTACAAAATTACAAAAATATTGTTTATGCCAATTTGATACACATACAATTTTATTAAAATTTCCAACAAGATTGTGAAACATTGGCGAACCACAATCAATTAAACTCTTATCTTTCCAATAATTATGAACTCTCGCATCATGTAATAAGTAATATACCTTTTTTGCTAAACACCGAAATTCTAAAAAAAAATGAATAAAACGTGACACAATTAAAATATCAATTGGATATAAATTTTGAAATTGAGTGTATTTCGATATATGTTGATAACGAACACCATTATGAATAATCTCTTCTTTACACACACAAAAAATAAAAACTGTATAATATTTAGTAAATTGCTCACATAATTTTATAGCAGAAATTTCACTTCCATATACGTTTCTTTCTTGATAATTTTTACCATTGAATGGGTCAGAATATCCTGTATAATAACATAATATTGGTTTTATATGTGTGGTTGTTTTAACATTTTTAGATAACAAAGTTACATTATTTGTTTTAATTTCTTTCAATGGTAATAGATTGAATAGATGCATTCGTAAATACATATCATCTTTTATTGCCAATGCCTTTTGTAAATATTCTATTTGCTTTTTTTTGCTCTTAAGATCTTTGTATATCACAACTAAATTTTTATATGCATCAAATGTAGGAGTAATTGATACAGCTTTAAGAAAATATCCAACAGCATTCTCATAATTTTTTTTATGATACCAGATAACACCAAGGTTAAAATAATTTTGATGTCTTGTTATACCTGAATTTAACAAAATAGAATAATATATCAATGCTTGTTCATAATTCTTCTCATCATAAAATTTATCTGCTTTTTTATTTTTAAATTCGATTTCAAAATCTATTACATGTTTATTACAAAAAATTTTCTTCTTTTGTAAATTAAAATTATCTGGTTTTCCAAATTTTTGAAATTTTAATTTTTTTAAATTCCAATTATCTTCAGTTCCAAAAGATTCTAATGTTTTACTATATTTTTTTGCTTTTTCTTTGAAAATAATGCTTTCCTCCTTCTCTTTTTTAAATCTTCTACTTGCACTTTCAGGATTTACTGCATTATAACAATAAATATAACTATTTGACGTTGCTACAACATTTAATTTGTTCTCAAAATAATTTTCACATAATGATAAGAAAGCAATATAGTCATCATATAAAGTACACTCTTCATCATATGTGATTTTAATATTTGTATCAAATATTTTACGACTACAAAATATAATCCTAGCAGGAGTTTTACATATATGAATTGCATTTTTCAATGGATTTTTTACTTTTATTGAATTCCACCAATTTTGTTCGTCATCAAAACTAGAATATAACCGAAATTTTCCTTTTAAATTAACATGTCTAATTTCTTTTTTTATAAATGATACATAATCGTTGATCATTAAATGTAATATATCAACATTTGAGTCAATTGCCTTAACCAATTGTTGAAAGGCACATGGATAAAATAAATCATCGCCATCGATTGTAATTAAATGTGAATACTGAGTATATTTTTCAAATAGATTTAAAACACTATTATGCCCTTTTCCCGGACTACCATTACTTTCAGTTTCAATTACTTCATACTCATTTTCATATAATTCTTTGACTTGTTCATAGTATCCCTTTTTTAAAGTATTGACGATTATTTTAGTATCATATTCTATATTTATTTTATATTGATTTTTTACAGATTCTATAGCCCTTTTTAATAATTCTATATCATATGATGTGAGTATACTTACTAAAATTCTCATTTGATATATTAAAATTTAATTTTTATTTTTTTTTTACACAGTTAAACTTTAAATAGTAATTATATATATATATATTTTAATGAGTTTGGATTATCCAATTTTGGAGGAGGAAAAGACAATATTAACTAAACATAATCATAATAGAGAGGATAATTATTATTGGATACAAGAAAAAAACAAACGGCGTAAAGTAATTAAACATTTAAAAAAAGAAAATGAATTTAGTGATAATCTTATGAAAGGAACAAAAACGTTACAGAAACAATTATTTAATGAATTTAAATCACGAACCAAAGAAGATTATACATCAATACCAAGTTATTACAAAGGATTTTTTTATTATAGTAATATTAAAAAAGGTGAAGATTATAAAAAATATTATAGAAAAAAAACATTAAAAAGTAAACCAGAACTCTTTCTTGATTGTATGAAATTATCAAAAAATAAAGAATTTTTTGAATTAGGACATTATGAAATATCTCATGACAATAAAAGTTTATTATACTGCGTTGATACGGATGGTAATGAAAAATATGAATTATATCTTAAAAATATTGAAACTGGTAAAATTCAAAGAGAATTGAAAAAAGAAATTGAAGCCGATTTTGTATGGAAAAATTTGAATGAATTTTATTATGTAACAGCAGATGATTCTAAAAGACCATCACGTATTTGGAAACATACTATTGGAACTGATGAAAAAAATGATGTTCTAATTTATGAAGAATCTGATGTCTTATATACAGTTGATCTTAATGAAACCAATGATGAAAAATATATATTAATCTCAATCGTTTCAACTACAACATCTGAATACTATTATATTGATGATGATGATAAAATTAAATTAATACAAAAAAGAGTAAAAAATCATATGTATTCAGTTGAACATAATGACGGATATTTTTATATGCTTACCAATAAAGATAAATCTACTAATTTTAAAATTACAAAAACTAAAGTAAATCAAACAAAAAAAAGTAAATGGGTTGATTTTATCCCATATAATAAAAATACATATATTACTGAAATGACAATATTTAAAGATTATTTAGTACTTGATTGTAAAGTAAACGGTCAATACATAATAAAAGTTATTACTTTAAGTAATAAAAGTATTAAAGTCATAAAATACGAAAATGTTTATAACATTGCTGTAGAAGAAAATTTAAATTTAGATTTTGAATCAAATAAATTAAGATATTCATATTCGTCTTTAATCTCTCCTAAAAGGTTTTATGAATACAATATGAATACCACTGATGAAAAAGTACTTAGAAAAATTAGTTATAAAAATTATAACTCAAAATTATATGAAAGCAAACGATTATTAGTTGATGAAAAAATTTGGTTATATATGTCAATTGTATATAAAAAAAGTGAATTTAAAAAAGATGGTACAAATAAAGGACATCTATATGCTTATGGTTCATATGGTTATGATGTAGATGTAGATTATGATAAATATATTATTAGTTTACTTGATAGAGGTTATGTGTATGCCATTGCACATGTCAGAGGAAGTAGTTATTTAGGAAAAAATTGGTATGAATCCGGTAAATTGATGAAAAAGAAAAATACTTTCAATGATTTTATAAAATGTAGTCAATTTTTGATTAAAAATAATTATGTTTCTGCTGATGGATTATCAATTTCTGGTGGAAGTGCTGGTGGATTACTTATTGGAAATGTTGTAAATAAAAAACCTTCTTTATATAAAAGTGCTATTCTAGATGTTCCTTTTGTAGATTGTTTAACAACTATGTTAGATTCGTCATTACCATTAACAACAGGTGAATATTTAGAATGGGGAAATCCTGAAAAATCTAAGACCGTATATAAATACATGTTATCATATTCCCCTATCGATAATATTAAAGACCAAAAATATCCAAATATTTTAATAACTACCGGTATTAACGATACTCGGGTTGCTTTTTGGGAGCCGGTAAAATATTGTGCAAAAATGAGAAAAGTTGTATCATCATTCAAAAAAGATGATAGAGACATAATGATGAAAATTGATTTAAATGCAGGTCATGGTGGAGCAAGTGGTAGATATCAGTATATGAAAGATGAAGCATTTAAGTATGCTTTTTTAATAAAATACACTTAAAAAAGAAGTAAAGATAAAATACATATATTTATTATATTTATTTAAAATATATATACACAATTATGTCGTCATTAGCCACCAGATTTTATAATAAATTTGTAAATCAACGTAATATTTTTAAAAATCTTACGTATTCCAAAATTAGAGAATTAGAAATTAGCTCTAAATTTGGTAGATTTACAAATAATGGAACTTATTGTGTTCTTACTGGAAAATTCACGGGCAGAAGTCCCAATGATAAGTATATTATAGATGATGCTGAAACACGTGATAAGGTGTGGTGGGGAAATATTAACCATCCGATTTCAAATACAAAATTTAATACCCTTTTAAAAAATGTGGAAGAACATTATGAAACATTAGATAATATTTATATTTATGAAGGATTTTGTGGAGCAGATAATAAAACTAGAAAAAAAGTAAGATTTTTTACAGAAAATTGCTGGCAACATCATTTTGTAAAGAATATGTTTATTGAACCTCAAAAAGATGAATTAATAAATTTTGAACCAGATTTTACGTTGATTAACGCATGTAGTATAGTTGATAAAAAATACAAAGAGGATAAAATGAATTCTGAAAACTTTGTTATGTTAAATGTGAGTGAATCTCTCGGTATTATTGGTGGAACAGCTTACACTGGCGAAATGAAGAAAGGTATTTTTTCGTTGATGCATTATTGGCTTCCGCAAAAAGGTATACTTACTATGCATTGTAGTGCTAATAAAGGTCTTAACGGAGATACTGCGTTATTTTTCGGGCTCTCGGGCACAGGAAAGACGACCTTAAGTGCCGACCCTGAACGACTATTAATCGGTGATGATGAACATGGTTGGTCAGACGATGGAATCTTCAATCTCGAGGGAGGATGCTATGCGAAGACAATTAAATTAACCGAGGAAAATGAACCTGATATTTTCAGAGCAATTAGACCAAATGCTTTATTGGAAAATATCTCTTTTAAAGAAGGTTCGAATGAACCAGATTACGATGATATTTCTATTACTCAAAATGGACGTGTGTCTTATCCTATTGATCATATTGATAACATTGAACCTACTATGACCGGGACTCACCCTAAAAGTATTGTATTTTTGACTTGTGATGCTCTTGGTGTATTACCAATTGTTTCAAAATTAACCAAGGAACAGGCTATGTATCATTTTCTGTCCGGATATACATCTAAAGTTGCAGGAACGGAGATTGGCATTAAAGAACCAATAGCAACGTTTAGTGCAGGATACGGCGAGGCATTTTTAACTTTGCCTCCGATTAGATATGCTGAATTATTAAAAGAAAAAATGGAAAAGCATAATGCTAATGTATACTTAGTTAACACTGGATGGGTAAAAGGAAAATACAGTATTGGAGAACGCGTTAAATTAAGTATTAGTCGAAAATGTATTTCTGCGATTTTAGATGAAACTATTGATAATAATGGATATACAAATAATAATCTATTTAATTTATCAATTCCAAATAAAATAGATGGCATTGATGAAAATTTAATGAATCCAATAGATTCGTGGGAAGATAAAGAAGATTATATAAAAGTTGCAACGGATTTGAAACAAAAATTTGAACAAAATTTAAAAGATAAGAATATTATCTTATAATTTATTTTCTATCAAAAAATAATTTTTGCATTGTAATTTCCTTTTCAGGTTCATTATCAATATAATATTTAATCATTTTAACTAAAATATTAAATCTTTTATTGAATTTTTTTTCATTGCAGATGAGAGTATTTTTTTCATCAAAATCAAAACAACCTTTTCTTTTTTTAGTTTTCCCTTTGTATTTATCAGGATTGATACGAATTAGAACCAGTGGTCTACTACCCAAATCAGTAAATAATTCCATCATTCTTTTATCATCGCATGAAGTATACTTATGTTGGTCTTCATCTAATTCAATAATGATTGAATATTTATAACAATCTATAAACCAATCAGGCATTCTTCCTGAACAACCACATTTTATTTTTTTATCATATTGGAAAAAATTAACGCCAAATTCTTTTATTAATTTTTCATTAAAATAATGTTGTTTACATTTAAATCTTCTTGGAATTTCATCGTTTGGATAATAGTAATAGAAGCATCCAATACAACATCTGACTTTTTTATCAAGTGATTCTACGTATCTTTTTGTTCCGTAAATCATTTTACAATGGATACATGAAATTTTAGGATTACATACAGGACAATCTAGTTTTCGTGATCCGTGTTTACATAAAATTTTAGGATTACATACAGGACAATCTAGTTTTCGTGTATTGTGTTTACAGAAATTTTGAGGACTACATTCACGACACCCCCTTTTTAGTATATCATGTTCACATAAAAGTTTAGGATTACATTCAGGACAATGCTGTTTTCGCGAACCATGTTCACATAAAAGTTTAGGATTACATTCAGGACAATTTCTTTTTCGCGAACCATGTTCACATAAAATTTTAGGATTACATTCAGGACAACTATATTTTTCTACTCCATGTCTACATTCCAGTGATTTTTTTAAACATTTCTTACATTTTCTGTTATGTTTATAAAATTCACTAATATCTAATGTAAGATTGCAAACGCTACAAGTTTTGCTACTCATTTATAATTAAATATTAAATTTCAATTTTAATGCGAACGTATCTATTTTAATAATAAAAATATATTAAGAATTATTATATAGTATATGAATAATAAAGAAGAACAAAAAGAAGAAATGATAACATTAACTGAAGCAGCAGCAGTAGCAGGAGTCTCAACTGGGCTTTTTGCATTATACGTTCAATTTTCCCCAAAGATGGGAAATGTTTGGATTAGAAAGGATGACGAAGGTAATGATGTATTTGTACCAAAAAATTTATTAAATTTAATGGTAGAACCTTTTACTAACAAACAATTTTGGCATCCTCGGAACTTAGATATGAATTGGTTATTTCTAACCGCATCTGCTTTAGGTGTTTACACCGGAGCAAAGGCAATAAAAAGTAATTTAAATAAGTAAGTAAATTAAAAATATTAAACTCTATTATTATATGTTAAAAAGTAATAATATATAATAATGAATGACGAAAAAAAATCTTTGAATTTAAATAAAATATTTTTTGCAGGAGGGACGGCATTATCAACTTCCTTCGCAGTTATGCACCCATTGGATACAATAAGAGTTCATATACAATCATCGAGTAAAAACAAATTTAGATTAAGTAACTTTAAAAATTTTTACAGATTTTCTTCACGGGGATTTTTTCCTTCAGTTTTAATGTCCTTCCCCCAAGGAGCGATTAGATTGGGAACATATGAATATTCAAAGGAACATCTTTCTGGATATCTACCTTTAATTATTAACAGTGCAACTTGTGCAGTTTTAGGCGATTTATCTTCATCGGTTGTTAAAATACCAAAGGAACTGATTACGCAGAAGATTCAAACAGGGCAATATGATAATACACGTCAAGTATTAAAAGAAGTCTTTATGAAAAAGAATTTCCTAAGTTTGTACCGAGGTACAGCATCAACAGTGATGCGTGACGTTCCATTCATGGTCAGTTTATTTTCTAGTTATGATTTTATAAAATATCAAAAATCTCAAAGAGAACATGAAAATAGGAAAATGACTACGACAGAATTTACTTTAATGGGAGGACTTTCAGGTGGCTGGGCTGGCTTTCTGACAACACCGTGTGATGTTATCAAGACTAGGATAATGACTAGTAAAAATCCGAATCAAAATATAACAAATTCGATGATAGAGTTATTGCAAGAAAATGGATTTAAATCGTTATTTCGTGGTGCTGGTTATCGTACTACATGGTGGTTCAGCGTATGTTCTATATTCTTTCCAATATATGAAACTTTAAAAAATTATTGATATAGTTGATTTCTATAGGTTTTAATTTTTTGCATAGAATACTTAATTTTACATTCGTGAAGGAAACTAATCAAGTTATTATAGTTGATATGTCCAATCATAACATCTTCTCTTTCCAGAGGAGATTTTTTCTTAATTTTAAAAAGATCTCTAGAATTTAGATAATCGAAATTAGGATCAACTGTTAATTTTAATAAAGTATTATCAATTTCTTGTATAATATTTTCAATAGAACCATATTTATTAATATATTTCAGAGCACTAATTGGACCAATTCCGTGAATTTTCGTAGTATAATCACATCCACATAGGATACAAACATCAACAAATTTATCGTAAGATAAATTAAGTTCTTCTAAAATAATTGGTAATGTATATACTTTGACTGTATTGTCTCTATAATTATAATTTTTTAACAATTTAGTACAACCATGAGTTAAGAAATCCATATCTTCGGACATACATGCATCTACGATATTATTTATTTGCAATTCAGCACATAAAATATCAGCTTCTGAATCCGCAACAATATATTTTACTCCGAGTAAATTAAATAAATTTTTACAATTATTTATATCATTCGGTGAAATGGATATAACATTTTTAATTTTTTTCTTTAATTTTAGTTTTTTAGTTTTGATAGTTTCTTCTAATTCAGTTAAAGTATTTGACAATTCAGTTTCTTTTTCCTTATCTGCCGCAAAAAGTTTATTCATAGATAGTTCTTTTTTTGTTTTATCATATAGTTTATCTTGTTCTATAATTTGAGTTTCTAATGTAGTGATATCATTTTTATTTTTATTTCTGATATTTTTTCTTTTTTTTAATGTCTCATTTTTTTGTTTTGGTGGAGCTCCATCTAGAATGTATATAGGTGTGATTTTGAATTTCCAAAACATCATAATTTGATCAATAAACTTCCGAAGAAAGTTTCCATTATCGTATTTAAATTTGTATAAATAGTTACTAGTATCTATAGCAATAATTTGATTTGAAAAATTTTCCAAACTTTCAATTTGGATTCCGTTTTTAACATGTTTTTTTAACAATGTATTAAGATTTTTAATTCCCATACTATTTCTTATTATAGTAATAATACTACTTAAGACTTTAATTTTATATATTTTAATAAAAATCAATTTTATAAAATATATAAAAAAATATTAAAATTGATTATCATAAAATAAATCATTACATGTAAAAATATTATATCAATAAAAATTATAAAATATGGAAACTTATCCTAGTTTAGAAACTCTTAATTTAAAAACAACATTAGTTTTATTAGGTGAAGCAAATGTAGGTAAAACAAGTATTGTCAAACGAATGATAAAGGGAACATTTGATAATTATTCGGAATCAACTATTGGGGCAGCATTTAATTCTTATGCTAGAAAATATGGTAACCGTATAGTAAAATTTGAAATTTGGGATACTGCTGGTCAAGAAAGATATAGGAGTATAACGCCATTATATTATAGAAATGCTACTTCTGCTTTTTTAGTATATGATATAATTTCCAAAGACAGTTTTGAGATTGCAAAAACTTATTTAAGGGAATTGAAAAGTTATAATACAATTGTCCCAGTTATTATTTTAGTAGGTAATAAATGTGATTTAGAACATAAAAGAAAAGTTACTAGAAAAGAGGGTAAAAAATTTGCGGAAGATAATGGTATCTTTTTTTGTGAAATTTCTGCTAAAACTGCTATAAATATTGAGCATATATTTCAATTAGTTGCAGAAAACATTCCGGAAAATATTCAAGAAAGAAATGAATTAGAATTATCTTCGGATGATATGGATAATAAATGTTGTATTATTTTGTAAATAAAATATAAAATTGATATATTTGGATATTAGTTCAATTAATATGAAATATTGCAAATATTGCAAAATGGAATATAAATTGTATGAACTTCATACAACAACAAATAAGCATTTTATTAAAAAAATTACTACAAAGAAAGTTCGATTTGCTGATACAAATAAAATTCTTACATATGAATTGTCAGATAAGGAAAGGCAAGATAAAATAGACAATTACAATTTAATCAAAAAAATGGTTAGATATAATAAGAGAAGAAATGAACGTAAAAGTAGAAAGAGGAAGAGGAATTTTTAAATTTTATATAAATCAAGTCCTATATTTAATAGATTTAATTTTGATTTCTAAAAATAATATCTCCATTAAATTTAATAATGCCGTTTGCTAGTATTAAGGAAGTTTATGGTGATGATTTTGTTGTAACAACACAACAACAACAACCTTTTATATATAAGAGTATGTTAAATAATAATGAGAAATATTCACCAGAAAGTATTAATGAAGAAGTTGAAAATTTTGTGTCTGAATATAGTGATAAATTAGAAAATTATGAAGATTTAGAAAATTTATATGAAGAAGATTTTGAAGAGGATAAAGTTATAGAAGGTTTTGGTAATGAAACAAACACTGATAGTGATTGTGGTCATTTAATTGAACATTTAGCTCAATGTCCAAAATGTAGATTATATTTAGAGAAGCATTTTGGTGGTCAAGGAAATGCTCAAAAATATATAAATAAAAAACGAGAAGATCAATTATTAGATATAGCAATATATGTTGCAACTGGAATTTTTATTTTATTTCTTTTAGATATATTTGTTAGATTAGGTAAATTTGTTAGTTAATTTCCAAATTTATATTAAAAATAATTAATTATAGTTAATAAAAGTATTTTTATATAACTATAATTATGAATTATAGACTGTTATACATAGGAATTGAATTATTTGTATTTATTTATATTTATTTTTTGTATTATGAATATCATGACATTTATACACATTTATGTATAATAAATATGTTAAAAGTTGATGGGATTTTATTTTCATGTGGATTTATATTTAGATATTTTCAAATATCTAGGAAAAATCCTTTTTATGATGATACATCCAGTTATCGTATAATTTATTATATGATAATTATATGTTTTTGTTATACATTTAATATAGTTTTATGGTTTTTGTATCCAGTTATAATAAATGTAATATATTTAATATTTATTTTTCCAGAAATTGTAAATTATATGATGAAAACGGATGAATTCAAAATTATTAAGGATTTTTTAGATTTACATTTAGAAATATTATTTCAGGATTTAATATGTAAATATATTGCTAAAATTATCAATTTAATATCAGTAAATAATTTGAATATTAATCCTAAAATAGATTTTTTAGAAATTAGACCATATTTATCATTTACGTTAAAAAATAAAACAATTTTTTTTAATTTTATAAATACATTTTTGTTAGTTTCTTATTTAAATTATTTGGAAAGTAGTGGTTATTTAGTTAGTACTAAATTATTAAAGCGATATTTTGGAATTAAATCAAAAAATAGTAATAAAAACAATATTTATGATAAAGAATCTATTACAAAACGGAATAAAAGAAAGAATTATATAATTGGGTTATTACAAAATCGCGAATGGGATGATTTATTTGAACCTTATGCTTTGTATTCATTTATTAAAATATATGCTGAGAATACTCAAGAATCATTTTTAGGTAAATATTTAAAAATAATTTGGTCTAAAATTCGTAATGCATTTAGGCGAGCCTTATGTCTTTGTTCTTTTGGTATTATTTATAAACATGGATTTTTATGTCCTATAATATCTACCATATTTATCCGAAAATATAAATCATATGGAAATTGTTATATTGTATTTACAATATTATCGCCAATTATTTTTTATATTACCGATGTAGGATATATATTTTCAAGTTTTATTTCAGAATTTCTACCATTAATATTGTTTAATAAAATTGGTAAAGATTGTATTAAAGATATTTCTAAATTTATAACAAAAATAGTTCAAATATATATAATAGATTGTATTATTGAATGGGATGTTTTAATAATATCTTCATTATTTGCCTTAATTTCAAGTGTTTCTGTTAATAAATATGCTTTAGTTTTTATCTTATTATCAACTACAATAATGAATTTTGTAACGAAAATAAATTTATCTAGAATAATGATAACGATTACATCAATAATATGTTTTGGATACTTATCCTCGCATAATGTATTTCATTGTTTAAGTTTTCCAATTATTATAACAATTTATTTTAATATTTTTATAATTAAAATAAAAAGCAAAAAATTTAAAAAAGAAGATTTGACAAAATCTTTTGTTGCTACATATCATGATAAAAAACAATTAATTAGTAAATATTTTTGAAATTATTTTACTTGGATATGGACTACTGCACAAAAAATTTCTTGACTATTTTGTTCTGTTCCATTTACTTGAATTTCATATTTTCCAGGAATAATTTGATCTGGTACTTTTTTAGATGTAGTAATAGTTAAGGGTCCTTTTAATAGAGGACATTTTAATTCAGAACAAATTTGAATTGTTCCTTGATATACTGGAAATCTTCCAATTAAAACTTTATAGTTAATTTCACCACTTGTAACATCTTCATCCAAATTTCCGCTAATTTTTAAATTGATAGTATCACCTTTTGATATTATTTCTGGTGTATAAGAAATATCTAAGTTATGAATATGATCAGATGGAGTTCCACAATTTTCCCAATTATTTAATTTATTTATTTTATTTATTTGTATTTCAGAATTAGAATTAGATATAATAAATGTGAAAAGAAATAATAGTATTTTATACATGGTTTATGATAATTATTATTAATACTAAATCTTTATATAAAGATTTAGTAATATATATTAAATATATTAAAATATTAAAATATTAAAATGGAAATACTTAGTATTATTTGTTTAGGTATATTAGGCACAATTGTTGTACTTGCGGGAATTGGTTATTGTATTCTATATTCACGAGGTCATAGAAATATCTATCATCCGCTTTATTCATACCATGTTGTATGGTAAATATTTATTTATTTTATTAATTTATTTTTAATTTTAGTAATTAAAATTAAAAATAATCTAAAAATTTATGTAATAATTTAATTATTTAACATTTACAATTTTTTCCACATGGACAATTTTTTCTTTTACAGGAACCGCCTCTTTTTATACATTTACAATTTTTTCCACATTTACATTTTTTTCCACAAGGACAATTTTTTCTTTTACAGGAACCGCCTCTTTTTATACATTTACAATTTTTTCCACATTTACATTTTTTTCCACAAGGACAATTTTTTCTTTTACAGGAACCAGCTGCTTGTGGTGCCATTACTACTTGTGGTACTTGTTGTGGTGCCATTACTACTTGTGGTACTTGTTGTGGTGCCATTACTACTTGTGGTACTTGTTGTGGTGCCATTACTACTTGTGGTACTGCTACTTGGGCAACTTGTTGAGCTGCTGCTGCAAGTGCTGGATTAGCTGCTACTGTTTGCATTGCTTGTTGAGCTGCTGCTGCAAGTGCTGGATTAGCTGCTACTGTTTGCATTGCTTGTTGAGCTGCTGCTGCAAGTGCTGGATTAGCTGCTACTGTTTGCATTGCTTGTTGTTGAATTGCTTGTTTAGCTGCTTGTTTAGCTGCTGTTACAAGTGCTGGATTTGCTGCTACTACTTTTGAAGCTATTGCTGCTGTTTTTTTTGCTGCTGCAGCCATTTTACTAAACATACTACTTCCTCTTTGAACAATGATTTTTTTACCATTTTGTTTATAATAAAATTTTCCCCCTTTTGTTACAAAAATATTAACATTTTTTCTTCCATTTCTTACTTTCAAACCATTTCCACCTTTTTGCATAAGAACATATGCTGGGCCAACTGTTCTAGCTCCTCCTGCTTGTACTGCGACTGGTGCTGGTGCATATACTGGTGGTGCATATACTGGTGGTGGTGCATATACTGGTGGTGCTACTGCGGCTGGTGGTGCATATACTGGTGGTGCTACTGCGGCTGGTGGTGCTACTGCGGCTGGTGGTGGTGCATATACTACTTGTGGTCGTGGTGGTGCAACTACTGCTGGTGCAACTACTACTGGTGCGACTGGTGCTAATGCGCTGTTTAGCATTTCTGTTCCTGCTTGCTCAGCCATTGCTTTTCCTTGGGTTTTTATAAAATTTTTTGCCATAGGCATAGCTTTTTTAGCAAGACCTTTAAATAAAGCACCAAATCCAGCTCCGTCTTGTTTAATATATACTTTTTTATTATTTTGTTTATAATAGAATTTGCCTGTTTTGGTTGTAAATACTTTTCTATATTTTCCATTAATTCTGACAGAAATACCTTGTCCGCCAAATTGTTCACTCATTTGAAGATACATAGAACCCCCAACCATACTGGTTAAAGCACTTTTGATACCTTGCATAGCAGAACTTATTGGCATACTTTGTCCTACAGCCGAAATTGTACTTCCTACAGTATTAACTGCTGATTTTGCTGTATTTTTGACAGCGGCAAATCCTTTTACTGCTTTAGATTTTAGATTTCCTAAAAATCCAGCCCCATTTTGTAAATAAACTTTTCTATTTTTACGAACAATATACATACCTCCTTTTTGCCCTTTATAAACTTTACAATTTTTTCCATTATGTTTAACTGTAACAGATTGAATAGCCATTTGTTTTATTATATTAATTATAAAAGATTTTTTTTATATTTTAAATTAGAAACTTTTATTCATAAAATTTTTATATTTACCAATTCTTAAATTTTCTTGTTTCTTTTTTTCTTTTAATTTTTGTTTAAATTTTTTGAATTTTCCGTATTTATGTTCAAATTCATTTTTATGTTTTAAATGTAAAGATTCGCACATTTTCATCTCATCATATACTTGACGTTGTAAATGACCTGGTATTTGTCTCATATTTTTTAATTCATTTTTTCTTGCTTTAATTATATTTACGTGTGTAAATAAATCTTGCTGTCCTTTTGAATAATAATATTGACATAATTTAAAATTTTGTTCAAATTTTTCAAAATTTAAATCATGATAAGTAGTATTTTGTGGTTGTTGATTTTCGTCTTTCATTTCATTTTTTTCATTCAAATTAAGATGAGAATTAAATTGTCTTGTTATTGTATCAATTTCAATCATCATATTTTTATAAGATGTTTTATCATTTTTTTGTATTTTATATTTTTTAAAAATATTTGAAATACTTTGTTCTAATTCAATAATATTTTTATCATAAACTAAACCAGGTTGATTTAAATTTGGATAAAGACTATCACTTTGATTTTGTTCTACCACAGATATTTCTTGTGGCGGAGCACTAGGATAGTAAATTTTTTCTGCCATTTTTGATTACTTTTAATATAATATATCAATTTTTATTTTAATTTTTGTATTTATCCTATATGTAATTATAAAATTAACGGTTTATATATAAAAATAAAAATAATAAGTAAGTTTATAACTTAATCTAAAAATGTTAAATCAACATAAAAAAAAAATTTTACTATTAAATAAAATTTCAAGTGTAGCTGCTAATATTTTACGAAATAAAGGATATGACGTAGAAGAAATAAATCAACTAACACATGATGAATTAAAAGAAAAAATAAAGGATATAAATGTAATTGGTATTAGAAGTAAAACTAGTTTAACAAAGGATATTTTAGAAAATGGTAAAAATTTAATAGCAATCGGTCATTTTTGTATAGGAACTGATCAAACAGATTTAGATTGTGCTAATAGACTTGGAATTCCAGTATTTAATTCCCCATTTGAAAATACTAGAAGTGTAGCTGAATTAGTTATTGGTTACATGATTATGTTATCAAGAAAAGTTGGGGATAAAAATAATGAAATGCATAATGGTATTTGGAATAAAACTTCAAAAAATTGTTATGAATTAAGGGAAAAAACTTTAGGTATTGTTGGTTATGGTTCAATTGGTACTCAATTGTCTCAATTAGCTAGTAATATGGGTATGAATGTAATATTTTATGATATTATACCTAAATTGAGATATAATAATGCTAAAAGAATTGAATCATTTAATAAATTACTTAGAAAATCTGATTTTGTAACATTTCACGTCCCTTTAACGAATTATACAAAAAATATGATTAATAAGGATAATATAATGATGATGAAAAAGGGATCATATTTGATTAATGCTTCTCGTGGTAAGGTTATTGATATAGAAGTTGTGTCTAAAGCATTAAAAGATGGACATTTAGCCGGAGCCGCTTTTGATGTTTATCCAGAAGAACCGAAAAAAAATACAAATAGTTATATAAATTGTTTACAAAATTGTCCTAATACTGTATTAACTCCTCATATGGGAGGATCAACTGAAGAAGCTCAAATAGGCATTGGAACAGATGTAGCAAATAAAATAATTAATTATATTGAATGTGGTACATCATTAGGTTCAGTTAATTTTCCAGAAATTGATTTACCAGTATCGGGACGAACTAGATTTATTAATATTCATAAAAATGAACCAGGTTCTTTACAATTAATAAATGATATTTTAAAAGATATAAATATAAGTAATCAAGTTTTATCAACACAGAAAGAGATTGGTGTAACAATTATTGAATTAGATTCAAATATGGACAAGGAATTATTGGGTAAAATTCAATTGTTAGATTGTTCAATATCAACAAGAATATTATAAATATTTACCAAACTTCACATCTTTCATTAGTTAACGATTTGCCCATTTTAGATGTATTAGAACATTGAAACGCATTAGCAAATTCCGGCATATTAGATACTACACCATTAACTCTAAATTTATTAGGCGAATGTTCATTTTTAAAACTATTTGATTGAATAGCATAATTTATTGTCTGTTTTTCACACCAAACTTGAGCAAAATAAATGAAAAATAATTTATCATTAGAATATCCAGGTAAAATATCTTCTTTTTGGACATATTTTGTTTCATATTCTTTATATGAATTAAATGCTAAATTAACTCCTCCTAAATCTGCTATGTTTTCTCCAAGTGTATGTTCGCCATTTACGTTCATTTTGATATCACAATTTTTATCATTTGGAAACATTTCACAAAATTTATATTCATTATATTGATCTACTAAACATTGAGTATGTTCAGTAAATTCAGTTTCTGATTTATTAGTCCACCAATTATTATAAGAACCATTTTTACCAAACATTCTACCATTATTATCAAATCCATGTGTAATTTCATGCCCAATTACTGAACCATAAGCAGCTAAATTTAAAATAAAGGGGAGATTTGGTGAAAATATAGGCTTTCTCATAAGACCCGAATATAAATTTATTGAATTTTGAGTAGGATTATATGCAGCATTTAATATCATATCATTGTTCATTTCATTTCTATCAATTGTTTCTTCAATTTTTGATATCATCAAAGAATTTTGAAATTTATTAATATGAATAAAATTTTCAAAGAAATCATTTGTTAATTTTATATCACTATAATTTAACCATTTATTTACATATGCTATATTTTTTTGAATATAAGCCCATTTATTTATTGCTTCTTCTCTAGTTTGTTCATCTAACCATCTAACATCTTTTAAACGAATTCCCATATGTTTATAAATTATATCAACAAGTTCTTCAGCAAAAATTTTATCACGGGGTGGAAATGTTTCAATAATAAATTTATGTGAAAAATAGTCTGAAAATTCATTTATTGTTAATTCCAAACAATAATTCTTATTTCCAAATTGATTTGATATAAATGGAAATTGTATGAAAATATTTAATATTAAATAACTTTTTAAAGTTTCTATATCAGTATTTATTAAAATTTTATTCATATTTGTAAAATATTCTAATCCTATTATATTTAATTTTTCAATATTTTTAATATTACCATTAACATTTGTAGCAAATGTATTTAAAAATTCAGTAATTTGAATATTTGTTATATTTTTAAAACTTGATACAGTCATTCTTTCCGTATCATTTATAATTTCTTCAATAGTGTTATATGATTTAGAAATTTTTTCTAAATTATCATTTAATAAAATAACATTCTCAATTATTTTTTCAGAAAAACTTAATTCTAAAAGCAATTTGGTAATTGTAAAAGAATCTAAAAATACTTCTTGTGGCAATAAATATAACATATATTGATCTTCGTAATGAAAATCACCCATTATATTAGAACTAAAAAGTATATAGTTTTCCATTTGTGATTGTCTTAAATTACCTAATTTTTGTAAAAATAAATTTATATCAGTTATACTATTAATTTCCATTAAGTATTTTGTCAAAAAATTACTAATGTCTTCATTTGATGTTTTTAAACATTCGTCGTAATATGGTGAAATAAATTCAAAATGTTTAGATAAAATTTCAAATTGTTTAGTTTGTATATCTTTAGCCATATCTTCCCATATGCTAATATGTTGTGTTCCTTTTGGTAGTTGTAAATTACTACAAGAATATTCATAAAAATCATTACATGGATCAATTTGATCATTGATTTTTGTTAAAATACTTTTTTTAATTTCATCATCTAAATAAGCAACATCTGTATAATTATTGTTACATTTAGAACATTGTTTAATCTGTTTATTAGAAGTAAATATTAAAGCAAGAATTAATGCTAATATTACAATACTACTTATAATAACAGAAGCACGAAAATATTTTTTATATTTTTTAATTATTGAAAATGGTGTTTCAATAATATTATCAGATAGACTATTATAATTATTTGAGTTTTGAAGCATGATAAAATATATTTATTGTTATTTATTTATTTTTATTTCAATTTTATTTCAATTTTATTTCAGTCCATAAAATAATAATTAATTTTAATCTAAATTATAATTAAACAAAATATTTAAATATATTATTTTCAGATTTCATTCTTTGTGCTCGCCCATCTTTTACTAAAGATTGACATCTTTCATTAAGGGAGTCATATGGAGTATTTCCTGTCATTTTTGATGGAAATCTCATTGACATAATATCACCAATTTTCTGTACTGTTTTTGGACATTCATCCAAAATTTCCATTATACATTCATTCCAAGTATGTTGTACTGTTTCATCTTCACTATCTGAAGAACTTGTATCAATTACACATAAGGCTCTAGATCTTACAGGTCTTTTCCGTCTTTTTCGTTTATGATTTACTAATGTAGTATAATTTTCATTTTCGGATGAATCAGAAGAACTATCACTAGAAGAAGTATGTTTAACTAATTTTTCAACTGGTGGTGTTCCTAAATTAATAGAATCAATTGTATGAAATTCTGTTGAGGGTGTTTGGGAATTTAAATTATTTAATTCATTTTGAATATAATTTATTGTAATTGGTGTATTACAAGGAACATTTGGGACAATATCATTGTGTAAAACAATTAATTCATTTGACAAAGTTTCTGAAATTGTGTCTGTTTGTGTTGTATTTGTTTTTACATTAGTATAATTTGTTTGTATAGATTTTTCATTTAAAGTACATTTTTCTTTTAATTTGTTGTTTCTAATTTTTTCATTATTGTCTTGAATTAATGAGAAAATTGTACTATTAATATCTTTAACATGTTTATTACAAATAAATCTTAAATTATTTTTATTGGTTTGAAATTTTTCAAAGTAATAATTTTCATCTTTTTTCAAATTTTCACACAGATTTTTAAATACATTAACATTATCAATATGATATAATACATCACATTTCATAATTTCAGATGAAGTGATTAATGAAATATTACATAATTTAGTAGATTGGTCAAAATTTTCAACTTTAAGTGAAATATAATAATTATAGAAATTGTTCATTTTCATATTAAGTTTAATAAAATAATGGTATTATTAATCAATTATTAAATCGATTTTTTTTTTTATTAATTAATTAATTAACATATTTTAATATAAAAAAAATATATTATTAATAATTATTATTACAATTTAATATGAATATAAATAATTTAATTTCAATGTTTGAAAATAGAACAAGTATGGAAGGTATTTTAAAGCAATCTTGTCAATCTTTAGAAGAATATATAAATCCGGATATGTTTCAAGTTGACGAACAAATACCTAAACAAATATTAAAGGATGCGAAAGGCATTGTTATATTGACAATTGTTAAAACTGGGTTAATAATTAATGGTTCTATTGGAACTGGTATTATTTTAATAAAACAAGATAATGTTTCCGAAGATAATATTTTACAAGAAGAACAAAAATGGTCTGGTCCTTCTGCGATTAGTATATGTGGATTAAGTATAGGATTACAATTGGGATTAGAAAAAGTAGATGTAATAATTGTATTAAATACTGATGATGCTGTTCAACAATTTATGAAAAGTAATCAAGTAACATTAGGGGGAGAAGCTTCGATTTCCGTTGGACCACTAGGAAGAGATATGGAAGTTGCATTAGGTTTAACAACGCGTGGGGTAGAACCGATGTATAGTTATTCTAAAAGTAAGGGATTATATGCTGGTTTGTCTGTAGAGGGTAAAGTTTTAATGTTACGTGAGGCTTGTAATTATAAATTTTATGATAAAATTATTCCTGTACGGCAAATATTAAGTAATAATGTTGAAGTACCTGAAAATGAAGATTTAACAAAAATATATCAACTTTTAAATACGCATTGTTAATGTAACGGTATCTTATAGATTGAATAATATTTCAAGTCCTAAAATATTATAATTAATTTATACTAAAAAATCGGCAGCATTGATATGATTTGGTATAAAGATTAAATTATTTCCATTAATATTATTATTAGTTTGTATTTGTTGTAAAAGTGATAAAATTGGTTTTTCAAAATTATTTAATGAACGAACAGATATATCATAATAATTATTTTTTTTTGGAATATTTGTGAAATTTTTTAAATTACTATCTGGTGATAGACATTGATTTTTTAAATCTGATTTATTACCACATAATACAAAATTATCAATATATTGTGAATGTTCTTCCATTATTTTTTCAATATTATTTAGTGTATTTATTTTAGTTTTATCAAACATAAATATTACACCATCGCAATCAAAATTATCGCAATTATTTAATTCTACAAATGAAACGTTTTTACGACCATAATTAGTATTAAAACTAGCATCATATATAAAATTTTCTTCAATATTTTGATTTTGTTGCATAAAATGACCTGTAGTAAGACGTCGTAGATAACTTGTTTTACCAACTCCTGTATCTCCAATTAAGTAAAAAGTATAATGTGATATAGTATTAGCCATATTTAAAATATATATAAATTTATTTAAATGGTTCAGAAATCGTTTTTAATATTTGTTTTACATAAAACATTTCTTACAATACTTTATAAAATCTTGTGAACAAGATTTTCCTTGACAACATATTTTTTGTAATTTACAATTTGTACAAAATTCTATTTTACATGTTTGGCAAATAATTATGTCATCACTTGTAAACATGAAAATATTAGTATCACAAGTTTTACATTCAAATGTAAGATAATTAATTATTATAGACGATATATCTTTGCCAAAAATATTATTAATATATAATTTTACGTACTTCATTTGATATTTTATTATATATTTTATTATATATTATATTATAATATATAATAATGATTATTCATATTGCAGGAAGTGGTGGT
>Ga0310345_10000810_pt1 | contig 40063 bp, 40 predicted proteins | sample HC15DNA20500_MG_FD_204667 | JGI IMG/M metagenome (GOLD analysis project Ga0310345, IMG submission 204667) | Marine microbial communities from station ALOHA, North Pacific Subtropical Gyre - HC15-DNA-20-500_MG | ecosystem: Environmental > Aquatic > Marine > Oceanic | place: Pacific Ocean: North... | reverse complement strand
ATGGATGCGCGCTTCCTGTGGATGCGCCAGAAGCGGGTACAGGGTTCGCACTTTGCGAACCTTGCCCAGGCCTCGGCAGCCAACCAGCTCGTCATCGACCGCCGGATCGACCCGTGCATGTCGGAAGTCTTCCCCTGGGCCGAGATTCCGGCCGCGCATGAGAAGATGCTCGATAACAAGCACCTTCCGGGCAATATGGCTGTGCTCGTCACCTCTCCGAAGCCGGGTCTGCGCACGGTTGAGGATGTGCTGGCGGTATCCGGACAGGCCTAGGGTTCTTGCCGCCCGCCCCTCCCCGCGAACGGGGACGGCCGGGATGGAGTCATTGCGCGCAAGAATGACTCCCACGTCAACTATGACTTGCCCTCTTCTGTCAGGCGGCCCAATGTGGCCGCCTGAACTGTTTCGGGAGGGCCGGTTTGAAACAGCTATTGATGGGGCTTGGTGCCCTGTTCCTCATTCTTGTCACTGTGTTGCTGGTGCGCACATTCACGTTCGGGGGCGCACCCGCCAATGTGCAGCAGGTCGAGCTGCCTGAACCGCCTGCAATATCCGCCGAGGCGGCGGCTCAAAACCTCTCCCGCGCCATCCAGTTCCGCACGATCACGCTCAGCAGCGGCGATCCCCGCCCCGGCCAGGAAGGCCCGTGGCTGGAGCTGCAGGCCTGGCTGGAGGAAACCTATCCGGCCTTCCATGCGGCCGCAGACAAGGAGACAGTACCGGGCGGCTATACGGTGCTCTACACCTGGGAGGGCTCTGACGCGTCGCTCGACCCGATCCTGCTGATGGCGCACCAGGATGTGGTGCCGGTCAATATCGGGACCGAGGGCGACTGGACGGGGGCGCCTTTCGCGGGCGAGATCATTGATGGCTATGTCTATGGCCGCGGCGCGATGGACGACAAGGGCTCCCTCGTCGGACTGATGGAGGCACTGGACGCTCTGGCCCGCGATGGGTTTGCGCCGCGCAGGACAATCCTGCTGCAGCTCGGTCATGATGAGGAAGTGTCAGGCTCTGGCGCAGAGGCCGGGATCGCGCTGCTGAAATCGCGGCGCATCAGCCCCGTCATGGCGCTCGATGAAGGCTTCATGGTGGTCGAGGACAATCCGGTGACTGGTGGCACGCTTGGGCTCATCGGTGTGGCCGAGAAGGGCTATCTCACCATCCGGCTGACAGCCCTGGCCGAAGGCGGGCATTCGTCTGCGCCGCCCCGGGACAGTGCGACCGTGCGCCTGTCGCGGGCGCTGGTCGCGCTGGACGAGAACCAGATGGCGGCTGATCTGTCGAAAGCGCCAACGTCCGACATGATCCGGGTCGTCTCGCAGGAGATGGGCTTTGTGAACCGCATGGCGATTGCAAACCAGTGGCTGCTTGGCGGTCTTGTCGAGAGCGGGTTCGCCGCCAGCCCGCAGGGCAATGCGATGATCCGGACGACGACGGCGCCGACCATGCTTGTCGGGTCCGCCAAGGAGAATGTTCTCGCCCAGCGTGCCACGGCAATGGTCAATTTCCGGGTCCACCCGAACAATACGGTCGAGGAGGTGCTTCAGCATGTGCGGGATGTGACGGCCGACATTGAAGGCATCGAAATCGAACTTGGCGGTGACGGCATTGCGAGCGAGCCGTCGCCCGTCAGCTCGACGCAGAACCGCGCCTATGGCGTCCTCGCAGCCGTGGCTGCCGAGATCAGCGGCGGGGCACCCTCAACGCCGGCGCTGGTCATCGGCGCAACCGATGCGCGCTATGCGAGCGCGATCACGAAAGATGTCTACCGCTTCGCGCCGTCGGTCGTGGGCCCAGCAGATCTTGCCGGTTTCCATGGCACGAATGAACGGCTCAGCGTCGAGAATATGGGGCGGCTGGCGCGTAGCTATGCACAGATCATCCTGGCGATGGACGCGCCGGAATAAGCGTCTGGAACCCGAGCCCGCCCCCCTCGAGCGGGGGAGGGGGCGATGATCGCAAACGTTTCGCCTTTCGCCCGCTATGGTTCGACTTCGCTCACCATGTCGGGCTATTTCTGACATCGCATCAGGCCTGGCTTTCGGGCGCGGCTTTCTCGCGAGCCTCATACTCCCTGACTTCCTCTTCCAGCTCTTCGGAACGGCGTTTGAGCTTGGCATTCTCGCGCTCGCGCAATTCATCGGAAAAGGCGCTTGCAAACACGCCGGCCGGCAAGGCAACGACACCGATACCGGCAATGGCAATGACGGATGCGAAAACGCGGCCGAGCGGCGTGACCGGATAGACATCGCCATACCCCACCGTGGTCAGCGTCGCGATGGCCCACCAGACGGCGCGCGGAATGGAGGCGAAACTCTCCTGTTGCTCACCGCCCACGCCTTCGATGAAGTAGAGCGCGACAGCGGAGACGTAGACAAGCGCAAGGGCCATGGCGAGCGTTGTCAGGAGCTGTGTCCCGGAACGGCGGACCGTGGCTCCGAGCACGTCAAAGGCCGGAATGAAACGGGCAATCTTTACAAGGCGAGCGAGACGCAGGACGCGCAGCGCCATGACGATCTGCTGACTGGAATCGTCGGGCGCCATCAGAATCCAGAGGAGTTCTGGCAGGAAGGCGACGAGGTCGGCGATGGCATAGGGCGTGAAAATGTAGCGTATGCGGCCGCCAATGCCGCGATATTCCGGACTTTCGCCGGCCGCCCAGAGGCGCATCAGATATTCAATCGCGAAGACAACAATGATCACGACATTGAAAATGGCGATGGCCTGCATCCAGCCGTCGCTCATGGTCGACTCCGTCTCCAGCGCGAGGGCGAGGAAACTCAGCAGGACCAGCACGACGATGAAGGTGTTGAACGGCGAGAGGCCCGTCTTCTCTCGCGCATTCGGCTCCATCTGCAGATAAAGCTTATGGCGTAGCCCCATCTGCGTCATGACCTGCTGTACGACCATCGCGCCCCTCCTCCTGTGACGCAAACAGCCTTATCGCGCAGACACTAGCCCCGCAACACGCCGCCCGTGCCTTTGGAGACCGACGCGACAATCCTGTCGGCAATTGCCTCGATATCCTTGTCGGTGAGCGTTTCGCCCGCAGGCTGGATCGTCACCTCGATGGCGACGGACTTTTTGCCTGGCTCAATGCCTGTGCCCTGATAGACATCGAAGACGCTGACGCCGGAGATGAGCTTCTTGTCGGCCGAGCCCGCATGGCGGACGATGTCGCCTGCCGGAACACCTTCATCCACCACAAAGGCAAAGTCGCGGCGAATGGGGGTCAGGTCCGAGCGTTCGAGGACCGATTTGGTCTTGGTGGCGCGCGCCTTCATCATCGGCAAGGCGTTGAGATTGACTTCGAAGCCATAAACCGGCCCGTCCACGTCGAGTGCCTTCAGCACGCGCGGATGCAGCGCGCCGAAATGAGCGACGGTGACTTTCGGGCCGAGCTTCAGGCATGCGGCCTGACCGGGGTGCCAGTGGCTCTGGCGCGGGGCGTCGACCTGAAAGCGCTCTGGCGGCTGGTCGAGTTCAGCCAGCAGGGCATAGAGGTCGGCCTTGGCGGCAATGGCATCATAAGGCGCAATCGCCCCGCTCCAGTGACGCTCTGCGACCGGTCGCACGACGGCGGCCACAACATTGCGCTGGTCTTTCGGGCCGTCGCCCGGATAGACCGGGCCGGCCTCGAAGAGGCGCATCTCACGTTCGCCGCGGTCAAAGCCCTTCTGGGCTGCGACCGCAAGGTTTGCCAGGATGCTTGGCCGCATCTGGTTGAGTTCGCTGGCGACCGGATTGGAAATGGTGAGCGCATCGCTGCCGCCGCCAAAGAGCGCTGCATGTTCCTTCAGCATGAAGGACCAGGTCACAGCCTCGAGGAAGCCGCGGGACGCCATGACACGGCGAGCTGTGCGCAGGCGGGCCTGCGAAGGGGTGACGACGACCTTGCGACCACCAATGGGGGCTGGAAGCGAGGTGGTCGGCAAGGCATCATAGCCGACGAGGCGGGCGACTTCTTCGACGATATCAGCGGACTGCTCAATGTCGAAACGCCAGCTCGGAACGTTGAGATACCAGGCCTCGCCCGCATCCTCGAGGGTGAAGCCAAGCTCCTTGATCATGCGCTTCAGCTCTGCCGGCTTGACGTCGAGGCCTGTCAGGCGAGCGACGTCGCGGCGGTCGAAGGAGACGCGCTTGTTGTCGGCGGGGGCCGTGCCCGCAATGGTGGCGGACGAGATGTCGCCGCCGCCATATTCGCGAATAAGCGCGAGCGCGAAGTTCAGCCCGTCAACGCAGCTGGCCGGGTCCACGCCGCGCTCGAAACGGTAGCGGGCGTCCGAGATGATGCCAGTCGTGCGGCCTGTGCGTGCCGTGCGCAGCGGATCAAACCAGGCGCTTTCGATGAAGACGTCCGTGGTGTCGGCAGAGACGGCTGTAGACTCCCCGCCCATCACGCCGCCGAGGCCGATCGCGCCTCTATCATCAGCGATGACGCACATATCCTCGGTGAGGTCATAGGTCTTGCCGTCGAGGGCTTCGAGCTTTTCACCTGCCCGGCCGAGACGTGCAACGACGGCGCCCTGAAGCTTCTTCGCGTCATAGACATGAAGCGGGCGCGCGCGGTCATAGGAGATGTAATTCGTAATGTCGACGAGCAGCGATTTCGGCGTGATGCCGACCGCTTTCAGGCGCTGCTGCAGCCATTCTGGCGAAGGACCATTCTTCACACCGCGCACGAGCGCCCCGGCAAAGACCGGGCAGGCTTCCGGCGCTTCAAGCCGGATATCGACGGGGCATGGATAAGCCCCCTCCACCTTCTTGATCGGGTTTTCGAGGAAGCGCCCTGCCCCTGCAGCGGCGAGGTCGCGGGCAATGCCCTGCACACCGAGCCAGTCCGGACGGTTCGGCGTGACTTCGAAGTCGATGATCGGGTCTGTCAGGCCGAGCGCTTCTGCGGCCGGTGTGCCGACTTTCCAGTCGCCATCAAGGTCCGCGATCCCATCATGGTCCTCGCCGGCTTCAAGCTCCTTGGTCGAGCATAGCATGCCGTGGCTTTCAATACCGCGGATCTTGCGGGGTTTCTTGTCGAGCGCGAAGGCGAGACCGGGAATCCAGGTGCCGAGCGGCGCATAGATTGCCGTCATGCCGGCGCGCGCATTCGGCGCGCCGCAGACAATCTGCTTCTCGCCATCCCTGGTGTCCACCGTGCAGACGCGCAGCCGATCAGCATCGGGATGAGGTTCGGCTTTCTTCACCTTGGCGATGGTGAACGCCGCCAGCTTTTCTGCCGGGTCCTCGACATGCTCCACCTCAAGGCCGGCCTTCAGCATCACGGCGAGGATGTCCTCTAGTGGGGCCTTGGTGGCGAGGTAATCCTGCAGCCATGAGAGAGTGAATTTCATCGTCTATTCCACTTCTGCGGTCGTATCGGTTTCATTAGCGGGCGCGCGGGCCTGCTCTGCGACCGCTTCAAAAATATCGGTTTCACTGCGTTCGCAGCGCTTCACGCGCTCGGCGCGGGTCATGCCGCTCCCCATGCCGAGGCTCCGCGTTGTCCAGCAGCGCTCGAAGACGGAGCAATAACAGATCTCAATGTCCAGTTCGCTCCATGCAGCGGCGGCCGCATTGAGCTGGTCGTTCGACACCGCACCGCGAGGCCAGTCGGCCCGAAGCGGCTGTACTTCATCTCCGGGCGCAACCGCGCGGCCAATCAGGCTTGACCAGGAATGCACATAGCCTGGCGGGAACATGTCGACATAGGCATCGAGGCTGTCGAGGGGCTCACCGCCCTTCAGGACGCTCACACGCTCGATCAATGCGGGTCCAACGCCGCTATTGGAGAGCCGGATGCCCATGGAAGCAAAGTCCTGATCGCTCGACACAAAGCCTTCGACCTGAACGACAGGATAGACGGCACCATGCTGCTGGGCGCGCATCACGCGGCCCTGGTCCCACGCAATAAAGACCGCAATTGCGCTGGTGATCACCGCGCAGACCGCAATCAACATCTCTGCCTTGTTGCCGCTTCCCATCTGCCAGCGTCCCTAGCTCAGGCCGCCGGAGACACTGGGCGACAGCCAGGGTCGGAAGCCGTAATGGCGCGTCCAGCCGGCATCGGCCTCGAAATAGGGGCGAAGGTCCGGCATGCCGTATTTCAGCATGGCGAGACGGTCGATACCCATGCCGAAGGCGAACCCCTGATACTCGGTCGGGTCGATGCCGCAATTGGCGAGCACGTTCGGGTGAACCATGCCGGAGCCGAGGATTTCCATCCAGCTATCACCCTCGCCGATCTCGATGGCATCGCCGACCTTGCGGTACTTCACATCCATCTCTGCCGAAGGCTCGGTAAAGGGGAAGAAGTGCGGACGAAAGCGCGCCTCGACGTCTGCGACCTCGAAGAACTCCTTCACGAAGTCGATCAGGCAGCCCTTGAGGTGACCCATATGGATGTTCTTCTCGATGACGAGGCCTTCGACCTGATGGAACATCGGCGTGTGGGTCGCGTCCCAGTCATTGCGGTAGACGCGGCCCGGCACGAGGATACGGATCGGCGGCTTGGTGCTCTCCATGACGCGCACCTGCACGGGGCTGGTATGGGTACGCAGCACTTTCGGTGCCGCGCCCTGCTGCGGGTTGAAGAAGAAGGTATCGTGGGTTTCGCGCGCCGGGTGGCCTTCCGGGAAGTTCAGCGCGGTGAAATTATGCCAGTCATCCTCAATGTCAGGGCCTTCAGCGACGGTGAAGCCCATATCGCCGAAGATGGAGGCGACTTCTTCGAAGACCTGCATGACCGGGTGGAGACGGCCCGATGGCGTCACACGCGGCGGCAGCGTCATGTCGATGCGCTCGGTCTGGAGTTTCTTCTCCAGCTCGGCTTCTTCAAGCGCGGCCTTGCGGGCTTCGACGGCGTCCTGCACCCGGTTGCGCAGGCCGTTGAGCGCCGGGCCCATGGTCTGGCGCTCTTCGGGGCTCATCCCGCCGAGGGTCTTCATCAGGCCGGAGATGCGGCCCTTCTTGCCGAGTTCTGCAACGCGCACGGCGTCCAGCGAAGCGAGATCTGCCGCTGCCGCGACAGCGCCAAGCGCCTCTTTCTCGATGGTGTCTAGCTCGGACATATGAAAAAGCCCCGTTGGTTTAATCCATACGGGGCTCTTCCGCCCCGCATTGCGGTCGGAATTAGCGGAGAAATGCTAAAAGCGAAACTTGCCGGCTTACGCCAGCGCGCCTTTGGCCTTCTCCACCAGGCTGCCAAAAGCGGCTGGTTCGTTGACGGCGAGGTCGGCCATGACCTTGCGGTCTACCTCGATGCCGGCCTTGTTGAGGCCGTCGATGAAGCGCGAATAAGTCAGGCTCTCGTCGATCTCGCGGACAGCGGCGTTGATGCGCTGGATCCAGAGCGAACGGAAAGTGCGCTTCTTCTGCTTGCGGCCGATATAGGCGTACTGGCCGGCTTTCCAGACAGCGGCATTGGCTGTGCGGAAGGTGTTCTTGCGGCGGCCATAATAGCCTTTGGCTGCCTTGATGATCTTCTTGTGGCGGGCGTGTGCCGGCACTTTATTGCGTGAACGGGGCATCTGGGCCTCCTGCTAAGTCTTGTTCGGTTCGAGTTCGCTTACAGCCCGTAGGGCAGGTATTTCTTGACGCGGGCAACATCAGCCTTGGCGACATCAGTCGTGCCGCGGTTCTGGCGGATGTATTTCGCATTGTGGCTGATGAGGCGGTGGCGCTTGCCGGCGACGCCGTGCTTGACCTTGCCAGTAGCCGTGAACTTGAACCGCTTCGCAGCGGCCTTCTTGGTCTTCATCTTCGGCATTTCGATCTCCTGTAGGGGCCTCGAAGGACCCGCTGTCTAGTCGTTCATGAGCCTGCAGGCATGCCGTTTTCGGCCCGCAATGCTCGAAAGATCGCGCTTATGACGGAAAGGCGCGCCAGAATCAAGGCGCGCCCTGCCGATTCATGCTGGATATTTCAGTGGCTGCCGGCAGCCTAGCGAGGTGCCATCACCATGGTCATCTGGCGGCCTTCGAGCTTGGGCTCGAGTTCGACCTTGGCGACTTCCTCAAACTCGGCTTTCACCTTCTGGAGAAGCTCCATGCCGAGATGCTGGTGCGCCATTTCGCGGCCGCGGAAGCGGAGCGTGACTTTCACCTTGTCGCCGTCTTCGAAGAAGCGGGTCATCGAACGGGTCTTCACCTCATAATCATGGGTGTCGATGTTCGGACGCATCTTGATTTCCTTGAGTTCAGCAGACTTCTGCTTCTTCTTGGCGGCGTTCTTCTTCTTCTGCTCTTCGTAGCGAAGCTTGCCATAGTCGACGATCTTGCAGACCGGGGTGTCCTGGTTCGGAGAAACTTCGACGAGGTCGAGTCCTGCCTCCTGGGCAGCATCAAGCGCGGCCGTCAGCGGCATCACGCCCTGTTTTTCACCATGTTCGTCAATGAGCAGCACCTTGTCTGCCCGGATATCCCTGTTAACGCGCGGTCCTGTGTCTCTTTTGGACGGCGGGGCCGCATGAGGTCTACGTGCTATGGCTCTTCTCCTTTAATAGCCTAAATAACGCTTCTATATGCCGATTTTCGGCACGATTTTCAAGATTGGCCGCCTGCAGCCGATGCCGGGATACGGTCCAGCATCCGGACAGCCTGCCAGACATCCCGAACGCTCAGCTGATCAAGCGTATCAGCTTCGCAGATGATGATCTGACTGCCGCGAGGCGAGGCCTTGGCCGGATCGCTCTCGCTTGTGGCAAAGAGAGCAACGCCCGGACACCCTGAAAGTGCCGCCATATGCATTGGGCCGGTGTCATTGCCAACCGCGAATTGTGCATTTTCTGCCAGTGCGACGATCTGAAAGAGGTTTGTTCGGGTCACGATATTACGGCAACGCGGCTCAATCCTGTTGATCTCGACGGCAAGTTCGGACTCCGATTTGCCCCCGATGATAACCGGCGTGACACCTGCATCCGCTATGTGGCGGGCGAGGCCGCCATAATTCTCGACCGGCCAGCGCTTGGCCGAACGATGCGCCGAGGCGCCGGGAATGAGCAGCGCGAAGGGGCCGCTGATCCCGAAATATTGCGGCGTCAGCGACGGCTTGTTGCCCTGCGACCGGCGGACAAAGGACATGTCCGGCATGGGCGGCCAGGTGTCCTTGGTGTCAGACTCACCAAGCCCTGCGATTTCAAGCTGTTCACCGAGACGGTCGATGGAGTGCAGGTCTCCGCGATGCGGCGTGTTGTGGTAAAAGGCGGCGCCTTCGACATTGCCCGACCAGAGTGGCGGGCTGGAGAATGGCAGGTTCAGCGCCTTGAAATAATTCCCGGTGCGGCCTGATGTCTGGAGATCGTAGACGATATCATACTTGGCGCTCTTGAGGCGCTTCAGCAATTCTCTTGTCGCCTTGACGCCCTTGGGGCGGCCATCGGTCTCGATATGCTGGAAGAAGCCGGTCGCCCTGGCAAGCTCTTCATAGGGCGGTGTTGTCAGGAGGGTGAGGATCGCCTTGGGGTGATGCCCGCGTATAGCGCGCATGGCACCGAGTGCCAGGACGAAATCGCCCAGCGCGCTCAGCTTGATGACGAGGACGCGCTTTGCGCCTGCGCCGGGATTATTGGTTCCACCCAAACCTATTTGACCTCATGCGTCTCCAACAGGCGCTTATAGACCTCAAGTGTGGCAGCTTGAAGCCCTCGTTTGGAAAAGCGCTCGCGGACGTGCTGGCGGCCGGCCTCGCCCATGCCTGCGCGTCCCTGTTCGCCAAGCTGCAGGATGGCCCGGATCGAGGCGGCAAGATCGGCGGCATTTCCGGGTTCCGCCCGTGAACCGGTCGTTCCCTCAACCACGATTTCCTTCTGGCCGCCATGATCGGCAACAATGACGGGCTTGCCCATGGCCGAGGCCTCCGCTGCGACTCGCCCGAACGCTTCCGGCCGGGTCGAGGGGGCGAGCACGATGTCACTGACCGCATAGGCGGCCGGCATGTCCTCGCAGTGACCGACAATCCTCACCGATCCGCCGAGCTCTGCCTCAATGATGCGATCCTCGAGCGCCGCGACATAGGCAGAGCGCCCCTGCGCATCACCCGCCAGCACGAGAAGCAGCTTCACGCGCTCCGCCCCGGACAGGCTGGCCATCGCGTCGATCGCGATCTTCTGGCCCTTCCATTCGGTGAGCCGCCCCGGCAAGAGGAGGACAAGCCGCTTCTCATTCGGGCTGATTTCCCATGCTGTGCGGATGGCCTGCTTGCGTTCTTCGCTGACGACAGAGGCGTCAAACTCATCGAAATCAACACCGCGCGGGATCGTCACCATTTTCTCACGCGGCGTGTCGTGCACGCTGCGGACATGGGCGGCCGTCCATTCGGAATTGGCAATCACGACATCGCCGCGCGCCATGATGGAATTGTATTTCCGCTTCATGCCGGAGACGCCCGAATAGGCACCGTGATAGGTGGTCACGAAGGGAATGCCTGCCTGCTGGGCGGCCCAATAGGCGCTCCAGGCCGGTGCACGCGAGCGGGCATGGATGAGATCGACGGACTGGGCCGAGATGAGGCGCGCAAGCTTGCCGCCATTCAGCTTCATCGTAACGGGGTTCTTGGAGCGCACCTTGAGTTCGATGTTCAGCCCGCCCATACGCTCCAGCGCGGGAACGAGGCGTCCACCTTCACTGACGACCAGGGCGCGGCCGCCCGCCTCAATGATCGCTTCTGCGACTTCCAGCGTGGTGCGTTCGGCACCGCCGGCTTGAAGGTCTGGAATGACCTGGAGGATGGTTTTGCCGCTCAGATCGGGCAGCTTGATCGCACTCATGCGCGCTATCTCTTTATACTTCAACGCAACAGCCACTGGTTGACTCCCAGCTTATTCGGCCTCCCCGCCGCTGTTCTGGCTGTAGTCCTATCTGCGGCAAAGGCAAAGCCTGCTGCTTGACTTCGCCTGCAGAGCGTTGGAGGCCATTGCATCATGAGCACACTCCATTTTACCGGCCCGGAGGGCAGACGCCTCGCATATCGCAAGGCTGACGGCAGATCCGGGCTGACCTTCGTCTGGCTGTCGGGCTTCAAGTCCGACATGCAGGGCACAAAAGTTATCGAGCTTGAAAGCTGGGCCAAGGCGACCGGCCACGGATTCCTTGCCTTTGACTATTCTGGACACGGCGAGTCAGGCGGCGCGTTCGAGGACGGAACGATCAGTTCCTGGCGCGAGGATGCGCTGGCGGCGATATCGGAACATGCAAGCGGAGACCTTGTCCTGGTCGGGTCCAGCATGGGCGGCTGGATGGCGCTGCTCTCGGCGCTGGCCATGCCGGAGCGGGTAAAGGGGCTGGTCCTGATCGCGCCGGCGCCGGATTTTACCGAGAAGCTGATGTGGCCGGAGTTTTCGCCTGAGGCGCAGGCGGAAATCATGGAGAAGGGCCTGCATCTCAGGCCATCGGACTATGGTGAGCCCTATCCGATCACGAAGGCCTTGATCGAGGATGGCAAGCAATGGTCCCTGCTTGATGGCCCTATCGCCTTTGAAGGTCCTGTGCGCATCCTGCAGGGCATGGAAGACCCGGACGTGCCGTGGCAGCACGCCGAAAGGCTGGTCGGCACGATGACCACGAAAGACCTGGTGTTCACGCTGATCAAGGATGGTGATCACAGGCTGTCACGGCCGCAGGACATTGAACGGCTAAAGGTGACGTGCGCTGAGATTGCGGTCGCAATTGCCTAATTCGGGCGATGCTGGTCCTCGCCTGTCACGCCGTCCCAGAATTTCTTCACGCGGCCCAGAAAGCCTTCGCTTTCCGGATTGCAGTCGGCGCAAGATAACTCGCAGAATTCCTGAAGCAGCTCTTTCTGGCGGGCAGAGAGATTTCGAGGGGTTTCGACGATCATCTCGACGAAAAGGTCACCACCCTGGCCTGAGCCGCGAAGGCTTGGCATGCCCTTGCCGCGAAGACGCAGCTTGCGACCTGTCTGAGCACCTTCTGGCACGGTGACACGGGCGCGCCCGCCATCAATCGTCGGGATTTCGATCTCGCCGCCAAGTGCTGCTGTCACCATTGGGACAGGCGCAGGGCAGTAAAGGTTGGGTCCGTCGCGCTCGAAAATGTCATGCTCGGCCACGTCGACGAATATGTAGAGGTCGCCCTTGGGCCCGCCATGCAGGCCGGGTTCGCCTTCGCCAGAAAGCCGGATACGCATGCCGCTCTCAACGCCTGCGGGGATCTTCACCTGGAGCCTGCGGTCCTCGCGAACCTGGCCTGCGCCATGGCAAGTCCTGCACGGCTTGGAGATGACCTTGCCGCGGCCAGAGCAGCGCGCGCAGGTGCGCTCCATCGTGAAGAAGCCCTGCGTGGCGCGCACACGGCCGGAGCCGGAACAGGTCGGGCAGGTTTCTGGGCTTGTGCCCGGCTCTGCGCCAGAGCCGTCGCAGACGCCGCACTCTACAGCGGCCGGCAGGCTGATTGTCGTGTCCTTGCCGGAATAGGCCTCTTCGAGGGTGATCTCGAGATCGTAGCGAAGGTCATTGCCGCGGGCCGGTCCGTTGCGGCGGCGACCTCCGCCAAATCCACCACCTGCGCCGAAGACCTGGCTGAAGATGTTGTCAAAGATATCGCCCGGATCCATGTTGCCAAACGGATTGCCACCGCCTGGGCCGCCTGCCCCGCCTTCAAAGGCGGCATGGCCGAAACGGTCATAGGCCGCACGCTTTTCCGGATCTGACAGGATGGCGTACGCCTCGCCAACTTCCTTGAATCTGGCTTCCGCAGCTTCGTCGCCGGGGTTCTGGTCGGGGTGATATTTGAGGGCGAGTTTACGGTACGCGCTTTTCAGCGTCTTGGCGTCGGCATCCTTCGCGACGCCCAGTAGTTCGTAATAATCCGGTTTGCTCATGGCAGTGGTCTGAAATTTCCGCTGTTTGGCAGTGAGCCGTGAAATTGGGGGGCCCCACCCTTGTATGCAAGAGCGGGGCTACATCCGGCTGCGGATTATCCTGCCTTTGCGACGGGTGCCTTGCCGAGAATCCGGCCTGCCACTTCCTTGGGCACGATGAACAGGGTTTCAGACAGGGTCTGCTCCCAATTGTCGAGCAATTTGCGGGCTCGTTTCGAACCGGTACGCTCGGCATGCATTTCGAGGATGACGCGGTAGGAGTCGACATGTTCGTCGGGCATGTCAGCGAGCGGATACCAATCGATAGAGTCGGGGTTGGCGACGCGGTCGAAACGCTTGTCCGGGTCCCAGATCCAGGCAATGCCGCCCGTCATGCCAGCACCGAAATTGTCGCCGACAGCGCCCAGAATGGCGACGCGGCCACCCGTCATATACTCACAGCCATTCGCGCCGCACCCTTCGACAACGGCTTCCGCGCCGGAATTCCGGACGGCGAAGCGTACACCGGCCTGACCGGCCGCGTAGAGGCGGCCACTGGTTGCACCATAAAGACAGGTATTGCCGATAATAGTGTTCTCGGAGGCTTCGAGCTGCGCATTGCGTTTCGGACGCAGCTGGATCGTCGCACCGGACAGGCCCTTGCCGACATAGTCATTGGCATCGCCATGCACGTCGAGCAGCAGCCCCTGGACAGAGAAGGCCCCGAGGGACTGGCCCGCACTGCCGGTGAGGCGGATATTCAGCCGGCCTTCTGGCAGCGCCTTTTCGCCGAACTTGCGAACAATTGCGGACGAACAGCGCGCGCCAATGCTGCGCTGCACGTTCTGGACGTCATATTCCAGCTGCATCTTCTCGCCGCGGGTAAAGAAGGGCTCGCCGTCGCGCAGGATCTGCGCGTCGAGCGTGTCCGGCACTTCGGTGCGATGGTTCGGACGGTAGACGACCGGCTTGGTGGTCTCGACGCGAACAAGCAGCGGGTTGAGATCGAGGTCATCGAGGTGCGAGGCACCGCGGCTCACCTGGCTCAGCAGATCCGTGCGGCCGATCGCTTCATCGAGCGAGGACAGGCCGAGATTGGCAAGGATGCGGCGAACATCTTCGGCCAGGAAGGACATGAGGTTCACCACCTTGTCCGGCGAGCCGGTGAACTTCTTGCGAAGCGCCTCGTCCTGCACGCAGACGCCGACCGGGCAGGTATTGGAGTGGCACTGGCGTACCATGATACAGCCGATGGCCACGAGCGAGGCTGTGCCGATGCCGTATTCTTCCGCCCCCAGCATGGCTGCGATCACGATGTCGCGGCCGGTGCGCAGCCCGCCATCCGTGCGGAGGGTGACCTTGTCGCGGAGATTGTTCAGCGACAGGACCTGATGGGCTTCAGCCAGGCCCATTTCCCAAGGCAGGCCGGCATATTTGATCGAGGTCTGCGGGCTGGCACCCGTGCCGCCGACGCCTCCGGCGATCAGGATCACGTCCGCCTTCGCCTTGGCGACGCCGGCCGCCACCGTGCCGACGCCGGACTGGGCGACGAGCTTCACGCAGACGCGGCAGTCCGGGTTGATCTGCTTCAGGTCGTAGATGAGCTGGGCGAGGTCTTCGATGGAATAGATGTCATGATGCGGCGGCGGTGAGATCAGTGTCACGCCGGGCGTGGCATGACGGTTCTTGGCGATGAGCTCTGTCACCTTGAAGCCTGGCAGCTGGCCACCCTCGCCGGGCTTTGCGCCCTGCGCGATCTTGATCTCGATTTCACGGCACTCATTGAGGTATTCCGCCGTCACGCCAAAGCGGCCGGAGGCGACCTGCTTGACCGCAGAGTTCATATTGTCGCCATTTGGCAGCGGGCGATAGCGCTCACGGATCTCGCCGCCCTCACCGGAGACCGACTTCGCGCCGATCCGGTTCATGGCGACGTTCAGCGTGCCATGCGCTTCGGGGCTGAGTGCACCGAGCGACATTCCGGGCGTCACGAAACGCTTGCGTATCTCGTTGACCGACTGGACCTGCTCCAGCGGGATGGTCGGCAGTTTCTGGCTCTTGAAGTCGATGAGGTCACGCAGCTGGATGGGCGGGCGCGAATTCACCGCCTCGACATATTTGGCATAGAGCGAATAGTCGCCGCGATCGCAGGCCGACTGCAGCATGTGGATGAGATTGCCATCAAGGGCGTGCGGCTCACCCGATGCGCGCAGGCGATAGAACCCGCCGACCGGCAGCGAGATGACATCCTCGTCGAAGGCCGCTTCATGGCGCTCGACAGCATTGTCCTCAAGGCCGGCAAGGCCGATGCCTGAAATGCGACTTGTCATGCCGGGGAAATAGTCGGCCACAAGTGCGCGGGAGAGGCCTAGCGCCTCGAAATTATAGCCGCCACGATAAGACGAAATCACCGAGATGCCCATCTTGGACATGATCTTCAGGAGACCCGCCTCGATCGCCTTCTTGTAGTTCTGGACATAGTGGCTGAGCGGCTGGTCACCGAGCAGGCCGCGATCATGGCGGTCTGCGATGGCCTCCTGAGCGAGATAGGCGTTGACGCAGGTCGCGCCGACGCCGACCAGCACCGCAAAATAATGCGTGTCGAGGCACTCAGCGGAACGAACCGTGAGCGAGCAGAAGGTGCGAAGCCCCTGCGCGACCAGATGCGAATGAACCGCGCCGGTGGCGAGAATCATCGGGATTGCGACCGTTTCCGGGTCCTGGTTCTCGTCGGTCAGGACAATGTGTTCACGGCCGGCGCGCACGGCTTCCTCGGCTTCGGACTGGATACGGGCCAGCGCATCCCTGAGGGCTGAGCCATCGCGCTGAACGGCTGCCAGCTTGAAGGTACAGTCGATATGCTCGACGCCGTCACCCAGCGTCTTCATCAGGCGCTGATACATGCCGGTCGACAGGAACGGGCTCTCCAGCACGAAGACGTTCTGCTGGGTCTCGTCCGTCGTCAGGATGTTGCCGAGGTTCTTGAAGCGCGTTTTCAGCGACATCACACGGTCTTCGCGGAGCGGATCGACCGGGGGGTTGGTCACCTGGCTGAAATTCTGACGGAAGAAATGCGAGAGTGGGCGGCATTCGCGCGAGAGGACAGCGACAGGTGTGTCGTCTCCCATGGAGCCGATCGCTTCCTTGCCGTCCTCAGCCATGGGCGCGAGGATCAGCTCGGTCGTTTCCAGCGTGAAGCCGGCAACCGTCTGGCGGCGCAGCAGCTTTTCCTTGTCGAAGAGGCGCGGCTCATCACCCTTGATGATATCGCTTTCGAGCTCTTTGACGTTCTTCAGCCATTTGTCATAGGGGTGCTCGCTCGCAAGCTCATCGATGATGGCATCGTGCTCGTAGAAACGGCCCTCTTCGAGATTGGCGGCGATCATGCCGCCAGCACGCACATGGCCACGGCGCACAACGTCATGTCCCGAGAGCGGGCACATGCCGGTTTCCGAGCCAACGGCAAGAACACCGTCACTGGTCAGCGCATAGCGGAGCGGACGCAGGCCATTGCGGTCAAGGCCGGCAACCGCCCAGCGACCGTCATAGGCGCAGATTGCGGCCGGACCGTCCCACGGCTCCATCACGGAGTTACAATAGGCGTAGAGTGCGGCGTGCTCGTCCGGGATGATGGAAGCGCGCTTTGACCAGGCTTCCGGAATGAGAAGCGCCTTGGTCATCGGCGCGGTGCGACCGGCCTTGCAGAGGATTTCGAATACGGCGTCGAGCGCGCCGGAATCCGACAGGCCTTTCGGCACGACGGGCTTCACATCCTCGACATCGTCACCGAAGGCGCCTGAGACCATCTTGATCTCATGGCTCTTCATCCAGTTGAGATTGCCACGCAGCGTGTTGATCTCGCCATTATGGGCAAGCATGCGGAAAGGCTGGGCCAGTTCCCAGCGCGGGAAGGTGTTGGTCGAATAGCGCTGGTGATAGATCGCGATTGGAGAGACGAAGCGCTCATCCTTGAGGTCGAGATAGAAATTGTCGATGTCCTGGGCGAGGAACATGCCCTTGTAGATCAGCGACTTGTGGCTGAGCGAGCAGATATAGAAGCTCGGGATTCCGGCCTCGCGGGCCTTGCGCTCGATGCGGCGGCGACAGAGGTAGAGCGCGCGCTCCAGCTCGTCTGGCGAGCGATCCCGGCTATCGCGGAACATGACCTGTTCGATTTCGGGGCGCGTGTCAGCAGCTTTCTGGCCGATCACGGAAATGTCGACCGGCGGCTGGCGCCAGCCATAGATGTAGAAACCGAAGTGCAGGATTTCCGTTTCCACGATGGCGCGGGCAGCTTCCTGTGCGCCGAGGTCCGTGCGCGGCAGGAAGATCTGGCCGACGCAGATCGGATCATCAGTCGGGTTGTGGCCTGTGCGCTGGGCCTGCTCGCGGAAGAAGTCCTGCGGGACCTCGATGCGGATACCCGCGCCATCACCCGTCTTGCCGTCAGCATCGACAGCGCCGCGGTGCCAGACATTCTTGAGCGCCTTGATGCCCATCTCGACGATTTCACGGCGCGGCTTGCCATCCAGCGCAGCCACGAGACCAACGCCGCAGGCGTCCTTCTCATGTTCAGGATCATAAGCGTGCGCTTCGATGAGCTTCTGGCGCTCGGTGAGGTATTTGTCGATTGTGTCGGTCATGACGGTATCCCTTCAGGGAAAGATTTTATCGAAACGGCTTATTCAGCCGCAACTGGGGCAGTGGCGGCGTCTGCGCGGCTCATCTGCTTCATACGCTTGTGCATCTCTTCGGCAGCGTCCCGGCCATCCTTGATGGCCCACACGACGAGCGAGGCCCCACGGACGATATCGCCGGCGGCGAAGACATTCGGAATGCTCGTCTCGAGCGTCGCAAAGTCGACCTTGATGGCGCCCCAGCGGTTCACGGTGAGAGCGGGCTCACCGAACAGCTCCGGCAGCTCTTCCGGGTCGAAGCCAAGCGCCTTGATGACCATGTCTGCCTTCACATCGAAGGTCTCGCCGGTCTTTTCGGGTGACTGGCGGCCGGACGGGTCCGGGGCACCGAGTTTCATGCGGGCAGCGCGGACGGCTTTCAGCTTTCCGGCCTTTGTGTCGAGAATGGCTTCGGGCGCGGCGAGCCATTCGAAGACGACTCCTTCTTCCTCGGCATTGGCCACTTCGCGCTGCGAGCCTGGCATATTTGCGCGGTCGCGGCGATAGAGGCAGGTCACGGATTTCGCGCCCTGGCGCACAGCGGTGCGCACGCAGTCCATGGCCGTATCGCCGCCGCCGATCACGACAACGTTCTTGCCGTTGGCGTCATGCGTGCCGTCATCGAAATTCGGCACCTCATCGCCAAGGCCCTTGCGGTTGGACGTCGTCAGATAGTCCAGGGCGGCATGAACGCTTTCATGGCCGGAGCCCGGCACCATCAGGTCGCGCGCCTTGTAGACGCCGGTCGCGATCAGGATGGTATCGTGCTTGTCGCGCAGGTCCGACAGTTTCAGCTTGCCGCCGATCGAGGTGTTGAACTTGAATTTAACTCCGCTGTCCTCGAGACGCTTGATGCGGCGCTCGACAATGTGTTTCTCAAGCTTGAACCCCGGAATGCCGTAGATCAGGAGGCCGCCGCCGCGATCATAGCGGTCATATACGGTGACCTTGTAGCCCTTGCGGCGAAGCTGTTCAGCTGCAGCGAGCCCGCCGGGGCCCGCACCGATGATGCCGGCAGATTCCTTGCGCTCGCGCGGCGGCTTGATGGGCGTGACCCAGCCTTCTTCCCAGGCATTATCGGTGATGAACCGCTCGATGGAACCGATCGTCACCGTGCCATGGCCGGACTGTTCAATCGTGCAGATGCCTTCGCAGAGACGGTCTTGCGGGCAGATCCGGCCGCAGATCTCCGGCATGTTATTGGTCGCAGAACTGACCTGATAGGCCTCTTCCAGACGGTTCTCGGAAACGAGTTTCAGCCAGTCGGGAATATTGTTGGTCAGCGGGCAGCCCTGCTGGCAGAATGGAACGCCGCATTGCGAACAGCGCGAAGCCTGCGCTTCGGCCGCCTCGGTGGCATAATCGGCATAGATCTCGCCAAAATCCCTGGCGCGCTTCTTCGCATCCCGCTTCTCGGGCATGGAGCGGTCAAGCTCGGTGAACTTCAACATGCGACTGGCCATAGGGGGTCCTCGGGGAGCAATTTTGTGTCTTATTATCCGCGGAACATCTCGGCGCAAGCAAAATTGCACCCATAGGCATCATATTGATATTTAATTTCTGCGAATATTTGCCTTATACCGCAGCCCGCCACCGAAATCAAGATCATCATATATCAGTTTGATATATATAGCACTGGGATGTATTGTTAAAGAATCCATGCCAAACAGACCAAAGCAATCCCGGCAAAGGCGGAGTCCGGCCCCATGTCCCTGTTCCAGCTCCTGATCATCGCCGCTATCCAGGGCATTACCGAATGGCTGCCGATCTCTTCCTCGGCGCATGTCCTGCTCCTGTCTGACACGTTCGGCGCAGACGGGCGCGACGAGCTTTTGCTGAATGCCGTCTCCAATCTCGGCACGCTTGCGGCGATGCTGGTCTATTTCCGGAAGGATGTGGCAAGCGCAGTTGTCGGCGGTTTCGAACTTGCCGCAGCGCCGGTCACAAAGCGCGCCCTTTCCCCCGGCGCGCGCCTCGCCGCCTGCGTGCTGATCGCGACGCCGGTCGCGCTCGTGGCGGCGCTTCTCTATGAAGGCTTCCTGCCCGAAGACGCTCAGAATGCCCTGCGCAGTGTGCCAACTGTCGCCGGTGCGACCATCGTGTTCGGCCTGCTGCTGTGGTGGGCGGACGCAAGAGGCGCGCGCAACCGCAAGGAAGAGGACATGACCTTCCTGCATGCGCTGATAATCGGGGCAACGCAGGCCGTGGCAGCGATCATTCCGGGCACGAGCCGATCCGGTATCACGATGACGGCAGCGAGGGCGCTGGGTTATGACCGCACGGAATCGGCGCGTTTCTCGATGCTGATCGGCGCGCCGATCCTGGCAGCAGCCGGACTTTATGGCGCTTATGGCCTCTTCACTGCAGACCCGGAAGCTGGGGCGATGCTTACCTTTGAAGACGGCATGATCGTGGCGGCGGTGGCTTTCATTACGGGGCTGGCCTCGATCTGGGGGCTGATGGCGCTGCTGAAGCGGATGAGCTTCCTGCCTTTCGTGATCTACCGGGTCCTGCTGGGGGTGCTGCTATTCGCCATGATGCCCTATATGGCCACAAGTTAATCTGCCGCCCGGAACAAGCGCGGCGACCTTTCCGTTCTGCACTCACTCCAGAATGGAAGGAATACATCATGAAGAAATCACTCCTCGCAGGCGTTGCGCTTGCACTCCCGCTGAGCTTTGCCGCCTGCTCTTCAGCAGGTCTCACGCCATCTGAAACGGCTGTTGCCGAGACCCCGGCCCCGATGTCGGAAACCATGCAGAAGGAAGTGGCCGAGCTCAACAAGCTAACCCGCATCTATATCGATGCTGCAGCCCTCTATAAGCAGGCCGCCGATATTCCCGACGATACCAAATCACTGAAGCCGGCCCTGCTTGAGCTTGCCAAGGAAAAGAACATGCAGCGCGACCTGCTCCAGGACCGCGTGCTTGAGATCGGCGGCAAGCCTGCAGAACATGGCGAAGCGCTCGGCACCGCCCATCGCGGCTTTACCAGCCTGCGCACCATCGTCGACAATGATACGGAAGTCGCGGTTGAGGAGGTGCTTCGCGGCGAGCGTTACATCCTTGAAGAGCTGAACAAGGCCATGCCGAACACGGTCACGCCGGAAACCAAGCAGCTGCTCGCCAATCTGCGCACAGACACTGAAAGGGAAATTTCGCGTCTTGAGCAGATCGATCAGGCGGTCTGACCCCTGCCACATCTGATGATAAAGCCCGCCTTCACCCGGCGGGCTTTTTTATTGCGCTCAAGACGACGCGCGCAGTTGGCAAGGCCTCCTCCGCACGCCGCTCCTTCCGCTATATGCGTCCCTTCGCCTGCGGAAAGTCCTGTTTCATGAACTTAAAGACAGAGATTCCAGCGGGAAGCTGATCAGAATGTGATGATTTGCGGGCAAGCGAGGCCCAATGGCGGCAACAGGACGGCGTGTCCGGACAGGAAATGTCTGGTGTCGGGGCGAGGTTTCGGTTTCAATTCTGGGTGGGCTCCACACACTGACCATCATCTGCCCGAAGCGGAGGTGACACCGGCATGAGCTACAAGAAGCGTGAAAAGAAATCCGACACGCTCGAAGTGCGTCTTCCGCATTCCAGGAAGGAAGCGTTCAAGACCGCATGCGAGGAACAAGGCGTAACCGCCAGCCACGCCGTGCGGACATTTGTCGATGCCTACATCAGACGCTCGCGGCGGGTGAAACTCAAGACCATCACCCAGGAGCTCGTCATAACCCTCATCAAGAACCCTCTGAAGACGACTGGAGGCCTTGCCGCTGGTGCATCTGCCATCGCCGCCGCTTTCGCCATCTTCGCGCTGCCGAGTACGGCTGAGCCGGTTTACGTGGACCCGATTGAATTGCCCAAGCCCGTCTACCCAAGACTGATGGCCGAAAAACGCATCAGCTCAAGATGCGACTCCACGTTTGCCATTTCAGCGAAGGGAACAGTTGAGCCCGGCATCAAGGTTGTCTGCACCGAGCCAGGCTTTGAAGACAGTACCCGGGATGCCATCCGGACCCTGCGTTTCGAGCCACAAAAAGAAAACGGCGTTGCGGTCCGCGTTCCGAGCGCGACCTATACACTCTGGTATGAAATCCGTCTCGAGGGCGAGAGCAACGCTGCCATCACCGAAGATATTTTCGGCCCTGACAGATAGACCGCTCAGGCTTCGCCCTTCTGGTGGAACTCGCCATAGGGGCGGTAACGCCAGAGATAGGTCGGGGTGATTGCTTCCACGCTTTCAATGTCTGTGACGCCGAGATTTCTGAGGGTGAGAGCGTCATCAGCCACGACATTGTCGCTCTTGAGCATATCGACCTGATCACCCGTGATTGGCGGCGGGCCGAAGACTGTGTGCAGGGGCAGGAACGGGATGCGCCAGATTGCACCAAAGGCGAGCCCCATCGGCTTGGCGAGGAAGAAGGGCAGCGGCAGGGCGTAGCGCTTGCGGTCCGTGATCTCGCCGATGAGGCTGTAAATCTCGTTGATGGTGTAGACGCGCGGGCCGCCAAGCTCAAAGGTCTTGCCCTCGACATCGTCTCGGGAGACGGCAGCGGCGATGGCATCTGCCACGTCGCCGGCATAGACCGGCTGCAGCTTTGTCTTGCCGCCGCCAATGGCAGGCAGGAAGGGCGCAACTGTCGAGACCGGATGCGACGCCATGCCGGCAAAGCGGTTGAAGAAGTCATCTTCGGGACCGAACACAATGGATGGGCGAAGCACGACGGCACCCGGAAACGCCTTGCGAACCCCGAGTTCGGCTTCGGCCTTGGTGCGGGCATAGTCGGACGGCGAATCGACATCGGCACCGATCGCGGAAATCTGGACAAGACGTCTCACGCCGGCATTGGTGGCGGCCTCTGCAACATTGATGGCGCCGTCGCGCTGGGCGGCCTCAAAGTTCTGCTGGCCCTTTTCATAAAGGATGCCGACAAGGTTCACGACCGCGTCGGCGCCTTCGACGGCCCGCTCGACCGAAGCACGGTTACGGATATTGGCCTGGACCAGATCGACCCATCCGGGCGGTCCGGCAAGCCTGACATCTCCAGCGAGGTGCGGACGGCGAACCGCGACGCGGACGCGCCATCCAGCCTCAACGAGCGTGCGGGCGGCGTAGCGACCGATGAAGCCGGAACCGCCGAAAAGAGTTACGAGACCTTTGGCCATGCGCTTGGTGATCCCTCATATTGCAGGTCACTGATTCTGGTTGCGGGTTTCATCACGCTTGCAGCCAATTGTCCATGCGGCGAATGGCGTGAACCGCACCCCGGCCCCTGCTCAAGCCAGTTCACCCACAAATTGGTGGGCGTGCCCCAAATAAATTCGCTTTGAATCGCGAATTCTTCGCAGTTTTAACCAAATAGCCAGCTTCATGCGGCAAGTTATACTTCACTAATCTCTAAAGGTCTGGCAGTGATGACAGCAGCAGCGGCGAAACAACCGATCCCACTCGGCATTCCCGGCAGAGGTCCCGAAGAGGTCGAGGAATCCTACCGATTCTCCGAAATGGCCCTCGCCCTCATCGAAGAGCACAATACCCCGCCCTTCCCGGAAACCTATGCTTTCTGGTATTCCTATGCCTCCCGCACCAGCGATAGCCTGGTCAGCGCGGTCGACAGGATGATCGAGGGGCGCTCAGAAATCAGCCGCTATGAAATGGGCGAGATCGCCAAGGCTCACCTGCCGAAGGAAGATGAGCTGACACGCACCAATGAGCGGATCGGCAAGGAATTCAGCGCGCGCATATCTGACGTGGTGGACCTTGTGCGCAGCGGCGCGAGCGACAGCAATGAATTCCAGAAAGCCCTGGACAGCATCGGCGCCGACCTTCCGGACCAGATCACACAGGAGGGCCTCAAAAAGGTCCTCGCGCGACTGATCGAGGAAAACCAGCACATGGTGGAACGTAGCCGCGCACTGCATGCCGGACTGGAAAAATCCCAGGAGCAGATCGCACAGCTAAGCATCGAACTTGATGATGTGCGCAAGCAGAGCACGCGTGACCCGCTCACCGGCGTTGCCAATCGCCGCTCCTTTGACGCTCATCTTGAGCAATCCATCGCAGCGGCCCTGAAGACGGGCGAGAGCCTCTGTCTGGTCATGGCGGATATCGACCATTTCAAGAACATCAACGATAATTTCGGCCATCAGGTCGGCGATGATGTCCTGAAAGTCTTCGCGCACCTGATCCGCAAGAACGTCAAAGGCCGCGACCTGGTGGCCCGATATGGCGGAGAGGAATTTGCGATCATCCTGCCAAAGACCGAGGCTCACTCCGCCGTAAAGCTTATCGACAGCATTCGTGAACAGATCAGCCAGAAGCGCCTTCTGCTGCGGCAGTCCCGTGAGAAACTGGGACAGATCACTGCATCCTTCGGTGTCGCCGCCTATGAGAATGGCATCAGCTCTGCCGAGTTCATCGAGAAGGCCGACGTCCAGCTTTATCGGGCCAAGCGCACGGGCCGGAACAAGGTGTGCCTGTCGGAGCGCTCCTGCGAGACTATTTCCGGCTAGACACAATGTCTTTCAGGCTCTGCTCTGATCCGAAAGCGCGCTTGAGGTGTTTCCTGCGGATTGCAAGCGTTTCCTCGCATAGCGCCACGACGGATTTCTGCGCCTCGATCTGGCCGAGCAGACGGGTCGAGTTCCCAAACCGGTCTGACAGGCTGAGCGCGGCATAGTCCTGCTCGCAGTCGGGTGCAGCCGAGCGCAATTCTGCTTGCAGCGCCGCGAGCTTCGCCTTTTCCTCATCCAGGCTGATCCTTGCCTGCCCCAGGGCCTGCTCGGCATTCTGACGCCGCAGGGCAACAAGCCGCGTCAGGGTATGGGCGGTCCTCGGCTTCATGGCTGCCATCACATGTGATCCTTCAGCCGGTCGACGAAGCTGATGGCCGCAGCGACAGCGGCGAAGTGTTCGGGGTGGATCTCTTCATCAATGTCGACCAGACGGTAGATGGAGCGCGCCGAAGGTGGGTCGCGGTAGATCGGCACATCATTCGCCATGGCGACTTCGCGGATGCGGGCCGCGAGATGGTCGACGCCTTTCGCAACACAGACGGGGGCCTTGCTGGAGTCAGGGTCCCATTTGAGCGCCACGGCATAGTGTTCGGGGTTGACCATGATAACCGTCGCTTCCTTCACGTTCTGCATCATCTGGCCCTTGGTGATCTTGGAGGCCTTTTCGCGGCGCGACTGCTTCATGTGCGGGTCGCCTTCGGACTGTTTCATCTCCTTCTTCACCTCTTCCCGCGTCATTTTCAGCTGGTTGGCGTGCATCTGACGCTGGATGGGAAGGTCGATGGCCGCCAGCACGAACTGGAAGGCGCTTACGATCAGGATGAGCAGCATGACCTGGGAGAAGGTATACTGGAAGAATTGCGACAGCTGGACCGCGCTGCTGGCGTAATAGTGCTCAACAAAGAAGAACAGGAAGACAGCGGCGAGGAAGCCGACAAACATCATCTTCGCTGTATCCTTGGCAAAGTCGAGAAGCCCTTTGGGACCGTATTTCTTTTTCAGGTTTTCAGCCGGGTTCAGCTTCTTCACGTCCGGCTTGATCTTCTTCGTGGAAAAGGCAATCGAACCCTGCAGGATCAGCGCACCGATCACAATCACGAAGAGGACAAGGAAGATGGGCAGCGTCCAGACGAGGACATTGGCGAGCCAGCCCCAGGATGCGCTGCCGCCGCCTTCAAAAATGTCGTTGGCGTAGCTGTCGGCGTGGTAGAACAGGGCCTGGAACTCGTTGAAGATACCACCGCCAAGAATCATCCCGAACAGGCCGGCCGAAATCACCATGCCCGCCATCAGGGCGAAGGAGTTGGCCTCCTTTGACTGGGCGACATTGCCTTCGCGGCGCGCCTCTCGCTTTCGCTGCTCGGTGGCCTCGAATTCCTTTTCACCGCCACCATTCTGGTCTTCAGCCACGCCGTCCCGTCCTTCCCGCTAGAGCCAGCCGATCAGGGATGGGATCCGGTCCATCCAGACCATGAGGATTGTGGAGACAGAGACGGCAAGAAGCAACATGCCCGCGCCGACAATGAAAGGCGCGCCAACAAAAGCCACCATCAGGGATGGCAGCGCGCGGTTAATGAAGCCGAGGCAGATATTGTAGAGAAGGTTCACTGCCACGAAGGGCCAGGCGAGCAGTACACCAAAGGCAAAACCGCCAAAAGCACTGCGGGCGAGGAACATCGGGTCGATGCCCGAAATCATGCCCACGGGGATTTCGCTGTAGAGCTGGGTGAAGCGCACAAAGACGCTGACATGGTAGTCCATGGTGAGAAGCAGCGCGGCACCGGCCATCGCCATGATGTTCGCCGTGATCGCCTGGGCCTCGGTTTCGAGTGCGATCCCCAGCATCTGCGAGAAGCCGACGACCTGCGCGATCAGCGTGCCGGTAATGGACAGGATCCAGATCGACAGGCGCAGGAGTACGCCAAGGAAAAGGCCGACCGTCGCCTCCAACCCAAGAATTAGGAAGAAGCCCGGCAGGCTGTCCATGACAGGCGGCGTGATGACATTGGCCGCTGCCAGCGCCGTGGCGAAAGCGATGAGAAGGCCGATCCGCGCGCGAACCGGTACGGTCTGTTCGCCAATTCCCGGCATCAGGAACACGACAAAGGACAGCCGCGCCATGATGATCATGACGAGCGCGATCCAGCCTGACAGCTCCGCAGTCAGGAGCATGGACTGGGTCATCAGACGACGCCGACGATGTACGGCTTGCTTCGGGAGCCGATTTCCTCATAGGCGAGGACGGAGTTGCGGATGCCCTTGCTGGAGAGAACGGTCTGCAGGAAGCGGCGCCGGCGCGACGATGTGGCGATGGCGGCGGTCACGCCCTTCTGGGCGAACTCGTTGAGCTTGGCCTGGACGGAGTTTGTGAGATCTCCGAAAAGCTCCGGTGGCAGGGCGACATCGGACCCGCCATCTTCGCGATTGATTTCATGCGCGCTGAATTTCTCTTCCCAGCCGGGTGAAATCTGCAGGAGCGGCAGACGCCCCTCATGATCCTGAAGCCTGTCGACGATCTGGAAGCCGAGCCGCTGGCGCACCAGTTCGACAATTCGCGACGGATTCGAGGACTGGGCCTTTGCTTCTCCAATCGTCTCGATGATGAGGAAGAGGTTGCGGATAGAGACCCGCTCTTCCAGCAGCAGGCGAAGGACGGCGAGAAGCTGTTCCGGCGTGACCTTGCCGGGAATGTATTCGTCCAGGAAGCGCTTGTTGGCGGCAGCGCGTTCGCCGTCGCTGATGCGGGTGAGAGCGTCCAGCGTGTCCATCATGACAAGGCGGGTGAAGACGAGCGAGAAGTTAGACTGGATGACTTCCAGCATGTGCGTCGCAAGCACTTCGGTGGCCTCGATTGCTGGAACACCGGCTGCGGCAAGTTCCTGCTTGTTCGTGGTGGGCAGCCAGCGGGCCGACGCCTTGTAGACCGGCTCTTTCACGCGCTCACCATTGAGGTGCGGCAGCTGCTTGTCTTCCATGAGCGCGAGGACCGAGCCCGGACGGAGCGTTCCCCCATCCACTTTCACGCCCTGGATGCGGATGCGATAGGCGTTCCTGGCCAGCGTCGGATTGTCCGTCATGCGGATCGACGGCAGGACGAAGCCATATTCCTCGGCGATGTAACGTCGGATCTTGTCGATGCGGCTCTCAAACCCGTCCGAGCCCTGAAGGACGAGGGCGACGAGATCTGGCGAGACTTCGAGGTGGATTTCGTCGGAATGGATGGAATCGCCGATAACGGCAGGCTCGGGAGCCTCGAAGGCATTGGCTTCGGCTTCTGCGGCCTCCTTTTCCTTCTCTGCCTGGCGGATGAAATAGGCGGCAGCGCCGAAGCCGGCTGCGCCCATCATGAACGGGATGAAGGGCAGGCCCGGGAAAAGCGCGAAAGTGGCGAGGATACCGGCAACAATGGCAAGGGCGGACGGGTTGGCACCAAGCTGCTTCAGCAGGGTGACGTCGATGGCGCCATCTTCCTTGCCCTTGGCGAGGAGGAGCGCGGCAGACACCGAAACAATGACAGCCGGGATCTGCGAGACAAGGCCGTCGCCGACCGTCAGGATGGAATAGTTGGCGAGCGCATCGGTAATACTGAGACCGTGCACGGCGATGCCGAAACCGATACCGGCAATCAGGTTCAGGGCCGTGATGAGAAGGCCGGCAATGGCGTCGCCCTTCACGAATTTGGACGCACCATCGAGGGAGCCGAGAAAGGAGGCTTCTTCCTGTTCCTGCTGGCGGCGTTTCTTGGCTTCTTCATGGCTGATTGCGCCGACCGCGAGATCGCTATCGATGGCGAGCTGCTTGCCGGGCATGGCGTCGAGGGCGAAGCGTGCGCCGACTTCCGCCATGCGACCCGCCCCCTTGGTAATGACCATGAAGTTCACGATCACAAGGACCGCGAAGACGACGAGGCCAACAAACAGGTTGCCGCCCATGATGAACATGGCGAAGCCTTCAATCACCCCTCCGGCGGCATCCGTGCCTGTATGGCCTTCGGAAATGATCAGCTTGGTCGAGGAGACGTTGAGCGCGAGCCGCAGGATCAGCGAAGCGAGCAGCACGCTGGGAAAGGACGAGAAATCGAGCGGCTTCTCGATGAAGATCGACGTCGTGAAAATCAGGATCGCGAAAGCGAAGCTGAGCGTCAGGCCGATATCCATCACCCAGGCCGGAACCGGCAGGACCATGACCAGGATGACCAGCATCAGACCGATCGCGAGCAGCGTTGTCGGCTTGGCAAGGTTCAGGAGGCTGGAAGTCGGCATTCTGCGTCTATCCGGAAATCAGCGGGATCACTGAATTGTTGAAGAAGTTGAGCGCGACATTGGTCATGTAGCCGAGCGTCAGGAAGAAGACGATGACGACCGCCATGATCTTCGGAACGAAGGTCAGAGTCAGTTCCTGGATCGAGGTCAGGGCCTGCAGGAGGCCGATGACAAAACCGATGACCAGCGTGACGCCGAGGATCGGCAGGCTCATCAGGACGGCTGTCCAGAAGGCCCCTCGCAGGATTTCGAAGATCGCAAGCTCGGTCATCTCGCGAAAGCCCTAGACAGGCATCCGCAGGAGTTCCTGATAGGCCTCGACCACCTTGTCGCGGATCGTGACGGCTGCATCGAGGGCAAGCTCTGCATTGGCGAGCGCCTGCACCATGGCGTGCGGGTCCGCGCCGCTGACGGCGGTCTGGATGGCGGTCTGTTCGGCTTGCTGCAGCGTCTGCTTGAACGCCGAGAAGCCTTCGGAGACGGCACCGCCGGTCTCTTCTGGCTTGGCGGCGGGCTTGGCCTGATCGGCCGGCTTGACGGTGTTAAGGGCCGAATAGGCCGCGAAATTTACATTGGTCATTCAGACCCCCTATCGCCGAAGAATGTCGAGCAGGGATTTGTACATGGTACGTGCCTGCTGGAATGAGTTGAGGTTTGCCTCATAGGTGCGGTTTGCTTCGCGCATGTCAGCCATCTCGGTGACGAGCGAGACGTTGGACATCGTCACATAGCCTTCGCCGTCGGCCATTGGGTGCGACGGGTTGAATTCGCGCTGGCCTTCGGTCTGGTCGATCTGGATGCGCATGGCCTTGAAGGCTTCGGCATTACCATCCACGACAAGCATCTTGCGGCGGTAGCCGGGTGTGTCGACGTTTGAGATGTTCTGCGAGGTGATGTCGATGCGTTCCGACTGGACGCGCATGCCCTGCATCGCCTGCGCCATCGTATCCTTAATCGAATTCATTGAGCTTCACCCTTTCTATTTCTTCCCGATCGCCGTGCGCAGCAGATCAAGGGACTTGGTGTAGACCGTGAGTGCCATCTCATGCTGGCTCATCGCTTCGGCAGAGCGGTAAAGCTCCTGCTCGATGCTGACCGTGTTGCCATTCGGAGAGGCCGGCGTATCGGCGCGGCGGATCTTGAATTCCTCACTGCCTGCAGGATTTGCGGCCATCCGCGCCATGTAATCCTGGAAGGATTCAAGCTCGCTCGCCTTGAACCCTGGATCATCGGAATGGGCGAGGTTCCTGGCCGCCACGCTCTGATTGTCCGCAGCATGGCGAGCCATTGCGCTGTAGATTTTGAAGACATCCAGATTCGAGAACATGACGCGTCCGCCTTGGTTAACTCTTTGGCAAAACTGGACCTGTACGTTGAATAAAAGGTTAATGGATTCGCGGGTTCTGTTTACATGTTGCAGTTGGCTAAATCCCTGCCGGACCGGTTGTGCCACCTCTGGGGCACCGTGACGGATGTCAGTCCGGGCGTCGTCTCAATCGCCGGGGTCAGCTCACATGCGGGCGTGGGCAATGAAGTCCTGGTCGACACGGCCGAAGGTGGTGTACGCGGCGAGATCCTCACCATCTCGGGAGACCGGGTGACGGCCTTCCTGTTTGGCAATTCAGACCCGATCCGCATTGGCGACCGCGCCTATATCGACCAGGAAGCGACAGTTACGCCCGGCGATCACTGGATTGGGCAGATCATCAATTATCGCGGTGAGATTGTCGGCGCGGACAAGCCGCCAGCGCCGCGCGGCGCGAAACCCCGCAAGCTGCTCGCCAAGGCGCCGCCCAGCCATTTGCGTAACGGGCTGGGCCCGCGCCTGAAGACCGGGCTGATGGTGACCGACACGCTGATCCCGATCTGTCATGGCCAGCGCCTCGGCCTGTTTGCCGGGTCCGGCGTCGGCAAGTCCACGCTGCTTGGCGCGCTCGCCAATGGCGTTGAAGCCGACCGGATCGTCATCGCGCTGATCGGTGAACGCTCACGCGAGCTGAATGAGTTTGCGACCCACACCTTGCCGGAAAGCGCGCGCAAGAAGTCCGTCATCGTGACGGCTACGGCAAGCGAGCCGCCCGGCGCAAAGAAGCGTGCCGCCTATTGCGCCATGGCGGCTGCCGAACATTTTCGCGATCAGGGCCATCATGTGCTGCTGCTGTTCGATTCGATCACACGCTTTGCCGAAGCCCACCGCGAAGTGGCGCTGATCGGTGGGGAGACCCCTGCCCTGCACGCCTTTCCGCCATCGACCGTGCGCACCATTGCCGAACTCGCCGAACGCTCTGGCCCCGGCGCAACAAGCCAGGGCGACATAACGGCGATCTTCTCGGTCCTGGTGGCAGGCTCCGACATGGAAGAGCCGGTCGCGGACATGATCCGCGGCATTCTGGATGGCCACATCGTCCTGTCGCGGGATATTGCCGAGCGCTACCGCTATCCCGCCATCGATGTGCTGAAGAGTGTGTCACGCGCCCTGCCACGGGCCGCCAGCGACGACGAGAACCGGTTGCTGTCGCAGTACCGGCGCAATGTCGCACTGTATGAGGAAGTTGCGCCGATGATCCGGGCGAACCTCTACGAAAAGGGCCATGATGCAGAAGGCGACCGCGCGATCGAGCTTTACCCGCGTCTCGACCGGTTCGTATCAGAGACGAATGCTGGCGATATCAAGGACGCTTTCGCACACCTGTCCAGCCTGTTGAAGACTGGAAGCGACAATCCGGAAGGCTGACCCCTCCTAAAGCAGGCTGAGGAAGAGGTTCTGGCTACCGATGGCGCCAAGACCCGAACCGCCACCAAGCAGGGTCAGCGCCGCATAGCCAGGCGTGGTCGTCGATGGACCGCTATTGACGGTGTTCATGATGTGAAATCGCTGCAGCACCTTGTCGACATTGTCGATATTCACGAGGTCTGAAGCCTTCGAGATGCCGAGAACGCTCTGGAACTTGTCCATCAGGATCGCGGCCTGCCTGTCGATGTCGAGTTTGCTCATCTCGGCTGGCAGGTTGAGTGCCGTCTCGATGACCTGCCGCACCGGCGGATTGCCAAGAAGGCGATAGAGGATCGTGGTCTCGCTCGCCCCGGAGCCTGCAATATCGACGATCTTGGACTGATAGTTCAGGCTGAGGCGCATATTGTCGTCGACGTCTCCGACAGCAGCGCGGAACGCAGCCGTTTCGTAATTGTCGCCGATCGACTCGATCTGGTCTGCCGAGAGGCTGAGCGTGCCGTCCTCGAATTTGAAGGTCTCGGAAAAGCGCGTGTAGTCGGCATTGTTGAGGCGCTGGAGGAAGGTACTGTCGGGGGTCACCGCTTCTTCCAGTACCTTGCGGATGAAGCCGCCTTTCCATTCCTCGCCGCCAAGGTCGAATGCCGTCATCGAGACGCGCAGGAGGCGGCGATCAGACATGAAGTCATCCAGGCTGATCGGCGAGGACAGTTTTTTTGTGAGATAGTTGCGGTCGTTCTTTACGCTGGCGGAATCGGCAAAGCCTTCCAGCTGGCGCGAATAGGTCGACTGGAGGAGCTTCCACCCCCCATAACCGGACAAGGGTATGGCCGGCTGGAACATCGGTTCAGGCCACCTTTGCCTGCTCTGGCATCCGCTGACGCAGGGCGGCGTGGTTCAGCAGCTCTTTCTCAAGTTCGAGGATGTGCTTGAGATGGCAGAGCGCCGAATAATGGTTGCCGCGGCGCATCATCTCACGCAGCTGGCCCATCAGGGTCGTGTCGATGCTGGAAAAGGCGTCTTCCAAGCGGTCGATTTCCTTGAATATGGCGGGCAGGACATTATCGGCCTTGAGGTCGCCAGTGATCAGAAGCTGGATGGCGTAGTAGACCTGCTTGACCGGTGTATCGACGTCTTCCGGGCGCAGCGCGTCGCGGCAGCGAAGGACGCGCGCATCAGCATCGGCCACGCGAAGGCTGGCGGGCTTGTCGCCATTCTCGAGCACGGCTCCGTTCACGACGACGCGCTCGCCGGCAGCGAGTTTCAGGATCAGTCCAGACATCAGGCAGCAACTCCCGCGAGGCCAGAACCCGGGTCGCCGGACAGGCCCGCCATGATGGCTTCGTTGATTTCGATAATTTCGGTGAGGTCGGTCTCACCCGAAAGCACGCGGTGACTGATGCGGCGAACCATTTCGCCAAGGTTGAGCAGTCCGCGGCGCAGTTGCGGGTCAAGCCGGTTATCCGGATTGAGAAGATCAACGGACAGGGCAAGCCAAAGCTGGAGATTGCGATCAATCGCTTCAGCCCAAACGGCAGGAGGCGGCATGTCCTGTGCCGCCACGTCCTTAAGAGCATTCGTGATATCACTAAACAGGGCATATTCGATCTGTTTGTCAGTCGCCGTACGGCTTGTGACGTCGCTATACGCCTTGCGCGCCAGATTGTGCATGGACCCTCACATAGTGTTATCAGGTGAACCGGGCGCGCGAAGCGCCCGGTCCGGTTAGTGTCATTCTTACTGGAACAGCGCCAGAAGTGTCTGCGGCTGACCATTGGCGATTGCAAGCGCCTGGATGCCGAGCTGTTGCTGAACCTGCAGCGCCTGCAGTTTTGCAGAAGCCGCCTCAATGTCTGCGTCAACCATGCTGCCGATACCGGCCGTCATCGAGTCGATGAGCGACTGGACGAATTCGGACTGGCCTTCGATCTGCTTCTGGGCCGAACCGAAAGAAGTCGCAGCGTTGATCGCTGTGGACAGCAGGGATTCGATCGTGGTCAGAGCCGTGGAAGCATCGGACGATGTCGAAACGCTGAGCGTCGCCAGGGAGCCGAGGCCGCCGGCTGCAACTGCAGCATTCTGCGAGGCGAGACCGCTGAGGTTGACTTCAACAGCACCGCCATCGGCTTCAAGCGTCAGTGTGGCTGCGTCAGAAGTTGGATCGTCCGCATCGGTCACAGTAACCGTGAGGTTGGTGATGCTGGCGGCGTCGAGAAGGGCCTTGAGGCCTGCAGCAACGTCGTTGTTCGTGTCACCATCGACAGCGGTGTAGGTGTAGTCACTTCCGCCGGCACTGACGGTGAACGTGTCACCTGCGGTGATCGTGCCACCAGCGATCGAGACATCAGCGGTTTCAGTGTCAGCAAGCTGTGAAACAGACTTGGTCGAAGCCAGGCCGGACTCATCGAATGCAACGGCAGCGCCGTTCGCCGTCAGCGTGATGGTCGCGTCATTGACAAGTGGGTCAGCAGCATTTGCGCCGCCAGCTGGGTCGAGATTGCTGATCGAGCCTGCATCGATCGCCGTGCGGAGAGCCGCAGCGATGTCGTTGATGGTCTGACCAGCCGTCGCGGTGACGGAGTAGTCGGCACCGCCAACGTTGATCGTAAACACATCACCCGCAGAGATTGCACCGCCCTTGAGCGTGATGGTTGCAGTGTTGCCGTCAGTGATCTGACCGGTCTGGGCCGTCGACATGTAGCCGCCTTCAGAGGCACCCTTGGCAACATCGCTCGGAGTGATCGAGTCAGCCGTCGAAACGTAGCCCGCGTCGGTATTTGCCTTGTCGGCTGCAGCTGTGGCAGCATTCGTCTGCAGGTCGTTGCGGGACACCGTGATGTTTGTTGCCGAAACCGTACCGTCAGCGGCGCGGTCGAGCGATGCAAGCACGCTGATGCTCGCCGTGCCCTTCAGCAGGTTCTGGCCGTTGAACTGAGCGGCGTTGACGATATTGCTGATCGACGTGCTCAGCGCGTCAATGTCGGTCTGGATCTTGGCGCGGTCATCAGCGTTCAGGTCTTCCTGAGCCGACACGATCAGCTCTTTCATGTCCTGAAGCAGGCTGGTGATCTGCTCGGAAGCAGCGCGAGCAACGCCCACAACCGACGAGCCTTTATTCAGCGTGTCGGTGATCTGCTTGAAGCTTTCCACGTCCGTCGACATGACCGTTGAGATTGCCCAGATGGCAGCGTTGTCCTTGGCAGAAGAAACCTTCTTGCCGGTCGAGATTTCCGATTGGACGGTTTCAAGGCTACGGTTGATGTTGCGCAGCGTTTCGAGCGCAACCATCGAACTGGTATTGGTAAGAATGCTAGACATGTGTCAGCCCCTCTGATGTCAGGTTATCGCCTCGCGGCGACCCTTTGTTTCCAAAATTTTCTTGTCGTCCTGACAGCGGGAAAACCCCGAACCAATCTTGGTCTTGAGGTTGAGAGGTAAATGACACAGATGGATAATCCGTTAACCGTGTCAGGCTTTTTTCTCGTAGCCCCCGACCGCTTTGGTAAAGGCGGTTTGAGCGCCATTTGCCTGGTAGGCACCGACGTATGAATTTCCGGCCGAAGAGCCGAGCCGGGAGATCGCGCTGTTCACGCCATTGCGCACGGCATTGAAGTGTCCGGCATTCTCGCTGGCGAGAGAAATAATGCGCTCCATGCGGGCGCTATAATCGGGCAACGCGCGGATCAGTTCAGGTTGCTGGAGCAGCGTGTCGAACGCGCTCATCGCCTTCATCTTCTGCTCAAGCAGACTGGCAGCGGTGCCCGCCTGTCCGGCGAGCAGGGCCTGGTGTTCAGCTTCCAGGACGGACTGGAGGTGATCAAGAATGTTTCCTGCAGCTTCAGGCGTGCTCATTCTGCTTTTCCTTCCTTGTCCAGCCGGGCATAGGCCTCGGCAGCAACGGGAATCGGATCGAGGCCGAGCGGGTGCTGTTCGGCAATATCCTCGGCGATCGCCTCGATGACGAACTGGGTAAAGGCTTCCGTGCCCTGCCCGCCCGAACGCGTCAGCGCATCTTCCAGTCCCGTATGCCTCAGCATCTCTGCCCAGAGCATCTGCTCGAAGCGTTTGGCAATGTCAGAGCGGGCATCTTCAGGCGCGGGCATTGCGGGCGCCTTTTCGGGCGTCTTCGCAACGGAAGTCTGGACTGGAAAATCAACAGGGCCCATGGCGACGCACTTCCCATCCGAGTTTTCTCGCCACCGCGAATTTCCGGGTGGCCGTTAAATCATATTTTACCAGTGTTGGTGCAGGTTTGGTTAAGAGACCACTAATAGGGAGGCAGGATGCCCGCCCCATTTCCCAGCGATTTGCTGAACCTTGCAGACGCCGGACGCTCCACATCTCGCGGGCGCGCACAGGCAATCAGCACGGAGAATGGCCGTGGCTTCGCTTCAGCGCTGAATGGCGCGAAGGCTCTTCCAACAGACAGACAGTCGACTGAAGACAACCTGGTTGCAAACGCCTCACCAATGGCGACCTCCACCCGGCTCACTCTGCCCCTGGTTTCCCACAAGGCACCTGGCGAATGGCCTTCCACAACTCCCGACTCCATGCGGGAAATCGTTATGTCTTCGCCTGAACTCACGCAGGCAACCGCAGACGCAGAGCCGATGGCGCCGCTCACTTCACAAGCGGATGCCCCTCCCTCGGAGATCGATCTTGTACCGGGGACCGCGCCAGACGCCTTGACCAGAGCGGCTGAAACGGCCGCAGACCTTGCGCAGGCTTCGAAAGAGGCGGCGGGGCAGCCTGTCGAAACCCAATCGGATGGGACGGCGCCGGATATCATGACCGCACAGACCGACGAGGACGAAGATGCCGCCAGGCCGAAGGCTGAGATTCCGCATGCTGCAATGGCCAGCGTCATGCCAGCAACGCCGGCAATGGCGAATGGAAAGACCAGGGCCGAGCCGCCAGCAGGTGTGAACGCCAGAGCGGCAGGCGTCACCGACATGGCGAATGCCCGTCAAATCGGGACGGCAGATACCGCCCAGCGTGAACGTATCAGCAAGCTTGTTGCGCCGATCCGTTCCGAGAGGTCTGTCCCGTCATTTGCCGAAGCAGCCATCGACACGGCAATGACAGGCTCATCCAGCTCGAGCCAGGCTGCACCGGCTCCGTTCCAGAGCCTGATCCAGACAGCTGCCGCGCCGTCCGCACCTTCCGTGAACCCGGCGGCCGGGGCGCTGGCCAATCCGGCGCAGGCTGCGATGTCCGCAACCCTCGTCGCCGCACCGGAAGAGATTACCGATATTGTTACCACGCGCCTTGGCGCAGGCGATAGACCAGAGAAGATCGCTATCCAGCTCGACCCACCCGAGCTGGGCCGCGTCTCCATAGAATTCAAATTCGACGGTCAGGGCCTGCAGCATGTTGTGGTGACCGGCGAAACGCCAGAAGCCATGACCAAGCTTCGCCAGATGCACGCACAGCTCGTCCAGTCGCTTGAACAGAACGGCCTGTCAGCCAGCAACATGTCGTTCAGCCAGGACACACCACAGCGCCATCCGCAATGGCAGGATGGGGTTGGGAACGGCTTAACCGGCGCGATCGAGCGCGAGAGCCAGACGGACGTTCAGCACATCGTCAACTATCGCGGACGCACGAACATGATTGCCACATCCGGCATCAACCTCAAACTCTGAGAGGCTCACCCATGAGCACTGTCACTTCAGCAACGAATACGCAGACGAATACCACGGCCCAGCAACAGACCGCGCAATTGTCGCAGCCACAGATGGGCGAGGAATTCGACAACTTCCTGAAGCTCCTGACCGCCCAGCTGCGCAACCAGGATCCGCTCTCTCCGCTCGATTCGACCCAGTTCGTCGAGCAGCTTGCGACCTTCTCCTCGCTTGAGCAGCAGGTGCGCGGCAATGCGAGCCTCGAAAGCATGGCGAGCATGATTGGCGATATTCATGCCATGTTTGCAAGTGAGTGGATCGGCAAGTCCGTGACGGTTGAATCGTCCTGGGTGCCCTATTCCGGGCAGTCGGTGGACTTCATGGTCAATGCGCCAGACGCCGCCGACAAGGCCATCCTGAACATCAAGGACTCGGCCGGCGAAACCATCTGGACCAAGGCACTCGACCTTTCCGACGACACCCATAGCTGGAACGGACAGACCCTCAGCGGCGACGAAGCCCAGACCGACCAGATCTTCGAGTTCGGGATCGATCTTTATTCGGGAACGAACTTCCTTGGCACTGCAGCGCCCCAAGTGAAGACCACGGTGACGAATGTCGCCAATGAAAATGGCACAATGCGCGTCGGCACATCGTCCAATCTCTCTGCCAGCGTCGACAAGGTGAGCAAGATCGACGACGAATAGATCCGGTTTCGGACTGCCCGGCTAAAGGTCCTGTTTGGCCATATCCAGGATCAGCACATTCCTGATCCCGTCGGAGATGACATCCTGCAGGTTTGCGAGGATCAGCGCGCGGATCATTTCGTAATTCTCCACATCGGTCAGCGAGTGCAGCGTATCGCCATCATTCGACAGCTTGATCAGCGTCGTCATGATATTGTCCCGGATCTTGGGCTCCATCGAGAACAGCTTGTCCGATACTGAATTGTCGACTTCGAGATTGAGGTTGAGGATCACGAGGCTGTCGACGCGCTCATTGGAGATGATGGGGACCACGAATTCGCGGGTGAACCGGTAATAGCTCACTTCGCCGGAGCCCGATTTCGCCTCCCCGCCATGCCCGCCCTTGGACTTCTTGTCGCCGTGGCCGTCACCCTTTTTCTCTTCACCATGGCCTGACGAAGTCTTGCCATGCCCGCCAGGCTCCGCGGTCGAGGCATTGGCCGACCCCGAATTCTTCAGGTAGAATCCGCCGGCACCGCCAATAAGGATGAAGAGACCAGCAATAATCGCCGGGATGATCTTGTTCATGGTGTTTCCCTAGAATGGCACGACTTTATCAAGCAGCTTGGGCACAGCGCCGCTCTGGATTGCGGCCGTCGCCTCACCGGAGCTGACATAGGCGAGCTGGGCGTCGGCGATCTTGTCGTAGGTGACGGTATTTGTGCGTGTGATGTCCTGCGAGCGGATGACGCCCTGGACGGTCAGGACGCGGACTTCATTGCTGACGCGGGTCTGCTGATAGCCCTGAATGATCAGGTTGCCGTTGGGCTCAAGCCCGATGACGCGGGCAGCAAGCGTGAAGGTCACCTTTTCCGCACGGTTGATCGCGCCATTACCAGTCAGTGCCTGATTGCGGCTGTAATCGATGCCGGGTGAGAGGCTCGCCCCGTTTGGCAGGAAATTGCCCGCAAGATCGGGCAGACCAAAGAGCGCGTCGAGGTTGAAGTCTGCATTCGTGCCTCGATTGCGGGACAGCGAATTCTGCATGCTGGCGCGGTCATCCATCTCGACAATCACGGTCAGCAGGTCACCGACCGCCTTGGCGCGGCGCATGCTGAGCAGCGAGTCCGAATTGGTCGTCCACAGCGAATTGGTTTGAGACGCAGGCGCCGTCGTGCGCACTTCGCTGGCGACCGAGACGAGCTGCGGTGGCGGCGGCATCTGCGCAGCCTGCTGCTGAGCGGCATTCGAAGCGCAGGCGGCAAGACCGAGTGCGGCGATGGATGTCGGGATCAAGGGTTTCATTGTGCGAGCACCCATCCTTCGGCCTGGACGATGCCATTGACCATTTTGCGTGATTGCAGGTTGAGAACACTGACCGTGTCATTCTGGGCACCCTCGCCCATGGCACGGCCTGTCGTCGTGATTTCGAGACCGCCGCTGATATACTTGACGGTGACGAGCTGGTTACGGGTCACAAGGCGCGGAGCCTGCGTGTTGTCGAGGCGAACTTCCTGACCGGCATAGACCGTGCGGCGAACTTCTCGGCCAATCACCGGGCTGTCGGCGACATAGCCGCCATCCTCGGTCGATACCATTTCCGGCAGGACAATATCGCCCGCACGGATAACGTCGGTTGCAACGACGCCCTGTGCGCCCGCCATGGCCACGACAGCGCCGGAAACAAGTGAAGCAAGGAGAGCCATGATCAGCGCAGCCTCGTCGTCGCGGCGAGCATTTCGTCAGCTGCCGTGATGACCTTGGAGTTCAGTTCGTATCCACGCTGGGCCTCGATGAGCTCGGAAATTTCCTGCACCACGTCAACGCCGGATTCCTCAAGATAGCCCTGACGGATCTGGCCAACGCCTTCGGTGGCCGGAACGAGCCGGTTTGGCGCGCCGGAGGCTTCGGTCTCGCGGAAGAGGTTGTCCCCCATCGCCTCAAGGCCCTTCTCGTTGACGAAGCGGACGAGAGAGATGTTGCCGATGGGCTGGCCGGCGGCTTCGTTGTCGAAATAGGCGACGACTTCGCCATCCGGGCTGATCGAGACGCGGCGGGCATCCTCCGGGATGACAATGCCGTCGGTAAGCTCATAGCCATCCTTGGTCACAAGCTGGCCGTCGGCGCTGCGGTTGAGGTTGCCATCTCGGGTGTAGGCGGACTCACCGGAAGGAAGCGTGATTTCCAGGAAGCCGGCGCCGTCAATGGCCAGGTCGAGCTCTGCGCCCGTCTGGCGCAGCGCGCCCTGCGTGATCTCCATGGAGACCGAGGCAGGCTTTACACCCGTGCCCATCTGGACACCGGCTGGAACGATCGTCCCCGTCTGCGATGTGATTGTGCCGGGCGTCATGTATTGCTGGTACATGAGGTCTGCGAACTCGGCCGTGCGGGGCCGGTACGCATTGGTGCTCATATTGGCAATGTTGTTCGAGATGACATCGACGCGCAATTGTTGCGCGGCCATGCCGGTGGCTGCAATCTGCAGTGACTTCATAGGGTCCTCCCTTTAATCACATCCAGTGTTAGAGTTGGCGCAAGGTACTGATAAACTTCTCTATTCTTTCGTCTTCGCGTTCGATGAGGGCCTGGCCAGCCTCATAGGCACGCTGCACTTCGATCATGCGCGCAACCTCAAGCACGGGTTCGACATTGGACTGTTCGAGCGCACCCTGAACGACGCGTGGCTCTTGCGCCTGGGCAAAGCCATCCCTGGTGCTGAACATGGTATTGCTCTCGCGCATCAGCTGCCCGCCTTG
>Ga0310345_10000809_pt1 | contig 40069 bp, 28 predicted proteins | sample HC15DNA20500_MG_FD_204667 | JGI IMG/M metagenome (GOLD analysis project Ga0310345, IMG submission 204667) | Marine microbial communities from station ALOHA, North Pacific Subtropical Gyre - HC15-DNA-20-500_MG | ecosystem: Environmental > Aquatic > Marine > Oceanic | place: Pacific Ocean: North... | reverse complement strand
ACGCGGGCGCTGGAGCCTCGTCCGAACACCCGGGGCGTGTGGCGGGCCGGGTGGGTGACATGGCTGTGCTGCCGCCCGAGCCAGCTGCCCTGCCTCGCCTGCCCGGCGGTGCCATCGACACCTGGCCTGTGGCCTTCACCGGCGACGATGGCGCCTACGCGCGCTTGTGGTTCCAGGGACTGTTGCTGACCTTGCTGACGCTGGGCTTTTACCTGCCATGGGCGCGCATCGCATGTCGGCAGTACCTGTTGCGGCACACCCGCGTGGCGGGGCAGGCGCTGGACGACCGCCGCTCGCCCTGGCAGATGCTGGTGCGCCAGTGCCTGGTGCTGGGCTTGCTGGGTGGTGTCGCCTTGGCTGGCCTGGGTTCGGTCAAGATGGGGTGGGCCGCCGCGACACTGGGCCTGGCTGTCTGGCCGATGCTCAAGCTGCTTGCGCTGAGCCAGGGGCTGCAGGGCACCACCTGGGCGCGGCGCCCCATCGCTTTCGATGCGGGCCTGCTCGACGCCTACCAGGCCACGGCGTCGCCCTTGGCCAGTGTGGCTTTGCTGGTGTGGTCCTGGATGGCGGTGGTCTGGTGGGGACACGCTGCGGGATGGGTGCTGTGGGGCATGGCCCTCGGCGGCTGCTTGCTGGCGCTGCCCGGCTGGTGCTGGGCGTGGCTGCGTTTCCGCCAGACGCACCTGCGCCTGGGGCCGCTGCGCATGCGTTGGCGCCTCGGCGCAGACGCCATTTCCGGCTTGATGTTGCAGGCACTGGTGGCGGTGCTGCTGTTGCTGGCGTTCAACCTCGGGCTGGCGAGCATGTGCGTGGGCGGCATGCTGTGGTGGCGCTCCGCCGCGGAGCCAGGCGCGGCCCAGGCCATTGGGGTCTCCGATGGCTTGCTGACGGCCTTGGGCATGTTGTGCTTGGCGGCATCGCTGGGGTGGGTCTGGCCACAGGCGCGTGCGCGGGCGCACAAGCTGGTGTGGAACCGCACGGGCAACCGCCATGTGCGGGTGCGCTGCCGTATGCACGTGGCGGCCATCGCGCGGATGCAGCGCCGCCATGCCCTGTTGTTGGTGCTGACCCTGGGCCTGTACTGGCCTTGGGCGCAAATCCAGGCACGCAGGATGCGGCTCAATGCCACGGTTTTGCAGGCACGTGTGGACGTGGCGACGCTGACGGCGCGCTGGCCGGTAAAATAGTGGGTTGCCCTTTTTGTTCCGCAGCTTGTCCGCTGTTTGTCCGCGGTTTGCCCGTTGCCTGTCCCGAAGAGCCCGCCATGAACCTCTCTGCCCTGTCTGCCCTGTCGCCGCTGGACGGCCGTTACGCCTCCAAGGTCGCCGCGCTGCGCCCGCTGCTGTCGGAGTACGGCCTGATGCACCGCCGCGTGCAGGTGGAAGTCGAGTGGTTCATCGCCTTGTCTGACGCCGGCTTGCCCGAGTTCGCGCCCCTGTCGGAAGCCGCCCGCAGCCACCTGCGCGGCCTGGTGTCGCGCTTTTCCGAAACCGATGCCCAGGCCATCAAGGACATCGAAAAAACCACCAACCACGACGTGAAAGCCGTGGAGTACTGGATCAAGCAGCGCTTCGCTGGCCAGGCCGAGCTGGAGCGGGCCGGTGAGTTCGTGCACTTCGCCTGCACCTCGGAAGACATCAACAACACCAGCCATGGCCTGATGCTCAAGGCCGCGCGCGAGCAAGTGATCCTGCCCGCCATCGACGGCCTGATCGGCACGCTGTCGGGCATGGCCCACCAATTCGCCGCCATTCCGATGCTGAGCCGCACGCATGGCCAGACCGCTTCGCCGACCACCGTGGGCAAGGAAATCGCCAACGTGGTGGCCCGCTTGGCGAACGCGCGCGCCCGCATCGCCGACGTGAAGCTGCTGGCCAAGATGAACGGCGCCGTGGGCAACTACAACGCGCACTTGTCGGCCTACCCCGACACCGATTGGGAAGCCTTCAGCCAGTCGGTCATCGAAAACCAGCTGGGCCTGAGCTTCAACCCCTACACCATCCAGATCGAGCCGCACGACTACATGGCCGAGCTGTTCGATGCCGTCACGCGCACCAACACCATCCTGATCGACTTCTCGCGCGACGTTTGGGGCTACATCAGCCTGGGCTACTTCAAGCAGCGCACCAAGGCGGGTGAAATCGGTTCGTCGACGATGCCGCACAAGGTCAACCCCATCGACTTCGAGAACGCCGAAGGCAACCTGGGCCTGGCCAACGCCGTGCTGACCCACCTGAGCCAGAAGCTGCCCATCAGCCGCTGGCAACGTGACCTGACCGACTCCACCGTGCTGCGCAACATGGGCGTGGCGCTGGGCTATGCCCTGCTGGCCTACGACAGCCTGGCACGTGGCCTGGGCAAGCTGGAAGTCAACCCGCAGGCCCTGGCCGATGACCTGGACGCCGCCTGGGAAGTGCTGGCCGAGCCCATCCAGACCGTGATGCGCCGCCACGCCCTGCCCAACCCCTACGAGCGCCTCAAGGAGCTGACCCGCGGCAAGGCCATCACGAAGGAATCCATCCAGGCCTTCGTGCAGACGCTGGAATTGCCCGAGGAAGACAAGGCCCGCCTGCTGGCCATGACGCCGGGCAACTACATCGGCAAGGCTGTCGAGCTGGCCGAGCGCATCGGCAAGTGAACACGGCTGGCAGCACACGGACACAGGCAGGGCCCCGCATGATCTTCACCGAGCAATTGCTGCGCGCGCAGCAACAGCACCAGTCCCTGCTCTGCGTGGGCCTGGACCCCGAGCCCTCGAAGTTCCCGGGCGCCTGGAAGGGCAACCCTGAGCGCATCTACGACTTCTGCGCGGCCATCGTCGACGCCACGAAGGACCTGGTCTGCGCCTTCAAGCCGCAAATCGCCTACTTCGCGGCCCACCGCGCAGAAGACCAGTTGGAGCGCCTGATGGCGCACATGCGCCGCGTGGCGCCCAGCGTGCCCGTCATCCTCGACGCCAAGCGCGGGGACATCGGCTCCACCGCCGAGCAGTACGCTCACGAGGCCTTCACGCGCTACCAGGCCGATGCCGTCACGCTGTCGCCCTTCATGGGCTTCGACACGATGGAGCCTTTCCTGCGCTTCCCGGGCAAGGGCGTGATCCTGCTGTGCCGCACCTCCAACCCCGGCGGCTCGGACTTGCAGAACCTGCGCCTGGCCGACGTTGAAGGCCAGCCGCGGGTGTACGAGCACATCGCCAAACAGGCGCAAGGCCCCTGGAACACCAATGGCCAGATGGGCCTGGTGGTGGGCGCGACCTTCCCCGAAGAAATCGCCCGGGTGCGCGAGCTGGCACCGACGCTGCCCTTGTTGATCCCCGGTGTGGGTGCGCAAGGTGGTGACGCCGTGGCCACGGTGAAGGCCGGCCTGAAGACGGATGCCAGCGGCGCCGTCACCGGCACCATCGTCGTCAACAGCTCGCGTGCGGTGCTCTATGCACACAGCAGTGCCAGCAGCGGTGACGATTTCGCCAGCGCCGCCCGCCGCGTGGCGATGCAGACGCGGGATGCGCTGAACGCGGCGCGCTGATGTTGCTGCGTTGATTGCCCGGTGCCGGCTTGTACACCGGCCGATGCGGCCTGCCTCGGCCTGACGCGAAGGTCAAGCACAATGTGCGGCATCCACCCACCCTGGTGATGCCATGACCGACACCGCCGCTGCCACCTCTTCTGCCGCCGCCACCCCCTCCAGCCTGAGCCGCCTGCGCATCGACCGTGGCGGGCCGGGGCAGGGCGCCGGTGGCCAAAGCGCCCAGCCCCGCCGCAAGCGCCTGCCCTGGGGCTGGATCGCCCTCGGCCTGGTGGTGGTGGGCGGCGGTGCCGCCAAGCTGCTGGTGCCGCAGGCCGTGCCCGTGCAGACGGCGGCCGTCGTCACCAGCACGCCCTCGCAGCAGTTCGTGCAGCTCACGGCCTCGGGCTATGTGGTGGCGCAGCGCCGTGCCTCGGTGGCGTCCAAGGCCACGGGCCGGCTCATCGAGCTGAATGTGCGCGAGGGCTCGGCGGTCAAGAAGGGCGATGTGATCGCGCGGCTGGACGCCAGCGACGTGCGCGCCGCCATCGTCACGGCCCAGGCCAGCGTGCGTCAGGCCGAAGCCGGCGTGCGCCAGGCCGAGGTGGAGCTGGCCAATGCCGAGGCCGAGCTGGCCCGCAGCAAGGGCCTGCAGGCTCAGGGCTTCATCTCGCCGCAGGCGGTCGATGCCTCCCAGACGCGCGCCAACGCCGCCCGCGCGGCCCTGGCCTCGGCCAAAGCGGGCTTGGACGTGGCGCAAGCCCAGGTCAAGGTGCAGCGCGTGGCCGAAGACTTCACCGAGATCCGCGCGCCCTTCGACGGCGTGGTGCTGGTCAAGAACGCCAACGTGGGCGACATCATCACGCCGCTCTCCAGCGCCGCGGGCACGACGGGCGCGGTGGTGACCATGGCCGACATGTCCACGCTGGAAGTCGAGGCCGATGTGTCAGAGGGCAGCCTGTCGAAAGCGCGCATCGGCCAGCCGGTTGAGGTCACGCTGGACGCGTTGCCAGGCGTGCGCTTCATGGGCCAGGTCGGCAGCCTGGTGCCCACGGTGGACCGCGCCAAGGCCACGGTGACCACCAAGATCCGCTTCCAGCAACTGGACGCGCGCATCCTGCCGGAGATGAGCGCCAAGGTCAGCTTCCTGTCCCAGCCCATCACGGTGGCCGACCAGCAGCCGGTGCTGGCGGTCAACGCCAAGGCGCTGATGCAGTCCGAGGGTCAGACGGTGGTGTGGCGGGTGCGGCCGGAGGCGGCTGCCGGAGGCGCGGCCTCGGGCACGGCGCCTGCGGCAGGCAGTGCACCCACGCTGCGCGCCGAAGCCGTGCCCGTGAAGGCCGGCCGCCTGTTGGGCGAGGTGCGCGAGGTCTCGCCGGTCAAGGCCGGTGCCCTGGCCTCGGGCGACAAGGTCGTCATCCAGGCCGACGGGGTGCTGAAGGCGGGTGTGGCGGTGCGCCAGGCCGAGCAGTGAGCCCCGGGCCTTGAGCCCGCAGTCCGGCGCTGCGCGGCCCGCATGAGGGGCTGCGCCTGCCGGGCGGAAAACGGCGCCTGCCGAGCAAATGTCAGCGCCTGCCGAGCAAAAAGCTGCGCGCACCGAGCCCATGGCTGCACACGCCGAGTTCCGAGCTGCGCGCGCGCCCCTCGCAGGTGCGGCGTTCCAGCTCAAAGCTCGGCCACCCGAGATCCGAGCTCGGCGCATGCACCTCTGAGCTGCGCGCGCCGAGTGGTGCATCTCGGATGCCCGAGCTTTTTTCTCCGACGTCCGAGCTTTTTGCTCCGTGCACGCACCTGATAGGTGCGTGAGCCGAGCTCAGAGCTCCGTGCGCCGAGGTATTTTCTCGGTGTGTGCAGCAAATGGGTGCGCGAGTGGAGCGCAAAGCTCCATGCGTGAGGGGGCGCTTGGTCGTGAGAGGGCTGGTGCCTCGTTCGTCCGCGCTGCTTGGCACTTGGGGCATGGGCTCACATTCAAAATTTCTTGCATTTCCCATGCACATCGGCCCTAATGTGCATAGAAATCTCAAATTCTTATACACATCAGGTCGATGTCTTCCACCCATGCGTGCCCTTGCGCCACTCGAAACGCTCAACGCCAGCCGCTTCGACACCCCCGCCATCCTCAAGAAGTTGGCCAGTGCCAGCCGCTGTCTGGCTGAGCTCAAGGGCGTGGCGGCGGCCATCCCCAACCAGGGCATCCTGATCAACACCCTGGGCCTGCAAGAAGCGAAAGACAGCTCCGAGATCGAGAACATCGTCACCACCCACGACGAGTTGTTCAAGGACGATGCCGACCCCGACGCCTTCGCCAACCCCGCCGCCAAGGAGGTGCTGCGTTACCGGCAGGCTTTGCGGGTGGGGTTCGAGCAGGTGCGCGCCACCGGGCTGCTGACGGCCAACCAGATCATCGCCATCCAGGCCGAGCTGGAGCGCAACAACGCAGGCTTTCGCAAGCTGCCCGGGACGGCACTCAAGGACGGCGCCGGGCGCACGGTGTACACCCCGCCGCAAGATCCGGCCGAGATCACCGAACTGATGCGCCAGCTGGAACGCTTCATGAACGAGCCTGGGCTGTTTGATGCCGACCCGCTCATCAAGATGGCGCTGATCCACCACCAGTTCGAGAGCATCCACCCTTTCTACGATGGCAACGGTCGCACCGGGCGCATCGTCAACGTGCTGTACCTGGTCAAGGAAGGCCTGCTGGACATCCCGGTGCTCTACCTGAGCCAGTACATCGTGCGCACCAAGGTCGACTACTACCGCCTGCTGCAGACCGTGCGTGACGAAGATCGCTGGGAGGCGTGGGTGCTCTACATGCTGGAAGCGGTCGAGATCACCGCGCAGCAGACCATCCGCACCGTGCAGGCCATCAAGGCGGCGCTGATGGACTACAAGCACCGCATCCGTGCGCAGCACAAGTTCTACAGCCAGGACTTGATCAACAACCTGTTCACACATCCCTATACCAAGATCGACTTCTTGCAGCGTGATCTGGGTGTGTCGCGGCTGACGGCCACCAAGTACCTGGACCTGCTGGCTGAGACGGGCTTTGTTCAAAAGCAGAAGATCGGGCGCAGCAACTACTACATCAACCTGGCCCTGAACCAGATCCTGCAGGGCCAGCACGAGGGCGGGGCATGACCGAAGATTCCCTGACAAAAAAGTAAAGTGACCGCCTCATCCCATGGGCCGATGCCCGCCTCTCCACCCCCGCCATGTTCCTCCTGCGCCTGCTGCTGAAAAACGCCTTCCGCCATCGGCTGCGCACGCTGCTGACCATGGTGGGCCTGGTCGTGGCCATCTCGGCCTTCGGCCTGCTGCGCACCATCGTCGATGCCTGGTACGCCGGTGTCGATGCCACCTCCAGCACGCGCCTGATCACGCGCAGCTCGATCTCGCTGACCTTCCCGCTGCCGCTCAACTACGCCGAGCGCATCAAGGCGGTGGAGGGCGTCAGCGGCATCTCCTGGGCCAACTGGTTCGGTGGCATCTACGTGACCGAGCGCAACTTCTTCGCGCAGTTCGCGGTGGACCCGCCCAGCTACCTGGCGCTCTACCCCGAGTTCCAGCTCGACGAGGCCGAGAAACAGGCCTTCTTCCGCGATCGCCAGGGCTGTGTCGTGGGCCGCAAGCTGGCGGGCAAGTTCGGCTGGAAGCTGGGTGACACCATCGCGCTGCGCGGCACCATCTACCCGGGCACCTGGCGCTTCACCATCCGTGGCGTCTACCAGGGCAAGGACGCCAAGACCGACGAGCAGCAGATGTTCATCCACTGGCAGCGCCTGGCCGATGGCATCCGCGCGCGGGTGTCGGCCGGCCCTTCAGGCAAGGCCGATTTCGTGGGCGTCTACGTGGTGCGCATCCACAACCCGGACGATGCGCCGCTGGTCTCGCAGCGCATCGACGCGCTGTTCAAGAACTCCCTGGCCGAGACGCTGACCGAAACCGAAAAGGCCTTCCAGCTCGGCTTCGTGTCCATGAGCGAGACCATCTTGCTGGCGGTGCAGGCGGTCAGCTTCATCATCATCCTGATCATCATGGCGGTGATGGCCAACACCATGACGATGACGGCGCGCGAACGCCTGGCCGAGTACGCCACGCTCAAGGCCCTGGGCTTCCCGCCGGGCTTCGTGGTCAAGCTGCTGTTTGGCGAGAGTTTGATGATCGCGCTGATCGGGGGCGGCATCGGCATCGCCGTGACCTTCCCGATGGCGCAGGCCTTCGTGAAGGCGGCGGGCACGCTCTTTCCCATCTTCCATGTCTCGATGCTGACGGTGGCCTTGCAGGCGCTGGCGGCGTTGGTGGTGGGCGCGGTGTCGGCGGCCTGGCCGGCGTGGAAGATGTCGCGCATCGACATCGTGCAGGGGCTGCGCCATGTGGCTTGACGGTGTGATGGGCGTGAGCGAGATGATGGGAGGCACCGCATGAGCCTGCGCACCGTGCCCCTGAGCTACATCGCCCGCAACCTCTGGGTGAGGCGCGTGACCACCGTGTTGACCGCCGGCGGCATGGCCTTGGTGGTCTATGTGTTCGCCACCGTGCTGATGATGAGCGAGGGCATCCGCGCCACCCTGGTGGCCACGGGCCAGAGCGACAACGTGATGGTGCTGCGCAAGGGCGCGGGCGCGGAGATCAACTCCGGCATCGCGCGCAACCAGGCAGCCATCATCGACAGCCTGGCGCAGATCGCCACCGACGGGCAGGGCCGCAAGCTGGTCAGCCACGAGCCGGTGGTGCTCAACACCCTGCCCAAGCGCGACAGCGGCAAGCCCAGCAACGTGACGGTGCGCGGCACCTCCGACATCGGCCTGGCCCTGCGCCCGCAGGTGCGCATCGTGCAGGGCCGCATGTTCCGCCCCGGCACCTCCGAGATCATCACCGGCCGCGCCGTGGCCAAGGGCTTTGCCGGGGCCGGCCTGGGCGAGACCATGCGCTTTGCCGGCCGCGACTGGGTGGTGGTGGGCGTGTTCGATGCCTCGCGCAGCGCTTTCGACTCCGAGGTCTGGGGCGACAGCGAGCAGATGATCCAGGCCTTCCGCCGCAGCGCGTTTTCCAGCGTGGTCTTCCGCCTGGCCGATGTGGACAGCTTCGAGGCCGTCAAGGCGCAGCTGGAAGACGATCCGCGCCTCACATTGGAGGCCAAGCGCGAGGTGAAGTTCTACGCCGAGCAGTCCGAGGCCCTGGCCACCTTCATCCGCCTGCTGGGGCTGGCGCTGTCCATCATCTTTTCCATCGGGGCGGTGGTGGGCGCCATGATCACGATGTTCGCCTCGGTCGCCTCCCGCGTGGGCGAGATCGGCACGCTGCGCGCTCTGGGTTTCCGCCGCAGCGCGGTGCTCTCGGCCTTCCTGGGCGAGGCCTTGCTGCTCGCCCTGGTGGGCGGCATCATGGGCCTGGGTGCTGCGTCCTTGATGCAGACCGTCAACATCTCCACCGTCAATTTCCAGACGTTTTCCGAGCTGGCCTTCCAGTTCCGCCTCACGCCCGCCATCGCGATGCAGTCTCTCGCCTTCGCGCTCACCATGGGCCTGGTGGGCGGCTTCATCCCGGCCTGGCGCGCGGCGCGGCTGAAGATCGTCGATTGCCTGCGCGCGGCCTAGGGTCTCACTCCCACAAGGATTCCCCCCATGCACCTGTGCACCTTCGAACACCTTGGCAGCACCCAGATCGGGGTGCTGCGCGGCAAGGAGCTCATCACCTTGGCCGACAAGCTGACGCTGCCGCAGGGCGGGTTGTTCTCGGCACACCAGCCCATGATCGACCTGATCACCCACTGGCCAGCCCTGCACGCTCAAGTGGCTGCGCTGGCCGCTGGCGCGCCGGCCGACCTGCTGCTCGACGGCGTCCACCTGCTGGCACCCATCCCGCGCCCCGGCAAGACGCTGGCCATCGGCCTGAACTACCTGGAGCACGTGCAGGAAAGCATCGTGGGTGAAAGTCGTACCGTGCCAGAGCATCAGATCTGGTTCCCCAAGCTGGCCAACGCCATCCACCCGCCCTTCGACGACATCGTGCTCCCACGCGTCTCGCAGATGACGGACTACGAGGCCGAGATGGTCGCCATCATCGGCCAGCGCTGCCGCCATGTCCCGGCCGAATCTGCCCACGAAGTGGTGTTCGGCTATGCCGTGGGCAACGACGTGTCGGTGCGCGACTTCCAGAAGCGCACCTCGCAGTGGACGCTGGGCAAGAGCTTTGACACGCACGCCCCCTTCGGCCCCTGGATCACCACGGCCGACGAGGTCGGTGACCCCCATGCGCTCGAGATGCGCTGCTGGGTCAACGGCGAGTTGCGCCAGCACAGCAACACGAGGCTGATGATGCACAACGTGTGGGCCCAGATCGCGCAGCTCACGCAGGTGATGACGCTGGAGCCCGGCGACGTGATCTTCACAGGCACCTGCAGCGGCGTGGGCGCGGCGTTCAATCCGCCGAAATTCCTGCGCGCCGGGGACACGGTGCGCGTGGAAATCGAAGCCCTGGGCGCCATCGTGGCGCACTGTGTGGACGAGTCTGTGGACGACGGCGTGGCAGGCTGACAGGGGGGCGTGAGCCGACGTATCATGGTCGGTTGCCTCAGCCGCAGGCCGGCCTTCTTTTTGCTCATATTTTCCCATGCCCCGCCCTGATCCCGCTGCTCCTGGCACGCCTTTGACGATTGCCTCACCGACCGCCTCGCCATCCGCGGAAGCAGCCCCCTACCTCGCTCAAGCGATCCGCTCAAACTCCCAGGCAGCACCGCGTGCCGAGCGCGCCGAGATCCAGATCCGCGGCGCCCGCACCCACAACCTGAAAAACATCGACCTGGACCTGCCGCGCAACCAGCTGGTGGTCATCACCGGGCTGTCGGGCTCGGGCAAGTCCAGCCTGGCGTTCGACACGCTCTACGCCGAAGGTCAGCGCCGCTACGTCGAGAGCCTGAGCGCCTACGCGCGCCAGTTCCTGCAGCTGATGGACAAGCCCGATGTCGATGTCATCGAGGGCCTGTCGCCGGCGATTTCCATCGAGCAAAAAGCCACCAGCCACAACCCGCGCTCGACCGTGGGCACGGTCACCGAAATCCACGATTACCTGCGCCTGCTGTTCGCCCGCGCCGGCACGCCGTTTTGCCCCGACCACGGCCAGCCCCTGCAGGCGCAAAGCGTCAGCCAGATGGTGGACGCCACCTTGGCCTTGCCCGAAGACACCAAGCTGATGATCCTGGCGCCGGTGGTGCGCGACCGCAAAGGCGAGTTCGCCGAGCTCTTCGCCGACATGCAGGCGCAAGGCTATGTGCGCTTTCGCATCGATGGCGAGGTGGTCGAGGCGGTTGACTTGAAGCCGCTGGCCAAGAACGAGAAGCACGACATCGACGTCGTGGTGGACCGCCTCAAGGTGCGCGCCGACATGGCGCAGCGCCTGGCCGAATCCTTCGAGACCGCGATGCGCCTGGCCGACGACCGCGCTCTGGTGCTCGAAATGGACACGGGCAAGGAGCACCTGTTTTCTGCCAAGTTCGCCTGCCCTGTGTGCAGCTACTCGCTGTCGGAGCTGGAGCCGCGGCTGTTCTCCTTCAACTCGCCGGTGGGTGCCTGCCCGACGTGCGATGGCCTGGGCCACGTCATCGCCTTCGACCCGCAGCGCGTCGTGGCCTTCCCCTCGCTGAGCCTGGGCAGTGGCGCCGTCAAGGGCTGGGACCGCCGCAACCCCTACACCTACAGCCTGATCGAGTCGGTGGGCAAGCACTACGGCGTCGACATCGAACAGCCGTTCGAGGAGCTGCCCGAACACATCCAGCAGGTGCTGCTCTACGGCTCGGGTTCTGAGGAGATCGAATTCACCTACGAGGCCGAAGGCGCCAATGGCAAGAAGCGCAAGGTCAAGCGCAGCCATGCCTTCGAGGGCGTCATCCCGAACTTCGAGCGCCGTTTCAAAGAAACCGATTCGGCCACCGTGCGCGAAGAGCTGGCCCGCTACCAGCAGCCCAAGGCCTGCCCGGACTGCGATGGCACCCGCCTGCGCCGCGAGGCCCGCCACGTCAAGCTGCACGATGCGATCACCGGCGACACCCGCGCCATCTACGAGATCGCCCACGCCACGCTGGCCGAGGCCCATGCCTACTTCGCGCAGCTGCACCTGGTGGGCGCCAAGGCCGAGATCGCGGCCAAGGTGGTCAACGAGATCCGCTCGCGCCTGCGCTTCTTGAACGACGTCGGCCTGAACTACCTCAGCCTCGACCGCAGCGCCGACACCTTGTCGGGCGGCGAAGCCCAGCGCATCCGCCTGGCCTCGCAGATCGGCTCGGGGCTCACGGGCGTGATGTACGTGCTCGACGAGCCCAGCATCGGCCTGCACCAGCGCGACAACGACCGGCTGATTGGCACGCTGCAGCACCTGCGCGACCTGGGCAACAGCGTGCTGGTGGTCGAGCACGACGAGGACATGATCCGCGCGGCCGACCACGTGGTGGACATGGGCCCGGGCGCTGGCGTGCATGGCGGCCGCGTGCTGGCCCAGGGCACGCCCGAAGAAGTCACCGCCTCGCCCGACAGCATCACGGGCCGCTACCTGTCGGGCGCCCTGCGCATCGAGGTGCCCACGCAGCGCCGCCCCTTCACCGACGAGACGCCGCGCCTGCGCGTGGTCAATGCGCGGGGCCACAACCTGCAGGGCGTGACGGCCGAGTTCCCCGTGGGCCTGCTCACCTGCGTGACCGGTGTGTCCGGCTCGGGCAAGTCCACCCTGGTCAACGACACCCTGTACGCCGCCGTGGCGCGCAAGCTCTACCAGGCCCACCTCGACCCCGAGCCGCACGACGACATCGAAGGCCTGGAGCTGTTCGACAAGGTCATCAACGTCGACCAATCACCGATTGGCCGCACGCCGCGCAGTAACCCCGCCACCTACACCGGCCTGTTCACGCCCATCCGCGAGCTGATGGCCGACGTGCCCACGGCCCGTGAGCGCGGCTACAACGCCGGGCGTTTCAGCTTCAACGTGGCCGGCGGCCGCTGCGAGGCCTGCCAGGGCGACGGCGTGCTCAAGGTCGAGATGCACTTCCTGCCCGATGTCTACGTGCCTTGTGACGTCTGCCAGGGCAGGCGCTACAACCGCGAGACGCTGGAGGTGCTCTACAAGGGCAAGAACATCCACGAGGTGCTCGACCTCACCGTGGAGGACGCGCTGGCCTTCTTCAGCGCCGTGCCCAGCATCGCGCGCAAGCTGCAAACGCTGATGGACGTCGGCCTGGGCTACATCCGCCTGGGGCAGTCGGCCACGACCTTGTCGGGCGGCGAGGCGCAGCGCGTCAAGCTGGCGCTGGAGCTGTCCAAGCGCGACACCGGCCGCACGCTCTACATCCTCGACGAGCCGACCACCGGCCTGCACTTCCACGACATCGCCTTGCTGCTCAAGGTGCTGCACCAGCTGCGCGACGCCGGCAACACCATCGTCATCATCGAGCACAACCTGGACGTGATCAAAACGGCCGACTGGCTGATAGACATGGGGCCCGAGGGCGGCTCGGGCGGCGGGCGGCTCTTGCTGGCGGGCACGCCGGAACAGCTGGCCGCGCACACGGGCAGCCACACCGGGCGCTACCTCAGGCCCTTGCTCGTGCCGACTTGACGCAACGACCGCTCAGCGGCAGCGAGGGATGCTCCGGTCGCCTGAGCGGCCCTGTTTGTGTCAAAGTGGGACACCTTTGGTTGGAGTCACCCTGGAAGCCGATGAGTTCACCTGAGATGGCGCAGGCCCTCGCGCGCAACCTGGCGCAGATGCTGGAAGCCGGCAGTTTCCTGAGCGATGCCGATGGGCGCATCTCGCAGCCATGCGAACGGGTGCGGGCATGGCTCGGCGCAGACCTGGTGGGTGAGCGCTGGCAGGCGCATGTTCACCCTGACGACCTGCCTCCCGCTGGCACAGCGCCATCGGCCACGGAACCTGCAGACCGCCGCTGGCGCACCGCCGATGGCCCATGGCGCTGGTTCGCGCACCGCAGCCAGTCCATGGGAGCGCAGACCCTGCACGTGCTGCAGGACATCGACGTGCGCAAGCGCCGCGAGATCCAGCACAGCGATGCCGCCGCCTTGCTCGACAGCCTGCGCCAGCATCTGCCTGGCGCTTTCTACAAGCTCGACGCCGACGAGCAGGGCGTGCCGCACGTCACCTTCGTCAGCGATGCCGTCCGTGAACTGCTGGAATACGAGCCGGAGGAGGTCGAGGCCGATTTCCGCCGCATCTTCGACCGCGTGCACCCCGATGACAAGGAGCGCTTCCAGGCCATCGTCGCCAATGCCTTGCGCACCCATGCCGATACCACCTTCGAGTACCGCGTGGTGCTGCCCCGCAAGGGGGTGCGCCACGTGGCGGGGCGCGCGTGCTCTGCGATGCAGTCCACTGGCCGGCATGCGCGCTTTGGTTACCAGCACGACGTCACCGAGCAGAAGCTCTACCAGGAGGCGCTGGTGCAGGCGCGTGCTGCCGAGCAGGCCAGTGAACTCAAGTCCGAATTCCTCTCGCGCATGAGCCACGAGCTGCGCACGCCGCTCAATGCCATCCTGGGTTTCGCGCAACTGCTCAAGATGAGCGAGCGCGAGCCCCTCGGCCCCGAGCAATGGGAGCGCGTGGACGTGCTGGAGCGCGCCGGGCGCCACCTGCTGGCCCTCGTCAACGACGTGCTCGACCTCTCTCGCATCGAGTCCGGCCACATGGCGTTGCACATCGGCGCCATTGGCGTGCGCGGGGTGTTCGACGAGGTCCACAGCCTCGTTGTGTCCACGGCCCATGCGCGCGGGGTGACGCTGCACCGCCCGCTCTTGCCAGAGCAGCCGCCCGGGCCCCTGTCCGTGCGGGCCGACATGCTGCGCCTGCAGCAGGTGCTGGTCAACTTGGCGACGAATGCCATCAAGTACAACCGCCCCGGTGGCGGCGTGTGGCTCGCCGCGACATGCGTTGGCAGCGAGGTGTGCCTGACGGTGCGCGACAACGGCCACGGCATGACCCCCGAGCAGCAGGCCCACCTGTTCGAGCCCTTCAACCGGCTGGGCGCCGAGGGCAGCGACATCGACGGCTCGGGCATCGGCATGGTCATCGTCAAGCGCCTGGTGGCGTTGATGGGTGGGCGGCTGAGCCTGCGCAGCACGCCGGGTGAGGGCACCGAGGTCTCGGTGTTCTTGCCGAGCGCCGAAGCGCAGCCGGCCCCAAGCGGCGATGCCTCTGCTGTGGAAGGGGCCGCAGCGACCATGCCGGCGCAGCGCCCGGTGGACATCCTCTGTGTCGAGGACAACGAGGTCAACGTCGCCCTGCTGATGGGCATCCTGGAGTTGCGCCCCGCCTGCGCGCTGCGGGTGGCGCGCTCCGGCGCCGAGGCGCTGCGCCAGGCCGCCGAGCGACGGCCCGACCTCATGCTCATCGACATGCAGCTGGGCGACATGTCTGGCCTGGACCTCGCCAGCAGCCTGGACCGCGATGCCGGCACCGCGGGCATCCCGCGCATCGCCCTGTCGGCCGACGCCATGCCGGCCACCATCCGTGAGGCACAGGCGCGCGGCTTCCAGGCCTACGTCACCAAGCCGGTCGACGTGCGGCCCTTCCTTACCACCCTGGACGAGGCCATCGGGCGGCTGGGGTGAGCTTCAAGTCCGCATGAAACCCAGGTCGTGCACGCTGGTGTTGAACTGGCCCAGGTTGGGCAGCAGTGCGGCCAGGTCGCTGGCGCTCAGGCCCATCCATTTGCCCAGCGTGTAGGCGTACTGGTCCACCGAGGTGGTCGGGATCAGCACGCCGTTGTGAATCTGGTCCGGGCTGCTGAAATTGCCGGCGGTGTCGGCCGAGCTGTACTGCGGGAAAGTGCCGTACACCTCCGTGCCATTGACGGCCCCGCCCATGACGATGTGGTGAGAGCCCCAGCCGTGGTCGGTGCCATCGCCATTGCTGGTGAAAGTGCGGCCGAATTCCGAGGCGGTGAAGGTCGTGATCTGGCTGCGCATGTCGCCGCCCGGCATGCCGGCCAGGACGTTGTCGAAGTAGGCCAGGGCGTGGTCGAGCGAAGCCAGGCGATCCGCCTGTTCCCTGATCTGGTTATCGTGGGTGTCGAAGCCACCCATGTTGACCATGAAGAACTGGCGCTTGATGCCCAGGTTCGCGGTGCGGTTGGTCTCGATCAGCCGCGCGATCATCTGCAGCTGCAGGGCCACGCCGTTGAATTTCTGTGTGCCATCGACCGGGCTGGTGTAGTACAGCAGGGGGTCGCTGTGAACGTTGGTGACGTTCGCTGAACTCCAGGGCGCAGCCCCCAGTGGTGCCAGTGCACTGCCCAGCAGGTTGCTGGCGGTGAGGGCACGCTGCACCAGTTTTTGCTGGTCCAGCACGAACAGGCTGGTGCGGTCGTTCGGCGTGCTGCCAACAGGCGCGATGCTGCCCATCACCGCCGCAACGGCCGATTGCAGTCCTGCATTGCCGTAGATGCGACCATCGCTGCCCAGGCTTTGGATGCCGGTGCTGCTGCTCTGGTACGGCAGCACCGAACGACCCGCCAACCACACCGAGGTCTGTGCGGGGGTCATGCACGTGAACAGCCTCTGGATGATGCTGGCATCGGTCGCGTTGCGCCCGGTGCCATTGAGGGACATCAGCCGGTCGCCCATCAGTCCGCCCCAACCCTCGCTGGCACCCTCAGGCTGGAACGATTGCCAGGTGGACTGCTGGTCGTTGTGTGAGAACAGCTTGGCGGGCTTGCTGGCCGTGGCGCTGGCGTAGTCCAGTTTGGTGGTCGGGCGGGTCAGGGGCCCGACGTTGGCCAGCACGCAGGCTCGGCCCCCGTTGTGGATGCCTTGGAGCCGCGACAAGGCCGGGTGCAAAGCGAAGGCGCGGCCTGCGTGTACGGCGCGACCTGCGTGGTTGATGGGCAGGACGCCGCCCAGCCGCTCAGGCGTGGCGCCGGACGCGCTGCTCACGGGCGCCACTCCCGGCTCCATCAGGGCGATCGAAGTGCTGCCATCGACAGGCCGACGGTGATGCAGGTAATGGCCCCATGAGGTGCTGTCGGTGGCGAGCACCATGTTGAATGCGTCATTGCCACCGTTGAAAAACAGGCAGACGAGGGCTTTGTAGTCGCCGCTCGCGCTTTGCGCCGAGGCTTGAGTGAGGGCGCCCATGTTCAGCCCGAAGGGCAGGGCAGCCCCCAAGGTGGACAAGGCGGTAGCGCGTTGGAGAAACCGACGGCGTTCGGGGTGATGGGCGTGGCTCATGGCGGGGTTCTTGCTCATTGCTGGACCATGAAAGCGGGTGACACGGCCACCAGCAGCACGGCGGCCTGCACGCGCTGGCGCTTGTTGGCGTCGGTGCTGCGCGGCATGCCTTCGATGGCGGTAACGGCGGCCGCGCGGGTGGCGCTGTCCAAGGGGCGGCCCAGCAACACAGTGGCGACGGTATCGATCAGCTCAGACGGCGTGTTGGCCTTGCTCAGCCACGGGGTGAAATCGAACTGCACATCGTTGCGGCGGGTGCTGCTGTTCCACTCTCCCCAGCCGCTTTCCAGGATGTTGCTCACGAAGTTGGCATAGCCGAGCGCCGTGGTTTCCGTGGCGATCTGCGCCTCGGGAGCCACCAACCCTGCGTCCGCGATGGCGCTTTGTGGCGGACGGTAGCCTGGCCGGAAGAAGTTGAACACGGAGGGCGCGCGCATCGGCGTCTGTCCCAGCGAACTGGCCGCATCGCTGGTGTCGACGGCCGCGTAGTAGACGGAGCCGCTGGCAGCGTAGCGGTCGCTCGTGTGGGGCAGTGCACGCAGCAGGTGCGCCATGCGAAGCACAGGCTCGCGCAGCTTGCCATAGGCGTAGAGGTCTGTGGGGGATGGGTTGCGGGCCTCTTTGTGCAGGAGGATGGCTTTCACCACCGCACGCAAATCCCCACCGGTCTGGCGGAACGTGCGGGTGATGTCCGCGACATAGGCATTGCTGGGGTTGCTGGTCACCAGGCGCTGGATGAGCTGCCTGCTCAGGAAGGGCGCGGTGTTGGGGTGATTGGCCAGGGTGTCCAGCGCGACCCGCAAGCTGGCTTGGGGATCCGGCGTGCTCTGGGTGGCGACGGTGACGCCCAGGAACTGTTTGGCGCCCGGCTCATGGGTCTGGGTGTAGCCCTGCATCGGGCTGATGTCCTGGATGCTGGGCTCGTAGCAGTCCGGGGCGCGCCAGAAGCAGCGCCACCAAGGGGCGCCCGATTTGGATGCCGGCCACATCCAACTGAAGCCCGTGAAGACCCGCGCCAGTCCTTTGATGTCGTTGGCGTTGTAGCTCTCGACATGCTTGCCGTTGACGAGCTTGGGCTGGCCACTGTCGTCCAGGTCGTAGAGGCCGATGGAGAACAACTGCATCACCTCTCGTGCGAAGTTCTCGTCTGGCACGCGTCCGTTGCCATCGGCCTTCACGTTCGCCATGTGCGACAGGTACTGGCCCATGGCCGGGTGCATGGCCACGCCCTCCAGCAGGTCGCGGTACCGGCCGCTGGACTGCTGCGTGAGCATGTCCAGGTAGCTGGCCGCGGTGCGGCCATTGCCCACCGTGTTGATGGAGACCACGAAGATCTCCGACAACGCGAAGGCCACCCTGTGTCGGAGTTGTGCTTCCTCGTCCCGCACGGCGTGCGTCCACCAGGAATAGATCACATCCTCCGCACGGGTGGTGTCAGATCGGTTCAGCGCTGCGGCCGAGGCCTCGACCGTTTGCACGTGGCTGCGCGCCGGCTGCGCATCGAATTGCTCATCGATCCATTTGCTGTAACCGATGTCCTTGAGGCGAGCGACCTGCGTGGGCGTGGGGCCGAAGCTGGCCTGCTGCAGGAAACGGTACGCCTCGGTGTCGGTGGCTGGCCGGGCGGCGGCCTGCTCGCGGGTCGAAGGGTCGGTCTTTTCCCCGCCACCGCAGCCGCCCAAAGCAAGCAGGCCCGCCGCCAGCGCGGCTGATGCGGCATGGCGCCACCTTTGCCACCGGGTGGTGGCAGCGTTGCGGGGCGGGCCGGAGAGGAGGGCAGACGGGCGCATGGCAAGACAACTCGTTGCGCGCAGAGCGCGGTCGGTACAGGAGGGGCCCGCACGCTGGAGGGTGTCTCGCACAGGCGTTGTCAATTTGCCACGCTGCCAGGCGGGCGGGCTTTGGCCGAATGCCTCAGATGTAAGAGACTGAAACGCTTGCGTCAAAAAAGGGAGGCGACCGCGACATATGTCACGGACGATCTCCGGTCAAACGCCTAGAGCTATGCCAGCATGGCCGGCTGGCCGCTCAGATGAGCGGCGCCAATGCGCGCTCCGCGTCGCCCAGGCTGTGGCCCGTGCGCCGGGCCCAATCTTCCAGTTGGTCACCCGCGATCTTGCCCACGTTGAAGTACGCCGCCTCGGGGTGGGCCATGTAGAAGCCGCTGACGCTGGCAGCCGGCATCATCGCCAGGCTCTCGGTCAGGTGCATGTGCACCTCGTGGGCGTCCAGCACCTTGAACATCTCGCGCTTGACGGTGTGGTCGGGGCAGGCCGGGTAGCCCGGGGCCGGGCGGATGCCGCGGTACTGCTCCTTGATGAGCTGGGCGTTGTCCAACTGCTCGGCCTCGGCGTAGCCCCAGAACTCCTTGCGCACGCGCTCGTGCATGCGCTCGGCGAAGGCCTCGGCCAGGCGGTCGGCCAGGGCCTTGAGCATGATGGCCGAGTAGTCGTCGTGGTGGGCCAGGAACTCGGCTTCCTTCTTCTCGATGTTCAGGCCGGCTGTCACGGCGAACATGCCGATGTAGTCGTCCTTGCCGCCGGCATCGGCACGGGGCGCGATGAAGTCGGCGAGCGAGCGGTTGGGGCGACGGATTTTTTCGCCGTTGGGCCCATCGACCACCGGTCGCTCCGTTTGCATGCGCAGCGGGTGCCAGCGCATCAGCTCGGTGCCGCGCGAGGCATCGGTGTACAGCGCGATGGCATCGTCGTCCACCGTGTTGGCCGGGTACAGGCCGATCACGCCGTGCGCCGTCAGCCAGCGCCCTTCGATGATTTTTTTCAGCATGGCCTGGGCGTCGGCGTAGACCTTGCGGGCCTCTTCGCCGACCACGGCGTCGTCCAGGATGGCAGGGAAGGCGCCATGCAGGTCCCAGGTCTGGAAGAAGGGCGACCAGTCGATGTACGGGGCCAACTCGCCCAGGTCGTAGTTCTTGAACACGCGCCGGCCGATGAACTTCGGCGCCTCAGGCGTGTGCACGGCGAAATCCACCAGGGCCTTGTTGGCACGTGCTTCGGCCAGCGACACCATGGGCGTGGCCTTCTTGTTGGCGTGCAGCTCGCGCACCTTCTCGTAATCGGCGTTCAGCTCGGCGATGTAGGCGGCCTGGCGCTCCTCGCTCAGCAGGTCCGAGCACACGCCCACCGCGCGCGAGGCGTCGGGCACGTACACCACCGGGCCGCTGAAGTTCGGCGCGATCTTCACGGCGGTGTGCACGCGCGAGCACGTCGCGCCCCCGATCAGCAGCGGCGTCTGGCGCTCGCGGAAGTAGGGGTCACGCTCCATCTCGGCCGCGACGTACTGCATCTCTTCGAGCGAGGGCGTGATCAGGCCGGACAGGCCGATGATGTCCGCGCCCACTTCCTTGGCCTTGTCGAGGATGTCCTTGCACGGGACCATCACGCCCATGTTGACCACCTCGAAGTTGTTGCACTGCAAAACCACCGTGACGATGTTCTTGCCGATGTCGTGCACATCGCCCTTGACGGTGGCGATCACGATCTTGCCCTTGGCCTTGGCATCGCCACCGCCCTCGATCAGCAGCTTCTTTTCTTCCTCGATGTAGGGCAGCAGGTGCGCCACCGCCTGCTTCATCACGCGGGCCGATTTCACCACCTGCGGCAGGAACATCTTGCCCGCGCCGAACAGGTCGCCCACCGTGTTCATGCCGGCCATCAGCGGGCCTTCGATCACGTGCAGCGGGCGGCCGCCATCGGCCTTGATCTGCTGCCAGCACTCTTCGGTGTCGGCGGTGATGAACTCGGTGATGCCGTGCACCAGCGCGTGGCTCAGGCGCTGCTCGACCGACACCGGCGCGTCGTCCGTGCCGCGCCAGGCCAGCTTGGCCGAATCGTCCTTGGCTGCGCCCTTGACCTGTTCGGCAATCGCCAGCAGGCGCTCGGTCGGCGTCAGCGAGGTGTCTTCGCCGTCCTTGAACACCGGCTGGCGGTTCAGCACGATGTCTTCGACCAGTTCGCGCAGGTGGGGCTCCAGGTCGTCATAGACGCCGACCATGCCGGCGTTGACAATGCCCATGTCCATGCCCGCCTGGATGGCGTGGTACAGGAACACGGTGTGGATGGCCTCGCGCACCGGCTCGTTGCCGCGGAAGCTGAACGACACGTTCGAGACGCCGCCCGAGACCTTCGCGCCGGGCAGGTTCTGCTTGATCCAGCGCGTGGCTTCGATGAAGTCGACGGCGTAGTTGTCGTGCTCCTCGATGCCGGTGGCGATGGCGAAGATGTTCGGGTCGAAGACGATGTCTTCCGGCGGGAAGCCCACGTCATCCACCAGGATGCGGTAGGCGCGTTCGCAGATCTCGATCTTGCGCGCGAAGGTGTCGGCCTGGCCGACCTCGTCGAAGGCCATGACCACGGCCGCGGCGCCATAGCGCTTGACCAGCTTGGCCTGCTGAACGAAGTTGTCGACGCCTTCTTTCAGCGAAATCGAGTTGACGATGCCCTTGCCCTGCACGCACTTCAGGCCCGCTTCGATCACGTCCCACTTGGACGAGTCGATCATGATGGGCACGCGCGCGATTTCCGGCTCACCCGCGATCAGGTTCAAAAAGCGCACCATGGCGGCCTTGCTGTCGAGCATGGCCTCGTCCATGTTGATGTCGATGACCTGGGCGCCGTTCTCCACCTGTTGGCGCGCCACGGACAGCGCATCCTCGAAACGGCCCTCCAGGATCATCCGCGCGAAGGCCTTGGAGCCCGTCACGTTGGTGCGCTCGCCCACGTTGACGAACAGCGAGCCTTGCCCGATGAGCACGGGCTCCAGCCCCGACAAGCGCATCGGCGGCGGGGTGGCGCCGGGCGTGCCGGTGGACGAGGGAGTGGTGGGGGCGGGTGCGGGAGACGTCATCCCGCCATTTTAAGTGGCCCGCCCCGGGCGAGCTGTGTTCAGGCTCTCCACAAGGTCGGCTCAGGCTTTCAGCAGCCCGTAGAGCTCGTCCTTGAGGGCCACGCGGCGCAGCTTCTTGGCTTCGAAGTCAGCGGCAGAGCCGTGCTCGATGCCAGACTCCAGCCGCACGATGGCCTTGTCCAGGTCTTCGTATTCGCGCTCCAGCCGGGCGAAATGCGCGTTGCTCGTCTTCAGCGTGTGGATCTTGTCCTTGAACTCAGGGAAATCTTTGGCGAGGGGGTGGTGGTCGATGGTCATGGGCGCAGAGCCTGCGGCTCGGGGTGGTTCAGGCCTTCATGTTCGCGCCTGTGCGCCCATCCAGATTTGCGACACATCAAGGCTGCGGGTCTTGGGGCTGCGGGTGTTGGCCCAGGAAGAAGCCCTCGATGTCGAAACTGCTGGCGTGGCCAATTTGGTCGCGATGCTGGCTCAGCCACGCGCTGGCTGCGCGGTGCCCGAGGCCGTGCAGCGTTTGCAGGAAGCCCCAGTCGGTGTTGAACTTGCTGGACGCGTTGAACTCGGCCATGCCGGCGTCGTCCGCGACCATGTGCATGTGCAGGTTCTTGTAGCGGCCAGGGTCGAGCTTGTCTTCCTTCAGCAGGCGCTTGACGAAGGCGATGGCGCGCATCTCGCCGATCAGGCTGGCGTTGAACGTGATTTCGCTGAGCCGGTCGATGATGTCCAGGCTGCGCGTCGGGAGGTCTTCCCGCAGCAGCGGATTGATGCGCACCAGCAGCAAGTCGGTGGTCGGCGTGTTGTAAATCAGCGGGAACAGCGCCGGGTTGCCGGTGTAGCCGCCGTCCCAGAAGTGTTCCCCGTCGATTTCCACCGCCTGGAACATGAACGGCAGGCAAGCCGATGCCAGCAAGGCGTCCAGGCTCAGTTGCTCCGCGCTGAAGACGCGGGCCTGGCCCGTGCGCACCGACGTGGCTGTCACGAAAAGCGGGATGCCGCAGTGCGCGCAGCCCGTGTGCAAGGCCTCGACCGCCACATGCCGCGACAGCACATCCCGCAAAGGGTTGAGGTTGAGGGGATTGAAGTCATAGGGGCTGAAGGCCCGCATGAACATGTCGACCCACTGGAAACCAGGGATCTGGTCGAAGTTGTACTGGCTCTTGAGCCGGCCGTCGGCTTGCAGGGTCATGGGTGACAGCAGCGGACCGTGCTGGCTGACGTCCCGCCAGAAGTCGCGCAAGGCCCGCTGCGCGTGCTTGCGGGCCCGCTGGACGGCTGCCGCCGAGGCCTCGCCCTGCGCGGCCGCATCCGCCTGCCTGTCGGCGCTCTGGAAGCCCGTCACGTAGCCAGACAGGGCCACCGCGCCATTGAGGGCGCCCGCACTTGTGCCTGAGATGGCGCCGATGTCCAGCCCATCCTCGTCCAGCAAGCGGTCCAGCACGCCCCAGGTGAAAGCGCCGTGGGAGCCCCCGCCCTGCAGGGCGAGGTTCACGCGTGGGCGGGGGGTGGCGTTGTCATCATGGGGACGCGCAGGGCTCATGCCATCAGTCTAGGGCAGCGATCGGGCCCCGGCATGACAAAGAACACCCTCCAAAGAGGGATAAAAAAATCCCCACAAGGCACTGTACGAATATCCAGTCTTTGCCATAATGCCGGCAACACATCCCGCCAGGCAGGCGACCCAGAGGTCGGCCACACCGGCATCCCGCATCAACAGGCCCTGTGCCGGAGACCCCATGGAAGCCACCGCGAAGTCCAGCCTCAACACCGAAAAAGCCAAGGCCCTGCAAGCCGCACTGGCACAGATCGAAAAGCAGTTCGGCAAGGGCTCCATCATGCGCCTGGGCGAGGGCGAAGTGATCGACGACATCCAGGTGGTGTCCACCGGATCGCTCGGCCTGGACATCGCGCTGGGCGTCGGCGGCCTGCCGCGTGGCCGCGTCATCGAAATCTACGGCCCTGAGTCGTCCGGCAAAACCACGCTCACGCTCCAAGTGGTGGCCGAGATGCAGAAGCTGGGCGGTGTGTGCGCCTTCATCGACGCCGAACACGCCCTGGACGTGCAGTACGCGCAGAAGCTCGGCGTCAATCTGCAGGACCTGCTGATTTCCCAGCCCGACACCGGCGAGCAGGCCCTGGAAATCGTCGATGCGCTGGTGCGCTCCGGGTCGGTCGACCTCATCATCGTCGACTCCGTGGCCGCCCTGACCCCCAAGGCCGAACTCGAAGGTGAAATGGGCGACGCCCTGCCCGGCCTGCAGGCCCGACTGATGAGCCAGGCCCTGCGCAAGCTGACCGCCAACATCAAGAAAACCAACTGCACCGTCATCTTCATCAACCAGATCCGCATGAAGATCGGCGTGATGTTCGGCAGTCCTGAAACCACCACGGGTGGCAACGCACTGAAGTTCTACGCCTCGGTGCGCCTGGACATCCGCCGCACCGGCTCCATCAAGCGCGGTGAAGAGATCGTGGGCAACGAAACCAAGGTCAAGGTGGTCAAGAACAAGGTCTCGCCTCCCTTCAAAACAGCCGAATTCGACATCCTCTACGGTGAAGGCATCAGCCGCGAAGGCGAAATCATCGACCTGGGCGTCACAGCCAAGGTGGTGGACAAGTCCGGTGCCTGGTACGCCTACAACGGCGAGAAAATCGGCCAGGGCAAAGACAACGCCCGCGAGTTCTTGCGCGAGAACGGTGACCTCGCCTGTGAAATCGAAAACAAGATCCGCGAATCCTTGGGCATCTCCCTGCGTCCTGCGGGTGGTGATGCCCCTGCGGGCGAGTGAGCAGGCGCGTTGCGCTGAGCGGGCTCGACAGTCCAGGCGTGCGGGCGGTCCGGAGGTGCCATGAAGCTGTCGATCAAAGGGCGCGCTCTGAAGTACCTCGCCACGCGTGAGCACTCACGCATGGAACTCCAGCGCAAGCTGGCGCCCCATGCAGAATCGGGCGAGCAAGTGGATGCGGCCCTGGACGAGCTGGAGGCCCGCGGCTTCCTCTCGGCGGAACGTTTCGCCGAGTCCATGGTCCACCGGAAAGCAGCCCGCTTCGGCGCGGCGCGCATCCAGGCCGAGCTCGCGCAGCACCGATTGCCGGCCGACATCGCCCAGGCCGTGGTCCGCTCCCTGCGGGACACCGAATTGGCCCGCGCACACGCCCTGTGGGCCCGGCGCTACGGCGAAGTGGCTCAGACGCCCCAAGACCGGGCTCGGCAAATGCGTTTCCTGACCGCCCGTGGGTTCTCCGCCGATGTGGTCCGGCGCGTCGTGCGCGGCGAGGGTGCCAGCGAAGAGGACGCCGAGGCGTGGGGTGAGGACTGAGGCGCTGGGCCTGGTCCGGCATGGCCTGGCCTGGCATGGCCCAGCCCCGCGCAGGGGTGTCACGAAGGCGTGCTGCATTGCGGAAAACCACCTTCATCCGAGGGGGGTGAGAGTGCTATGCTGCCTGCTGCAACGCAGGCCGGCGAACCCAGCTTGCGCTGCGCTCGCCCGCGCCTGATCGGCCTGGGCGGGTTTTGTCACGTTCGACACGAACGCACCACCACATTGCGAGATCCCCATGAAGATTCATGAGTACCAAGGCAAAGAGATCCTGAGCCGATTTGGCGTGCCGGTCCCAAGAGGCATTCCGGCGTTTTCCGTTGACGAAGCCGTGGCTGCGGCCGAGAAGCTCGGCGGCCCCGTGTGGGTGGTCAAGGCGCAGATCCATGCCGGTGGTCGCGGCAAGGGTGGTGGTGTGAAGGTGGCCAAGTCCCTGGACGATGTGCGTCGCCTCGCCGGTGACATCCTGGGCATGCAGCTCAAGACCCACCAGACCGGCCCCGAAGGCCAGAAGGTCAACCGCCTATACATCGAAGACGGCGCCGACATCCAGAAGGAATACTACGTGTCCGTGGTCACCGACCGCGGCACCCAGAAGATCGCCTTCATCGCCTCCAGCGAAGGTGGCATGGACATCGAAGAAGTCGCCCACAGCACGCCCGAGAAGATCATCACGGTCTTCATCGACCCGCTGGTCGGCCTGACCGACGCGCAGGCCCAGCAGATCGCCGATGGCATCGGCATGCCGGCCGACTCGCAAGCCCAGGCCAAGGACATCTTCCAGAAGCTGTACCAGTGCTACATGGACACCGACGCGTCGCTGGTGGAAATCAACCCGCTGAACCGCGACTCCAAGGGCCAGGTCATGGCGCTGGACGCGAAGTTCAACTTCGACAGCAATGCGCTGTTCCGCCATCCCGACATCGTGGCCTACCGCGACCTGGACGAAGAAGATCCGGCCGAAGTCGAGGCCTCCAAGTTCGACTTGGCCTACATCCAGCTCGACGGCAACATCGGCTGCCTGGTCAACGGCGCCGGCCTGGCCATGGCCACCATGGACACCATCAAGCTGTTCGGCGGCGAGCCGGCCAACTTCCTGGACGTCGGCGGTGGCGCCACCGCCGAGAAGGTCACCGAAGCCTTCAAGATCATGCTCAAGAACCCTGATGTCAAGGGCATCCTGGTCAACATCTTCGGCGGCATCATGAAGTGCGACACCATCGCCGATGGCGTCATCACCGCCTGCAAGGCCGTGAACCTGAATGTGCCGCTGGTGGTCCGCATGAAGGGCACCAACGAAGACCTGGGCAAGAAGATGCTGGCGGACTCCGGTCTGCCCATCATCAGCGTCGACACGATGGCCGAAGCGGCCACCAAGATCGTCGCCGCCGTCAAGTAACGCCCCAGGAAAGAGACATCATGAGCATCCTCATCAACAAGGACACCAAGGTCATCACCCAGGGCATCACGGGCAAGACCGGTCAGTTCCACACCCTCGGCTGCCAGGCCTACGCCAACGGCAAGAACGCCTTTGTGGCGGGCGTGAACCCCAAGAAGGCGGGCGAGAAGTTCTCCGACATCCCCATCTACGCTTCCGTGAAGGAAGCATCGCAGCAGACCGGCGCCACCGTGTCGGTGATCTACGTGCCGCCCGCCGGTGCCGCTGAAGCCATCTGGGAAGCCGTTGAGGCCGATCTGGACCTGGTCATCGCCATCACCGAAGGCATCCCAGTGCGCGACATGCTGATGGTGCGCAACAAGATGAAGGCCAAGGAAGCCGCTGGTGGCAAGAAGACCCTGCTGCTGGGCCCCAACTGCCCCGGCCTGATCACGCCCGAAGAAATCAAGATCGGCATCATGCCCGGCCACATCCACCGCAAGGGCCGCATCGGCGTGGTCTCGCGCTCCGGCACGCTGACCTATGAAGCCGTGGCGCAACTGACCGAACTCGGCCTGGGCCAGTCCAGTGCCGTGGGCATCGGCGGTGACCCGATCAATGGTCTGAAGCACATCGACGTGATGAAGGCCTTCAACGACGACCCCGACACCGACGCCGTGATCATGATCGGTGAAATCGGTGGCCCGGACGAAGCCGAAGCCGCCCAATGGTGCAAGGACCACATGAAGAAGCCCATCGTCGGCTTCATCGCCGGTGTTACGGCCCCTCCGGGCAAGCGCATGGGCCACGCTGGCGCACTGATCTCCGGTGGTGCCGACACGGCCGACGCCAAGCTCGCCATCATGGAGGAGTGCGGCTTCAAGGTCACGCGCAACCCGTCCGAGATGGGCCGCATCCTGAAGTCGCTGATTTGACGAGGCGGCCGTTCTGACTTGAACCGGTTCGGTCCCGGAAAGTCTGGGCCGGGCCCATCGGGCTGGCGCATCACCCTCCTGGGGGTGGTTCGCCAGCCCGATTTTCTTGCGGCGCCTGTCGCCTCAGCACCTACACTCTGGGCTGATTCCCTTTTTGCACATGGACGCTTTCCTGACACCCGAGTTCTGGCTCGCAGTGGGCCAGATCATCATGATCGACATCCTGCTGGGCGGTGACAACGCCATCGTCATCGCGCTGGCATGCCGCAACCTCCCGCCTGAGTTGCGCCGCAAAGGCATCCTGTGGGGCACGGCCGGCGCCATCCTCTTGCGCGTGGTGCTGATTTTCTTCGCCATGTCGCTGCTTTCGCTGCCTTACCTGAAGCTCGTGGGCGCGGCCTTGTTGCTGTGGATCGGCGTGAAGCTGCTGGTGCCCGAGGACGAGGACCACGGCAACTTGCAAGCCAGCGACCGCCTGCTGGGTGCCATCAAAACCATCATCGTGGCTGACTTCGTGATGAGCGTGGACAACGTCATCGGCATCGCCGGTGCGGCGCAAAGCGCAGGCCACGAGGGCCACCAGATGCCGCTGGTGATCTTCGGCCTGCTGGTCAGCATCCCCATCATCGTGTGGGGCAGCGGTTTGGTGTTGCGCTTGATGGACCGGTTTCCCATCATCGTCACGGCCGGTGGCATGTTGCTGGGCTGGATCGCGGGCACCCTGGCCGTGACCGACCCGGCCATCCAGGGCCACCTGCCGCAAGGCGACACCGCGCGCTACGCGGCGGGTGGCCTGTGTGCTTTGCTGGTGCTCGCCGTTGGCAAGGCGCTGGCAGCGCGCGCCGAGCCTGCGGCAGACTGAGAACGCGCCACGGAATGTCGATGCTGTTCTGGTCGCTGCTGCTGTTGGTGCCCTTGGCGATCTGGCTGACCTGGCGCAGCCCGTGGGCGCGCAGAGCGGCGTCCCGGGCTCGCCGCCAGGGCGCGATGCCTGCCACCGATTGGGCAGATTTCACCGACACCGCGCCGGTGGCCGAGCACGCCCAACAGGCCCACCGTGAACGCAGGCAGGCCGAACGCGAGGGGTTCGTCGACTCCTCCCTGGTGCCACGGGGAGCGCCGCTCCATGGCGTGACGCCGGGTGTGGCCGGCGACAGCCCCCGCGGTGGTGACAATGGCAGGCCGCAAGGCGACAACCGTGGCAGCGCCACGGACAGCACGCTGAGCGGCCCGCGCAGTTCCGCACCGCCTCTTGACAGCTGGTTCGACGACCTCGACGACGCCATGCCGGGCGCTGAGGTTCAACCTGCGGAGGCGACGGGGCAGCCCGCTGCCACGTTGGCGACACCACAGCGCATCCATCGCGTCCTGCAAACCCAGGGCGATGGGCCGGTGGACCAGGTCTGGGACACCCTGCGCGCTTACATCCCGGACGCGGCGCACCGCGACGCCACGCTGAAAACCTGCGAACGCCTCGCCGCCGCCTTCGAGGCCGACGCCCGATTCGAGGCCGCTCGCGACGTTTACGAGCACATGGCCGACATCGATCCCGGCTGGCCGGAGGTGCGCCAGCGCCTGATGCGCGCGCGTGGCCTGGCCCAGGTGGCAACGGTGAGCTCGTGGGGGTCGGTGCCGCCGCGGCCTCTCCCGAACTTGTCGCAGCCCAGCCTGGGCCGCTACCTCATCGACAAGCCCCTGGGCCAGGGCGCCATGGGGGCGGTGTACCAGGGCCACGACCCCGCTGATGGTCGGCGTGTGGCGATCAAGACCATGGCCTTGTCCCGCGAATTCAGTGGCGACGACCTGGTGGACGCCCGCAACCGCTTCCTGCGCGAGGCAGAAATGGCCGGGCGCCTGCAACACCCTGACATCGTCGGCATCCTGGATGCGGGGGAGGTCGACGGCCTGGCCTACATCGCCATGGAGCTGGTCGAAGGCGTGGACCTGTCCCGCCACGCGCAGGCCGGCCAGTTGCTCGGCGTGCCTCAGGTGCTGCGCACCGTCGCCCGGGTGGCCGAGGCACTGGCCTATGCGCACACGCGCGGCGTCACGCACCGGGACGTCAAGCCGGCCAACATCATGGTCGACCTGGCCCACGACGTGGTCAAGGTGATGGACTTTGGCGTGGCACGCGTGGCCGACGCCACCCGTACCCGCACGGGGGTGGTGCTGGGCACGCCGACGTTCATGTCGCCCGAACAGCTCTCGGGGCAGCCCATCGACGGGCGCAGCGACATCTACTCCCTGGGCGTCACGCTGTTCCAGTTGCTCACCGGTGCGCTGCCTTACCGCAACGATTCCATGGCCGCGCTCATGCGCGCCATCGGCCGCGAGCCACCCACGCCGCTGCTGAGCCTGCGTCCGGACCTGCCGCCGGCGCTCGCCGACATCGTGGCCCTGGCGCTGCAAAAGCACCCAGCCACGCGCTACGCCAATGGGCAGCAGATGGCCGATGATTTGAGGGCGGTGCTGCGCGACCTGCGTGAGCCTGCCGCCCCAGCAAACCCCTGACGACATCCCGCATCCCTGCACCGCCCCAACACAGCGACAATCTGCCCATGGAGTTCGAGTTCTACAGCCACACAGACACGGGGCGGGTGCGCAGCAACAACGAGGACAGCATCGCCCTGGAGGAATCCTGCGCGCTCGCCGTCCTGGCCGACGGCATGGGCGGCTACGCGGCGGGCGAGGTGGCCAGCGGCATGGCCTGCGAGTTCATCCGCGCCGAATTGGGGCGCTGGCTGAGGGAAGCGGCGGCCAACGCCAGCGACGCCGACGTCAAGCGCGCCATGGACATCTGCGTGGACAATGCCAACCGCGCCATTTTCAGCGCCGCCAACTCGAACCCAACGTACGCGGGCATGGGCACGACGCTGGTGATGGGTGTATTCCGCTCCGGCCGCTTGCTGATGGGCCACATCGGTGATTCGCGCGGTTACCGCTGGCGCGCCGGCCAGCTCCAGCAAATCACCAAAGACCATTCGTTACTGCAGGAGCAGATCGACGCTGGCATGCTCACGCCTGAACAGGCGCTGTACTCGGCCAACAAGAACCTCGTGACGCGGGCCTTGGGCGTGGAAGACCTCGCCCTGCTGGAGACCCACTTGCACGAAGTCCAGTCCGGTGACATCTACCTGATGTGCTCGGACGGGCTGTCCGACATGCTGCGCGACCCGCAAATCGCTGACGTCATGTCTGCCCACACTTCGCTGGCCGACATGGGCGCCGCGCTGGTGGCGGCGGCGAACGAGGCGGGCGGGAGGGATAATATTGCGGTTGTGCTGGTCAGGGCCCAGGGAGTGGCTGAGCCGGCGCCCAGGTCATGGTGGCCCTTCAAACGGCTGGGCGGCCTGGGTTGAACATCCAACATCAAGATCCATACCCGAAGAGGTTACGAATGGGAAAACTGGTTGTCTCACTCGATGGGGTCGTCATCAAGGAGGTCCAAGTCACGAAAGACAAGACCACCCTGGGACGGCGCCCCTACAACGACATCGTGATCGACAACCTGGCCGTCAGCGGCGAGCACGCAGTGCTGCAGCTGGTGGGCGGCAATGTCTTCCTGGAAGACCTCAACAGCACCAACGGCACCTACATCAACGGCAAGGCCGTCAAGAAGCAGCTGCTGCAGCACAACGACACGGTCGAGATCGGCAAGTACAAGATCAAGTTCCTGGTCGACGAAGGCTCGGACTACGAGAAGACCATGATCATGCGCTCGGACACGCCGCTGCCCACCGCCCTGGGGGCCCGCGGCCCGTCCGGTGCTGCGGCCGGGGCCACGCCGTCGCCGTCGGGCTTCGGCGGCACCTTGTCCGGTGCCATGGGCAATTTCGCCAGCAACTTCGGCGGCCTGCCGCAGCAAACGCCGGCGTCCATCAAGGTGCTCAACGGCGCCGCGGCCGGCCGTGAAGTGGCGCTGACCAAGGTGGTGACCACCGTGGGCAAGCCAGGCGTGCAGGTGGCCTCCATCACCAAGCGGCCAGGGGGGTACGTGTTCGCCCACGTCGAGGGCAGCGCCCGCCCCACCGTGAACGGCGCGCCCGTGGCCGCCGACCCGGTGCACCTGAAAAGCGGCGACGTGATCGAGCTGGCGGGCACGCAGATGCAATTCGTGCAGGCCTGAGCCAAGCGGCAGGCCACGGATCGGAGCGAACATGATCCGCGTGTTGGGTTGTTACGGGTCGATCGCGGCACGCTGCCACACCACCTCTTTCCTGCTGGACGACGACATCCTGATCGATGCCGGCAGCGGGGTCGGCGAGTTGCGGCTGGACGAACTGGCCCGCATCGACCACATCCTTATCAGCCACAGCCACCTCGACCACGTCCTCAGCATTCCCTTGCTGGCCGACACGGTCATCAAGCTGCGCATGGGCGGTGGTGGGCTCGGCAGCCTGCGGCCGATCCACGTTCATGCTTTGCCTGAAACGCTGGCTGCGCTGCGCGACCACATCTTCAACGGCGTGATCTGGCCCGATTTCACGCGCCTGCCCAGCGCTCAGCACCCCGTGCTGGTGTTCCATGAGATCGCCGTGGGCCAGACGCTGCGTTTTGCCGCACGTGGCGGCCAGACGGACCGCTTGGTGAGTGTGCTGCCAGCAGCCCACACCGTGCCGGCAGCGGGGTTCGCCGTGGACACGCCGCAAGGCTGGTGGGTGTTCACGGGTGACACCGGCCCCAACCCCGCTTTGTGGCAAGCCCTGAGCGGCCAGCGCATTGCGCAATTGGTGATCGAGACGGCGTTCGGCAACGAAGAGGCGCACCTCGCGAACATCAGCGGCCACCTGTCGCCGGAGACGCTGGCGCAGGAGCTGGCCCAACTCGACGGGGAGGTGAGCGTGTACATCACCCACCCCAAGCCGGGCGAAGTGCCGGCCGTGCTGTCGCAGGTGCGGGCGCTGGACAGTCGCCACCGGATCGAGCCACTGCGCGAGGGGCAGCGGTTTCATGTGCCTGCCGAGGACTGAGTCCAGCGTGGCCGGCTGACAAAAAATGTCAGCATCAGCGGTGGGGTGACATTTTTGGGCTCACCGTTGGAAACAAGCCCGACCACCTGCGTCTCATCTGTTCGGACGCCTTCGGGAAAGCGCGCAGGAAATCACGGATTTTCAAGGTCTGAAACCTGGCACGCGGGGTGCACCTGAGTTGGCATGCGCACGGCGGTGTCGGGCGCTTGTTCCAAACCCACTTTCTCAGCAGCGGGCCCAGGCCCCAAGGAGTTGACCATGAAGCGCGTCCAACAAGGTTTCACCCTCATCGAACTGATGATCGTCGTGGCGATCATTGGTATTCTGGCGGCTGTGGCCATTCCGCAGTATCAGAACTATGTGATCAAGTCTCGTATTGCCAACGTCATGTCTTCGGTTGACTCGCTCAAGACGGCCGTCGCTGTGTGTATCCAAGAAAACGGAGGTTCTGGTACCAACTGCACTACTGGGGGGACTGGTGTCGAAATTCCCGCATTCACTCCGACAGCAGAAGTGTCTACTGCTACGGTGTCAGGCGGCATCATTACTGCTACCTTGCGAGATGCGGTGGGTGCTGGCACTGGCGCACAAATTGTTTTCACCCCAGCTGCTAACGCCACAGGATCTGCCGTGACGTGGGCGTTGAGCGGTGTGAACGTGACCAATACTGCTGTGACGACTTTGCTGCAGAAGAACAATGTGCCTGCCGCTGCCGCAGGTACGGGCACCGGCACCGGCACCGGCACGGGTACCTGATCCACAGGTCAGTGACCTGAAATCAAAAAGGGCGCTTCGGCGCCCTTTTTTCATGCCCGTTCAATGTGACCCTGTGGGCCGAGTCATCGGCTTTCGCAGGTCGCGCAAAACCAGCAACAACATCACGAGGAATGCAGACAACAGGCTGTAGGCATACATGGCATCGATGCCCCACCACTCTGTCGGATGCTTGGGTGTTGGCACCGATTTCATTTCGATGGGCGCCAGTGTGGCCAGCAAGGCCGCTGACCAGGCCAGGCGCCAGGCGCGACCATCGGGCTGCCCGGAACTCCATTGCCACAACACCACCGAGCAAATCAGCAGCCATGGCAGGTAGTACAGCCACCCAAGGGGGGACACCAGCACGGATGCGGGCAACGTGAGCATGAACACTTGGTCGGCCATGTGCCCAGGTGTGGCATGGGCTGCCGGTGTCACGCCGCGACGCAATGCCCAGCACATCAGCCACACCACCGCGGCAGACAGCGTCATGCCCAAGGCCTTCGCGACCCACTTGGCCGATGGCCACACAGCCGGGTCCTGACCGCTGAATGCACGGTCCACAAAGCCCACAATCGAGCCATTCCAATTGGATGTGGTCCAGGTCACGTGGCTTGCAACCAGTTGGTAATGCACGTAAGTTTCACTGCCAAGCCACAGCCAGCCTGTCACGGCAGTGCCAAGCAGCGTCACGAGCATCGCCGCGCTGGCACGCCACTGGCGCGTCAGCAAAAGGGGCAGCAGGAAGATGAGCAGAAAGGGTTTGAGGCCTGTGGCCAGCCCAAGCCAGGCGCCGGCCCGGAGCGCTTTGCCCTGGCGCAATGCAAGCCAGGACAGTGTCAGGGGAAGCAGCAAAAGGGTGCCCACTTGGCCGAGCACGAAGTTGATGTACACCGGGTGATACGCCATCAACAGGCCGAGTGCGGTGGTGCTCAGCATCATCCGCGATGCGCGGTTGTGCACCAGCACGCCTGACATCAGCCACAGGCTGAATGCGAGACACCCCATCGACAGCACGGACCAAGCCCACCAGGCTTGTGCATAGTCCAGCGTGGCCAGCGGTGCGATCAGCACCATGAAAAACGGTGGGTTGAGGTTCGGGGCCAGGCACGGCAGCTTGCCGCCCAGACGCAAAGGTCCGTCATGCAATGTGTTGGGTTGGCCAGACTCTCTCAAGGCGTCTGGGTGACATGGGTCGCCAACTTGAATCCGGGGTGGGATGACCCAGTAGATGCTTTGCCCTTTGGCCAGGCGTTCCCCGGAAAGGTAGAACTTGTAGAAATCAGATGAGGGGGGGTATGCGGTCGTGGCTTGCCCTGCTTCCCAATACCTGCATCCCATTAAGATCAGCAAGATCAGTCCGAAAAATCCAAGAACGATTCTGAAGGTGCGTGAGGGCAGCATGAGGGCTGTACGGTGGCGCCGAAAATCTGTGAGATTTTTGGATGATGGCACACAAAATTACGGGGGTGAGATGGCGCTCGATGTGGGCAAAGGCGTGTTGATTCAGCGTTGGGCGCTGCGATTTTTCTGGGTTCTGCTGCTGCTGCAGATATTCAAATACGCGTGGCTCACGGAAGATGCCTTCATCAATTTCCGCGTCATTGACCAGTTGTTGGCGGGGCATGGGCCCGTCTGGAATTCAGGTGAGCGGGTGCAGGTATTCACTTCGCCACTTTGGTTGCTGTTGACCGCAGGGCTGGCCGCTGCCTCAGGCGAATTGATGTACACCACCTTGTGGGCCTCGGCGTGCCTGGCTTTGATTTTTTTCCTGGCGCTGCGACGCGTGAGTGGGGGCGGCACGCTCTTGTTTTTGCTTGCGGCCATGGCCTGTGTGCTCAGCACGAGCTTGCGCGACTACTTCACCTCAGGATTGGAAACGCCGTTGTTGATGGCGGTGCTGGGCTGGTTCTGCGTCAGCGTCGCCCGCGGTCAGGAAACCACCTGGCGACGGCTGTGCTTCATGGCGACGCTGTGTGTGCTTGTGCGGCACGACACAGCCCTGCTGGTGGCACCTTTTGTGATCCAGCGTGGCTGGCACATGCTGGTGGACGCTGGCAGGCCAGCGCTGCGCTTCGTGGTGAGGGATGGATTGCTGGGCAGTGCGCCGTTCTGGCTTTGGTCCCTGTTTTCCACCATTTACTACGGTGCGCCTTTGCCCAACACCGCCGCGGCCAAGGTGGTGCAGGGCTTCGATGGGCCGGCGCAGGCTTGGCACTACTTTGTGTACATGCAGGGCTTTGACCCCATTGCATACCCTTTGATTTGTTTGGCCGTGGTGGTCAGCTTCACCACACGCTCAAGCCAGGCGTGGCCGTTGTTGGCTGCCCTGGTCACGTTCGCGCTCTACCTTTTCCAGGTCGGGGCGGATTACATGGCGGGGCGCTTCCTGGTGGGGCCCATGGTTGTGTCGGTGATGCTGCTGGTGCACGCCGCGCGGCAGGCGCTCCAACTCGCGCAACCGGATTGGCCACTTTGGGCCAAAAACGGCGCGCTGGCCACCGCTGTGGCAATGTTTGGGTTCCAGGTGCTGCTGATGCCGAACGCTTCGGCTTACAAGCCGCCACGCCCGCCTTTTGTGCAGGGGGTGGCGGACGAACGCCACCATTACCATGGCAGCACCGACCTCATGACGCTGCTGACCGAAGGGCCACAGCACCGGTACCTGGAAACGGCTCGATTGATTTCTCACAGTCGCCAGCCCATCTACATCTCCTGCAACATCGGCATGTTGGGCTACTACTCACCGATGGAGGCCCACATCGTGGATCCGTTGGCGTTGACCGATAGATTCCTGGCAGGGTTGCCTGTGAGGCCTGGCCCCATTCGCATCGGGCACTTTGAGCGCTTGGTGCCTCGTGAATATGTGGCCTCTCTGGTGCTGGGGCGCAACGTGATTGGCGATCCCGTTTTGCATGCTTACTTCGACGATGTGCAATGGGCGATCAAGGGGGAGCTGTTCGCCACGTCGCGCTGGCAGGCTATTTGGCGTTTGAACTCAGGGTATTACCGTCGGGCCCTGGCGGATGTCACACCACAAAGTGGCGGTGGCGCCCTCAGGATGGCGCCCTTGCCGACGTGGCCAGACGTGATGCCTCCCTCATGCTTGGGATCAGGTGGCGGCGCCATGGTGCCGGAATTCCGGGAGGGTGATTGGGCGCTGCGCATGCTGGATGCGCGTGATGGTTTGCCTGGTGCGGCGCAGTTGGCCAAAACGCACGTTGCCGCACCGCGCTAAAATCCAGGGTTTCCCGCAGCCACCCACCCCGCCCACGCCCACCATGTCCCAATCCACCAAGAACATCACCGCCATGGCCAACGCCATCCGTGCGCTGGCCATGGACGCCGTCCAGCAAGCCAATTCGGGCCATCCGGGCGCGCCGATGGGGATGGCCGACATGGCCGTGGCGCTGTGGGGCCGTCACCTGCGCCACCACCCGGGTCAGCCGCTGTGGGCCGACCGTGACCGCTTCGTGCTGTCCAATGGCCACGCGTCGATGCTGATCTACGCGCTGCTGCACCTGTCGGGATACGAGCTGTCGATCGACGACCTCAAGGCCTTCCGCCAGATGCACAGCAAGACGCCGGGCCACCCGGAAGTCGGCATCACCCCGGGCGTGGAGACCACCACCGGCCCGCTGGGGCAGGGCATCACCAACGCCGTGGGCATGGCCCTGGCCGAGAAGCTGCTGGCCACCGAGTTCAACCGCCCCGGCCACGCCATCGTCAACCACCACACCTACGCCTTCCTGGGCGATGGCTGCCTGATGGAAGGCATCAGCCACGAGGCCGTGGCCCTGGCCGGCGCCTGGAAGCTCAACAAGCTGATCGCGCTGTACGACGACAACGGCATCTCCATCGACGGTCAGGTCTCGCCCTGGTTCATCGACAACACGCCCCAGCGCTTCGAAGCCTGCGGCTGGAACGTCATCGGCCCGGTCGATGGGCATGACGTGGACGCTGTCGATGGCGCCATCACCAAGGCCAAGCTGTCGTCTGACAAGCCGACGCTGATCGTCTGCAAGACCCACATCGGCAAGGGCTCGCCCAACCGCGCCAACACGGCCAAGGCCCACGGCGAGCCGCTGGGTGGCGACGAGATCAAGCTGACCCGCGAAACCATCGGCTGGTCGCACGACGCCTTCGTCATCCCCGACGAGGTCTATGCCGACTGGAACGCCAAGGCCGACGGCGAGCTGCTGGTGGCCGACTGGAACACCCGTTTCGAGGCTTACAAGGCCCTCTTCCCCGCTGAAGCTGCCGAATTCCTGCGTCGCATGGACGGTGAACTGCCGGCCAACTTCGCCGAAATCGCTGTCGAAGCCGTGGCATCCGCCCACGACAAGGCCGAGACCGTGGCCAGCCGCAAGGCCAGCCAGATCGCACTGGAGTTCTTCACCGCCGCCATCCCCGAGATGCTGGGCGGCTCGGCCGACCTGACCGGCTCGAACCTGACCAACACCAAGAGCACGCCCGCTTTCCGCGTGGACGAGGCCGGTGCCGTGGTCACCACCGATGGCAAGCCCGGCCGCCACATCAACTACGGTGTGCGCGAGTTCGGCATGGCCGCCATCATGAACGGCGTGGCCCTGCACGGTGGCTACATCCCCTACGCCGGCACCTTCCTGACCTTCAGCGACTACAGCCGCAACGCCATCCGCATGGCCGCGCTGATGAAGCAGCGCGTGGTGCACGTGTTCACGCACGACTCCATCGGCCTGGGCGAAGACGGCCCGACCCACCAATCCGTCGAGCACGCCGCGAGCCTGCGCCTGATCCCTGGCCTCGATGTCTGGCGCCCGGCCGACACCACCGAAACGGCCGTGGCCTGGACCATGGCCCTGGCCAACAAGCACCGCCCCTCGGCGCTGTTGCTGTCGCGCCAAAACCTGCCTTACGCCCCCAAGCAAGATGCGGACGTCATCACGCAAGGTGCTTACGTGTTGGCCGAACCCGCAGAAGTGGGGTTGAAGAAGAAAGCCGTTGCCGTGATCATCGCGACCGGCTCGGAAGTGCAACTGGCCCTGCATGCCCAGGCTGAACTCGCCAAGCGTGGCGTGCCGGTGCGTGTGGTCTCCATGCCCTCCACCACCGTGTTCGACCGCCAGGACGTCGCCTACAAAAAAGCCGTGCTGCCCCCGAAGTTGCCCCGCGTGGCGGTGGAAGCCGGCGTCACCGACTTCTGGTGGAAGTACGGCGTGGACGCAGTCGTCGGCATCGACACCTACGGCGAGTCGGCCCCGGCGGGCGTGCTGTTCAAGCACTTCGGCTTCACGCCCGAGAACGTCGCGGCCACCGTCCTCAAGGTGCTGGCCAAGCGCAAGTGATCTCCTGAATTCCCCGTTTTCGCATCTGTCTTCTTCAGCAAGGTAAGCAAATCATGACCATCAAGATTGGTATCAACGGCTTCGGCCGCATCGGCCGCATGGTGTTCCGCGCCGCCGTCCAGAACTTCGCCAACGACGTCGAAATCGTCGGCATCAACGACCTGCTGGAGCCCGACTACCTGGCGTACATGCTGAAGTACGACAGCGTGCATGGCCGCTTCAAGGGCGAAGTCGCCATCGACGGCAACAACCTGATCGTCAACGGCAAGAAGATCCGCCTGACCGCCGTCAAGAACCCGGCCGAGCTGAAGTGGGACGAAGTCGGCGCCGACATCGTCATCGAGTCCACCGGCCTGTTCCTGACCAAGGAAACCGCTGAAGCCCACATCAAGGCGGGTGCCAAGAAGGTGATCATGTCGGCCCCCTCGAAGGACGACACCCCGATGTTCGTCTATGGCGTGAACGACAAGACCTACGCTGGCCAGACCATCATCTCCAACGCTTCGTGCACCACCAACTGCCTGGCCCCCGTGGCCAAGGTGCTCAACGACACCTTCGGCATCAAGCGCGGCCTGATGACCACCGTGCACGCTGCCACCGCCACCCAGAAGACCGTGGACGGCCCCTCGAACAAGGACTGGCGCGGCGGCCGCGGCATCCTGGAAAACATCATCCCCTCCAGCACGGGCGCTGCCAAGGCCGTGGGCGTGGTGATCCCCGAGCTGAACAAGAAGCTGACCGGCATGGCTTTCCGCGTGCCCACGTCTGACGTGTCGGTGGTCGACCTGACCGTCGAGCTGAACACCGAAGCTTCTTACGACGACATCTGCAAGGCCATGAAGGCCGCGTCCGAAGGCGCCATGAAGGGCGTGCTGGGCTACACCGAAGACAAGGTCGTGGCCACCGACTTCCGCGGCGAATCGTGCACCTCGGTGTTCGACGCCGAAGCCGGCATCGCCCTGGACAAGACCTTCGTGAAGGTCGTGTCCTGGTACGACAACGAGTGGGGTTACTCCAACAAGTGTCTGGAAATGGCCCGCGTCATCGCTGGCAAATGAGCGTCTCCGTCGCCATGTGAACATCGGTAAACGGCGCCTGAAGCGTCGAGTTGTACCGCGAAGGCCCCCGAGTGGGGCCTTTTCCATTTGACTACGATTGCAACATGGCCGACAACAGGTGTCAGTGCGGGCTTGTTCGCGGCTTCGCGGCGCCGACCGGGCGACATAATTTGTCGCAATGACTGGATCAGGAGTTTCGTGTGAATGTTGGTCGAGGGGGTGACGGTGGCTGCGGCGGGACCATGGGGGACTGGGCGCGCCGCGTGGGCGCCTGGCTTTGCGGGATGGGCCTTCTCCTGGGGACTCCCGCAGTGTGGGCACAGGCATCGGCGTCCGCGCCGGGCGAGCGTCTGGCGCTGGGCCTGATCGTCAAGCTGAAAGACACGCAGGCCGCCTCCGTGGTGCGCCTGCCTGCCAGTGTGCGCCCATCCGATTCGGCCCAGGCCCAGCGCTTGCGCATGGCCGCGGCAGCGAACCGCAAGCGTGTGGGCTTCCTCGTGCAGAAGCCCACAGCCTATGGCGCCCACGTGATCCACCAGGGCCACTTCACGACCGTGGCAGAGGCCGAGGCAGAGGCAGCGAGGTTGCGCCAGGACCCGGACGTCGAATGGGTTGTGGTGAACCAGATGGAGCGGGCCGCGGCTGGCGTCACGTTCGGTGTGAACAGCAATGCTGCCGCCGCGTATGCCTCTCACAAATGGATGCAGCGCCGCGCCACGCTGGGCTTAG
>Ga0310345_10000808_pt1 | contig 40136 bp, 42 predicted proteins | sample HC15DNA20500_MG_FD_204667 | JGI IMG/M metagenome (GOLD analysis project Ga0310345, IMG submission 204667) | Marine microbial communities from station ALOHA, North Pacific Subtropical Gyre - HC15-DNA-20-500_MG | ecosystem: Environmental > Aquatic > Marine > Oceanic | place: Pacific Ocean: North... | reverse complement strand
TGGATAAAATATTTATTAACCAAAAGCACAATATCTTTGAATATCATTAGCAAAAAAAGTCAAACTGTTTTGTGAATTTTATCCAGTTATTAGGGGTTTAATACAATGTCTTGAACGACAACTTAATGCCTGCAGTGGATAGTCGCCAGCCAGATGGATTGTTGTACGAAGAGTTTTATGAAATTCTGCACCCATTGGTTACACATGAGAAAGCTATAGGGCTGAATTTAACCATATTGGATCCCGATCGGGATACCTTTGGTGTGCACACGAAAACTTTTATCAATCACCTTTGTTCAGTATTGAAATCCCTGCATCAGTAAACTTTCATCTGCCCAATCATTTGACATTCATTTCAATTTTTTTATATGTCTATAGCATGTATGGCTATCCAGTTCATCATTTCTTTCGTGTTTTTATACTCGGGCACTATCAAACTGCTTACCCCTAAAGCACAGTTATCTGATAAAGGCTTAAAAGGATTTGAAGGTATGCCACCCCTGCTAATCAATTTGCTGGCATTAGCTGAGGTTATCGGACCCTTTTTATTGATTTTTCTTACGATCTTACAAGCGGATGTCTGGATGATAAAATTTCTGGTTTCTTGCTACACCATGCTTATGATTGCCGCAAGTTTTCACCACCTGAAACGTAAAGAATTCAGGAATCTGGGACTAACTTTTATATTGTTTTTTATGTGCTTATTTATCCTGATTTTTATATGAGAAAAAAAATATTCTTCTGGCAACTGCTCATCAATCAAGGTATCAACCTGACATACACCGTGATATTCTTCTTTCCGGTTTTCATTTTTTGGATGGAGAATTATACGGAGGTCTCGCTGATAATAATCCTGACATGTTCTTTATCCATATTTTTTCTTCCGGAAAAATTCTTCGGTTATATGCAGTTGAGTAAACAGAAAAGTTTCTACCGAAATTTATGGATAGATAAATTTCAACACCTTACGCAGCAGGGGAAATACGTACAGTTTATCATACAACGATTAACTGGGAAGGTGGAATATGCACATAAAAAGAAAAAAATAAAACAATTGAAAAGCCAGATAAGGGCATTTGAATCATTTCACTGGGCATCCTTTATTTTCTTTATGGGCACTGCCCTATTTGCCATTACAAAAGACAGCTTCTTTTTAGCTTTTGTCATCATTTTAGCGAATATTGGGTACAATGTAATTCCCATTTTGATTCAGCAATACAACAAATTACGACTGACAATACCGAGTGTGTTCACCTCTTCCCATTCCGAACAGAGAAGTTAAGCCCCTCATGGCCAATGGTACTTGGGCCTTGTCCCTGGGAGAGTAGGTAGCTGCCGTATTTATCTAGCCTTCTTGTATCACAAGAAGGCTTTTATATTTTAGCTATACATCAATTTCAAATTGCTCTTTAAATTCAGTTTATTGATTGATACCCTTCCTCCATCATTTTATCTTTTTGCTTTAAAAAATGACTTCATTAAAAATGCCGCTTCATCCGCTAAAACCCCTTTGGTAAGTATTGTTTTAGGATGAAATGGATATTGTTCTAACCCATATCTGCTGTAGCCATTCTTTTCATCTGAGGCCCCATATACAATTCGCCCAATTTTGCTCCAATATAAAGCACCCGCACACATTAAACAGGGTTCTAAGGTTACATATAAAGTAGCATCCGGTAAATATTTTGCACCCATTGCTGCAAATGCTGTGGTTAAGGCAATAATTTCGGCATGGGCAGTGGCATCTTTCAATAATTCTACTTGATTATAGGCACGAGCAATAATTTCATCGTTTTGTACAATTATGGCTCCAACAGGTACTTCATCTGCCTCAAAAGCCAATTCGGCCTGCTCTAAGGCTTTGCGCATAAAATAGGTATCATCTTTTAAAACATCCATACCATAAAATTGAAAAGGTGTAGTGAAAATAAAAAAGGATTCTTAGACAAGAATCCCCCATAAAAATTTATCTAACACAATGTTTTGTTTTAGGGTAACAATTTTATTTGAATATTTTTATACCAAACATCATTTCCATGATCTTGTAAAGCTATGTGCCCTTCCTGAAACATGCCAAAACCAGGCATGTCTTTAAACTTGCTGTGGGCTATCATATTTTTCCAATTATCATCCCACATAGTTGTTTTTACTACCACGGTTCCATTTAAAATGAATTCCAGTTTGCCATGGTCGGCAATAATTTCTGCTGTATTCCATTCACCAACAGGCTTTACAGTTTCTTTGCTGCAAGCAATTAAATCGTACAAATCGCCGGCACGGTGTTTATGAATTTTTCCATCAGGGTGTCCATCATTATCTAACACTTGCATTTCCATACCCGAATTCCAGGTTTCATGGTATTGTGCGGGATTGTCTTGCACAAAAAACAAAATACCACTGTTACCGCCTTTTGAAATCTTCCAGTCAACTTTAAAATGGAAATTTTTAAAGGATTGATTGGTAATAATATCACCACCACCATCAGTTTGGTAATTTTTTTTGTTAGCAGCATTTAAGTAAATGGCGCCATCCTGAATTGTCCAAGCTTTGCCAACTGTTGTTTTTCCGTAACTATGCCATCCAGTAAAGGTTTTGCCATCAAATAATGATATCCACCCTTTTTGTTGGGCAGTAATACTTTCCATGGAAGCAGGTGTAATGTAAATAAATGAAAAGGAAATATACAGTGCCAATATTCCCAATGTTGTAATGAAAATTTTTTTACGAAGCATTGTTATTGTTTTTAGTTTGAAGAAGCTTATTAATCCTGCACATTTCCTTTTCTGCAACATAAAACGCTGCATTATGATTTTTTCAGCAACAAAATATACTTCACCATTTGTTCTGCATCGGCTACAGATAAATTAGGGTGAGGTGTCATAGGTACTTGTCCCCAAACGCCTGAACCGCCTTTAATAATTTTTGCGGCTAGCATAGGTATATCCTTATCGGTGTATTTATTGGCAACCTCACGGTAAGCAGGGCCAATTAATTTTTCGTCAACCTTATGGCAGGTTAAACAATCGTTTTTGGCTATTAAAGCCAAACCTTTTTTATAATCAGGATTGTTTGATAAATCAGTAGAAGCGGCTGCAGGGGCTGTTGTTTCGGTAGTCGATCCGGAATTGCCTGCTGCGGAATTTTGATCATTACTGTTTTGGTTACTGTTGCCACAGGCATATGCGAATAATGCCATGCTTAACACAATAGAAATTTTTTTCATAAAAAAACAAGTTTTGTTGAAATAATTTTACAAAGTTATTTTAATCCCAGTATCGCCCGGTTAAAATCTTCTGAAGCGCCGGTACCTGCAAAATCATCGAATGCTTTTTGAGTTACCGGAATAATATGTTGTTGTATGAAGGGAGCTCCTTCTTTAGCACCCTGTTCAGCACTTTTAATGCAACATTCCCATTCCAAAACAGCCCAACCTTTGTAATCGTAAGTGGCTAGTTTGCTAAAAATCGATTTAAAATCTACCTGGCCATCGCCCAAAGAACGAAAACGTCCCGCACGATTCACCCAACTTTGAAAACCACCATACACCCCTTGTTTACCGGTGGGATTAAATTCTGCATCTTTCACATGAAATGCTTTAATACGCTCATGGTAATAATCAATATAAGTAAGGTAATCTAAACATTGTAAAAGCAAGTGTGAGGGATCATACAATAAACAGGCACGACGATGTTGCTCCACTGCATCTAAAAACATTTCAAAGCTAACTCCATCGTGTAAATCTTCACCCGGGTGAATTTCATAACAAACATCTACATCACACTCATCAAAATATCGTAAAATAGGTAACCAACGGTTAGCCATTTCTGTAAATGCAGTTTCTATTAGGCCCGTCGGACGCTGCGGCCATGGATACATCATTGGCCAAGCTAAGGCGCCACTAAAAGTAGCGTGCGCATTTAAGCCCAGGTTTTGCGAAGCTTTTGCTGCATAGCGTAATTGCTGTGCCGCCCATGCTGTGCGGGCAGTAGCATTACCATGCACTTCCTTAGGTGCAAAACTATCAAACAAGGCATCATAGGCGGGGTGCACCGCCATTAGTTGTCCTTGTAAATGGGTTGATAATTCGGTAATGGCCAAACCAAAACTGTTTACCAATCCTTTTAATTCATCGGCATAAGTTTTACTTTCTGCCGCCAGTTTCAAATTAATACATCGGCTATCCCATGTAGGTATTTGAATGCCTTTGTAACCCAGTGAGGCAGCCCATTCACAGATGGTTGAAAGGCTGTTAAATGGTGCTTCATTGCCCATGAATTGCGCTAAAAATATGCCGGGACCTTTAATTGTTTGCATGGTAATTAATTTATGAAATCAGCAAAAGTACAAGCATGTGGCTGTGGTTGCGTCGCACACTTGTACATTCTGTAATACTATTCGTCAATGCTATACCGTGTATGGCGTCCATTTTTCCGTTGCATGTGCCGAAGCAACTACACTATCAATAAAAGCCATTCCCCTAACTCCTTCATCTACTGATGGGAAATCGAGCATTTCTGCAGTAGGTTGTTCACCATTCATTTCGGCTATTAGTGTTTGTGCAAAATTTCGGTAAATATTACCAAAGGCTTCCAAATATCCTTCCGGATGCCCACCGGGAGTGCGGCAATTATGGGTAGCAAAAGATGAAAGCACTTGTCCATAATTGCTTCCGGCTCTCAAAATTTGTGTGGGAGCATCTAACCATTTTAAGAGTAGGGTATTCGGTTCTTGCTGTGCCCATTCAATACCACCCTTTTCACCATAAATTCTAATTTTTAATGCATTTTCTTCACCGGCTGCTACTTGCGATGCCATTAAAACACCGGTAGCCCCATTGTCGAATTTCAGTAATACATTGCCATCGTCATCCAATGCTCTTCCTTCTACCATTACATTTAAATCGGCACATAAATGGGTTATTTTTAAGCCGGAAATATATTCAGCCAAGTGGGCAGCATGGGTGCCAATATCGCCCATGGCTCCGCTTTTACCACTTTTTTTAGGATCGGTACGCCATGCAGCTTGTGCATTTCCTTCCCGCTCTGATAATTTACTTAACCATCCCTGTGGGTATTCCACCCAAACTTTTCTTATTTTTCCCAACGCCTGTGCTTTAATTAATGCACGTGCTTGTTTTACCATTGGGTATCCTGAATAAGTATGTGTTAAACACAAATGCTTGCCCGTTATTTTTACTTTTTCTCGTAGTTGTTTGGCTTCCTCTAATGAAAAAGTCATGGGTTTTTCAATAACAACATGAAAGCCTAAATCAAGTGCCATCATAGCAGGGGCAAAGTGTGCAAAATTGGGTGTAACTATGGTAACAAAATCAATTCGTTTATCGGAGGGCAATTGACTTTCGGCTTTTAGCATTTCTTCATAATTAAAATAGGTTCTGTCTTTTGGTAAAAATAACATTTCACCTGAAAGCGTTGCTATATCAGGATGTATACTTAATGCGCCGCAACTTAATTCAATTAAACCATCCATATTTGCGGCAATGCGATGTATAGCGCCGATAAATGCGTCTTTACCACCGCCAATCATGCCCATGCGTAGTTTTCTTTTCATAATTAAAAACAATTTTTAGTAATCAAACTGTAGCCAAAATAAAGTTGTACGCCGTTTATAAGCAGTTGTTACAATAAGATTAATTGCTTCATTTGCCTTGCTTACAATTTATTTAAATGGCTTTGTATAAATCAATGTCATCAAATGTAAGCTTTGTGCATTATAATTTTGCAGGTTTACAAAGCGTTAAGAAAGGAATTGATTTTTATCAAAATTCTTGCTAATTGTGGCTGTTTTAAAAATAACTTCTACATTTAAGTTTCAAACTTATTTTCTAACGATTGATTATGCAAGCAAACATTCAAAAAAACAAATTATTTGTTGCCAGTTGTTTGGCCTTATTAGTTACCTCACTTTCTTTTGGAATACGAGCCGGAATTTTAGATACGTTGGGCACGCAGTTTCAGCTAAATAAGGCAGAGCTTGGAGCCATTGCTGCTACTGCATTTTGGGGTTTCCCCTTGGCCATTATTTTTGGTGGTTTTGTAGTTGATATCATCGGTATGAAGCGGCTATTAATTGTTGCGTTTGTATTTCATTTGGCGGGAATTATTTTAACCATATATGCCGGAAAGTTTAGTAGTCCATACATGGCTTTGTTCATTTCAACCCTATTAATAGGATTAGCAAATGGTACTGTTGAAGCAGCTTGTAATCCACTCATTACTTCATTGTATCCTGAAAATAAAACCACCAAGCTTAATCACTTTCATTTATGGTTTCCGGGTGGTATTGTAATAGGTACTTTATTGGTGTTTTTGTTAGATAAAATAGGCATAGGTTGGCAAATTCAGGTTGGCTTAATGATTATACCTACATTATTGTACGGTTATCTTTTTAGCAAATTAGCATTTCCTGTAACCGAACGTGTAGCTAAAGGCGTGAGTACTGCCAAAATGTATCGTTCTTTGCTCAATCCATTATTTATTATCATGATCATTTTAATGTTCGGGACTGCCATTACAGAATTATTTACCGGACAATGGATAGATGTTTTATTGAAAAACGTAAGTGATAATGCCCTTCTTTTATTAACCATTGAAACAGGAGTAATGGTTGTTGGACGTGGTTTTGCCGGCCCGGTTGTACATCGCTTATCACCTGCCGGCGTGTTGTTTTTTTCTGCAATTTTTTCTGCAATTGGGCTATATATATTGGGTCATTCAACCGGTAATTTATTGTTTTTGGGGGCATTGATTTTTGGTTTAGGCGTTTGTTATTTCTGGCCAACTATGTTAGGTTTTGTTTCTGAAAATTTACCAGAGACAGGGGCAGTAGGCCTTAATTTAATGGGTGGTGCAGGTATGTTTGCTGTTTCTGTTTACATGATGTTTATGGGTAGTTATTACGATAATTTATTAGCTGCTCATTTACCCTTAAATGCCAATATTAAAACTTTTATGGAGGCGGCTCCAGGCTCTGATATGGCGAATCAATTAAATGAAGCAAAAAAATTGGCCGGCCCGGCCATTATCAATGCCACTTTTACTATTCCTATTATTTTAATTGTAGCATTTGCTGCATTATTTTTTTATAAAAAAAGCCAGAAAAAGCAGATAGTATCAATGTCATAATCTTTTTGTTTCTTTCATTGAAATGAACATGTATAATAGACGAAAAGCCATTCAAACTTTATTTACCGGAACAGCAACATTTGCTGCAGCTCCCTTGTTGCTTAATTTCAAATACGAAAAACCGCATGCTATTATGTCCTCTGCTTTAAAAGGCAATATTAATCATGCGGTTTGCAGGTGGACTTTTCAATACCTTCCATTAGAGGAGTTATGCCACACTGCACAACAAATTGGCATAAAAGGTATTGATTTAGTAGGCCCTGCCGATTGGACAACCTTAAAAAAATATGGACTTACCTCATCCATGTGTAATGGGGCTGAATTAAACCTAACAGATGGATGGGCTGATACCCGTTTTCATGCCGCACTCATTCCGCGTTATAAAGAACATATTGAATTAGTAGCAAAAGCAGGGTATAAGAATTTAATTTGTTTTAGTGGTAGTCGTAGAGGAATGGATAACGAAACCGGTTGGAATAACTGTGTAAAAGGGTTACAACAAATTATTGGCCTTGCTGAAAAAAATAATGTTACACTGGTAATGGAATTACTGAATAGCAAAGTTGATCATAAAGATTATATGTGCAATCATACCGCTTGGGGCGTTGAACTTTGCAAACGTTTGGGTTCGCCTAATTTTAAATTATTATATGATATTTATCATATGCAAATTGACGAAGGCGATGTTATTAGAACCATACAACAATACCACCCCTACATTGGTCATTATCATACAGGTGGCGTTCCCGGACGCCATGAAATTGATGAAACACAGGAACTGTATTATCCGGCTATTATGAAAGCAATTGTAGCTACCGGGTTTAATGATTTTGTAGCTCAGGAATTTATACCAACCGGTAATAATAAAATTGAGTCGCTAAAAAAAGCCATTGCTATTTGTGATGTTTAATTTTTAAGTAGGAAAAAATAGAATAAAAACAAATTATATTAATTTATAACATTTTAATTGAACAGCGATTATGGCAGATAATTATTTTGATGCAATTGTAATTGGTTCGGGAATTAGCGGCGGATGGGCTGCAAAAGAACTAACCGAAAAAGGTTTGAAAGTGTTAATGTTAGAGCGTGGCCAAAACATTGAGCACATAAAAGATTACGTAAATGCCAATAAAGATCCTTGGGAATTTCCTCATAGAGGCAGACCTACCCAACAAATGATTAAAGATCATCCTGTTTTAAAGCGCGATTATGTATTGAATGAATTTAATGTTGATTGGTGGGTGAATGAACAAGAATCGCCATATACTGAAATTAAACGGTTTGATTGGTTTAGGGGCTACCATGTTGGTGGACGCTCTTTGTTATGGGGACGCCAAAGCTATCGTTGGAGCGATTTTGATTTTGAAGCAAACGCTAAAGATGGTATTGCCATTGACTGGCCTGTGCGATACAAAGAAATTGCACCTTGGTATGATTATGTAGAAAAGTTTGCCGGTATTAGTGGTAACCGTGATGGCTTGCCGCAACTACCCGATGGTCAATTTATGCCGCCGATGGAAATGACTTGTGTAGAAAAAGATGTGGCTGCACGAATTAAAGATCATTATAAAGGTGCTCGTAACATGATTATTGGTCGTACCGCCAATATTACTGTACCTCATGAAGGACGTACCAATTGTCAATACAGAAATAAGTGTTGGTTGGGATGCCCATTTGGCGCTTACTTCAGTACCCAGTCTGCTACACTACCCGCCGCTCAAAAAACAGGTAATTTAACCTTAAGGCCATGGAGTATTGTTACTAAAATTTTGTACGATAAGGATACCAAAAAGGCAACAGGTGTTGAAGTACTTGATGCTCAGAACAATCAAACTTATGAATACAAATCAAAAATTGTTTTTTTAAATGCTTCTACCTTAAATAGTGCCTGGGTATTAATGAACTCGGCCACCGATATATGGCCCGATGGATTAGGCAGTAGCAGTGGTGAATTAGGACATAACTTAATGGACCACCACTTAGGAGTAGGTGCTTCAGGAATTGTGGAGGGTTATGAAGATAAATACATTTATGGTAGAAGAGCCAATGGTATTTACATACCCCGCTACAGAAATTTATTTGGAGATAAGCGCGACTACCTTCGTGGATTTGGTTATCAAGGCGGCGGAAGCCGTGAAGGCTGGAGCCGCAATATTCCGGAATTAAGTATTGGCGCAGCATTTAAAGAAGCATTAACCGAACCCGGAACATGGACGATGGGTATGGGTGGATTTGGTGAAATTTTACCATACCATGAAAATAAAGTTACACTTGATAAAAATCGTAAAGACAAATGGGGGTTGCCTGTTTTGGCTATCGACTGTGAATTGAAAGAAAATGAATTAAAAATGCGGAAAGATATGCTAAACGATGCTGTTGAAATGTTAGAAGCAGCTGGAGTTAAAAATGTGCAAGGATGGGATGGCGATGGTACACCCGGCCGTGGTATTCATGAAATGGGTACTGCCCGCATGGGTAATGATCCCAAAACCTCTGTTTTAAACAAATACAACCAGGTTTGGGATGCTAAAAATGTATTTGTAACAGATGGTGCATTCATGGTTTCTGCTTCTTGTGTAAATCCATCGTTAACTTATATGGCATTTACAGCAAGAGCTGCAAATTATGCAGTAGAAGAACTGAAAAAAGGAAATATTTAAATCATCAATTGTAAAATTAATATGCCCGGCAACGAACCCAATAGTAATAACAAAGCCAATGCTGCCAATACTTACGATGCTATTGTAATTGGCTCAGGTATTAGTGGCGGATGGGCTGCAAAAGAATTAACCGAAAAAGGGTTAAAAACACTTATGTTGGAGCGTGGCCGAAATATTGAGCATATTAAGGATTATAAAACAGCACAATGGAATCCTTGGGATTTTCCGCATAGAGGTAGAACTACAGAAGCGCAACGCAAGGCCTATCCCGTTATTCATCGTGGGTGGGCTGCCAGTGAAGCCGTAATGGATTATTGGACAAATGAACAAGATTGTCCTTATGTTGAAGTAAAACCTTTCACTTGGTGGCGTTCATATCAGGTAGGTGGTCGCTCATTGCTATGGGGACGTCAAAGCTACCGTTGGAGCGATTTTGATTTTGAAGCCAATGCCAAAGATGGTATTGCTATTGACTGGCCGGTGCGTTACAAAGAAATTGCGCCTTGGTATGATTATGTTGAGAAATTTGCGGGTATTAGTGGATCTTTGGAAGGCTTACCCCATTTACCAGACGGCCGGTACTTACCGCCTATTCCTTTAAATTGTGTTGAAAAGGAAGTAGCTGCTCGTATAAAAAAGCAATATAATAATCAACGTCATTTGTTTATTGGTAGGGTAGCAAATATTACAAAGCCTATTCAAAGCCGTACTAATTGCCAATTCAGAAATAGGTGTTGGGAAGGTTGCCCATTTGGAGGTTATTTTAGTACTCAATCAAGTACCTTGCCGGCAGCAATGGCAACCGGTAAACTAACGGTTAGGCCTTTTAGTATCGTTACTAAAATTTTATACGATAAAGATAAGCAAAGAGCAAACGGTGTAGAGGTTTTAGATGCAGAGAATAATCAAACTTATACTTATCAGGCAAAAATAATTTTTTTAAATGCCTCTGCCTTAAACTCAGCTTGGGTGCTGATGAATTCTGCTACAGATATTTGGCCCGATGGCTTGGGAAGTAGTAGTGGTGAATTGGGTCATAATATTATGGATCATCATTACAATTGTGGTGCCTCCGCAGTAATGCCGGGTTTTGAAGATATTTATTATGATGGTGGTCGCCGCCCTACCGGATTTTATATTCCCAGATTTGCTAACTTGTACAATGACAAACGGAATTATTTACGTGGTTTTGGTTATCAGGGCAGTGCAAGTAGAGAAGGTTGGAGTAGAAATATAGCAGAATTACATATTGGCGCAGCATTTAAAGAAGCATTGACTGAACCCGGCCAATGGACAATAGGTGCTACCGGTTTTGGTGAAATATTGCCTTATCATGAAAATAAAATTACGCTTGATAAGCAAGTGAAAGACAAATGGGGATTGCCTGTTTTAGCAATGGATGCAGAAATTAAGGAAAATGAAAAAGCCATGCGAAAAGACATGGTTCAGGAAATGGCTGCCATGTTAACTGCTGTTGGTGCTACAAATGTAACCACTTGGGATAGTGGGCATGCAATGGGGCATGGTATTCATGAAATGGGCACAGCCCGCATGGGGAATGATCCTAAAACCTCTGTATTAAACAAATACAATCAGGTTTGGGATGCTAAAAATGTATTTGTTACAGATGGTTCCTTTATGGTATCATCTTCCTGTGTAAACCCATCATTAACCTATATGGCGTTTACTGCAAGGGCTGCTGATTATGCCGTAAATGAGTTGAAAAAGAATAATATTTAATAACCAAATTGTTGAACAATGATAAGAACGTACAAGTGAGTGACACAACAGTAGCTGCACAAAGTACTGTACGTTAGTAAAAAAATAAATATGCCACACGATAGTACTAATATACTTTTAAATACTAAAGCCAAAGTACAAAACACTTACGATGCTATTGTAATTGGCTCCGGTATTAGTGGTGGATGGGCTGCGAAAGAATTAACCGAAAAGGGATTAAAAACCCTTTTGTTGGAACGCGGTAGAGATGTTGTGCACATTAAAGATTATCCAACTGCAACGTTAAACCCATGGGATTTTCCGCATCGTGGAAGAATGCCTTTGAAAGTAGTTACCGAGAATCCTGTAGTGGCACGCTGTTATGCATTTGGTGAGGCCACTAATCATTTTTTTGTGAAAGATGTTGAACATCCTTATGTGCAGGAAAAGCCTTTTGATTGGATACGAGGTTACCAGGTAGGTGGTAAAAGTTTGTTATGGGCAAGGCAAACACAACGTTGGAGCCGTTTTGATTTTGAAGGCCCTGAACGCGATGGATTTGCTATACCTTGGCCATTCACCTACAATGAATTGGCACCTTGGTATTCGCATGTTGAAAAATTTGTAGGTATTAGTGGTAATAAAGATGGTTTGGAAACTTTGCCCGATGGAGAGTTTCTACCACCGTGGGAATTGAATTGTGCCGAAAAAACCATTCAGCAACGCATCATGCATCAATATAAAAACCGCTTTGTGGTGCAGGGGCGGTGTGCGCACCTCACAAAACCCAATCCTATACATATTGAACAAGGCAGAAATCAGTGCCAGGCACGTAGCTTATGTGAACGTGGGTGCCCTTTTGGGGGTTACTTTAGTTCAAACGCAAGTACTTTACCGTGGGCAGAGAAAACCGGCAACCTTACGTTAATGCCCAATAGTGTAGTACATTCAATTATTTATGATGATAAGCTACAGAAAGCTACCGGCGTTAGGGTTATTAACGCTATAACAAAAGAAACTGTTGAGTACCACGCTAAAATAATTTTTGTTAATGCATCAACTATAAATACCAATTTAATTTTATTGAATTCTGTTTCTAATCGTTTTCCCAATGGTTTGGGTAACGATAGCGGCTTGCTGGGAAAATATATTGCTTTTCATAATTATCGTGGGCATATTTCGGCGGCTTTTGATGGCCCACTTGATAAATATTATTATGGCCGCAGACCAACACAAGCTATGATGCCGAATTTTAGAAATGTTTACAAACAAGAAACAGATTTTTTACGAGGATATATGGTACACTATAGTGCCGGAAGAGGAAGAACTGCTGCTAATGGTATTGGTGCTGAATTTAAAGATGCCATGACTGAACCCGGAAATTGGTATGTAAGTATGATGATGCAAGGTGAAACCATTCCAAAAGAAAACAATCATGTACGTTTAAGTACTACAGAAAAAGATGAGTGGGGTATACCGCAATTAATTACTTCAGTTGATTATGATGAGAATGATGAAAAATTATTAAAAGATTTTTTAACCCAGGGCAGTGAAATGTTGGCAGCAGCCGGTTGTACAAACATTCAAACGCATGATTCGCATCAGGCACCCGGTTTAGATATTCATGAAATGGGTGGTGTACGCATGGGGAAAGATGCTAAGAAAGCCTTGTTGAACGAGTGGAACCAGATGCATCATTGCAAAAATGTGTTTGTTACCGATGGGGCTTGTATGGTTAGTACTAGTACACAAAATCCATCGTTAACTTATATGGCTATTACAGCCCGAGCAGCTAACTATGCAGTTGAACAATTGAAAAAAAATAACATTTAAATACTTAAAATACAAACTATGGATAGAAGAGAGCTTTTAAAAATGGTTGCACTGGCTACCGGCGGTGTACTTGTTGGAGGCGAGTTTTTACTAACCGGTTGTAAAAATGAAAAATCAGGTACAGTTACTTTTGAGCCTGATGATATTGCATTTTTAGACGAAGTAGGTGAAACGATTATTCCTACTACTTCATCGCCAGGCGCAAAAGCAGCAGGCATTGGTAACTTTATGAAAGTAATGGTTACTGATTGTTATACCGAGCCAGATCAACAGGCTTTTATAAAAGGTATTAAGGAGTTAAACGAAGCCTGTAAGAAAACTTATGGTATAGGCTTTATGCAAGCAACTCCACAACAGCGTACTGAACTGTTAGAAAAAATTGATACTGAAGCCAAGGCCTATCAGAAAGAAAAAAATGAAAAAGAAGCCAAATTGCAAGCGGAAGCAGCAAAAGAACGCAATAAAACTATTGCTTTATCGCCCAATCATTATTTTACTATGATGAAACAACTAACTTTATTGGGTTATTTTACTTCTAAACCGGGTGCCACGCAAGCATTACGTTATGTAGCAGTGCCGGGCCATTATGATGGTTGCATGCCTTATAAAAAAGGTGATAAAGCTTGGGCTACTTAATAGCTGTTTTTCATTTTTATAAATGTGTAAAAACCTTCATTCATTTTTAAATACAACCTCATGTCAACTAATCGTAGAACTTTTTTAAAAATGGGTGGCTTATCTGCCTTGGCAATGGCTGCACCCGTTAAAAAAATGGCCACTAATGTTTTAAATGAAATGGCTGAAAATTATGCTGCGGGCGATTTGCAAAAATTTGGGTTGCAATTATGGACAGTAAAGGAAGATATGGCCAAAGATCCTAAGCAAACCCTGAAGGCAGTTGCCTCTTTTGGATACAAGCAGTTGGAAAGCTTTGAAGGGAAGATGGGTATGTTTTGGGGGATGACCAATAAGGAATTTAAAAAATATTGTGATAGTATTGGTACTAAAATTATCTCATCGCACTGCGACATCAATACCAATTTTGAGCAAAAGGCTGCACAGGCAGCGGAAATTGGTATGGATTATCTAATATGTCCTTACAAGGGACCCCAAAAAGATATTGATGCATTTAAGAAATTTGCAGAACAATTTAATAAATGCGGTGAAATTTGTAAAAAGAACGGTATACGATTTGCGTATCACAATCACGATTACTCTTTTAAACCTATTGATGGCCAAGTTCCACAAGTTGTGATGATGAATGATACCGATCCTAATTTGGTTGATTTTGAAATGGATATTTATTGGGTTGTAGCTGCCGGTGAAAATCCACAAGAATGGTTACGAAAATATAGCCACAGATTTAAACTTTGTCATGTAAAAGATTTAACTAGTACTGCAAATGGGGGACATGAATCATGCATATTAGGAAAAGGTACTATTGATTACCCTGCCATTTTAAAAACTGCGAAGGATAACGGCATGAAGTATTATATTGTTGAACAGGAAGCATTTACCGGAACCACTCCTTTAGAAAGTGCTAAAGCAGATGCTGCCTACATGAAGGCGTTTAAATTTGCTTAATTTTTTCTATTGAATAATTTTTAGCGGAGGTGTTATATGTATCTCCGCTTTTTTATGCTGTAAATATTTTAAGATTGAAATTTACGATTAACAATGTTATTATACAATAACGCCAATAGTAAAATTGCTAAATAAGTTACTATATTAAACCAGGTATGGTGATCGAGGCCAAATGGCAGTTGCCATTTTTCTAATCCTGAAATAAGCACAAGGCAAACACGTGCTATGTTGCAAGCTATAATAATGGAAATGCCAATAACAGCCGATACTGCTTTAAACCACCATTTGCCATGGTGTGTAATAACAAAAGCTAACCAAAAACTCATTACTGCAAATCCTAAACAAGAATAATTTAAAATAATACCATATTCTCCACTTATGGTTAGTATATCCGGCTGTGGGCTATAAATATAATAACCATATGATTCCAAAATTTTTCTACTACAGGCAAGTACAATATCTCTATTTAAAGCTATGTAATTGAAGTAATGATTAATAAATGACACATATAAATGATAGGGAGTAGTTAAGCCCCATATAATTTTTGTACCCCAATAAAAAACTATAAACCATCCCAAAAAAATGAGTGCATACTTCCAAACTGAAAAGGATGAAAGCGAAAAAGGGGTGCTATTTTTTTGCGTAATGGGTAACATCTATTCAAAAATACAATCAATTGCTCACTCTAGCTTCAAAATATGATTTATGTTGAATTTTTAATATTATGGTCAATCATTCCAGGGTATGAAATTGTGTTAAATACTATCCGTTTGTATTGTTAAAAAATACTGTTTCTAATTGCCTTAACATTGCTTTAAAAAAATATGTATTTACCTTGTACCTGCTTTAAAAAAATGATTATTCACACTAAAAATACAAAGCTATGAGTACACAAAAATTATTAATCGGTATTTTGTCGGGAGTAGCTGCAGGAGTAGCAATAGGTTTATTAACAGCTCCGGCAAAAGGTAGTGAAACAAGAAAAAAAATTGCTGACACCGCAGAAGATATTAAGCGAAAAATACGAGCAATGCGGGGCCAGGCTAACAGTGAATTAGATGAATTGAAAACCATTATTGAAAATGAAACCGGTGGTATGCGCGATGATGTTAGGGAAAGGATATTAAAGTTGGTAGAAGCCAGCAAAAAGACATATCATAAAATGACGGAAGATATGCATATGAGTTAAGTGTATTGGATTGTTTTCGGATGGAACAATATGTTAATAAAAGAGGCTGCATCGATATAGGACGCAGCCTCTGTCTATTTAAATATTAGGTAGGTTCTAAAAGTCAGCTAAATGTGGCTTATTGTTCACAATAGCTTCTATTTTATCCATCATTTCCTGGTTCAGCATGGGCAATACCTCAAGTGCTTTTAAATTATCGTTTAATTGTTGTGTTTTAGTAGCTCCCAATATGGCAGTAGTAACATTCGGATTTTTTAATACCCATGCAATACTCAAAGCTGCAACTGAAACATCTAAAGATTGTGCTAATGCGGTAAGCTGTTTTGCTTTTTCAATTTTGTCAGATACCAGTATTTTGTCTTTCAGCCATTCAAAGCCTTCAATACTTAAGCGACTATCTTCAGGTATTCCATTATTGTATTTTCCGGTTAATAATCCGGAAGCTAAGGGGCTCCAAATTGTGGTACCCATTCCAACATTTTTAAATATTTCTAAGTATTCGTTTTCTAATTTGTTTCTTTCAAAAAGATTGTATTGTGGCTGTTCAACAGAAGGGCCAATTATTCTATAATCACGTGCAATTCGATGAGCTTCCATTATTTCAACCCCACTCCATTCACTGGTACCCCAGTATAAAATTTTACCCTGATTTATTAAAGTGTTCATGGTAAGTACAACTTCTTCAATGGGAGTAGATTTGTCGGGACGATGACAAAAATAAAGATCTAAATAATCTGTTTGTAATCTGTGCAATGCTTCATGGCATGCTTCCGTTAAATGTTTTCTGCTTAAACCGGTTTGATTCGGTTTATTGTTTTTGCCACGCCAACCAAAAAAGGCTTTAGATGATAATACATATGAGGTACGATCCCAATCTTTAGATTTTAAAACACGACCCATCATTTTTTCACTTTCGCCTAAAGCATAAGCTTCTGCATTGTCGAAAAAATTAATGCCATTGTCATAGGCAATGCCCATTAATTCATCAGCTACTCCATCGTTAATTTGTTTATGAAAAGTTACCCAGCTTCCAAAGCTGAGAGCACTGAGTTGTAAACCGGTACGACCCATTTTCCTGTATTCCATAAGAAAAGTTTTTATGTTAAACAATTATGTTATAATGAACTATCGGGAACATTTAAAAAACTTGACTGTCCACCATTGCCGAAACCCACTTTAAATACTTTAATGTTGGTAAGGTCCTGGTTTGAAGAAAAACCTGTTCCATATAATTTTTGACGAATAGGATTGGTTTGACTAATTACAACCGGCTTATCGGTAAAGTAAGTACCCTTGGCTTGGTCCCAATACAATTCATTCGTAAATAACGTATCGCCCTTTATGTTGAAAACAATTACGCTATCGCGTAATAATACTTTATTTTCATTTTCTAAATAAGAGCCATAACGAGCAAATAAGCGACTGTCAATTTTAGGGGTGCTATCATAAAAGTCAACATGCAACGTTTTGGGAAATTCAATTTTAACGGTATCTAATTGGTAACGTAACATGTAAGGTGCTCTTAATATAGCTTTGATATGACCGCCTTGACTAAATTGGCTAACTATGCCTGTACCTTCTTCAACCCCCATTTTTCGTTTTCCTAAATTTTGTACTTCATGAATATCGTTTTCGCAGCTAACCGCAGTTAACCCTATTAGCAAAATGAATAAAATTTTTTTTATTGATAGCATGTTATTTTTCTGCGTATTGCTCTTGCAAAATTACAATTTGCCAATGACAACTAAGGATTGTTTAATTGATTAATGTATAACAAACCTTTAAATAATAAATGTTCGTCAGTGTAAATATCATTTTTCAGGTAAGTTTTAAAAAAATGCATATCGCCACCGGTTATACTAACTTTTAAATTTGAAAATTTTTCTTTATATGCCTCTATAATGCCATCAATTTCTTTGGCCATCCCTACTAATACACCACTTTGCAAATTTGTTTTAGTATCGTAACCAATTAGCGGAAAATTTGTATCGGCTTGTACTAAAGGTAATTTAGCAGTTTGTTCATGCATAGCTTTAAAACGCATGTTCATGCCAGGAGAAATAGCGCCACCCAAAAACTCATGAAAAGGGTTAACATAATTGTAGGTAATGCAGGAACCAAGGCCTATGGCTAAATTGTGTTGTGTTGGGAATAAACTTACTGCAGCACTACAAATAGCTAATCTGTCGGCACCAATAGTGGAAGGCTTGCCAATGGGGGTAGTAATAGGCAATTTGCTTTCATGGCTAAGCAAATGAAAGCGTGTATGCTTGCTTAAAAATTCTGGCAACTGTTCGTTGTGGTGTATAACTGATGATAGTATGCAGTGTGTGGGTTTAAATTGATTAAGTATAGGTTCAATAGTTGTTGGGTTGTCATTAGTTAAGGTAAAAACCTCAACAATATTCATATTATGAAAGATGACTCCTTTTAAACGAGTATTACCAAAGTCTAAACAAAGTGTTGTGGGCATTTGTATTTTTTTGTAGTTACAAATTAAATCCTTTCAAGGTTTTAAAATGACCGTTTAATTTTATTTTTTCTTTTAATTCATCCATACTTTTTAATAAAGGTAATACCTGTGCCAAATGCCTGCGTAAAAATTCAATTCGTTCTAATTCTTTATAAAAACCCAGTAAGCTTAATTCTTGTTCCTGATTTAGTCCTACATGGTGTGCAACATCATAACTTAAGAGTATTTCGTCGGTTTTTTTGAATTGTTTTTCTACTTTTAGAAGCTGAAATAATTCTCTAATTTGTTGTAAAATTGGCTTTAAGTACGCATACATCGGTTGCATTTCATTGGCCGGATAATTTACAATGGCGCCACTATACAATTTATCAGGTAGTTCGTTAATTATTTCCAATATTTTAAATACCGAAGTTCCTTTCACAACTATATCCATATTGCCATTGTCATGTATGTTCACTATTTCTTTAATTTCTACCAATGTACCAAAATCTGTTAATTTGTTTTGTAAAACAGCAGGAATGCCAAATGGCTTGCTTTCTGCATAACAAGTGGTGATAAGTTGTTTATAGCGCGGCTCGAAAATATGCAGATTTACAACCTCATCGGGGTAAACAATTAAACTTAATGGGAATATGGGTATAAAATTCGTCATTTGAGGGAAATTCTAATGTGCAGTATTGTATCAATTCTATGTAAAAGTAAGGCTTACGGTTTTTTTTCAGTTTCTTTGTGCTAATATTTTTAAACGCTATCAATAGCTGCTTGTTTGAGTAAAACAAAATTTTATTATTAATACATGAAAATTTCCGGATTTACTATTATAAAAAATGCAGTGATTAACGATTATCCCATTGTAGAGGCTATTACTTCTATTTTGCCTGTGGTAGATGAAATGATTGTACTGGTGGGCGATTGTGATGATAGTACCTTAGAATTGGTTGAATCAATTGGTGATGCTAAAATTAAAATTCACCAATCTGTTTGGGATAAAACTTTACAATCGGGTGGGGTAGTTTTAGCTGACGAAACCAATAAAGCATTTCAGTTAATTGACCCGGAAAGTACTTGGGCATTTTATATACAAGCTGATGAATGTGTACATGAAAAATACCATGCAGCTATTTTGGCAGCCTGCAAGGAGCATCAATACAATATTAAAGTAGAAGGTTTATTGTTTCAATACCTTCATTTTTATGCCACTTATGATTATGTAGGTGATAGTAGAACTTGGTACGATCATGAAGTACGCATTATTCGAAATGACAAAAAAATTGCTGCATATAAAGATGCACAAGGCTTTAGAGTAGGCAATAGAAAATTATGGGTAAAGCCTGCAAATGCCTTTATATATCACTATGGATGGGTGAAAAGCCCGGAACAAATGATGCGTAAAAATAAGAATATGGCTGCTTATTGGAACCATGCTTCCATCCAAGCCATAGCCAATTCGCCTGAGCAGGTTTATAATTTTGATGAATATGATTCTGTTCAGAAATTTACCGGAACACATCCTGCTGTTATGCAACAACGCATAGCTGCAAAAAATTGGCAGATAGAATTAGATGTACACAAAAAAAATTTTTCATTTAAAGATAGATTACTGTATTATTTTGAAAAAATTACAGGTATCCGTCCGTTTGATTTTAGAAATTATAAACTGCTACGCTGAGGTAAAACTGCCATTAATGCCAAGGGCCATGAATGTAAAAAAACGCCAAACTGGTAATTTAAGTTACATTCAACTAAGCACGATGCCGTAATGGCAATACTCCAAACCGCAACCCCTATTTGCTTTTGTTGCCAAGCCCAAAAAATAGGGTACAAGAGCCAAATACTCCATGCAATTACACCTATCCAGCCGCTACCCATTAACCAAAACAACCATTGATTGAATGGCCATCCGAACTTTAAATTTTGTTCCGGAAAATAAGTGCGGCCAATTTGTTGCATGGTTGGTGCAACACCGGCCCAGCCTACATTATATTGCTTTTGTTCAATGGCTTCTAAAGCAATGGTATTCACATTGCGCCTTGCACCATCTGAATAGTTGCTGTTGAAAACGGAAGGGTTGAATTGCTTCCATTCATAAAAACTATAAGCAATTTTTTTTTGCACGGTAGGGAAGAGAATATAACTGCAAAAAGCTAAAACTATCATACTAACGGTAATCCATTTTCGATGTGGTATGGATTTGGTAAAAGGAATAAACAGTAAGCAAATAATAAGAATTATCCAAGCAGTACGAACCGATAAAAATAGAATGAGTAAAAGTAATAAGCTAATCAAAATCCATCGAAGCCTTGAAGAAAATGGGTTATGGAATAATAGCATTACAAAAGCACTGCATAAAAAAATGCTGTAACGAATATGGTCATTATCCATCCAAACAGGTAATGTTTGTCCGCTGCCATATCTGGTAATACTTTCTTGTATATGTGTAATGAACCAACTAATGGGGTATATGCAGCTAATTGTTGCAACAATAATCCATATTTGTTCTGTTATAGAATTTTTTTTAAAATTTTTGAGCATTGTTGCTGCAAAAAAAGCAATAGGATAGGTACATAAGGTTAACAAAAAATCATAAGTATCTTTTTGAAATGGTAATTGCCAAGCACCTGTAAGAAATAATATAAGTGGTACGAGTGACCAATACAACAAACTATTGTCCTTTCTTACAAAATTGTATTTATGCCATGAAATCAATATAAAAATAAGCCAGGCAAGCATACTTATAGAAAGTAATGCCCTGCTGAACAGTAAACCCAAAAGCATCACAAACAACAAAGCAATTAGTTTATTGAAAGTGGGATGTAGCACTTGTAGCAAATGATATTTCTGTTTTTTTTGGGTCATGTCATTAGCCTTATCTTTTAATTTTAGGTAGAATAATGAATGGTTATGTGGCAAAATTTGCTGAAAGATATACAAAGCGGAAATACAAACTCACTTAACCGTATAATAACACTGATAGAAAATGAACTTCAGGCTATGAGTCGTTCATGCAAATGTTAGCATATGATACAAGTGTCAGCATAATAGGTATTACCAGTCCACTTGGTGTAAACAAAAGTATATTAACAGATGCGTTGCGTGGGGTAGTATTAGCCCAAGAAAGGAAAGAAGCGGTTTTATTTGTTAATCCTTCATCACCATTTCATAATGGAGCATTGCCGGGCGATAGAATACAGATGAGCTAATGGTAAACACATAAAAATGTTTTTATTCGTTTCTTGGTTTTACGGGGTAATATGGGTGGGTTGCATCCTACAACCTATGAAATTGCCGATGTGCTAAAAGCTACCAGCTTTATAGATATTATTATAGAAACTGTTGAGGATGGACAAAATGGGATTGACGTAGCAACAATAGCAGCAACAACCATCGTATTATTTGTCCTTGAAATTAGGGATGCTATTCAATATATGACAGCCAGGTTAATACAAATAGCAGATGTTTTTGTGGTAAATAAAAGTGATATGCCGGGGCCGAACAATGCATCAATAATTAAAAACAAAAGCTAAGACAGCTAACCCGCAATAATGTATGGGAAGTGCCTATTGTTGCAACAATAGCCACTCAAAAGCAGGGAATTGAGACAATGATGCAAGCAATTAAAGTGATACTGCTTTAATAATTAAGTCCGAGTATAATGTTGTAATACTTGCAAATAAAGCTTACAGTTTATTGCAAGAAAAATGTATAAAAGGAATAAGTCGTAAAAAACTACAAGAACATTTAATAGTTGGGGTATCAAATGAATGGTTTAGTTTATGTGTATGGGTAAATAGAATTTATTTATAAGTAATTTAATGTCATTCCTATCTTAAAAACGAGTACTTTCAGTAAATCAATATTGTCTTACATGAATCGATTATTGGCTATTACCCTTTTAATGAAACACAAAAAGCTGAAAAACTACGTTGAAATCGGTGTTTTTAATGGTCATATTTTTTTTAGGATTAAATCTTTTTTCAAGATAGCCATTGATCCATCTTTTCGATTTACAAAGTTTCGGGTGTTGGGGAAAATTATTTTAAATCCTTTTAATATTTTCAATCAGTATTTTAAAATGACTGGTGATGTTTTTTTTGAAAAGCATGCACAGAAAGTTTTTCACACAAAAAAAATAGATATAGCCCTGGTTGATGGTATGCATGAGTTTGAATATGCACTACGGGATGTAAATAATATAGTAGAAAATATGAATCCAAACGGTGTTATTATTATGCATGATTGTAATCCTTTAACACCAGAAGCTGCCTGCACATTTAAGGAATGGGAAGAAAGAAGTTTTTCAGGTACATGGAATGGAGATGTATGGAAAACCATTTTATATATTCAATGCTGTAGAAAAGATTTGAATGTATTTGTTTTAGATTGTGATCATGGTCTTGGTATTATTACCAAATCTAATTAGCAAAATCAAAGTTTTCCATTTCAATACACTAAAGAAGAGATTGAGGGCTTAACCTATAATTGTTTTAAAGCCAATAGAGTTGATTATCTTAATTTAAAGCCCTGTAGCTATTTTTACGAATACTTTGATTTGGATAACTAAAAGTTATTTCTTTTGAAACTTGCTAATAAACGTTTTAAACTATTTTTTGTTTTTAAAAATAAATTAATATGTGGTTCTGCTAAGTTGCCTTTGAAAGGTTCACCCCTTTTTAAGTAGAACTTAGATAAAGTGCTGGAAGTCATTCCCCACTTATTTATAAAGGTATAATACCCTGGATTCTTTTCAACTCGCTTTACTGACCTTGAAACAAAATGATAAACTCTACTTTTGCTAATTCCCTTAAAATAACGGATGCCCATTTGCCATAGTTTCATAGAAAAGTCCGGATCTGAATACATGCCGGGTGAAAATTCTATACTATATCCACCTACCAAATCCCAAACATCTATATGTACAATATTGGGGGGCCAGGTTGAGCCTTGCCAATCATTCATAGGAAGTTGTGCAAATTGTTCAAGTAAAGCAGCCTCATTAAAATTAGTTATGTCGGTACCAAAATTGTATTCAATAGCACAATTGCTAGATGCAACAGGCTCAATAGCTGTTGCAGATATAAAAAAGTATTTATGACCAACTAATTGAATCTCTTCCCATAAATAAGTATCCCATTCAGGGCAAACATACATGTCATCATTCATGTACAACAAATAATCGGTTTGCAGCAATTTTCTACAGGCGTTAAGTGCATAACAAATGCCAACGTTTACTGAACTATAAACAACATCAATATCTGTTTGGCTTTGTACCCATTCAAAAGTGCCATCTTTACCGTCATTAACAAATACAATAATCTGATGTGATAATGTTGAGTTTTTTCTAATACTTTCAATACAAAGTTTTAAATAGGATAAATTATTCCAGCTAGGTATAACAATTGAAAAAGTGTTATTTTTTTGATTTGTATTTTTGGGTAAGAAAATTATTTCTGCTGAATGATTCATACTGTAAGTTAAACTGCACAAATCTAATGCACAAAGCCAAATGATAGATAAATATGGTTTTTTTCAATAAATGCACATTTAAGGAACAGTTAGCATTTATTTTTGATTAACTTGCGACCTCAATTTCGGATTATGCAAGAACCTCATGTTTTTAAAGCTGAGCCAACAGCTGTAATGTTAGAAGAAGGGAAAACCTATGCTTGGTGTACTTGTGGGTTAAGTCAGAAAAATCCATTTTGCGATGGCCATCATAAAACCATTGAAGGGATGCCATTTAAGCCGCTACGATTTACTGCTGAAAAAAGTGAAGAAGTTTGGCTGTGCAATTGTAAACACACCAAAACACCGCCATTTTGCGATGGTACACATGAACAATTCAGAAAGTAATTGCTTAATTAAATTGTATCCTGATTGTTAGGCTGTGCATCTAAACGCTGTTTTTCTTTTTCAGCCTGAAACCAGCGATAACCCAAATACCCAATAATTAAAAACGGGGTTGCGGCTAAATATAATATGCCGGCATTTAAGCCCTTTGCAGGTCCTTCACCTAATTGTGAGGCTGTTTTAGTGCATATAGAGCATTGTGCAAAGGTGCCAACTGTAACTAAACCTAAAAATACAGTAATTGCCAACTTGCTTACCCACTTTTTCATAACTGTACATTATTTTGCAAAGATAGTTTAAAATTCAACTAACGCATGGCCTGTTACTGAAATAGTGCCTTTAAAAGTATATTCTTTTAACAATTCTAAAGGGTTGAATACATCTGTTTTAGGTAGATGTAACAATTAATTCATATTCAATTCATATTCAGGTAATACTAAGGTTTGAATTTTGGTAAACCATTAGTTATGAACAGAAGGCCAGTTGATGTTGTTGTGATGAGTGATTTGCATTTAGGAACTACCGGCTGCCATGCCCGAGAGCTTGTAAATTATTTAAAAAGTATATCGCCAAAAATCCTAATACTGAATGGTGATATTATAGATGTGTGGCAATTTCGTAAACATTTCTTCCCCTTAACTCACATGCAGGTAATTAAAGAAATTTTGAGCCTGGCTACTAAAGGTACACGAGTTATTTATATTACCGGAAATCATGATGAAACTTTGCGCCGTTATACTCACTTTGATGTTGGCAATATTCAATTGGTTGACAAAATGGTAATGGAAATAAACGGGCATTTATGCTGGATTTTTCATGGTGATGTATTTGATAATACAACTAAAGGAAGTGCCAAGCTTTTAGCTAAATGGGGAAGTCATGGTTATAATTTATTAATTCGCTTTAATAGAGTGCTGAATTATTTTTTGCAAATGCTGGGGCGTGAAAAAATGAGTTTATCTAAATCTGTAATGAATAGGGTGAATAAGGCGGTCATTAAAATTAACAATTTTGAACAAACTGCAGCTGAAATTGCTATTTCAAAACATTACGATTATGTGATTTGTGGCCATATTCATGAACCTCAAATGCGGGTTATTGAAAATGAAAATGGAAAAGTTACTTATTTAAACAGTGGTGATTGGGTGGAACATTTAACCGCATTGGAATTTTATGGTAATGCCTGGCATATGTATCAATATGATGATAAAGCTTTTGAAAGTGGGAAGGTAGTTGATATGAATAAGAAAGTACAAAGTCCCGATGTAGTTACCGATGAAATTGCCTTATTTGTTCATGCGTTTGCTCCTTCTTTTCACGCATTCCCCGGACAAACAGCCTTTACTCCTCCCTTTTAAAAGAAGCAACTATGAAAATATTTTATGCAGTACAAGCAACCGGAAATGGCCATATTAGCAGAGCAATGGAATTGTTGCCTTACTTGCAGCAATACGGTACCGTTGATGTGTTTTTAAGCGGAAGCAACAGTAATCTTAATCCTAATTTGCCGGTAAAGTTTACCAGTAAAGGGTTAAGCTTGTTTTATGGTAATAAGGGTGGCTTAGATTACGTTAAAATGCTGCGTTATTGCTCGCCTGTAAGAGCTTTGAGAGAAGCAAAGACTTTACCGCTACATGACTATGATATTGTATTGAATGATTTTGAAAGTATTACTGCATTAGCTTGCTTTCTGCAAAATGTACCCAGTGTGAATTTTGGTCATCAGGCAGCATTTATTTCTCCAAAAACTCCCCGTCCCGATAAAAAAAATATTGTAGGTGAACTGGTATTAAAAAAATATGCACCTGCTACGGCCTATGTAGGCTTGCATTTTAATCAATATGATTCATTTATTTTTCCTCCTATTATTAAACAACAAATAAAACAGGCCAATCCAAGCGATAAGGGATATATTACCGTTTATTTATCGCATTATAGTGATGAGGTAGTGGCTGCGGCATTAAATAAATTGCCGGATGTTCAATTTGAAGTGTTCTCAAAAAAAGTAAAACAAAGAGTACAACAAGGTAATATCGCATTTTTACCCATTAGTAATGAAGCCTTTAATCATAGCATGATTCATGCTCATGGTATTATTACCGGTGCTGGTTTTGAAACACCTGCTGAAGCTTTGTTTTTGCAAAAAAGGCTATTGTGTTTGCCCATTCGCGGACAATATGAGCAATTGTGCAATGCTGCAGCTTTAGCAGATTTTAATGTGCCTATTATTGATAAAATTGATGAGCATTTGCACATTCATATAGCCAATTGGTTAAATGCTGCGCCTCAAAAACCTTTGTATCTATTGCATGATACGCATGCAATTGTTCAACAGGCCATATTAACAGCACAAGCTGTAAAGCGTCAACCAGCCAGTAGTTTTAATAATTTACTTACTGAAGAAGATACGCTGGTATTAAGCTAATAACTCATTTAAATTTGAATGGCTTTTAGCAAACTACTAAAGAACATCTGTGCCCGTTAGCAATATTTGCCAAGCTTTTTCAATTTCATTTTTGTCAATAAATTGTTTTGCATACAGGTGCAATTCTTCTTCCATTTCATTGGGACTGCCGGCATAATATTGTATAATGTACTTTACCTTATCGTCATTAAAATGCATATCAATTTCAGGCAAGGTACTTACATTGGCCAACTGTGCTAAATGATTGCCGGTTAATATTTTACTATTACGAATACTTTTAGGTAAAGCATCAATGCCAATTCCTAAATGTGCATTAGGTTTAGCAACAGTAAATAAATTTTGTTCATTGATAGATGCATACCAATCGCCGCCTAAACGACTAACGTGGTGTAATTTACGTTGGTCAATCATTGTACCGGCTTCATTTAAAATATTATCAGCAACATGCATGCATATAACTTCGGCAATTACCAATTGTCCTGCGCCCGGTCCGTCGCCCAAACTTTTTACTTCTAATACTTTACATTCCATTTGAACCGGTGATTCTTTTACCAAAGGCGGTTGAATGTAAGTCGCTTTCTGTTTTGTAAATCCGGCTTTCACAAATTCATCAACACCTTTAGGATAATTGCAACTACTTAAACTTACTTGTTGAACCATTTCAGTAGTACAAATATGAATACCTACTTCCGGTACTTCCATTACATTGAGTAAAGTATGTTTTACGGCATTTTCTCTTACACTACGTGTGGGCGAAAAAATAACAATGGCAGGATTGGTTGAAAATAAATTAAAAAAACTAAAAGGACTCAGATTTACATTTCCTTGCTTATCAATAGTACTTGCAAAAGCAATAGGCCTGGGAGCAATGGCATGTTGAAGCCAACCTTGTCTTTCTGTTCCTTTTAATTCCTGAATATGAATAAGCATGGTACTAAAATAATTTTCTTTTAAGCAATGCTTGTACCTTTTTTCTTTTGTGCCAAAATACTAAAGCTACTGTCTTCTTTTACAATTGTATTACTAATATTTCCAATGTGTTCAATTTCCATTTCAACAATATCGCCTTCTTTTAACCATTGCGGTACATAATTGGGGTTATTCAGTTTGCCGGTTCCATTTAACTCTAAAAAGCAACCTGTACCAACAGTGCCTGAACCAATTACATCGCCGGGATATAAAGTAGCGCCATAGCTTGCTCTTTCAATAATTTCAGCAAAAGTCCAATCCATATCACCTAAGTTGCCATGGCTAACTTCAATGCCATTTACCCAGCATTTCATGGTTAAATTCCAACTTTTACCGGTATGGCCGGGTTTTGCAGGAATTTCATAAGGGGCCAATTCATCTAAGGTTACCAAACAGGGTCCGATAACGGTTGAAAAATCTTTTCCCTTGGCAGGTCCTAAATTCAATAACATTTCTTCCATTTGCAATTTTCGTGCACTCATATCATTCATAATCATTAAACCGCCAATGTATGCATCGGCAGTTTCGGCGGCAATATTTCTTCCGTTTCTACAAATAACTATAGCAGCTTCTAACTCAAAATCTAATTGTTCAAAGTGGTCGGGCATGCAGTAAACAGGGCCTGGTCCTTGTATGCTATGGTGATTGGTGAAATAAAAAATGGGATATTCATCAAACTCGGGTATCATAGGTACACCACGGTTACGCCTTGCTGCTGCAACATGTTGCCTAAATGCATAGCCATCGCGGCAGCTGGTTGGAAAAGGAACAGGTGCTAATAATTGAATTCCCTCTAGTGGAATGCCCTTGTTAACGCCCATAGTTTCATTTACTAGTGCCGCGTTTACTTTTTGGGCAATCGGAAACATGTCATCCCAATAGTTTAAAAACATATTCATATTTCCTGCTAATTCGGGATGTACAGCATCACAATCGTACAAAAAATTATTGACTAAAAATGCTAATTGATCTTGTCCCTCTCTTAAATATGATACAAGTTTCATGTGCAACTAATTTAAATGCGTTAATAGTGTAAAATTACAGGCATCTACCATTTATCTTCTTCATTAATGTTATTATTCTTTTGCATATTTTTTCGGAAAGCTATTTTTTCTGCCTGCCGGTGAATAATAAATTGGGTAATAATATCAGCAGCTTGCTCGGGTAATGTCTCGTTGAGTGCTTTTTTTAATTGTGCTTCGTTTACATCTATTCTGTACAACAATTGAATCAGTGCATGAAAATCGGTTTCTATTAAATATTCAATGGCATTTCGAAGTTGTGTGTATTGTGGGTTTCCGGGCTCAATTGCCGCATCTGTTTTTTGTAAAAAATTTTGAATAATATCTAAAGGCAATTTCTGCATAATATTATAAAGGTAAAGTACATTAATATTTTTCAATGATGCCTAAACCAAAAAGAGCAAAGTCGTATTTTACGGGATCATTTTTGTCTAATAGGCGTAAAAAATTCGTTAATTCAATGGCAGCTAACCAATCGGCCGGTTTTCGCTTTATCATTCCTAAACGTTTGGCAACACGGGCAACATGCAGGTCTAAGGGGCAAATAAGTTGTGCCGGGCTAATATTTTTCCAAATTCCAAAATCAACGCCTGTTTTATCATTTCGTACCATCCATCTTAAATACATATTTAAACGTTTACAGGCCGACTTATTTTCCGGTGCTGCAATGTGTTTTCGGGTTCGTAAAGGTGCATCTGCCAATGAAAAAAAATAATGATGGAAGCCATTTAGCATAGCTTCTATGGTGTTGCCCCATTGACAGAAAGCAGTTTCTAAACTGTTGTGTTGTAAATAATGGTGCTGCAAAAAATGAATCGTGTATAATAAGTCGGTAGTATTAAATGTGCGATACTGAAACTGCATTAATTTTTTTAAGTCGGAAAGTTGGTGATGTTTAATAAAATCATAAGGGGCATTATCCATCAAATGCATTAAGGTGTTTGATTTTTGGATGATGGCAGTTCGATTTCCCCATGAAAATAATGCCGCAAACAGTCCTGCAATTTCTATGTCTTGTTGCAATGAGAAGCGATGTGGCACGGAAATAGGATCGCCCGAAATAAAATGTGGTGTGTTGTATAATAATACCTTGCTGTCTAAAAAATCTTTTAAAGCTAAATTTGACTTTTTCAACATAATTCTGGTATTATTTTATCTATTTCCAAACTTCTTAATACAGATGCTTACAATGCAGCTTAACTTTATGGCACAAACCTATGTTAAACGCCAAAGTTCACCAAGTGTTTATTGCGCGAATATTGTACATATATGCTTTTATTCTAAAATATAGATACATGAAAAAAACAGTTATTTTGTTCGGCCTGCTTGCAACTGCAGGATTTATTCGGGCACAACAGCCATTGTATAAAAATGCGAAAGCCCCTATTGAGGCGCGTATTAACGATTTGTTGAAGCGAATGACCCCTGAAGAAAAAGCCGGTCAGTTAAACCAATTGAATGGTGGTATTTTTACCGGTCCCGCAGCCAATGATCCCGGCCAACAAGCCAAAATTGCCATGACTCGCCAAGGGAAAGTGGGTTCATTTTTAAATGTAACCGGTGCTGAAGAAACCAGGGCAATGCAAAAAGTTGCGGTTGAAGAAAGTCGTTTAGGTATTCCGCTTTTATTTGCTTTTGATGTAATTCATGGTTATAAAACAATTTTTCCTATTCCTTTAGCAGAAGCCTGTAGTTGGGATGTTACTCAAATTGAAAAAGATGCTTCCATTGCTGCAAAAGAAGCTGCCGCAGCGGGTTTACATTGGGTATTTTCACCCATGTGCGATATTAGTAATGACCCCCGTTGGGGCCGTGTAATGGAAGGTGCAGGCGAGGATCCTTATTATGGTAGTGTGGTTGCAGCAGCCAGAGTAAAAGGTTTGCAAGGTAATTTAAACGATGCAGCGCATGTAATGGCTTGTGTAAAACATTTTGCAGCTTATGGTGCAGTGCAAGGTGGACGAGAATATAATACAGTAGATGTTTCAAGAGTGGCTTTATGGAATAAATACCTTCCGCCATATTATGCCGGTGTAAAGGCCGGTGCCGCAACTGTTATGAATGCATTTAATATTGTAGATGGCGTTCCTGCCAGTGGTAATAAATATTTGGTGCATGATATTTTAGAAAAAAAATGGGGCTTTAAAGGTTTTGTAGTGAGCGACTGGAATTCGTTTGATGAAATGATTACACATGGTTATGCGGCCAATAGGAAAGATGCTGCTTACAAAGCATTAGCAGCAGGCAGTATGATGGACATGGAATCGAAAGTGGTTGTGGATTATTTACCGCAATTATTGAAGGAAGGCAAGATTTCCATGCAACAAGTTGATGATGATGTGCGCAGGGTACTCTATTATAAATTTAAACTGGGTTTGTTTGATGATCCCTACAAATTTTCAGATGTAGCTCGTGAAAAAGCAACAGAATTCACTGCCGCACATAGAATGGAAGCACGAAAAGCTGCAGACGCTTCCATCGTATTGTTAAAAAATGAAAATAACGTATTACCCATTGACGCAAAAAAAAATACAGCTATTGCTTTAATAGGTTATTATGCTAAAAGCAAAGCTGATATGTTTGACTTTTGGATTGCGAATGGAAAAGCTGAAGATGCTGTAAGTGTTTTGGAGGGTATGAAAGAAAAATTTGCGAATAGTAACATAACATACAGCGATGGATATTTACCGGATGGCAGTTCGAATGATGCATTAATTGACAATGCTGTGGCTACTGCAAAAAATGCCAATGTGGTAATTGTTAATGTTGGTCTTACCGGCAAGTTAGCGGGTGAAGATCGTTCATTGGCTAATCCTGCTATTAGTGAAGGTCAAGTAGCTTTACTAAAAGCTTTGCATGCAACCGGAAAGCCTATTGTTGCATTAGTTTCAGCCGGAAGGCCTTTGGTATTAACTGCTATTCAGCCTTATGTTAATGCCATTGTTTATACTTGGATTTTAGGTACAGAAACCGGTCATGCAGTTGCCGATGTTGTGAGTGGTGATTACAACCCTTCCGGAAAAACAGTTATGAGTTTTCCTTATGCGGTTGGCCAAATTCCTGTTTACTATGATCATTTTAATACTGGCAGACCTTTACCCGATTCTGGCGACTTAAACTGGAAAAGCCGCTATCGCGATATTCCCAATGAACCATTATATCCCTTTGGTTTTGGTTTAAGTTATACCACTTTTCATTATGGCAACTTACAGCTTAGTTCAGCCAGTATGAAAAAAGGCTCACCTTTACAAGTAAAAGTTGAATTAACCAATACCGGTAGTAAACCAGGTTATGAAGTAGCACAATTGTACATTCGTCAGATGACTGCATCTATCGTTCAGCCGGTAAAAGCCTTAAAAGCTTTTCAGCGTGTATACTTACAGCCTGGCGAGAAAAAAGTATTGAGCTTTACCATTACCGATAATGATTTAGCTTTTTATGATGGAGAAGGAAATGTGCATATTGAACCCGGTGCTTTTAAAGTGTTTGTCGGGGGTAACTCACGTGATGTGTTAGAAAAAGATTTTACACTTCAATAGTTACAATCAATAATATTTTGAGAAGGGGCACTATTTACTAACGGTGCCCCTTTTTTGTTGCTGTGATTTTATTAAAGCACCAATGGCAATACCTATCCATATAATATTCACCATTACGGATGGAAAGGCATGGTGGTAAGATGAATTAATAATAAAGCAAAGGCCGCCAATTAAATTGCTCCAAATATAAAGTGGTGCTTTGGCCGAAAGCTTTCCACTCATATTTAAATAATAGGAACCCAGTAATAGTAAAGCACCTATCCAACCAATTATTTCTACTAAAATTTGCATATTATTTTTCTTGATTTAAAAAGGTTATCCTATTGCCTTGTTAAGATCATCAATTAAATCTTTTTCATCTTCTATACCCACGCTTAAACGAATTAAAGAATCGGTTAATCCGTTTTTCAAACGTTCTTCTCTTGGAATGGAAGCATGCGTCATAGAAGCAGGATGATTGATTAAACTTTCAACACCACCTAAACTTTCGGCTAATGAAAATAAGTGGGTTGAAGAAAGTACCCTCTTGGCGTTTTCTACGCTATCATCTTTCAATGTAAAACTCATCATGCCACCATAGCCGCGCATTTGCTTTTGAGCAACTGCATAACCGGGATGGTCTTCAAATCCGCACCAATATACATGGGCAACTTTGGGGTGATTACGTAAAAAATGTGCAATGGTAGCGCCGTTTTCACAATGACGTTCCATGCGCACATGTAACGTTTTAATGCCACGTAATACCAAAAAACAATCCATGGGGCCGGGAACTGCTCCACAAGACTTTTGTATAAAATATAATTGATCACGTAATGCATCATCATTCATTACCAAACAACCTTGTATAACATCGCTATGTCCGCTTAAATATTTAGTGGCAGAATGCATAACAATATCTGCACCTAATAACAATGGATTTTGTAAAAAAGGCGAAGCGAAGGTATTATCTACACACAATAACACATTTGCTTTTTTGGCAATGGCTGCAATGGCTGCAATATCTGTAATGTTCATTAATGGATTGGTAGGTGTTTCAATCCAAATAAGTTTCGTTTTTGGTGAAATGGCGTTTTGCACATTTTGTGGAAGTGTTGTGTCCGTGAATTTAAAGTGTATGCCAAATTTTTCATACACTTTAGTAAATAAACGATAAGTGCCTCCATACATATCATTTGCTGCAATTACTTCATCACCGGGTTGTAACAATTTTAATACAGCATCGGTAGCAGCTACACCACTGCTGAAAGCCAATGCATATTTGCCTTGCTCAATGGCGGCTAACGCACTTTCTAATGCAAAACGGGTAGGGTTTTGGCTACGTGCATATTCATAACCTTTGTGTACACCGGGTGCTTGTTGAACGAAGGTAGAGGTTTGATAAATCGGTGTCATTATTGCACCGGTTGAAGGATCGGGTTCTGCTCCCGCATGTATCATTAAAGTTGCTAATTCCATAAAAATGCATTTGTTATTGAAAAAATAGATGCTAAATAATTAGCTATTCAACAAAGATGCAAAAGTTTAAGGAATGCCTTGCCAAAAATCAATAAAAAAGCCTTAACGATAGGTCGCTAAGGCAATAGCAAAATTTTTTAAAATTATTGCTTAAGGTACAATACTAATGGGCATCGTGGCTTTTACATCGTCCCATTCTACAATTAAATTAGCATTGCCTCCTTTGGCATCTTCAAAATAAATAGTAAAGTTTTCAATGGGACTGGTTAGTTTTTCAACCGGTATAGTGGTGCGCAAAACATCCTTTTTAATATCATAGGTATAATTGCCCCAGGTATAATTGTCTTTATTTAAAATTAAGGTCCATTTATCCGCTTCAGGTATGCAATACAAGGTATATCTACCTTTTGGCACTACCTTTCCGCCAATTTTTACATTTTTAAAAAACTCTACTTCGGTAGCCTCATTAGCACCTAAGCGCCACATTTCACCATATTTTACAATGCCATTAAAAATAGTACGATTATTTTTTTGTGGACGACTATAGATAATTCTGGCAATCGGTAAATCTTTTACTTTACCATTCATTTTAAGCAGTGGGTAATTGTCGGGCCAATAGCTCATGTCCATTGGACTTTTATCTAATTCTGTAGGTTTTTGTTGTGCCATAATTGGCAGCGATAATAATAAACAGGTACATACGACAAGTAGCTTGTTCATACTTATTTGTTTTTGATATGTGGTTGAATAATGCCTTATTAACGCAGATATGCAGGGTTGGTTCAAATTAATTTTGAAGTAATTATGGCATATTGCCAATAAAGCGTTACAAATATAAATTGAATTAAGTTTCCTGTAAAAGAATGGCCATTTGTTTGGAAGCAAATTGAATAACATCCGGAAAGAAGAGCCGATAAGCATCTTCGAAAAAATAATAATTTTCTTCAACCACCGGTAATAGTGTAATATCTGCTGATAAATATTGAGCCCTATGAATCATTCCTTCAAAAGTTCTGGCAATACCCTGCGAATAGCGGTATTGCAATAGCCAGTTTTGGGTTTGCATATGCTGAAAGGCTATGTTAAATTTTTCCGGAAAATAAGGTTGATATAATTGTAAGGTATCATATACCGAAAAACTAAATTGCTGTAATGCTTCTTCGGCAGGAAAGATTTGTTTATCGTTGGCTAAAAAGTAATCATATACCACATCTAAAAATGCGCCGGCATATAATCCCACTTGAGGCTTAAGTAATTGTTTGGCTGCAATAGTGGCCGGATGTTCATCGGTATATTGATCTATCAGCCTATGCAATACAATCCCTTTTTGTATAAGGGGTGGAAATTTATTTTTATTGTTACCCTTCACAAAATCGCTCATCATATTGCCGGCCAATATGTCGTTATGGCCAAATGATAAATATGCATGTGCCAAAAAATTCATTCTAATAAAGATACAGTATTTGGCTTTGCGAAATATATATATTGAAAATGTTGGATGTTATGATTTGGATGATTGTAATTTTTCCAGATTTTGTTCAAACCACTCGGTATCCAAATTTTTCTTTTTCACTTCATTAATGGCTATTTTTTGCCACTGAATGGCCTCTTTATAGTTACCTAATTTATATAAAATTCTGGCTTGTGTATTGGCATTGTCGGCATTTAAATTCGCTCGTATTGATTTTGAATTCCATTCTAATGCCTTGTTGAGGTAGGTAACCTCATTTGTCATTTCATACAGCTGTTTAGCACCTTTATGTAATTCACCGGCAATGCGTGTTCCGTTGGGTGAAATAATGGTAGTTCGTTTTATGAAATAATTTCCATTTTCAGTTGGATTTTGGATATTCATTTTTTTTAATTGTTTCATGAATGCATCATTATTATGTGCTGCATAAATTGAATCCGCTGTATGAACGGAATCAATTAGTGTTGTAGGGAAATATCTATCATAATAGCGCAATGCTTTTTGGATGAATTGTGTAGTATCGCCAATGCCATAGTAATATTGGAGCAAAGCAGCATCAAATTGCTGATTCCCCTCATCCTTGTTGTTATAAGTATTCGCAATAAACTGTGCTGCTTCTACGGCATAAACAAAATTGGTATCGGCAATTGCCCTGTTCAATGACTTTGTTAAAATTTTGCTATTAATGGTCATTCTTAATGACAATGGCAGTTGGTACCAGCTTTCACTAAACAATCGAGTATCTTTTCTTAAGTATTTAAATAATGTTGATGATACAGTAGGTGCCGCTTTGGCTAAGGTTTGTATGAATGTGGTAGAATGAATAGAATCAGCAGGAATAGTTTCAGCAATCCTATTCAATAAGGCATTACCCGGCTCTATATTATAATCTAATAAGGTTTTTAATAAGTTATATGCGTTATAAAAATTATTATTGTTTAAGTTGTAAGCTTGTAGCTGTTGTTGTAATAATGAGCCACCATGCATCCCTTTATTCTTAATGCTATAACTAAAGTTGGTGTAATAGTTAGGGTGATTTCTCGCATCGGCATCAACTGCTAAAATATTTCCTTTGGTATCAGTTATAATCATTCCAAAAAATGTTTCCGGGAAGTAGTAAACACTGGTGTCCGGCTGAATTTCGGAAGGTATGGTAGCCGTTGTATAAAAAACATATTCGTTTTTCAAAATATATTGAATGCTCTCATCGCTATTTAAAGCGGTTTTTGCTAATGCATTACATAATTGGCAGTTGTTGGATTGAACATACATCCAAATATTTTTATTTTCATTGCCGGCTTTTGTTAAAATAGTTTTAAACGTAGTACTTTGTTGGTTAAAGGCTAATGATGAGCAAAAGCTTAAAATGATCAATAAAAATATTGTTTGAATACGCATAGAAGCAGGATTTTTTTTCAATATAATATTTATTTTGATATTCAAAAAAATAATTGTTTGAATGTGATTTTAAATCACAAGGATAAATTAATGTTGAATTAATGTGCTGGAGCTATCAAAATCGGATATTCGCATTGCTCTAAATAATATCTTCAATTTTATATGTCTGAAACAGCTATTATTATTGGCGCCGGTCCGGCGGGTTTAACTGCTGCCTATGAATTGGTTACCAAAACCAACATTCAGCCTATTATTTTAGAACAATCGGCCGATATGGGTGGTATCTCAAAAACAGTTGTTTATAAAGGCAATAGAATAGATATTGGTGGCCATCGTTTTTTTTCTAAGTCAGATGTTGTAATGCAATGGTGGCAGCAAATTTTGCCCCTTCAAGGTGTGGGGACAAATGAAGTTATTCCAAATGAAATTACTTATCACCGAAAGAAAACAACGGTTGCTTTTTCTCCCAACGGTCCCAATCCTGATCAAACAGACAGGGTAATGTTAATTAGAAAACGGGTTTCTAGAATTTTTTATCTAAGAAAATTTTTCGATTATCCCATTTCTCTTAGCTTTCATACGCTTCAAAATTTAGGTGTTGTTCGGGTAATTAAAATTGGTATTAGTTATGTTGCTATTCGATTGTTTCCTTTAAAAAAAGTAACAACGTTAGAAGAATTTTTTATCAATCGTTTTGGACGTGAATTGTATAAAACTTTTTTTAAAGATTATACTGAAAAAGTTTGGGGTATGCCTTGCAATGCCATTGCTGCTGATTGGGGAGCGCAACGCATAAAAGAATTATCCGTTTCTAAAGCAATAATGCATGCCATTAAATCAGTATTTAAAAAGTCAAATTCTATTCAACAAAAAGAAGTAGTTACTTCCTTAATTGAGCAATTTATGTACCCTAAGTTGGGTCCGGGACAAATGTGGGAAACTGTTGCATCAATTATTCGCGAAAAAGGTGGAATCATTATAACAAATGCCAAAGTAAATTCGGTAAACGTTCAAAATAATGCTATTCAATCTGTTTCATACATCAACACCTTGAATGGTAATACCCATTCAGTATCCGGTAATTATTTTTTTTCAACCATGCCGGTAAAGGAACTGATTGCTGCTATGGGTAATATAGTTCCCATTAATATTCAAAATATTAGTAACGGGTTACAGTATCGCGATTTTATAACTGTGGGCTTACTCTTAAATAAATTATCAATCGCAAATACTTCAAATAGCACATTACACAATAATCTCGTTCCCGATAATTGGATTTATATTCAGGAGCGTGAGGTAAAAATTGGCAGGTTGCAAATCTTTAATAACTGGTCGCCTTATCTTGTTGCTGACCCAAGTAAGGTTTGGATAGGCTTAGAATATTTTTGTAATGAAGGTGATGCTTTATGGCAAATGGATGATAAAACTTTTATTCAATTTGCTATTGATGAACTTCATAGTATTGGTATTATTGATAAGCAGGATGTGATGGATAGTACACTTATTCGAATGCCCAAAACTTATCCTGCTTATTTCGGCACTTATCATCAATTTAACGTCATTCGTCAGTTTACCGATAGCTTTACCAATTTATTTTTAATTGGCCGCAATGGTATGCATAAATACAATAATCAAGATCATTCTATGTTAACAGCCATTGCAGCTGTTAATAATATTATACACGGCATTACTTCTAAAGACAATATTTGGGCTATTAATACGGAAGAAGATTATCATGAAAAATAAAAATGAGTTACTTTTTTTAAATGACATTTCTTTTCAATGTTAACTTGTTCATAAGTGTATACTCATAAAGGATGATAACTGCTGGTTTTTAAAATTTTATTTTCCATTCATCCAACTTGTTATCATTTTATTTACACTTTCATCACACATTCGTGATGCTAGTTATTCAAAAAAAATATTTTCTGTAATACTTGTCTGTATTGCATTTCATTCAATCTTTTTAAAAATATCAGAAAGTTTTTTTCTACCGTTCATACAAAACGAATAAACATTCCTGTAACCAATCACAAACAGCTTCGTTTCATTTAAAAGGTAAAATAGTTTTGCCTTGTGAAAAAAACATTTTAAAACCTTCAATTTATTTACAATGAAAAAAATTTTATTTCTGGCGTTAATTACAGTATCTATTGCAGCTACAGCCGCCACCGATCCTGCTTCTAAAGTAAGCTTTACTGTGCTGAACCATTTTACGGATAAATTTTTAAAAGCTGAAAATGTTGATTGGAAAGTGACTGATCAGTTTGTAAAAGCCAGCTTTATTTTAAATGGCAAAGAAATGAATGCTTTTTACGACAACTACGGCGAATTAACCGCTGTAACTGCAAAATTGCAGTTCGACAAATTACCGCAACGTGCCATTATGGCTATTGGGTTAAAATACCCTTTCCCACTTTACAAATTAACCGATTGTATTGAGATGCAAACACCCAATGGGAAAACAAATTACTATGTTTCTTTATTAACTGATAGAGAAAATATTGTTTTAGAAATTTCTCCTAACGGAAATGTAAGTGAGTTTAAAAGGTTATCTTTATAGTGTTTATGAAAGCAGGCTGATTATAGTTTTGGCCTGCATTTTTTATCCATAAATTGTTGCATTGTTATAAACTGACCTTCCTGTTTCATTGTTTCTATGAACTGATGTAATCTGTCTTCGAGCCTTTTGCCTGAATATCTTTTGGTGTAGTTCGGAATTTGATAGTTGGATAGTTCTGTAAATTCCCAGGGATGCAAGTATAAAGAAACGTACCCGTCTTGCCGCAAGGTTTGTAAGGTAAATTTTACAAACAATGATAGCGGCATGTTTTTAAATGCCAACCAAAATAAAGGAATTCGCAGGTTGGGTGTAACTGATGCAGGAATACGCACTATGTGTTGTTCTGTATACCATGTTCTCGGTAAATGGCGGTTGTTGTATCTTCCCGGAATCCAGGTGGGGTTTACAGAAGCATCGTAGAGGTAACCTGCAGCTTTTAACGCAGCTATATTTACCTGCTGCATTCTAGGCATTCTTAATCCGGCAATGGTTTGCCCGGAAATGACTGCTAATCTTTGTTTCGATAATAATAAATCTGCCTCTTCAAAACGACTATGGTAAAAAGTATGCGAAGCAATTTCTTGTGTACCGGCTAATTGTTGTATTTGTTTCGGAAAATGGATGGCATAATTTGCAGTGGTAAATAATGTACAGGAAATATTGTGTTGCTGCAATATGGTTTCGAGCACATCGGTCCCTTTTTTACCAACATTCATTTGTTCTTCCGGTGATATAGGCTGTCCGTATTCCAGGGGCATATCAAACTCTTCCACATCAAAACTTAATAAAATAAATTTTTCATCCCTCATACTGCAAAGTTATTAGGTTGCCACAATTTGGAAGT
>Ga0310345_10000807_pt1 | contig 40216 bp, 35 predicted proteins | sample HC15DNA20500_MG_FD_204667 | JGI IMG/M metagenome (GOLD analysis project Ga0310345, IMG submission 204667) | Marine microbial communities from station ALOHA, North Pacific Subtropical Gyre - HC15-DNA-20-500_MG | ecosystem: Environmental > Aquatic > Marine > Oceanic | place: Pacific Ocean: North... | reverse complement strand
ACAACCACCACCGCCCGCACTCGAGCCTCGACGGGCTCACCCCGTGGGAGTATCACCAACGGTCAGAAGAGGACCAAACCCTGAACAGAGCTAACCTATAAACGCGGACTCAAAGGGGAGCAGGTCACTCCCCATCGAACAGCACAGATTTGATATACGCGCCCAAGGGCTCGCCACCCGCCGCCGCCTCCAACTGGGCGCGTTCTTCAAACGTCAAACGCAGGGAGAACGGGGCTTCCCGCTTCTTTTTCTCGCCTTTGGCTAAGATATTGAAATTATGATGCGATTGTGTCATTCTCGCACCCAGGATCTTTCAGATCATGTTGTGCGAGATGGAGTTCCCACTCTTGGAGCGTTTCGAAGAGAGAGTTCAAACTTTCTCCCTCTAGGCGCACCAGATTTTGCCGACATGTCAGACCGCGTCAGCACTGGGTCCCTGCGTGGCACCTGTCGGCTTCGGGCCTCCGCCGCCGGTGCGATCAGGCCGCGCTCTCTGCCGCGCGGGCGGCGATGGCCTGGCCCGCCGCGACCCCCGAAGACCAGGCCCACTGGAAGTTGTAGCCGCCAAGCCAGCCGGTCACATCCGCCGCCTCTCCGATGGCGTAGAGGCCTGGAATCCTTCGTGATTCCATCGTCTTGGAGGACAGATCCGCCGTGTCGATCCCGCCGGCCGTGACCTCGGCCTTGGCGTAGCCTTCGGTGCCTGTGGGGTGGAAGGTGAGGGCGGTCAGTGTCTCGGCCGCGCGGTCGAGGGCGGTGTCGGGCAGGTTGCCCAGCTCCGTGTCCAGCCCGATGCGCTGTGCCAGCGCCTCGGCCAGCCGGTTCGGCAGGTGTTCGGCCAGCGCGGCCTTGAGCCGGGCGCGTGGCATCCTGCGCCGCGCCTCGCGCAGCCGGTCGCCCGCGCCGGGCAGGACGTTCAGCGCCACCGCGTCGCCCGGATGCCAATAGGAGGACACCTGAAGGATCGCGGGGCCGGAGAGCCCCTTGTGGGTGAAGAGCACGGCTTCGTCGAAGCTGGCATCGCGCACCCGGGCGGTGGCGGGGACGGCGATGCCGGTGATTTCGCGGAAGAGGTTGTCGTGGGGACCCAGGGTGAAGGGCACGAGCGCGGGGCGCGGGGCCACCACCTTTAGCCCGAACTGGCGGGCAATGTCATAAGCGATGCCGGTGGCGCCCATCTTGGGGATCGACGGCCCGCCTGTGGCGATGACCAGCTGCGGCGCGCTGGCGCCGGCGACGTGAAACCGGGCGTCGGAATGACGAATCTCGCCTATCTCGGTCGAGAGCCGCACCTCCGCCCCGCCCCGCGCGCATTCGTCCAGCAGCATCCGCACGATCTGCGCCGCCGAGCCGTCGCAGAAGAGCTGCCCCAGCGTCTTTTCGTGCCAGGCGATGCCGTGGCGCTCCACGAGGGCGAGGAAATCCCACTGCGTGTAGCGGCTGAGGGCGGACTTGGCGAAATGCGGGTTCTCGGAGAGGAAGCACTGCGGCTCCACGCCCATGTTGGTGAAATTGCAGCGCCCGCCGCCGGAGATCAGGATCTTCTTGCCCGCCTTGGCGGCGTGGTCGAGCACCAGCACCCGTGCGCCCGCCTGCGCCGCCGTGGCGCCGGCCATCAGGCCCGCGCCGCCGGCGCCGAGGATGATTGCGTCATGGGGCATGGGGTGGTCTCCGTCCGGGGTGCGGGCGGGATCTAGTCGGTCGCGGCAGGCAGGGCAATGGCGCCGGGCGGGGCCCGTCGCGCGGGGGACGCGGGGCCCGGATATCGAGCCCGGGTCCCGCGTTGCCTCCGGCGGGAGTTTATCCGGCCAGATGAAAAGGGGGCGTTGCCGCGGGGTTCCCGGTCGCGCGCGTCAGACGCGTTCGGGGATCCGGACCGGCAGGGTCTCGTATCCCTTCACGAAGACCGAGAAGGTGCGCTGCGGCTCCTCCATCACCTCGATTGTCGGGAAGCGTTTCAGGATCTCCTCCCACAGGATGGTGAGCTGGAGTTCTGCCACGCGGTTGCCGAGGCAGCGATGGATGCCGAAGCCGAAGGACAGGTGCGCCTTCTTGATGTCGCGGCCGATGACATAGTGGTCCGGCGTCTCGATCCGGGTCTCGTCCCGGTTGCCCGAGAGGTACCACATCACCACCCGGTCACCCTTGCGGATGGTCTGGCCGTGCATCTCCACGTCTTCCAGAGCTACCCGCGACATGTGGGCGAGCGGGGTCTGCCAGCGGATCGTCTCGGACACCATGGCGGGGATCAGCGAAGGATCGGCGCGCAGGCGGTCGTATTGCTCGGGGAACCGGTTCAGGGCATAGACGGAGCCCGACAGCGTGTTCCGCGTCGTGTCGTTGCCGCCGACGATCAGCAGCACGACGTTTCCGTGGTATTCCTTCTTCGGCATGTCCCTCGTGCCCTCGCCATGGGCGAGCATCGAGATCAGGTCGAAGGACGGCGGCTTCGCCTTCCGCTCGGCCAGAAGCTCGTCGAAGGCGGTGAAGCATTCCATCGTGGTGTAGAACTTCTGGTCCCAGTCGGTCACCGGGCCGTGGCCGGGGGTGTTGGTGATGATGTCGGACCAGTAGGTCAGCTTGCGCCGGTCCTCGAACGGGAAGTCGAAGAGCGTCGCCAGCGTCATCGCCGTGTATTCCTTGGAGACGAGGTCGACCCAGTCGAAGGTCTCGCCCACGGGCAGGGACTCCAGGAGGTCGCCGGCACGTTCCCGCAGCAGCCCCTTGAGCCGGTCGAGGCTGGGCGGCGTGAAGGCGGGCGCGACCTGCTTGCGCTGCTGGTTGTGCTGCGGGTTGTCCATGGTGATGAAGCCTGCGCCCTCGGTCCCGCGCTCTTTCGAATGGGCGCGGCTTTCGGGAGTCTGGAGCACGATGCCTTCCGCCGAGGAGAAGCGGCGGTGATCGGTGTCGATCGCCATGATGTCCTCGTAGCGGGTGATCGACCAGTGCGGCTCGTACTCGCCGGTCTCGGACCAGTGCACCGGCGCCTCCTCGCGCAGGCGCTGGAACCAGGGCCACATGGTGTCGTCGGCGAAGCGGTGCGCCTGAGCGGCGGTGTACTGGTCGAGCGGTGTGCTGTAGGCCGCCTCGCGGCTTTCCGCCAGGGGGTCGCGGTTGGCGTCTTTCATTGCTGGCCTCCCTTCCTGCAATTCCCCGCGCGACGGGGTCGGGTCCATTGAACCCCGCTCTCGGGTTTACGGCAAGGTAAAGCTCCGGATGTGAACCGGAACGTGGCGGCACTTCGCCGGGAGGGCGGGGGCTGCGGGACGGCAGGGGCGCAAAGGAAAACGCCCGGCGCGGGGCCGGGCGTTCGATAAGCGACTTCGGGAAACCTTCAGTCCGCCCATTCCCAGGGGCGGGTGTAGGTGCCGAGCAGCGAGTCCACCGCCGCCTCGTCCGCGCCCTCGTTGCGGGCGAGCCGGGCGGTGAGCCCGCGCTTCTTGTCGTCCACCACCTCAACCACGTGGGTCGGCACCCCGGCCTCGGCCAGCGCCGCGTCGTAGACCCGCTTGATCGCCCGCTTCCGCAGGTCGGGCTTGAAGACCTTGCCGACGGCGGTCTTGGGCAGTTCGTCCATGATCTCGACGTGCTTCGGATTGGCGGCGCGTTCGTGGATGTGGCGTTCGGCATGGGCGGAGAGCTCCTCCACCGTCACGTTGGCGCCCTCCACCAGTTCGACATAGACGCAGGGGAGTTCGCCCGCCTTGGCGTCTGGCTGGCCGATCGCGCCGGCGAAGGCCACCGCCGGGTGCGAGAGCAGGGCATCCTCGATCTCGGCCGGGTCGATGTTGTGGCCGCCCCGGATGATGAGGTCCTTCGCCCGCCCGGTGATGAAGATGTAGCCGTCCGCGTCGATCCGGCCCAGATCGCCGGTGCGCAGGTAGGCGCGGTTCTCACCGGGCACGGTGTGGTAGAGATCGCGGTTCTTGGCGTCCTCGGTGTAGGTCGCGCCGTCGAAGACGCCGGGGTTCGAGACGCAGATCTCGCCCACCTCGTCCACGCCGCATTCGCGCAGCTCCTTCGAGGTGTGATCGAAGATCTTCACGTCGGTGTAGGGGAACGGCACCCCGACCGAACCGATCTTCTTCTCGCCGTCCGACGGGTTGGTCGAGACGAGGCAGGTCGCTTCGGTCAGCCCGTAACCTTCGATGATCTCGATCCCGGCGGCGGTCTCGAACCGGTGGAACAGCTCCTTCGGCAGCGGGGCCGAGCCCGAGAAGGCCGTTTGCACCGTGGAGACATCCGCATCCACCGGGCGCTGCATCAGCGCCGAGATCGCGGTCGGCACGGTGATGATGAAGGTGATCTTCCAGCGCTCGCAGAGCTTCCAGAAGTTGTCGAACACGCCTTCGCCGCGATAGCCCGCGGGCGTGGGGAAGACGACGTGCGCGCCCGAGGTCACGCAGGACATCAGGATGACGTGGCAGGCGAAGACGTGGAACAGCGGCAGCGGACAGATGATGTTGTCGTTTTCGGTGTAAAGCAGCGTGTGGCAGATCCAGCCGTTGTAGATGATGCCGGAATACTTGTGCTGCGCGACCTTTGGCATCCCCGTGGTGCCGCCGGTGTGGAAATAGCACGCGACCCGGTCGCCGGTGCTGTCCGCGAAGGCGAGCGTCTTCGGCTGGCGCGCAATCTCGGCGTTGAAGTCCTTTACGTCCGCATGGTGCTTGCCGGGGATCTTGGGCCGGATGAAGGGCACGATCCAGCTTTTCGGCGGGGTCAGGTAGCGGTTCAGGTCGACAGTCAGGATGGTGTGGACGCCCGGCGCGTGGCGCACCGCCTCGGCCGTCTTCTGGGCCACGTCCGTCTTGGGGAAGTTCTTGAGCGTCACCACCACCTTGGCGCCGGTTTCGCGCAGGATGGCGCCGATCTGTTCCGGCTCCAGCAGCGGGTTGATCGGGTTGACGATCCCCGCGATCGCCCCGCCCAGCGTCGCCAGCACCGTCTCGGTTGCATTGGGCATGACCAGCGCGACCACGTCGTCCTCGCCGATCCCGAGAGAGCGGAAGAGGTTCGCGGTCTGGCAGGTCTTCTCCTTCAGCTCGGCCCAGGTCAGGGTTTCGGCCTTGTCCTGCGGGCCGGATTCGAGCTGGAAGCTAACCGCGTTGTGCGACGGGAATTTCGTCGCCGTCCGGTCGAGCAACTGGTAGAGGGTGACGGGCACGTCACGCTCCGCCCAGGGCATTTCGTTCTGAAGCGCGAGCGCATCGGCGCGGCCTGTGAATGTCACGGTTTTCCTCCCCATTACCGTTCCATGCCCGCTATGCGGGATTTGCGGCAATTTGCGCGTCAGAGGATCTCATTGCAAGGTTTACGCAGCGGCGGGGCACGTCAGCCGGGCTCGGGATGCAGGTGTGACACAAGCGCTCCCCCAGGTCTCAGCGCCGGACTTTCACCAGTTCCAGGTACCCCGGATCGAAATGTGAGATGCGCCGCAGCCCGTCGAAATCGGGCAGCCGCACGCGGCCCCGTTCCCATTCGAGCAGGCCGCTCGCCCGCAATTCCTGCACCGAACGGTTCACGTGGGTCCGCGAAAAACCGAAGATCCGCGCAAGGTCCTTCTGTTCGAGGTCCATCGGAAAGCTGTCGCCCTCTACAAAGCCGATCATGCCGTAGCGGGTGTAGAGTTCGCAGAACAGGTGCCCGATCCGCTCTTTCGCGCGCAGGGTGGCGGCGGCGGTCAGCCAGGCGCGGCTGATCTTGGCATCGACCAGCGAGAGCATCCAGAGCAGCCGGGTCAGGTGCGGAAAGCGGTCGGTGATCTCGACGAGGTGCTCGCGCCCGATGAACTGCACCTTGCAGGGCCCCTGCGCCATGACCGCATGGTCGATCTGCTCGAGAACGAAGGCGTGCAGGTCCACGAAATCGCCCGGTATGTGCAGCGCCGACACCACCGTTTCGGGCTTGTGCGTCGCCTGCGCCCGCAGCGCCATGCCGCCGACGACGAGGCAGCTTTCATCCGGCGTGGGCCCCTGCGGGATGATCGTCTCGCCGTGGGAAAAGGTGACCGTGCGCACCGGAAGAGCCTCCAGCGCGGCGATTTCCTCGGGCGCGAGGGTATCGCGCTTGCCGAGGACGAGTGACAGCAGTTCGGATGTGGTCGTTGACATAAGTTCGGCAAAAGAAGCCGTGACTTGCGGGGTGTCAAGCCCCTCTCGCCGATCCGGGCTCAGAACTCGCGGGCCGACGTCTGATCGTTCCCGGCTTGGTCGTCGAGGATGGCCCGGAACACAAGCCGCCCCGCGGTCACGTCCCGGCTGCCGCGCAGTTTCGGCAGGCGCGCGGTCAGCGGGTCGAGCCAGCGCAGGCGGCGCAGCATCCGGGCAGCGTCATCCCAGACACCGTCCCGGTCGCGCGCGCGGAAATCGGCCAGAGCCAAGTCGATAACGGCAGAGGGGGCGCCCGCGGTCTCGTAACAGCTGAAGGCGAACAGCAGCAGGTCGATCGCCTTGGCCCGGCGCAGCCGTGCCGTGGCGCCGAAGCGTTCGAAGTCGATGAAGGCGATGGTTTCGCCGTCCCACATCATGTCGCGCAGGCTGGGGCGGCCATGGGCGACTCCGGCCATGTGCAGGCGGTGCAGCGCCATGGCCCCGGCACGCAAGGCCCGTTCCTGCTCCTCCGGTGCCACCCGCGGGTTGCAAAACACAAGCGACAGCGGCGATCCTGCGTCGCGCACGACAAGGTAATCCGGCCCCTCGTCCACGCACTCCGCCACCGGCAGGCCCCGGCCGGACAGCGCGTGGTAGGCCTGCCGCTCGCGCTCCAGCGCCCGCGCCGGATCGCCCTTCTGCAGCCGCCAGCGCAGCGACAGCTTCTCCGGGTGCTTGACCCAGTAGACCGTGCCGTCAAGCTCGATCCGCCGGATCCGGTCGTCTCCGGCGGCAGCCATGGCCGCGCGCAGGCGGGCGATGTCGGGAGGGGCGGCGAGGGTCATTGTCGCGGGACCGTTACAGCAGTTTCACACCACTGTCATATTGGCGCAGGGCGCCCGGCGATCAATTCCCGTTTCGGCCTGTCACGGCAGGCGCGCTTCGACTCGCAGATTGCTTTCCGCGCCGATCGTCACCCGCCATCCCTTGGCGGCGATCTGTGTGCCGGCGCGGGTGCGATAGGCGGCGACGCGCAATTCGGTTCCCGCCAGACGCCCCTCGGCGGTGACGCCGTCGGCGAAACGCACCAGCGCGGGTGCCTCGGTGTCGGGCGCGGGGCGCAGCAGGCGGCCGCGCGCGCCGGGGTAGAGGTGGGTGTGATCGATCTTGATCTCGACGGGGCTCATCCCGGAAAAACTGGCCGCGGGCGGCGGGAAGTCAAACGTCGCGGCGGTGCAGCTTGCCGCCCCCTCACATCCGTGCTGGACCGGAGTGCTGAAATCTTGATCTAATGGTCAAGAAAGCGCCGTGGAAATCGGGGCCGGAGCACGGAGCCTGTGGCGTGGCCCGGAGGCATCTGCAATCGTCGGCGGCAGGTCAGGGGACACATGTGTTTGATCTATTAGTCAGAAACGCGACCTTGCCGGACGGGCGGCGGGGCATGGACATCGGGCTGCGCGACGGCCGCATCGCCGCCGTGGAGCGGGCGCTGCAGGCCGAGGCGGGCGAGGTGATCGACGCCGGCGGCTATCTCGTCACGCCGCCCTTTGTCGATTCGCATTTCCACATGGATGCGACCCTGTCGCTCGGGATGCCCCGGCTGAACCGCTCCGGCACGCTGCTGGAAGGCATCGCGCTCTGGGGCGAGCTGAAGCCGCAACTGACGGTCGAGGCGATGGTCGAACGCGCGCTGCGCTACTGCGACCTCGCGGTGACGCGGGGGCTGCTGGCGATCCGCTCCCACGTGGACGTGTCGGATCCGACGCTGCGCACCGCCGAGGCGATGATCGAGGTCCGGGGGAAGGTCGCGCCCTACATCGACCTGCAGCTGGTGGCCTTTCCGCAGGACGGCTACCTTCGCGCGCCCGGCGCGGTGGAGCTGATGGACCGCGCGCTCGACATGGGGCTCGACGTGGTCGGCGGCATCCCGCATTTCGAACGCACCATGGCCGAGGGGGCCGAAAGCGTCGCCGCCCTCTGCCGGATCGCGGCGGAGCGGGGGTTGCGCGTGGACCTTCATTGCGACGAGAGCGACGATCCCATGTCGCGCCACGTCGAGACTCTGGCGCGGGAGACGGTGCGCCACGGACTCCAGGGGCGGGTCGCCGGCTCGCACCTGACCTCGATGCATTCGATGGACAATTACTACGTCTCCAAGCTGCTGCCGCTGATGGTCGAGGCCGATTTGGCCGCGATTGCCAACCCGTTGATAAACATCACGCTTCAGGGGCGTCACGACACCTATCCGAAACGCCGCGGACTGACCCGGGTGCCCGAGATGATGGCGGCGGGGCTGACCGTGGCCTTCGGGCACGATTGCGTCATGGACCCGTGGTATCCGCTGGGCTCCGGCGACATGCTCGAGGTGGCGTCGATGGGGCTGCACGTGGCGCAGATGACCTCCCGCGTCGGGATGCGCGAGATGTTCGACACCGTGACCGTGAACGCCGCCCGGGCAATTGGTCTGGAGGGCTACGGGCTGGAGCCAGGCTGCCACGGCGACCTCGTGCTGCTTCAGGCGACCGACCCGATCGAGGCGATCCGCCTGCGCGCGACCCGCCTCGCCGTGGTCCGGCGCGGGCGCGTCATCGCCCGTTCGGCCCCGGCAGTGGCGGAGTTGTTCGTGGAGGGGCGGCCGGACCACGTGGACCCGGCGGCCTATGCGCCGACGGCGGTGGATCGGGATCAAGACAGCCAGACAACCATAAGCAACAGAGAGGGAAAATAAGATGACACGGAAGATGGGAACGACCCGCAGAACCTTCCTCAAGGGGTCGGCGGCCACGGGCCTGCTGCTGGCCGCACCGCCGGTGATCGGTCAGGCGGTGCCCAAGGTGGCCGGCCTGCATGGCTCGCCGGTCGAGAACGCCTGGAACTCGCGCCTGCACGGCGCGATGGTGGATGCCGCGGCCGAGGGCAAGATCGAATACGTCTTCTCCGAAGGCGTGGCGGGCACTGATTATGTCCGCGCGATGCGCGAATACGCCGAGAGCGGCGTGGATCTGATCGTGGGCGAGGTGTATCCGGTCGAGGCCGAGGCGCGGGAGGCGGCGGCGGATTATCCCGAGGTGGGCTTCCTCATGGGGTCCTCCGGTGAGCCATCGGGCGACAATTTCGGCACCTTCGGTACGTGGAACCACGAAGGTGCCTACCTCGCCGGGATGCTCGCCGCGCACATGTCCGAGAGCGGCAAGTTCGGCGCGGTCGGTGCGATCCCGATCCCGGAAGTCAACATGCTGATCAACGGCTTCCGCGCCGGTGTTGACGTGGTTCGCCCCGATGCCGAGCATCTGATCGGCTTCATCGGCACCTTCTTCGACCCGCCCAAGGCGCGCGAGGCCGGGCTGGCGCAGATCGACGCGGGGGCCGACATCCTCTTCGGCGAGCGGATCGGCACGGCGGACGCCGCCAAGGAGCGCGGGATCAAGGCAATCGGCTCGCTCATCGACTACACGCCGCGCTACCCTGAAACGGTTTTCGCCAATGCGATGTGGTACTTCCGCCCGCTTCTTGATGCGGCTCTGGCGGACAAGGCGGCGGGCGAACCGACCGGCCGGAACTACACGCCCTACTGCCTGATGAAGGAGGGCGGCAACGATATCGTCTACACGCCGGAGATGGTCCCGCAGGAGGCAATCGGCCCCATGGAAGAAGCCCGCGCCGCAATCAAGGCGGGCGAACTGGAAGTGCCGATCGACTTCAGCGAACCGACGTAAGTGGTTGTGAGGGCGACGGTTCCCCATAGTGTCGGCCGGGGCGCGCAGCGGCCCGGCCGGCGCCCGTCCGCCCCGCCGGTCGGACGCTTTCGCGATGGACCGCGGACGGGTACGGGCCTCTGGTCCGTGCGATCCGCCTCCCGCCTGCGGATCACACCATGACCGCCGTCCTTTCCCTCGACCGGATCTCGAAACGCTTCGGCGAGACGCTCGCGAACGACGACATCTCGATCTCGCTCGCCCGCGGCGAGGTGCTGGCGCTCCTAGGAGAGAACGGGGCGGGCAAGACGACCCTGATGAACATCCTCTTCGGCCACTACACGCCCGACGCGGGCAGCGTGAGAGTCGAGGGGCGGGACCTGCCCCTCGGCCGCCCGCGCCACGCCATCGCGGCGGGGGTCGGCATGGTGCACCAGCATTTCACCCTCGCACCCAACCTCACGGTGCTGGAGAACGTGATGTGCGGGACCGAAAGCCTCTGGCGGCCCCGCTCGGCCCGCGCCAAGGGGCGGGCGCGTCTGGCTGCGCTGTCGGAGCGCTTCGGGCTGGCCGCGGACCCGGATGCAATGGTGTCGGAACTGTCGGTGGGGGAACGCCAGCGGGTGGAGATCCTGAAGGCGCTCTACAACGAGGCGCGGATCCTGATCCTTGATGAGCCTTCCGGCGTGCTGACCCGCCCCGAGGCGGAGCGGCTGTTCGAGACGCTCCGGGGCATGGCGCGCGAGGGGCTGTCGATCATCTTCATCTCCCACAAGCTGGGCGAGGTGATGGCCGCCGCCGACCGCGTCGTGATCCTGCGCGGCGGACGCGTGGCGGCGGAACGGCGGACCGCCGAGACCTCGAAGGCGGAGCTGGCCGAACTGATGGTCGGCCGCCGCGTCGAACGCCCGACGCGCGAGCCGCGCGAGATGGGCGCACCGGTGGTGGTGGCTGAAGGAATCGACGTGGAGGAGGGCGGGGCAACGCGCCTCGACGGGGTCAGCTTCACCCTGCACGAGGGCGAGGTGCTGGGGATCATCGGTGTCTCCGGCAACGGTCAGACGGCTCTGGCGCGGCTGCTCTCGGGGCTGGCGCGGCCCGCCCGTGGGCGGCTGACGCTCGACGGGGCGGAGGTCGGGGGGCTCTCCCCCGCGCAGCTGATCGCCCGGGGCGTCGGGCGGATCCCGGAGGACCGGAACACCGAAGGCGCGGTCGGAGATTTCCCGCTTTGGCAGAACGCGGTGCTGGAGCGGCTGCACGAGGACCGTTTCGCGATGGCCGGCTTCGTGAAGGCCGGCGCGGCGAAAGCGTTCTGCGCCGAGGTGATCCGGCGTTTCGACGTACGGGGCGGCGGGCCGGAGACGCAGACCCGGCTGCTGTCGGGCGGCAACATGCAAAAGCTGATCTTCGGCCGGAACCTGATCGCCGCGCCCCGGGTGCTGATCGCGGCGCAGCCGACACGGGGCCTGGACGAAGGCGCCATCGCGGCGGTGCAGGCGGATATCCTCGCCGCCCGGGGGCAGGGCTGCGCCGTGCTGCTGATCACCGAGGATCTGGACGAGGCGCTGGCGCTCTGCGACCGGGTCCGGGCGATCGTGCAGGGGCGGCTTTCGCCTCCCGTGCCGACCGAGGGGCTGGACGCGCAGCGGCTTGGCCTGATGATGGCGGGCGAATGGGAGGGGCTCGATGCAGTTTGAACGACGGGCTCGGCCGCCCCTCTTGCTGACCCTCGGGGCGCCGGTGATCGCGGTGGCGGTCGCGCTGGTCCTCTCCGGCGTCCTGATCGCACTTTCCGGGGCGCCGGTCCTTGAGGCGTACGGAAAGATCGTCACCTCGGCCTTCGGATCCCGCCTTGCGATCAGCGAGACGCTGACACGCACCACGCCGCTGATCCTGACCGGCCTTGCCGCCGCCGTGGCCTTCCGCGCGCGGGTCTGGAACATCGGGGCGGAGGGGCAATTCTACCTCGGCGCCTTCGCCGCCGTCGCGGCCTCGCGTGGGCTGGGCCTGCCGGGGCCGCTGCTGATCCCGGCGCTGATGCTGGCGGGTGCTCTGGCGGGGGTGGTCCTTCTGGTGATCCCGGTTTTGATGCGGGTGAAGAGCGGCGTGGACGAGGTGGTCACGACGCTGCTGCTGAACTTCATCGTGCTGCTCTTCGTCTCGCTGGCGGTGGAGGGCTTCCTGCGGGACCCGATGGCCTTCGGCTGGCCCAAATCGGTGCCGCTGCCGGCGGAGGGGCGGCTGGAGAAGCTCGTGCCCAAAACGCGGCTGCATGCGGGGCTGTTCATCGCACTGGCCTGTGCGGTGGCGGTCTGGGTGATCGACAGGTTCTCGACCTTCGGGCTGCGGGCGCGCGCGGCGGGGGCCAGTGCGGAGGCGGCGGCCTTCGCGGGCGTGCCGCTGACGGGCACGCTGATCCGGGTGGCCTGCCTGTCGGGCGGGCTGGCGGGCCTCGCCGGCGCGATCGAGGTGATGGGGGTGCGGGGGTATCTGACCACCGACCTCTCGCCGGGCTTCGGCTATTCCGGAATCGTGGTGGCGATGCTGGCGGGGCTGAACGCGCTTGGCGTCGTCGCGGCGGCGCTCTTCGTGGCGGCGGTCTTCGTGGGCACCGACGGGATGTCCCGCGCGCTGGAGGTGCCGAGCTACATCGCCGACGTGACCGTCTCGCTCTCGCTGTTGGCGATGCTGGTGGCGATCTTCTTCAGCCAGTGGAGGATCCGGCGATGACGATGTGGGAGATCCTCTTCACCGCCGGGCTCTGGGCCTCGGTCCTGCGCATCGCGACGCCGCTGATCTTCGGCACCCTCGGGGCGCTCCTGTGCGAACGGGCCGGGGTGCTGAACCTCGGGATCGAGGGGATCATGACCTTCGGCGCGATGGCCGGGTGGCTCGCCGTCTACAACGGTGTGGATCTCTGGACCGGGCTGGCGGTGGCGGCGGTCTGCGGCGGGGTCTTCGGGGCGCTGCACGCGGCGCTGACCGTGACGCTGGGGCTGTCGCAGCATGTGACGGGGCTGGGGATCACGCTGTTCGCCTCGTCGTTCAGCTACTACATCTTCCGGCTTGTGGTGCCGGTGCAGGGCACGCCGCCGACCATCGAGCCCTTCGCGCCGGCCTTCCCGGGTCTCGAGGCGATCTCGGGCATCGGCCCGGTTCTGGCGGCGCAGACGGCGCCGACATGGGTGGCCATCGGTGCGGTGCTGGTGCTGGCCTGGGTGCTGGCGCGCACGCCCTTGGGGCTGGCGTTGCGGATGACCGGCGAGAACCCGCACGCCGCCGAGGCGCAGGGGCTGGACCCGATCGCGCTGCGCTACGGGGCGGTGATCTGCGGATCCGCGCTGATGGCGGTCGGCGGCGCGTTCCTGACGATGTCGGCGTTCAACTCCTTCTTCCCGACGATGGTGCAGGGGCGGGGCTGGGTGTGCATCGCGCTGGTGGTCTTCTCCACCTGGCGGCCGGGGCGGGCGCTTCTGGGGGCGCTGCTGTTTGCGTTCTTCGACGCGTATCAGCTGCGGTTGCAGACTTCGGTCGGGAATGCGGTGCCGTACCAACTGTTCCTGATGATGCCCTACGTTCTGTCGATCGTGGCGCTCGTGATCATGTCGCGCCGGGCGCGGGTGCCGCAAGCGCTGATGCAGCCGTTCCGGCGGGGGAGCCGGTAGGAGGGCAGCCGGGCACCGGCGCCGCCCACTCAGCCCGCGCCGCCGGATCGCGCCCGGGCCCGAGGGCGGCGTGGAACCTAACGCGATCAACTCCCTGAAGCCCCGGCGTCGAGAACCCGGCGCCACCACGGCCGGATCGCGCCCGCCCTGGGCGGCGGGGTCGGGCGCGATCCGATCCGCTACAGTCTGAAGGGGTGGGCGGTGCTTTCCTCAGGCGTATCAGGGAGGACAGAGAAGCCTTCCGACCGGCACGGCTCCGTAAGGTGTGCGCCTCGCGAGCACCGCCTGTTCAGCCCTCGCCCGAGATGCTCCGCCGCATGAGGCGCTGGTAGAGCGCGGGCGACGCCCGGTTGATCAGATGCGCCAGCCGCGCCACCCGCCCGACCGGGATGAAGCCGCGCCGTCTGCCCAGCCCTTTCAGGATCACCGCCGCCGCGTCCTCCGGTGTCATGTAATCCACCCCGTCCGCCGCCGCGCCGGGCCGGATGATGCCGTCCGCGCTCCGGTTCCCCTGTCCGAGGTTGGTCGCCACGAAGCTCGGCGCCGCGATCAGGACCGGGACGCCATGCGCGGCCTCCTCGGCGCGGAGCGAGCCGAAGAACCCCTCCATCGCGTGTTTCGATGCGGCATAGGCGGTTCGGTTCAGCAGGGGCGCGAAGCCCGCGACCGAGGAGATGGCAAGGTGGGTGCCCCGGCTTTCCCGCAGGGGCCGCAGAAAGGCGCGTGCCATGTTCACGGCGGCGAAATAGTTGATCTCGAACACCTTGCGGTGGCTCTCCTCGCTCGCCTCGGCGAAGGGGCCGATCTGGGAGACGCCGGCGTTGTAGATCACCAGATCGATGCTCTCCCGGGCGGCAACGATCTCTGCGCAGGCCCGCGCCAGCGCGGCGCTGTCGGTCAGGTCCACCTGCACCGGCGTCAGCGCGGGCCCGGTCTCCAGCCCGCCCACGTCGATGTCGAACGCCGCGACATGCCAGCCCTGCGCCTGAAGCCCTGCCGTCAGGGCGCGGCCCAGCCCGCCGTTCCCGCCCGAGATGACAGCCGTCTTCACAGCCCCGCCTCCTTCTGCCAGAGGTCGAAAACCTGCTCCGAGGTCAGCTCGGGCGTGTAGCCGAACCCGTTCACCAGCGCATCGTTCGCCAGCACCGGGCGATACTGAAGGAAGCGCACCTGCTCCGGCCCGTAGCGCGACAGCCGCAGCGGATGCGCGACGGCCAGCGCGGCCTTCAGCGCCCAAGCGGGCAGGCGGCGCACCGGCTTGCCCAGCTTCGCGGCGATCTGCTCGACCGACAGCGTGCCCGTGCCGGCCACGTTGTAGATCCCCGGCGGCCCGTCCGTGGCGGCGCGTTTCAGGATGCGGGCGAGGTCCGTCGTCCAGATGAAGACGAAGGGGCTGTCGGCCCCCCGGATCGCCAGCAAGGCCTTGCGTCGGAAAAGCGCGGTGATCTGGTTCTCAGTCCCCGCGCCCAGCACGGTGCCGATGCGCAGCACGACCTGCTCCAGCTCCGGATGCTCGGCCCGCGCCTCGGCCAGCATCTCCTCCACCTGCCGCTTGTGATCGGAATAGGCGAATTCCGGATTGCCCCGGCAGGGATCGCTTTCCCGCAGCGGCACCGGATTGTCGGCGTGATAGCCGTAGGCCGCGCCGGAGCTGGTGACGACCAGCCGCCGCACCCCGTGCCTCAGGCAGGCGTCCAGCACCTTCCGCGTGCCCGTCACGTCCACCGTGAACGCCGCCTCGCGCCCCATGCCCGGGGGTGGGGTGACGATGGAGGCGAGGTGAACGACGACCTCGGGCGCCTCGGCCCCGATCACCCGGGCGGGGTCCTTGCCGGTCACGTCCATGGTGCGGAAGCGGACCGTTTCGGGCAGGGGACCGCGCTTGAGATCGGTCGCGACGATGTCGCTGCCGTGCATCTCGGCGACCAGCGCCCGGCCGACCATCCCGGCGGCCCCGGTGATCAGGACCCGGCTCATCGCGCGGCCACCCGGCGGTTCATCACCGCCGCCAGCGCGATGCCCGAGATCGCATGCCAGATGCCCCAGGCGGCGGCGATCACCGCCATGCCGCCCAGACCCCCGAAGAAGCCGAAGATCAGCACGAGGCCGAGGCCGGAGTTCTGGATTCCCGTATCGATCGTCACCGCCCGCCGGTCGTAGGGCGACAGCCGGAAGAGCGTTGCCGTGGCATAGCCACCGGCGAGCGCCAGCGCGTTGTGGAAGATCACCAGCGCCGCGATCCCTCCGGCAAAGGCCAGGAACTGCGCCCAGTTGGCCGCCAGCGCCAGCACGATGAAGAGCGCGAAGATCGCCATCGAGAGCCATTGCAGCGGCGCGCGCAGCCGCTCCGCCACCTGCGGGCGCTTGCTGTTCAGCGTGACGCCCAGCAACAGCGGCAGCACCAGCATCAGCCCCACGGTGATCGCCACCTGCACCGGGTCGATCGCGGTCTGTTCCAGGATCGCGCGGGAGGGGGCGTAGAGGCTCCCCCAGAAGGCGATGTTGAGCGGCGTCAGCAGGATGGCCCCCACGGTCGCGAAGGCGGTCATCGACACCGACAGCGCCGCGTTCCCGCCCGCCCGGTAGGTGATGAAGTTCGAGATGTTGCCGCCCGGGCAGGCCGCCACGAGGATCAGCCCGAGCGCGACGGAGGCCTGCGGCTGCACCGCCAGCACCAGCAGGAAGGTCAGCACGGGCAGGACCAGGAACTGCGAGGCCAGCCCGACGATCAGCGGCTTCGGCCCCTGCGCCAGCACCTTGAAGTCGCGCGGGTGCAGGTCGATGGCGATGGAGAACATGACCACCGCGAGGATGGCGTTCAGCAGCATCAGCGAGGCGGGAGAGAAGTTGAGAACCGCCTCGTCGATCATGCCCGCGCCCCCCTGAGCGCCGAAATCCATTTCCCGACCGCCTTCCGGTAGGTCGCCTTGTCGACGTAATAAGCCATCCGGGCGAGCTTGAGGTAGTGCATACCGCCGGTCGCGCGGGTGAAGCCCGCCGCCTTTTCGGCCTGCAGCCTCTTTGCCGCGTCGGACCCCTCGCGCAGCCCCCTGATGTAGCGCCCGACCATCTCGGCCTGCTCGTGCCGTCCCTGCCAGCCGAGACCCGAGGCCTCCACCATGCCCAGCACGAAGAGATCGTCGCGCTCCGGGTGCATCGCGTTGAGGTAAAGATGCGGCGCGTCGCCCTGCCAGTTGAGCAGGGCGTTGTCGATGAAGGGATAGTCCAGCTTGTAGCCGGTCGCGGCGAGGATCAGGTCGTAATCCGCTTGCGTGCCGTCCTTGAAGTGCACGGTGTGCCCCTCGAACCGGTCCACGTCCGGCCGGATCCGGATGTCGCCGTGGCCCGCGTGGTAGAGCACCAGCGAATTCACCACCGGATGGCTTTCGTAAAGCTTGTAGTCGGGCTTCGGAAAACCGTACTTCTGCGGGTCGCCCACGAACCACTTCAGGATGGTCCCGTCGATCACGCGCTTGATCGGCATCGGCAGCTTGATCGCCCCGCCCATCGTGTCGGCCGGTCTGCCGAAGACGTATTTCGGCACGAAGTAATACCCGCGCCGCATCGACAGGTCGCAGGAGATGCCGTGGTGGATCGCGTCCACGGCAATGTCGCAGCCGGAATTGCCCGCGCCGATCACCAGCACGCGCTTGCCGTCGAACTGCGACGGGCTGCGGTAGGCGGAGGAATGGATCAGCTCACCGGCGAAATCACCCTTGAAGGCGGGCATGTTGGGGGTGGAGAGCGTGCCGTTGGCGATCAGCAGGCCCGCGAAGGCCTCCGTATGTTCGCCTTCCGGGTCGCGCCAGGTGATCTCCCAGCCGTCGCCGGAGGCGCCGAGCGGCGTGCAGCGCAGGACCTCGGCGTTGAAGCGGTAGTGGCGGTAGAGGTCGAAATGCCGGGCGAAGTCCTGAAAATAGCGCTTCAGGTCCCGGTGGGAGGGGTATTCCGCCACCTCGTCCCGCATCGGGAAATCGGCGAATTCCGTCATCCGCTTGGACGAGATCAGGTGCGCCGAATCGTACATCGTCGACCGCGGCCCCTCGATATCCCAGAGCCCGCCGACGTCGGCGTGAAGCTCGAACCCCTGAAAGGCGATACCCTGTTCGGACAGCACCTTGGCCGCCGCCAGCCCCATGGGGCCGGCGCCGACCAAGGCGTACTTGTCACGCGTGTCACTCATTACACTGTCCTCCCTTTATCGCTAACTTGAACAGGTGTTCAATGTAAGGCAAGATCATTTCATGGTGATCGAACATCCCTCTGGCGGGCAACGGAAAAGAGCGCCGTCGCAGCGGTCTCTGGCAACGCGGGAGCGGATTCTCGACGCGGCGGAACGGGTATTCGCGGCAAGGGGATTCGATGGCGCGACGATCCGGGACATTGCGGCGGAGGCGGGGGAGCCGGTCGGTTCGGTCCATCACCACGGGGGCGGCAAGGACCACCTTTTCGCGCAGGCCGTGGCGCGGCGGTCCGAGGAATTGTCGCAGGCACGGCTCGCCGCGCTGTCGGCGGCCCGGGCGGCGGGGGCGCTGACGCTGGAGGCGGTGCTGGCGGCCTTCATGCGGCCCTTTTTCGCGTTGGCCGACGCGGACAGACGCTGGCGCGATTACGCCCGGCTCGTGGCGCTCGTCTCCGCGGACACGCGCTGGCTCGACCTGGCGGCGGAGTGTTTCAACCCGACGGCCGAGGTCTTTCTTGGGGAAATCGCCCGCCTGAGCCCTCACGCCACACGGCGCGAGGTGGCGGCGGGGTTCGTCTTCGCTGTCTCGGCCATGCTGGCGCTGCTGACTTCGACGGGCCGGATTTCGGCGCTCGCCCCGGGCGAGGATGACGGGACGGGCGAGGTCGACCAGCTCATCGCCTTCTGCGCCGCCGGGCTGGCGGCGGGACGAGGGGGCTGAGCTTCGCTTGGATCAGGCGGCGCCGCAGCCGATGCCGCTCCCTCTCCCCGCCGGGGAGAAAGTCGGGGTGAGGGGGCGGGGCCGCCCCTTCAGTTCAGATAGACGGCCGACAAGATCGCCAGCACCGCGTCCGCGTCGTCGTAGAGCGCCAGCGTCTCCCCGCGGATCCGGTGGTGCGCCACCTCCGGCAGCATCTCGGCGAGGCTGCGTTCCCAGTCGTCGAGCGGCGGCGGGCAGGCCATCTTCGTCGACACGGCGGGCAGGAACGTCAGCGTGCCGGCGTTTGTCGCATATGTGCCGGTGAACTGGTTGCAGCCGACAGTCGCGACATAGCGAGGCTCGTCCGCGCCGTGCAGGATCATGTGCGCCTCGCGCGCATCGCCCGCGGGTGCCATCGGCGTGCCGTCCAGCACGTCGAGCCGCCAGTAGGTGTTGGCGAGCGAGGCGTCCGCGCGCTGCCGCTCGCAGGTGGTGCCGGGCCGGGTGCGCAGAAGCCGCTCCGGCACGAAGTTGCGCCGGTCGGTCCCGTCCGTTGCGGGGCGCAGCAGCAGGCTTCCGGTGACCTCGACGTAGAGCGGTGCGCCCTTGGCCTCCCGGTCCGCCTGATAGGCGGCCTCGAGCGTCGGGTAATCCTCTTCCACCGCCACGGGGTAGGTGCGGCCCGAGACGCAGTCGGTGAACTGCGCCCCGTCATTGCCAAGGGTCATCATCCCGCCCATCAGGAGGTGTTCGATGTCGGTCTCCTGCAGCGTGCCGTCCGAGGTCAGCTCGTAGGGCAGGTCCGACTCGATCGGTGCGCCGCTCTGATCGAGCAGGCGCAGCGTGTCGGGGGCCACCATCTCCACCCCGACCGGCGGGGTGCCAGAGCCGTGCAGCGTGATCCGACCGGTCTCCGGCGTCAGGGTCCAGAGCCCGACGGCATCGCGCCGCAGCTCCCCCGCCGCGGCGGTGGCGTCGAGGCCCAGCCACTGGCGGCGCAGGTGGTAGGCGCCGCTTGGCCAGAGGTCGAGGTGATACGCGATCCCCTCGCAATCGGCGCAGGGGACGGTCCTGGTGTAGGTCGCGGGGAGGGGCACGCCCGGCCATGCGCCGGGATCCCCGGCGGCGGCACCGTCGCCAGCCGGCGCGGCGACGTCCTGCGACACCTGCGTCATCAGCAGCTCCAGCTCGGCCGGCATCTCCCCGGCCAAGACAGGCGTGTCGGCAGAGAAGAGCAACTCGTTGCCCGATGTCAGCGTGGCGCGGACCGTATAGCGGCCGTCGGGCGCGATCCGCGTGGCGTCGTATTCGATGACGAATGCGTAGGGCGGCGGGCCCGCGTCGAACTGTTCGTCCCGGCCCAGCTCGCCGGCGCCGTCGTCCGCGGCGGAGAGATCCTGCAGCACCGCCGCGAAGACCGTCCCGGGCGGCGGGGCGATCCGCTCGCGGTATGTGGCGGAGCCGGAGAGGCTGTCCGCCGCGGCCAGCGCCGGCCACATCAGAAGCGCCGCAGGCGCGAGATATCGGGTGAAGATCATGGGGCTGCTCCGCCGGTCTGGATGCCGCGGCCATTCCGCGGGACCGCCTGAGCGAAGATAAGGCGGCGGGCGGCGGCGTCCAGCGCGTGGCGCGGCGCGGAAAGACTGTTGTCCTGGCCCCGCCGCAGGGAGTAGCGAGGCGGGGACGGGGAGGCGGCGATGCGACCATTCGATCTTGTGATCTTCGACTGCGACGGCGTGCTGATCGACAGCGAGGTGATCTCGGCCCGGATGCTGGTCGCGGAGTTGAAGGGCCATGGTATCGACGTGGACCTGGCCTATGTCGCGAGGCATTTCCTGGGCCGGAGCTACCCTGTGGTGCTGACCCAGATCCGGGCCGATTTCGGCATCGACCTGCCTATGGGGTTCGAGGCCGACTACCGCGCCCGGCTGCTGTCCGCCTTTGACCGGGACCTGCGCGCGATGGCGGGGGTGGAGGCGGTGCTGGACCGCCTGGCCGTGCCCGCCTGCCTCGCCACCAGTTCAAGTCCGGAGCGACTCGCCTTCTCGCTGCGCAAGACCGGGCTGGGATCGCGGTTCGCCGGCCGGGCGGTCACCGCGTCCGAGGTGGCGCGGGGCAAGCCCGCGCCCGATCTCTTCCTGCACGCGGCGGCGCGGTTCGGTGCCGCGCCGGCGCGGTGCCTCGTGGTGGAGGACAGTTTCGCCGGCATCCGTGCGGGGCTGGCGGCGGGCATGACCGTGTGGCATTTCATCGGGGGCAGCCACCTCGCCGGACTCGACCTCGTGCCCGATCCGGTTGACCGGCCACATGCAACGCTTGCGTCTTATGCCGATTTCTTCAACCTTTGTCCGGGGTTGAGATCGGAGACCGCCTGACATGGCCACACGAAAGGACGACGACAGGGACGTGTCTCCGCGCGACGACGCGGCGCGGGCGGCGTGGATGTCCTTTGTCGGCGGGCTAACGCAGGACCAGATCGCGCAGGAGCTGGGCATCTCGCGCCAGCGCGCGCAGCGGCTGGTGGCGCGGGCCACGGCGGAGGGGCTGGTCCGGGTCCGCATCGCCCATCCGATCGCGACCTGCCTCGAACTGGAACGCAGGCTGAAGCAGCGTTTCGGGCTGGAGGCGGCCTGGGTGTCGCCCAGTTCGGGCGGGTCGGCGGAGGCGCTGGAGGGGCTGGCGAGCTTTGCCGCGCCGGTGCTGGAGCGGATCTTTCGCGCCGAGGCGCCGCGCACCATTGCGGTCGGCACCGGCCGGACCCTGCGCGCGGTGGTCGAACATGTCGAGAAGCTGGACGGGGCGCATCACAAGCTGGTGGCGCTGAACGGCAACGTGGCGCCGGACGGATCGGCCACGGCCTACGAGGTGATCGTGCGCCTCGCCGAGAAGCTGAACGCGCCGCAATACCCGCTGGCGATTCCGGTGGTGGCGCGGACGCGGGAGGAATACGCGCTTTACCTCTCAATGCCGCATGTGAAGGCCTCGCGCGAACTCGCGATCGCGGCCGACATCGCCATCGTGGGGCTGGGCCAGATCGCCGACGACGCGCCGCTCTACGTCGACGGGTTCATCACCGCCGAGGAACTGGCGAGCCTGCGCGCGGCAGGGGCTGCGGGCGAGATGGCGGGGCATGTCTTCGACGCCGAGGGGCGCTACCTCGACCATCCCGTGAACGAGCGAATCATGGGGGTGCGCGCCTCGGTCTCGCACAACCCGGTGTGCTGCATCGCCGCCGGAGCGAGCAAGCACCGCGCGCTGAAGGGCGCGTTGCACGGCGGCCTCTTCAGCCAGCTCATCACCGACGAAACCACGGCACAGGTGCTGCTTAGCGAAATCTGAGGCGGCCGCCGCCGCGGATGCTGCACCTGCAGGAGCGGGGGCTTGACTTCGCGTCGGGTGGAGGCGAGCATATGCCCGCAACATGGGCAAATGCCCATGCACGGGAGGAGATTTCATGACACCGAAGATTCGCGCCTTCATGGGAGCGTGCGCCACGGCCGCACTCGCCACCGCCGCCCAGTCCGAGACGATCACCATCGCTACGGTGAACAACGGCGACATGATCCGCATGCAGAAGCTGGCCAGCGCCTTCACCGAGGCGAACCCGGATATCGAGCTGGAGTGGGTCACGCTGGAAGAGAACGTGCTGCGCCAGCGCGTCACGCAGGACGTGGCGACCAACGGCGGCCAGTTCGACGTGATGACCATCGGCACCTACGAGGTCCCGATCTGGGGTAAGCAGGGGTGGCTCGTCTCCCTCAACGACCTGCCCGAAAGCTACGATGTGGACGACCTGCTGCCCGCGATCCGGGACGGTCTGACAGTGGATGGCGAGCTCTACGCCGCGCCGTTCTATGGCGAGAGCTCCATGGTGATGTACCGCAAGGACCTGATGGAAGAGGCGGGGCTGGAGATGCCTGACGCGCCCACGTGGGACTTCATCGAGGAGGCCGCGGCGGCGATGACCGACAAGGACGCCGAGCAGTACGGCATCTGCCTGCGCGGCAAGGCCGGCTGGGGCGAAAACATGGCCTTCCTGTCGGCAATGGCGAACAGCTACGGCGCACGCTGGTTTGACGAGGAGTGGACCCCCCAGTTCGACGGCGAGGCGTGGCAGGCGGCGCTGACCGACTACCTCGACCTGATGAACGAATACGGGCCTCCGGGCGCGTCGTCGAACGGGTTCAACGAGAACCTCGCGCTCTTCCAGCAGGGCAAGTGCGGGATGTGGATCGACGCGACCGTCGCCGCCTCCTTCGTGACCAACCCGACGGATTCCACCGTGGCCGAGGACGTGGGCTTCGCGCTGGCGCCCGACAAGGGGCTGGGCAAGCGGGGCAACTGGCTCTGGGCGTGGTCGCTGGCGGTGCCGGCGGGGACCGATTCCGAGGCCGCGGCCAAGAAGTTCGTCGAATGGGCGACCTCGAAGGAATACACCGAGCTGGTGGCCGAGACCGAAGGCTGGGCCAACGTGCCGCCGGGCACCCGCACCTCGCTCTACGAGAACCCGGAGTACCAGAAGGTGCCCTTCGCCAAGATGACGCTCGAGTCGATCAACGCGGCCGATCCGAAGAACCCGACGGTGGATCCGGTGCCCTATACCGGCGTGCAGTTCGTCGCGATTCCGGAGTTCCAGGCGATCGGCACGGCGGTCGGCCAGCAGTTCTCGGCGGCGCTCGCCGGGCAGATCTCGGCCGAGGAGGCGCTCTCCCGGGCGCAGGCGCTGACCGAGCGCGAGATGAAACGCGCGGGCTACATCGACTGAGCCCGCCGCGTGACACCGGGGCCGTTCATCCCTGCGGCCCCGGACCTTCCTCCGGCGCGGCGCCGCCCCCGCGTGACCTCCCTTCCCGGGGGCACCGCCCGGACCTTCTTGTTCAAGGCTGATCCATGTCCACCAAGGCTTCCCGCTCCGCCGCGCGGGCGATGATCTCTCCCTCGGTCGTCCTGCTGCTCGCCTGGATGCTCGTGCCGCTGGGGATGACGATCTGGTTCTCGCTGCTGCGCTACAACCTGCTGATGCCCGGGGCGCATCCTTTCGTGGGGCTGGAAAATTACGAGTACTTCATCTCGGACCCGGCCTTTACGGAAGCTATCGTGAACACCCTGCTGCTGGTCTGCGGTGTGCTGGTGATCACCGTGGTGGGCGGGGTGCTGCTGGCGCTGCTGCTGGACATGCCTATGTGGGGGCAGGGGATCGTGCGGATCATGGTCATCGCGCCCTTCTTCGTCATGCCCACCGTGTCGGCGCTGGTCTGGAAGAACATGTTCTTCGACCCGGTCAACGGACTTTTCGGCCATCTGGCGAAGGGGCTGGGGCTGCAGCCGTTCGATTTCCTCGCGCAGGCGCCGCTCGCCTCGATCATCGGGATCGTGAGCTGGCAATGGCTGCCCTTTGCGACGCTGATCCTGCTGACGGCGCTGCAGTCGCTGGACAGCGAACAACTCGAGGCGGCCGAGATGGACGGGGCGGGGCCGGTCGCGCGGTTCATCTACATCACCGTGCCGCACCTCGCCCGGGCGGTGACGGTGGTGATCCTGATCCAGACGATCTTCCTGCTGTCGGTCTTCGCAGAGATCTTCGTGACGACGAACGGCGGGCCGGGCACGGCCTCCACCAACCTCACCTACCTGATCTACAAGGAAAGCCTGCTCAGCTTCGACGTGGGAACCGGCAGCGCGGGCGGCGTGATCGCCATCATCCTCGCCAATATCGTGGCGATCTTCCTGATGCGGATGATCGGGAGGAACCTCGATGCGTGAAGCTTGTGGAAACGCAGTGTCGCGCCGCGGGGCGGCGCAAGCCTCCGGCCGGAGTGTGAGGGGGGCTCAGAACCCGTCCAGTGAACGGATTCGGCCCCGACCGGGCGGAGCCCCCGGCCAGATGAAGCTGGGGGGCGCCCGCGACTCCGGCGCTGACGCCTGCGGGAATGCTACAGGGAGGACGCTCTGATGGCCCGTGCGGTGACCCCGCGCCGGAAGGCGTTCAACACGGTGGCGGCCTGGATCGCGGGGGTCCTGATCTTCTTCCCGATCCTCTGGATCGTGATCCTGTCCTTCAAGACGGAAGGTGATGCGATCAAGACACCGCTCGCCGTCCTTTCGGCCCCATGGACGATGGAGAGCTACGCCGTGGTGCAGGAGCGGTCGGACTACTTCCGGCACTTCTGGAACTCGGTCGTGATATCGCTGGGCTCCACCGTCATCGGGCTGATGATCGCCGTCCCCTCGGCCTGGGCCATGGCCTTCGTGCCGGGCAGGCGGACGAAGGACGTGCTGATGTGGATGCTGTCGACGAAGATGCTGCCGCCCGTGGGGGTGCTGCTGCCGATCTACCTGATCTGCCAGTCCCTCGGCCTGCTCGACACGAAGGTCGCGCTGGTCGTGATCCTGATGCTGATCAACCTGCCGATCATGATCTGGATGCTCTACACCTATTTCCGCGAGATCCCCCGCGACATCCTCGAAGCCGCGCGGATGGACGGCGCCACGCTGAAGGAGGAGGTGCTTTACGTCCTCCTGCCGATGGCGGTCCCCGGGATCGCCTCGACCCTGCTGCTGAACATCATCCTCGCCTGGAACGAGAGCTTCTGGACGCTGAACCTGACCGCCGCCAAGGCCGCGCCGCTGACCGCCTTCATCGCGAGCTATTCCAGCCCAGAGGGGCTGTTTTACGCCAAGCTCTCGGCGGCCAGCGCCATGGCCATCGCGCCGATCCTCATCATGGGCTGGTTCAGCCAGAAACAGCTCGTCCGCGGGCTCACCTTCGGCGCCGTGAAGTAAGGAAAAGATCAATGGGACGCATCACGCTCGACAAGGTGACGAAGAGCTTCGGCGAGGTTCAGGTGATCCCGCCGCTGGACCTGACGATCGAGGACGGGGAATTCGTGGTCTTCGTCGGCCCCTCGGGCTGCGGGAAGTCCACGCTGCTGCGGCTGATCGCGGGGCTCGAGGACGTCTCGGGCGGCGAGATCCGGATCGACCGGCAGCCCGCCACGCACCTGCCGCCCGCCAAGCGGGGGCTGGCGATGGTGTTCCAGTCCTACGCGCTCTACCCGCACATGACGGTGCGCAGGAACATCGCGTTCCCGCTGAAGATGGCGGGCATGGACAAGGCCGAGCAGGACCGCCGCGTGACCGAGGCGGCCAAGGTGCTGAACCTGACCGACTACCTCGACCGCCGGCCGGGGCAGCTGTCGGGCGGACAGCGGCAGCGGGTGGCTATCGGGCGGTCGATCGTGCGGGAGCCGTCGGCGTTTCTGTTCGATGAGCCGCTGTCGAACCTAGACGCGGCGCTGCGGGTCGGGATGCGGCTGGAGATCTCCGAACTGCACGAGCGGCTGAAAACGACGATGATCTACGTCACCCACGACCAGGTCGAGGCGATGACGATGGCCGACAAGATCGTTGTCCTTCAGGCGGGCCGGATCGAACAGGTGGGCTCGCCGCTGGAGCTGTATCGTGCGCCGCGCAATGTCTTCGTGGCGGGCTTCATCGGCTCGCCCCGGATGAACCTGATCGGCGGGGCGGAGGCGGCGAACCACGGCGCCACGACGATCGGGGTGCGGCCGGAGCACATCGCCGCCTCGCCCGAAAGCGGCACGTGGCAGGGGCGGGTGGTCGTGTCGGAGCATCTGGGGTCCGACACCTACCTGCACGTGCACGACACCGGACTAGCAGACGTGGTGACCGTACGGGTGGACGGGGAATACGGCGCCGCGCACGGCGACACGGTCTTCCTGACGCCCGAGCCCGACAAGATCCACCGCTTCGACGCCGAGGGGCTGAGGATCGCGTGAGACGGCTTGAGGGAAAACGCGCGCTGATCACCGGCGCGGCCCGGGGGATCGGCGAGGCCTTCGCACGCGCCTACCTGGCCGAGGGCGCGCAGGTGGCGATCGCCGACATCGACCTGGGCCGGGCCGAGGCGGCCGCCGTCGACATGGGCGATGGCGCCATCGCCATCGGTATGGATGTGACCCGGCAGGAGAGCATCGATGCGGGCGTGGCCGAGGCGGTCGGGCGCATGGGCGGGATCGACATCCTCGTGAACAACGCCGCGCTTTTCACCGCAGCGCCACTGGTCGAGATCGAGCGCGCCGATTACGACCGGGTCTTCGCGGTGAACGTCGCGGGCGTGCTCTTCACCATGCAGGCCGTCGCGCGCCACATGATCGAAACCGGCACCCGCGGCACGATCATCAACATGGCCAGCCAGGCGGGCCGGCGGGGCGAGCCGCTGGTCGCTGTCTACTGCGCCTCCAAGGCCGCGGTGATCAGCCTGACGCAATCTGCGGCGCTGAACCTGATCGACCACGGGATCAACGTGAACGCCATCGCCCCCGGGGTGGTGGATGGCGAACATTGGGACGGCGTCGATGCGTTTTTCGCGAAGCACGAGGGCAAGGCACCCGGGCAGAAGAAGAAAGAGGTGGGGGCGGCGGTGCCCTTCGGACGGATGGGCACCGCCGACGACCTGACGGGCATGGCCGTGTTCCTCGCCAGCGAGGAGGCCCGCTACATCGTCGCCCAGACCTACAACGTCGACGGCGGCAACTGGATGAGCTGACCATGAAGCTTTCGCAGGCAAACCTGTCCCGGCTGCCGCAGGACATGACCGGTCCGGCCTACGACCGCGCGGCGCTGACGCCGGGGATCGTCCACATCGGGCTGGGCAATTTCCACCGCGCGCACCAGGCGTGGTATCTTCACAGGCTGATGCAGCAGGGCGCGGCGCGGGACTGGGCCATCATCGGCGCCGGGGTCCGGCCCTACGACGCGACGCTGCGCGCCAAGCTCATGGCGCAGGATTGCCTGACGACGCTGATCGAACTCGACCCCTCCGGCAAGTCCGCCGAGGTGGTCGGCGCGATGACCGATTACGTCGCGGTGGAGGAGGGCAACGGCCCGCTCATCGCCCGCATGGCCGATCCGGCGATCCGCATCGTGTCGCTCACCGTGACCGAGGGCGGCTATTACCTGACCGGCGACAAGGGCTTCGACGCGGATCACCCCGACATGGTCCACGACGCGACCCACCCCGACAGGCCGCGCACCGCCTTCGGCGCTATGATCGCCGCGCTGGCGCTGCGGCGCGAAAGCGGCGCCGGCCCCTTCACCTGCCAGAGCTGCGACAACCTGCAGGGCAACGGCGCGGTGTTGCGGAAGACGCTCGTCTCGCTTGCCCGGATGTCGGATCCGGGGCTGGCCGACTGGATCGGGGACACCTGTTCCTTCCCCAATGCCATGGTCGATTGCATCGTCCCCGCCACGGGCCCTCGCGAACTGGCGCTGGTGCGGGAGTTCGGGATCGAGGACGCGGCGCCGGTCACCCACGAGAACTTCCGCCAATGGGTGATGGAGGACGATTTCTGCGCCGGCCGCCCCGACTGGGACCGGGCGGGGGCGACGTTCACCGACCGGGTGCACGATTACGAGACGATGAAAATCCGCATCCTCAATGGCGGGCATCAGGTGATTTCCGACGTGGGCGAGGTGATGGGGGTGGAGACGATTGCCGAATGCATGGCGCACCCGGCGGTCCATGCGCTCTTCCGCAAGGTCGAGACGGAGGAGATCGTGCCGCATGTCGCGCCGGTGCCCGGTTGCACGGCGGCGGAATACCTCGACCTGATCGCTCGCCGCTTTGCCAACCCGGAAATTGCCGACACCACGCGCCGCGTCGCCTTCGACGGGTCCAGCCGGCATCCTGGGTTCATCCTGCCCTCGGTTCGCGACGGGCTGGCGGCGGGAACGCCGGTGGCGGGGCTGGCGCTGGTCTCCGCCGCCTGGGCGCGCTACTGCCTCGGGCGGCGAGAGGACGGATCGGACGTCGCGTCCAATGACCCGCACTGGGAGATGCTGAACCGCGTGGCGGCCGAGGCGAAGGACCGGCCGGCGGCATGGCTGGAGATGCGGCAGTGCTACGGCGATCTGGCGGACCAGCCGCGGTTTTCCGAAAGCTTCGCCAAATGGCTGCGGATGATCTATGCCGAGGGCATGGAAGCGACGATCACCGCCTATCTGAAGGGCTGAGCCCATGATGCCAGACTGCCGAAACGCGCGCCTCGGGAGGCGCGGGCGATGATCCTGTGCTGCGGAGAGGCGCTGATCGACATGATCCCCGGCGCGGATGGCGCCTATCGCCCGCACACCGGCGGGGCGGTCTTCAACACCGCCATCGCGCTCGGGCGGCTCGGCGCGCGGGCGGGGATGCTGACGGGGCTGTCCCGGGATCCGTTCGGCGCGCTGCTGGAGGCGGAGCTGCACGCCTCTGATGTCGACACGTCGCTGGCGATCCGGTCGGACCGGTTGACCACGCTGGCCTTCGTGCAGCTGGTGGAGGGCAAGGCCAGCTACACCTTCTACGACGAGAACTCGGCCGGGCGGATGATCCGGCCGGGGGACCTGCCGGAACTGACCGCGGAGGTGGGCGCGCTGTTCTTCGGGGGAATCAGCCTCGTGGTGGAGCCGGGGGCAGGGACCTACGCCGCGCTCCTGAAGCGTGAGGCGGCGTCGCGCGTGGTGATGATCGACCCGAACATCCGCCCCGGCCTCGTCACCGACGCGCCGCGTTACCGGGCGCGGCTGGCCGAGCTGATCGGACTGAGCGACATCCTGAAGGTCTCGGACGAGGATCTCGACTGGCTGGTTCCGGGGCCGGGGGCGGCCGCGGACAAGCTCGCGCGCCTGCCGGGGCCGCGCGTCGCAATCGTGACGGAGGGGGCGGCCGGGGCCACGGCGTACTTCCCTTCGGGCGAGAGTGTCACGGTGGCCGGGCGGCGGGTGACGGTCGCGGACACCGTGGGCGCGGGCGACAGTTTCAACGCCGGACTCCTCGCGCGGCTTGCCGCGGCGGGGTTTCTGGATAAGACCGCTCTGGCCGGGATCACGCCGGCGGCGGTGCAGGGGGCGATGGAATACGCCAACGGGGTGGCGGCGGTGACCGTGTCACGCGCGGGCGCGAATCCGCCCTGGGCGCATGAACTGGGACCGGCCTAACCTACTTGAGCTGGCTGTCCTTGGACCCGCGCCGGTTGATGCCAACGCGCCGCACCGCGCGGCCGTCGCGCTCCTGCTGGCAGTCGATGCAGAGCTTCACGCCGGGAATGGCCACGCGCCGCGCCTCGGGGATCTCCTCCTCGCATTCGGCACAATTGGTCAGGCTTTCGCCGACCGGTGCGCGGCGCGTCTTGAGCCGCTCGAGCTCGTCCGCGATCGAGGCTTCGATCTGTTCACTCACCGCGCCGTCGCGCGACCAGCCACCGGCCATGGCATCATCCTCCGTTTCGAGACGGTGAATCTAGGGTGCCGTGCCCTCCGCGTCAAAGGTCAGGCGGTCGCGGTCCCCCGGACCGGGCGCGCGGCTTCGACCGCCGCCGCCTCGCGCTGCGCGCGCCGGGCGCGGCGGCGCGGGCCGTCGGCCAGCCAAGCGGCGCCGATCATCGCCAGCAGGCCCAGCACCGGGTAGATCCAGACCAGCGCGCGCACCTCCGGCAGCCCGTCCATCAGCACCTGCCCCAGCAGGGCGAGCAGGGTCGCCACGGAAAAGACCAGCAGCCCCTGCCGTCCCATCAGCCGGAATGGCGCGGCGAGCGTCGAACCGGAAAGCCGCGTCACCGCCGGCAGGCAGGAGACGACATAGACCAGCGCGGCCACATGCAGCAGGCGCGGCAGGCTCAGGTAGGGCTTGTCGTGGGTCACGAAGATGCCGGGCGCGCCCGCCTGACCCAGCCGCCACATCTGGTGGTTCATGAAATCGCCGACGGCGGGGACCAGCCGCCACGCCAGCACCAGCAGCAGCCAGCCGGCCGCCAGCGCGAAGAGCGGGCGCGACACCGGCACGAGCCGCGCGTCCCGCCGCAGGCTGAGGCCGATCAGCAGGCCCAGCACGAAGACGAGCTGCCACGAGAACGGGTTGAAGAACCATTCCCCGGTGCCGGGGAAGTTGTCGATGTTGATGCGGAAGATCCCCGCCGCCATCCAGACCGCCAGCGCGATTCCGGCCAGCACCAGCGGACGCCAGAGGCCGATGAGGATCGCCGCGGGCGCGAAGATCAGCAGCACGGAATAGGTCGGCAGGATGTTCACGTAGCCGATCTGGTGGCCCAGCGTGACGACGCCGAAGAGGGTCTCTTCCGGGTTTTCGAACACCCCGGCGAGGTTGTGGGGCCGGAAGAGCTCGGGCATCCCGAAGACATCCGCGCCCCCGGCAAAGATCGCGACCGCCCAGAGCGTCAGGAATATGTGGACGAGGTAGAGCGTCCACGACCGTTTCCAGATCGGCGCGATGGCGGGCCAGAGGCCGTTCGCATCGCGCGCTTCGGGCAGGAAGCGGCCGGAATAGGCCAGCCCCGCCGCCACGCCCGACATGACGAAGAACGCCTCGGCCGCGTCGGAGAAGCCCCAGTTGCGCAGGGTGTAGTGTTCGTAGGGGTTGCCCGGCATGTGGTCGATGAAGATCATCACCAGCGCGAGGCCGCGGAAGGCGTCGATGCGCGGATCGCGCGGGCGGCGCTGCGGCTGGCGGGTTCCTTTCGGGAAGGACAGCAGCTTGGGCTCAGGCTGCGACATCGCGCGGCTCCTCGGCTTCGGGGGCCGCGAGGGCGGTCCAGTGGTCGCGCACCGCGTGGTAGGCGACAAGGATCGGCGGCGGCGCGGTCTCTTCCCCGGTGCGGAACAGCCAGCGGGCGGAGGCGCGGGAACTCCACGCGATAACCAGCGGCGCGGCCATCATGGGCAGGCAGACGGGCAGCAGCCATGGCGCGAGCGCGGGGGCGAACCACAGCACCGCGCCGAAGCTCGCCGCGCCGGTCAGCGAAAGCCACAACCCGGCGCGCGTCGCCTGCGCCAGCGTCAGCCGCCCTTCGCCCCGGGCATTGGCAGGCCAGCCGCCGTCCTGCCCGAACAGCACCTGCAGCACCGCGCGACTCTGGTAGAGCATCATGATCGGCGCGAGGAGCGAGGTCAGCAGGATCTCCGCCACCACCGAGGTGCAGGCGCGCAGGGTGCCACCGAACCCCACGACCCGCCGGCTGATCGCGGCTTCGGCGAGGATCGCGACCTTGGGCAGGATCAGCAGGCCCACGATGCCGAGCGCCAGCGCGGTCAGCTCCCGCGTGCGGTCGTCGGGGAAGACCGGGAACAGCTGGTAGGGATCGGGGAAATAGTCCGGTTCGGGCGTGTGGATGGCGGCGAGGACCGAGGCCAGCAGGAACCCGGCCCAGAGCAGCGAGACGAGGTAGGCGAAGATCCCCTGCAGAAAGACGAACCGGCTCCACGGGGCGAGGCCGGGGGCGATCAGGAGGCGGGCGTGCTGCAGGTTGCCCTGGCACCAGCGGCGGTCGCGCTTGGCGAAGGACAGGATGTTCTCCGGCCCCTCCTCGTAGGATCCGCCGATGGTGCCGTCGACCTCGACCTTCCAGCCGTTCCTGGCGAGCAGGGCGGCCTCGACGTAATCGTGGCTCAGGACATGGCCGCCGAAGGGGGGGCGACCGGAGAGTTCGGGCAGGCCGCAGCTTTGCGCGAAGGCGCGGACGCGGACGATGGCGTTGTGGCCCCAGAACGGCCCGGTGACGCCCTGCATCCGGGCAAGGCCGCGAGTGAATACGGGGCCGTGGAACGCCGCCGAGAACTGCATCGCGCGGCCGAAGAACGACCGGGCCGAGATGATCCGGGGCAGGGTCTGGAGCAGTCCGAGCTGCGGGTCCGCCTGCATCCGCGCGATCATCGTGCGGATCGTCTCACCCTCCATCAGGCTGTCGGCGTCGAGGATCACGGCAAGATCGTAGGCGGCGCCCGAGGTGCGGAAGAAATCCTCCACGTTGCCCGCCTTGCGGCCCCGGTTGTCGGCGCGGCGGCGGTAGAAGAACCGCCCGTGCCCGCCGGTGGTGTCGAGAAGCCGCGCGAAAGCGTCGCGCTCCCGCTCGCAGGCATCGGGATCGCGGGTGTCCGACAGGACCGCGAAATCGGCGGCCACTACGGCTTCGCGCACCGAATGGTCCATCGCGGCGATGCGCGCAAAGGTTTCCACCGGGTCTTCGTCGCAGATGGGAACAAGGATCACGGTCCGCGGCTGCGGCTCCTGCAGCAGGGGCGCGTGTGTGCGCCGCCGCTCGGGCGGCAGGCCGGTGAAGGCCAGTGCCGCGCCCCATGCGAGCCACGCGGTGGTGACGAAGATCAGCCCGCTGCGGACGATGTCCATCGCGTCGAGCCCGTCCGTCAGCACCGCCTCGGCCAGCAGGCCCGCGGCGAGCCCCGCCGCCAGCAGCGCGCAGGTCAGAGCAACGCCCCGCAGACGGCGGGTGGCGGCGGACGGGGCGGGGCGGGGGGACATGGGCGTCAGCCGCGCAGGGGCGCGAAGATCAGCCGGAAGAGGGTGGCGAGCACGCCCTCCGCCGCACCGTTCAGCTCCAGCGCCTGCCGCGGCATGGCCAGCGGCGCGTCGGGCGGCAGCCACGCGTCGACCTCGCCACCGGAGGCGGCATGTGCCGGAGAGGAGAGGGGCGCGCTGGTCATTCCTTTACCCACTGATAGACCCATGTTTCACTCAATGCCCGACCGTATCCGGCGAGGGCGGCTTTCAGTTCGACACTGCTTCCCGGTTCACCCCGCACCTCGATCACGAGCCGCCAGGTGTCGGTGCCGGGGATGCGGGCGAGCACGGTTTCGACGATCTCGCCGCGCAGGGCGCTGACGTCAGGCGTAACCTCGGCTCCTTCGGGAAGTTCCCCGAGCAGGCCGCCGCCGAAGTCGATCACGAATTTTCGCCGGTCGGTCTTGGATTTCACGCCCGAAACGCCGCCTTTCCCGGCGCGCGTGCGCAAAACGCGGGCACGCTGCGAAGACCCGTCGCCCGGCGGGGTCATGCCCCAGTGCTGGCGATAGGAGAGCTCCAGCTGCCCGCCCGCGCGCGCCGGCGTCTCGGGGATCCAGTAGGCCACGATGTTGTCGTTGCCCTCGAGGTCGGACGGGATCTCCATCAGCCGGACCGTGCCGCGGCCCCATTGCCCCAGCGGCTCGATCATCAGCGAGGGGCGCTCCCCGTAATGCGCCTGCGCGTCGAGGTAGTTCTCGAAATCGCGTTCCCGCTGGACGAGGCCGAAGGACACCGGGTTCTCGACCGCGAAGTAGGACCCGGCCAGCCGGGGCGGGTTGCTGAGCGGGCGGAACAGCGTTTCCCCCGATGCGAGGTTGACGACCAGCGCCTCGCTGTCGTGCACGGCGGGGCGGTAGTCGTCGAAGGGCCCCTGATCGGCGCCGCCAAAGAGGAACATCGAGGTCAGCGGCGCGACGCCGAGCTGGCCGATGTCGCTGCGGAAGAAAAGCCGCGCGGTCACGTCCACCACCGTCGTCTCGCCGGGCGTCAGCACGAACCGGTAGGCGCCGGTCAGGCTTTCGCTGCGCAGAGCGGCATAGAGCGTGACGGAGGCCGCTCCGGGCGCGGGGCGTTCCAGCCAGAAGTCGGTGAAGCGGGGAAACTCCTCCCCGTCCGGGAACCCGGTGTTCACGGCAAGGCCGCGCGCGCTGAGCCCGTAGAGATTGCCGCGGCCGAGCGCGCGGAAGTAGCTCGCGCCGAGGAAGGCCGCCACCTCGTCGAACTTGTCGGCGCGGTTGAGCGGGGCCATCAGCCGGAAGCCGGCCACGCCGGGCAGGTCGAAATCCTCGGGGATCTCGGTCTCGAGCCCATGGTATTCGAAGTCGGAGGTCGAAAAGCCCATCCCGCGCGCGCGGCCGTTCTCGACCTCGTGCAGATGCACCGGCTCCTTGAAGAGCCAGCCAAGGTGGAAGGCGTTCAGACGGAAGCCGCCGGGCCCCGTCTCGGCCCAGCGGGTGCTGTCACGCTTGAAGCCGATGCGCTGGTAGCCATCGTAATCCAGCTCGGTCAGGAAGCCCTTCACCTGCTCGGGCGGGCGGGCCTCGCCGCGGCTGGCGGCCTGCATCCATTCGCTGAGGATGTCGAAGGAGAAGGGTTCGCCGGCATCCGCGACGGCCGCGTTCTGGGCGGCGAGGCGGCCGGGCAGGCCGAGGGCGGGCCAGGCGAAAGCGCCGGTCAGACCGCCGAGGAACGCGCGGCGTTGCGGGCGCGGGGAGCGCATGGAAAAGCGCGGAATGTGCAAGTGAGTCTCCTGTCCGAGAACTGGACATGACATGTGCTCGCCGCGATGCGGAAATCAATGCCGCACGTGCACGGGGCGCGAGGGTGCGCTGAAAAAAATCGTTTGATAGGCGGGCTTTCGCCCAAGTTGCGGGCAGGGGTTCTTCTTCCGGAACCGGGGCTGGCCCAGGGCGATTTACAAAGGTTGCACCGGCGCCACAGGGCCCCGCCTGAAGGCGGGGCCGCGGCCGTGTCAGGCGTGGTGTTCGTCGGGTGCGCGGGGCAGCAGCGGGCGGATCAGACGCAGGAATCCCTCCACATAGGTCAGCAGCACTGGCACCACCACGAGCGTCAGCAGCGAGGAGGAGATCAGCCCCCCGATCACCGCGTGGGCCATCGGCGCGTTCTGTCCCGACCCGCCGTGCAGGTTCACCGCCAGCGGCAGCATCCCGAAGATCATCGCCAGCGTCGTCATCACGATGGGGCGGAACCGGGTACCCCCCGCCTCGAGCAGGGAGTCGTAAAGGTCGAGGCCCTCGCGCCGCCGCTGGTTGGAATTGTCGACCAGCAGGATCGCGTTCTTCACCACCAGCCCCATCAGCATGATGAAGCCGATGATCGAGAACATGTTCAGCGTCGAGCCGCCGACAAGAAGCCCCGCCATCACCCCGATCAGGGCGAGGGGGAGGGAGGACATGATCGCCAGCGGCTGCACGAAGCTGCCGAACTGCGAGGCGAGAACGAGATAGATGAAGATTACCGCCAGCAGCAGCGCCGCGCCGGCCGAGGCCGCGGATTCCGCGATCTGTTCCGCGTCGCCGCCGGTGCCCAGCCGGTAGCCCGGCGTCAGGTCGAGGCTGTCCTGCGCCGCCTGCAGTGCGGGGGTCACGGTGCGGATGTCCACCCCTTCGAGCCCTGCCGTCACGCTCACGGACCGCTGCCGGTCCTCGCGCGTGATCTCCCCCGGGCCAGTGGAGTGGCCGACCGTGGCGACCTGATCCAGCCGCACCACGCCGCTGCCGTCGGAATTGGACGCCACCGGCAGCGAACCGAAGATCGAGGGATCGTTCCGCGCCGTCTCGGGCAGGCGCAGCACCACGTCGTAGCTTTCGCCGCCGGGCGTGGTCCATTCCGACACCGTCTGGCCCTGGATCATCGGGGAGAGCGCATTGCCGACCTGCGAGACTGTGACGCCGAGGTCCGACGCGGCTTCGCGGTCCACCTGAACGCCGATCGTCGGCTGCGGATCGTCGAGAGAGGTGCGGACATCCACCATCCCGGGGATCTGCTCCATCTCGGCGGCCAGATTGTCCGCAATGCGTTCCAGCACATCCAGATCCTCGCCGTAGATTTTCACCTCGATCGGTGTCGCCACGCCGCTGCCGAAGGAGCCGGGCGCGCCGACGCGGAACCGCGGGCCCGGGATCTCGTCCAGCGCCGCGCGCATGTCGATGGCGAGTTCGGTGGGCGAGACGGCGCGTTCGGTCGGGGGAGTCAGGCGGACGATGATCGCGGCGTTGTTTTCGCCGGAATTCGTGCCCGAGTTGACGGTGGCATAGGTGCCGATGACCTGCGGGAACTGCCGCATCGCCGCATCCACCTGCGCGATCTTTTCCGCCGTCCGCTCAAGCGGGGTACCGACGGGCATCTCCATGTCGATCTGCACCTCGGAGGTGTCGGCGGGGGGCACGAACTCCGCCCCGACGAAGGGGAAGAGCCCGATCCCGCCGACGAAGACGAGAAAGGCCGTCAGCAGCGTCATCTTGCGCCACTTGAGGCAGACCGCCAGCAGCGCCTTGTAGCGCTGGCCCAGCCAGTCGAAGAAATGTTCGAACTTCGCGATGGCGCGCCCGACGGGCCCGCGCTTGACGTCCGGGTTGGCCGCCGGGTCGTACCAGACCGACGACATCATCGGGTCCAGCGTGAAGGACACGAAAAGCGAAATCAGCACCGCGACCGATACGGTCACGCCGAACTGCAGGAAGAACCGCCCGAGGATCCCCTCCATGAAGGCGACGGGCAGGAAGACGGCGACGATCGACAGGGTGGTGGCCAGCACGGCAAGGCCGATCTCGTTCGTGCCGTCCAGCGCCGCCTGGTGGTGGTCCTTGCCCATCTGGAGGTGACGCATGATGTTCTCGCGCACCACGATGGCGTCGTCGATCAGGATCCCGACGGCAAGCGACAGGGCCATCATCGTCATCATGTTCAGCGTGAAGCCGAGGAAGTAGATCGCCGCCATCGTCCCGATGATCGAGATCGGCAGCGTCAGCCCGGTGATGACGGTCGACCGCCACGAGTTCAGGAAGAGGAACACGATCACCGTGGCCAGCAGCGCGCCCTCGACCAGCATGGACTGGACCGATTCGAAGCTCTGTTCCACCGGAACGGCGTTGTCGCGGATGATGTCGAAGTCGATCCCGGCATAGGCCGGATCCTCGCGCAGGGCCGCGATCTCCTCGCGGATCGCCTCGGCCACCGCGACGGTGTTGGCGCCCTGCGTCTTGACGATGTCCACAGCCAGCGCGGGCGCGCCGTCCAGCATGGCGAGGCTTTCCTGCTCGGCCAGGTCGGGGCCGGTCCGGGCGACGTCGCTCAGCCGCACGGGGTAGCCGCCGCGCCGGGCGACGATGATGTCGTCGAAGGCGGTCAGCTCGGTCAGCCGGCCTTCGACCTGAACGGATTGCTTGGCGCCCCCCTCGGTCACCGCGCCGGCGGGCAGGTCGGTGTTCTCCGCCGCCAGCGCGGCGGCGATCTCGGGCGCGCCGATGCCGAGCGCGGCCATCCGGTTCGGATCGAGCAGCACGTGGATTTCACGCGGCAGGCCGCCGACGACCGACGCGCGGCCGACCCCGGTGATGTTGGACAGCCGCGTAGCCAGCTGATCCTCGGCCAGCGCCGTGAGCGTGCCGGGATCATATTGCTCCGACGACAGGCCCACCGACATCACGGGCAGTTCCGACGGATCGAACCGCAGGATCTGCGGATCGTCGGCATTGTCGGGCAACAGGCCGGAGATCTGCGCGATCCGGTCGCGCACGTCCTGCGCAGCGACCGAACTTTCGACCTCGAGATCGAACTGGATCAGCACCATGGAGGAGCCGGTCTGCGCGGTCGAGGTGATCGTGTCGATGCCCGACAGGGTCGATACCGCGTCCTCGATCGGCTCGATGATGTCGCTTTCCACCGCTTCCGGTGTCGCGCCGGGGTAGGAGGTGACCACCGCCACCACCGGGAAATCGACCTCCGGCAGCTGCTCCACCGGCAGGCGGGAATAGGAGAACAGGCCGATCACGAAGATCGCCACCATCATCATCGTGGCGAAGACCGGCTGGCTGACGGAGATGCGGGTGAGGATCATGCGTTCAGCCCTCGACCAGAGTGACCTGCATGCCGGGCTGAAGCCGCGCCATGGCCGAATTCACGATGACGTCGCCCGCGGACAGACCCGATGTCACCTCGTGGAGCCGTCCGTTGTCCCAGCTTCGCGCCACCTCGACCGGCTGGCGCACCACGCGTGCGCCGTCGAGTTTGAGGACATAGCGCCCTTCCGCATCCTCGCGCAGGGCGGCGGCCGGGATGCCGATGGCATTCTCGACCTGCTCCAGCACCAGCACGCCCGAGGCGAACATGCCGCCGCGCAAGGTGTTGTCCGGGTTGTCGATCGAGGCGTAGATCGGCAGCATCCGGGTGCCCGCCGTCGCGACCGGGGCGACGCGGTCGACGGTGCCGGTGAACTGCCGGTCGCCCAGCCCGTCCACGCTGATCTGGCCGGTCTGGCCGGCCCGGATCATCGGCGCGTAGAGCACCGGCACAACCCCTTCGAGCGTCAGGTTGGACAGGTCCACGACCGTCATCAGCGGCGTGCCGGGGCTGACATAGGCGCCCGGGTCGACTGCCCGGTCCGACACGATGCCGTCGAAGGGGGCGGTGACCGTCGCCTTCTCCAGCGCGTCCTCGGCATTGGCGACCTGCCGCTCCTGCGCGGCGAGGTTGGCCTCGAGCTGGCGGACCTGCGCCGCCTGGCTGTCGAGGGTGGAGACGGTCGCGACGCCGCGGTTCACGAGGCTCTGGGTGCGTTCGTATTCCGCCTGCGCCAGCTCCAGCTGCGCGCGCGTCGCCTCGGCATTGGCGCGCTGCTGTTCCAGCTGGTTGGTCAGCGCATCGATGCCGATGCGCACCAGAACCTCACCCGCCTCCACCGCCTCGCCGGGCTGGTGCGTCACCTCGTCGATCCGGCCCGAGACCTCGGCCGGGATCTCCAGCTTGCGGGTCGGGTCGAGCGATCCGGTCACGCGGATCGTCTCGCGCAGGGTGCGCGGTTCAAGCTCCGTCAACTCGGAGGGCAGAAGCTGCATGACCGGCTCGCGCTCGGCCACCTGCACCTCGTCCTCGGGCACCGCCGTCGCCTCCGGATCGGAGAGGAGGTAGCCCCCGGTCGCGACGATGGCGATCAGGATCACCAAGGGCGCGATCCAGCGGCGGCGCCGGCGGTAGGGCTCCCGCCCGGCATCCTTGGCGCCCGTGTCGCCTCGGCGCGTCCATGCGGGTTTCTTGGGTGTGTCGCTCATGTCTGGGAACCGTCTCGGTGCATGTTCGGGGGCCCGTCGGAGTCGCCGGTCAGGCGGGCGGACCAGGCGTCGAAGAAATCGGCCGACTCGTCGTAGAAGGTCGCGAAGCGGGCGACCTTGTCACGACGGGCATCATCGTCGGGCGGAAAGCTCATGGCAATGGCGTGAACCGTGCGGGCGTGGCGGCGGAAGCGTTCGGCCAGTGCTGGCAGAACGCGGCGCTGCGGATCGGGTTCAGCCATCCACAGATCGCGCCGCGACCCCTTGCGCGCGACCTTCACCGCCGTGCCCCGCGCTTCGAGAAGCCGGGTGTTGGTGGAGGCGGAGGCCTTGGAGATGTTCAGGCTCTCGGCGATCTCGTCGAGGCTCATCGGCTCTTCGGCGAGCAGGAGGAGGCCGAGGATCTGGCCGGAGATCCGCGGCGCGCCTTCGGTCTGGCTGATGAGGCCGAGCGCCTCGATGAAGCGGTCGGCGGGGGAATCGGTCATGGCGGGCCCGTCTTGCGATTTGCTCGTTCAGTACAGACTGAACGAAATTAACGCAAGAGGGGCCCGCGGGCAGGCGCGCAGCCAGCCGGATCAGTTTCCCGTGAAGACGGGGCGGCGTTTCTCGACGAAGGCGCTCACGCCCTCGCGCGCGTCGTTGCTGCGGACGAGCCGGGCCTGTTCCACGCCCTCCGCGCTGATCGCCTCCTCGAGGCTCTGACCGTCCATGCCGCGCAGCAGCCGTTTCGCCGCGGCGGCGGCCAGCGGCGCGCCTCCGGCAATGCGCCCGGCCCAGGCCGCGGTCTCCGCCTCCAGCGCATCCGGGGCGTGGGCGCTGTTGGCGAGCCCGAGGCCGACCGCCTCGTCCGCCCGGATGTGCCGCCCTTCGAGGATCGTCTGCAGCGCCCGGCGGTAGCCCATCCCGCGCAGCAGGTGCCAGCAGGCGCCGCCGTCGGGCACCAGCGAGATCGCGGCGAAGGCCATGTAGATGCTCGCATCGTCGGCGATCGTCATCATGTCGCAGGTCAACGCCAGCGCGGCGCCGATCCCGGCGGCGGAACCATGCACCTGCGCGATCCAGATCTTGGGCGACCGGGCGATGGCCGACAGGAAGGGGCGGTATTCCTGGTCGATCATCATGTGGGTCGGCCCGTTGCCCACGCCTTCCTTCAGGTCCGCCCCGGCACAGAAGCCGCGCCCCGCGCCAGACAGGATGACGACGCGGATCGC
>Ga0310345_10000806_pt1 | contig 40234 bp, 46 predicted proteins | sample HC15DNA20500_MG_FD_204667 | JGI IMG/M metagenome (GOLD analysis project Ga0310345, IMG submission 204667) | Marine microbial communities from station ALOHA, North Pacific Subtropical Gyre - HC15-DNA-20-500_MG | ecosystem: Environmental > Aquatic > Marine > Oceanic | place: Pacific Ocean: North... | reverse complement strand
CAGAGGATTGTTCGGCTTGTTTAAACGGACAGGCCCAAAGCGCCCTTAGCCCTCTCCCGCGTGCGGGAGAGGGTTGGGTGAGGGCCTTCAGGAGCGTGACCGCGCAAGAAGAACACCCTCACCCAAACCCTCTCCCGCAAGCGGGAGAGGGCTTAAATTTTGCTCTGCGCCTCTGCGTCCTCTGCGCGAACCGAATAACCTCCGCGTCTCCGCGTCTCCGCGCCAACCTATTCCACCAAAGCCGCGCGCACCGCCCGCGCGACCTGCCGCGACGACTGCGCCAACGCCTGCGGCTCCCCGCCCGCCGCATTGACCGTGATCGCCACGCGCACCTCGCGCGCGCCGCCCCCGCCCGAAACCATCGGCGCGACGGAACCGGCCGAGGTCGGCACGAACAGCTCCGGCCCGCGCTCGCCGACCAGATAGCCGCGCCCCGGCGCCACCGGCCCGCCGGTCGCGCGGCCCGGCAGGCCGAACAGCGCGCCGATCCCGGCGAGCAGCCCGCCCCCGCCCGAGCCGCCACCACCACCACCAAACAGCGCGTCCAGGCCGCTCTTCACCGCGCTCGCGGCGATCTCGGCGAGCACCGACAAGGCCACGCGCTGCAGATCCTCGAACCCCAGCTGCCCGCTGCGCGCGGCGCGGAGCAGCGCGCGTTCGATGCCGCGCCCGGCGGCTTCCGCCCCGCGCGCGAGCGGCCCTTCCAGCTCGCCGCGCATCGCCGCCACGTCGCGCGCGAAGCCGCTGGTGTCGGCGCGCACGCTCACCACCAGCCGGTCGATTTCTTCATCCATCGGGGAATTGCTCCATCAGGCGGGCGATCAGCGCGGCTTCGGGCGGGACGGCAGGGTCCCCGCCGCGCGCGGCCGAGACCAAGGCGGCGAGTTCGGCCGGGGTCGCGCGCCAGAACTCGTCGGGGCGCCAGCCAAAGGCGAGGCCAGCGATCCCGGCGAGCCGCGCGGCGCGATCGGCGAAACGCTCAGCGCCCACCCAGGATCTGCCCGAGCAGCAGCTTGAGCGCCGGGGTGAGCCGCGCGAGGCCCTGCGCTGCGAGCGCTTCACCGAACGCATCCCGCGCGAGGCCCTCGGGCCGCTCGGCGAGACAATGCCAGAACAGCGCGACCAATTCGGCCAGGCGCAATTGCTGCGCGGCGGCGCGCTCGACCAGCGCGAACAGCGGGCCGAGTTCCTCCTCGGCGGCGACCAGGGCGGCGAAGCTCGGCCGCAGCACCAGCTCGGCGCCGGCGACGCGCAAAGCGGCCTCGCCGCGCGCGGGATTGGCGCTCACGCCACCGCCCCCGAGCTTTCGAGGGAGAGCGTGTAGGTGCGCTCGCCGTTGAAATCGCCGGCATATTCCAGGCGCGTGACGAGGAACTTGCCGGTCATCGTCTCGCCGCTTTCGAAGCTCAGCCGGTAATCGTCGATCCGCCCGGAGAGCGCATTGGCCTTCAGCCGCGTCTCGGCCGCCGAGCCGGTGAACAGCCCCGCGCCCGAGACGCTGACCGATCGCACCCCCGCGCCCGAGAGCAATTCGCGCCAGCCGCCCGAATCCTTGCTGGTGATGACGACCGGCTCGCCGTTGATCTGCAGCTGGGTGGTGCGCAGCCCGGCGATGGTGGTGAACGCGGGCGGCGCGGCGCCGTCGCCGATCTTGAGCAGGAAGGCCGAGCCTTTTTCAGCGGGCATGAGGGGGTCCTTTCAGAGCGAAAAATCCTCCCCGTTCACGGGGAGTTTCGGGTCGGATCGTCCCCCGGACGCTCCTAAACCGTGCGGGGCACGGTTTACCCGGAACTGGCGCGCGCCAGCGCGTCGGAGGAGGCGGGCCAAGAGCGGGCCGCGCGAGCGTTGCGCACCCCCTCCACCATGCTGCGCATGGTCCCCCTCCCCGTGAACGGGGAGGATTTGGTTTACGCGGCCAGCAACCGCGCACGGTGTTCGATCAGCAGCAGCCAGCCGTCGCGCTCGCGCTGCAGGCGGCGGCGGACGAGCACCAGGCTCACCAGCCGCCAGTCGCCGAGCGCCGGCCCGAGCGCCGCGAGCGCGACCTCGGCGGCGTCGCCCAGCGCCTGCACGCGATCGGGAACGTCCTCGCGGTCGCGGATCAGCACCAGGCTGCGCAGTTCGCGCCCGGCGGCGTCCTTGGTGCTCCAGTCGCCGGCGAGCAGCTCGCCGAGCTCGACATAGGGCGGCGTGGCGGTGGCGCTCGGGCGGCGGAGCACCGCGTTGACCTGCGCGCCGAGCGCCGCGCGCAGCCGGGCGAGCAGCGCCGCCTGAAAGACAGTTTCGGCGCTCATCGCACCAGCCCCGCGATCCAGCGCAGGCGGGGGTCGGTCAAGGCGCGGCGGGCGAGGCCGCGCCCGATCAGCACCACGCCCGCCGCGACGATCTCCGCGCGGAGGCCCGGCACCGCCTCCAGCGCCGATGCCAGCCGCGCGACCACCCGCTCGCGCCGCGCCTTGGCGATCCGCGCCGCGCGCTCCTCAAGCCCGCGCATGGATCGCCTCCAGCCGCAAGCCGCGATAGGGGCGCCAGAGCGCGGTCACCGCGCCCGGCGGCGGCTGGCTGGTGTCGCGCGCGGCGTAGAGATAGCCCGCGAGCAGCGCCGTGCCCTGGCGGATCGGCGCGGGCAGGCCGCTCCAGCCCTCGGCCACGCCGGCGCGGCACGTCACGGTCACGCGCGCCTCGGGCGCCGCGTGCAGCCGCACCCAGCCGCCGCCCCGCGCGTCGAGATCGACGTCGTAAGCATCGACCGCCAGCGCCGCGCCCGCCGCGCTCGCGCCGGTGATCGCGCGCACCGGGGTGACGGGGAGCAGCTGCCACCCCGTCACCGCCGGCAGCGTCAGCGCGAAATCGCGCAGGATCAGCGCCGCGCCGACGAACTGCTCGGCAAGGCCGAGCGCGGTCTCGGCGAAGGCCGCGATCAGCGCATCGTCATCGGCGAGCGTCACGCCCTGCGCCGTCTTCACCGCCGCGACCGCCGCCGCGCGATCGGCGGCGGACAGCGTCAGCACGCCCAGGCCTTCACCCTGCATGGTTTTCGTCTTTTTTTTGTTTGGGGCGCCCCAAGCTCCCCCCCTCCTTGGGGGGGGGCACCCGCCGCTGGCGGGTGGGGGGGTGACGCCCTCTATCGGCCGGAAACACCCCTCCGTCAGGCGCTACCGCGCCTGCCACCTCCCCTTGCAGGGGAGGAGCTGAAAAGCCTCAGCTCGCCGAGAAGCGCATCAGCTTGATCGCCTCGCTGTTCGTCACGCAGCCGCCGATGCGCTTGCTGGCGTAGAAGGCGACGAACGGCTTGTTGCTGTAGGGATCGCGCAGGATCGTCGTCTCGCGGCGTTCGGCGATCAGATAGCCGGCCATGAAATTGCCGAACGCGATGCTCAGGCTGTTCGCGGCGATATCGGGCATGTCCTCCGCCTCGATCACCGGATAGCCGAGCAAGGTGGCGGGCTGGCCGGCGCTGAGCGCGGGCGCCCAGAGGAACTGGCCGTCGCTCGTCTTGAACTTGCGGATGCGCGCGAGCGTCGCCGAGTTCATCACCCAGCTGGCGCCCTGGCGGTACGGCGCGCGGAGCAGCTGGACGAGATCGATCAGCCGATCCGCCGGGCTCGCGCCGAAATCGCCCGCCGCGCCGCTGGCCAGATATTGCAGCGTGCCGAAGGCGCGGGTCGCATCCGCCGTCGCGGCGACCGGCTGCTGCAGGAAGCCGCGCGGGCGGTTGCTGCCGCTGCCGTTCACGAACGCGGCGCCTTCCGCGCGGGCGAATTCGGTCGCGATCTCGCTCGCCAGCCAGCTCTCCACGTCGAAGCGGGCATCGTCGAGCATCGCCTGGGTCGCGCTGGGGTTCGCCCAAAGCTCACCCATTGGCGGCACGATCTCGGCGAAGCTCGGCGTCGCGCTGTCGGGCCGGGTGCCGTCCTCCGCCGCCCAGCCCGAGGCGACGCCCCCGGTCGTCACCAGCTTGCGATAGCCCGCCGAGCCGACCTGGACCACATTGGCGATCGCCCGGATCGGCGAAATGGTCTTGAGCGTCGCGTCGATCCGCGCGTCGATCTCCTCGGGCACCGCGACGCCGCCGGCCGCGTCACTGGTGCCGGCGAAGGCCTTCACTTCGATCGCGGTGCCGGCGCGCAGGAAACGCGCGAAGCCGGGATCGGCGGCGGCATCGCCGCCCGACAGCGCGGGCCGCATCACCGCCGGCGGCAGGCTGAGGCTGGAAAGGCGCGCGTCGAGCGCTTCGGTCACTTCGGTCATGGGTCAGCTCTCCTCGATGAAATAGACGCGCGCGAGCGGTTGCATCGGCGCCGCGACCAGGCTCACCTCGATCAGATCGAGCGCGATGAGTTCACGATATGTTCCTTGGCGCCGCGCCTGCCGCACGCGGTAGCCGAAGGACAGGCCGGGCGCCGCCGCGCGCAGCCGATCGGCGCGTGGCCCGGGATCGAGCGCGCCGATCACGCGCAGGCCGCGCGCATCCTCGGCGAGCGTTTCGATCCGCCCGATCGGCGCGCCGCCATGCGCCCAGAGCAGCGGCACGCGCGGCGGCAGCGGCTGGACGGCGCCGGGGCGGATCACGTCGCCGCCGCGATCGGGGCGATCGAACAGCGCGGCATAGCCGGCGAAGCGCAGGCTCATCGCGGCATGTCGACGAAGCCGACCTTGATCGCGGCGCCGGCGAGCAGCACCGCCGCCGCGACCCGCCCGGCCCAGCTGGCGAAGGCGCGCCACAGCGTCCGCCGCGCGTCGCGCCAGGCGGCGAGCAGCTCGCGCAGTTCGCCCATGTCATGCCCCGCCTGCGCATCGTCGAGCCCCAGCCGCGCGAGCGCCCGCTGCGCGGCGAGCTCGCCCGCCTGCTCGACCAGCCCGCGCAAGGTGGCGAGATCGGCACCCTGGTTCTGCGCCTGCGCGATGAGTTGCGCGAGGACGAGAGGTTCGGTCATCTGTGCGTACTCCTGATTTTTTCTCACGGGAAGGCGCTAAGGCGCGAAGAAGTTTGACTCACACAAAGCCACGAAGACACGAAGAGAAGACGCGAGTTATCGGGCGTCGCCCCAGCGAAAGCTGGGGCCTTTATCAAATGGCACGCTCGATATGCTTAAGGCCCCAGCTTTCGCTGGGGCGACGGCCGATGTTCTAATTTATTTCTTATCTTTGTGCCTTTGGGGCTTTGTGTGAGTCTCACTTCTTCTTAGCGCCTTAGCGTGAGGCAAAGATCTCAAAGCCCCACCGCCGCCCGCTTCTCCTCCGGCGTCAGGAAATCGGCCGCGCTCACCTGCGCCCAGAGCCGCTCGCGATCCTCGGCGAGCGCCGGCACGCGGTCGAGATCGATGCGCAGTTCCGCGTCCGGGAACCAGTCGCGCGCCGCCTGGATCAGCCCGGCGAACAAGGTGTCGGCGATCGGCAGGATCGTCTGGCGCCACAGCGCGCGGCTCGCCTCGCGGTAGTTGGCGTAGGTCGCGTCGCCGGGCAGGCCGAGCAGCATCGGCGGCACCCCGAACGCCGTCGCGATCTCACGCGCGGCCGCCGCCTTCAGCCCGACGAAATCCATGTCGGCGGGGGTCAGGCTCAGCGCCTGCCACTTCAGCCCGCCTTCCAGCAGCAGCGGCCGACCGGCATTGGCGGCGCCGGCGAAGCTCGCGTCGAGCTCGGCGCGCAGCCGATCGAACTGATCGGGCGCGAGCGGCGAGCCATCGCCAGGCTCATAGACCAGCGCGCCCGAAGGCCGCGCGCCATTGGCGAGCAGCGCCCGGTTCCACGCGCTCGCGGCATTATGCAGCGCGACCGCCGGCGCGGCGGCGCCCAGGCAGCCAAGGCCCTTGTGATCGTCGAGCGGGTTGAACAGCTTCACATGCGCGATCTGCGGCCGGGGTGCTGTGGGCGACAGCCGCATCGCCCGCCCCTCGCAGCGATAGACATGAGCGGCGGGCCAGCCCTGCGCGTCGGGCTCGATGCTGACGCGTTCGGGGCGCAGCGCGAACAGCTCGGCGAGCCCGCCTTCGGCATCGGTGAGCAGCTGGACATAAGCATTGCCGCTCAGCAGCAGCTGCGCGGTCGCGGTCTCGATCAGCGCCTGCGCCCCGCTGCGGGTGCGGACGAGCGCGGCGAAGGGCGCGGGCGCGGCGATCAGCGGCGCGCCGGAGACGGCCTCCGCCACCAGCCGCACCGCGCGCTGGGCGATCGGGTTACGGCAATAGCCCTCGCGCACCTGCGCTTCATAGCTCTGCTCGCCGGCGGACCAACCGGCGGTGCCGGTGCCAAAGCGCGTGAGTTCAGGCCGCGCGGGGGGCGCGGCCTTGCGACCGAACAGGTTCATGGGAACTCCTGTTTTTTGGCTCACGCGAAGGCGCTGAGGCGCGAAGGGGAAGAATTTCCTCACACAAAGCCACGAAGGCACGAAGAAGAAGCTAAAATCAAAAGCCGTCGCCCCAGCGAAAGCTGGGGCCTCAAGCCCATATCGCGCAACCATGGATAAAGGCCCCAGCTTTCGCTGGGGCGACGCACCAAATTAGTGACTTTCTTCGTGTCTTTGTGGCTTTGTGTGAGGTAAAACTTCTTCTTCGCGTCTCAGCGCCTTAGCGTGAGAAAATCTACAACCGCCGCACCCCCGCCTCCCCACCCCGCCGCAGCAGCAGCGCGGTCAGCGCCCAAACCAAAGCATCGGCGCGATCCGGCGAGGCGGGGCCGGCATAGCCCTCGGCGGTTAAGGCGCACATCTGGTCCTCGAGCGCCGCGAAACGGCCGACATGCGCCACTTTCCCCTCGCCGTAGAGCATCGACACCGGCTCGGCGCGCGCCGCCTTGCCGCGACTGGCGTGGACCAGCTGCAACGGCAGGCGGCTGTTCGCCGCGCGCAGCACCGCGCCTACCATCTCGCCGCCATTATTCTTCTCGGCCACCACCCGGTCGGCGCGGTGCCGCGCGGCGGCGGCGGCGACGCGGCGCGCCCAGCCTTCGGGCGCGAGGCCCGCGACGCTTGCATCCTCGATCACATAGCCGCGCCCGTCCTCGCCCAGCGCGCAGACCACGATCCCGCACGCATCGCCCCGCGCCGAGCCGGGCGGATCGACCCCGATCACCACCCGCTTCACCTCGGGCGCCGACGCCACCCGGCACGCCTCGATCCCGCAGCGCGTCCACAGCGCGCCCGCCAGATCCTCGATCAATTCCCCCGCCAGTTCCTGCCGGCCGAGCGCGGTGCCGGCGTAGAGCCGCTCGGCCGCCTCGACGAAGCTCCTCGGCAGATGCGGATTGTCCCGCGTCGCGCCGTGCGTCTCGACCAGGCCGGGCATCGCGAGCAGCCGACGCATCAGCGCGGTGGGGCGCGGGGTGGTCGTCACCAGCGCGCGGGGGCGATCGCCCAGACGCAGCCCGAGCAGCAGATTGTCCCACGCCGCCTCGCCACGCCATTTGCCGAGCTCGTCCGCCCAGGCGACATGATGTTCGGGGCCGCGCAAACCTTCGGGCGCTTCGGCGGAATAGAGCTGCGCCACCGCGCCCGAGGCGAAGTGGACTTCGTTATGGCTCGCGCGCCACACCGGCGTCTCGCCGGCCCGCGCGACGCGGAGCAGGCCGCTTTCGCCCCCCACCATCACCCGCCGCGCCTCGTCGAGCGTCGCGCCGACCAGCGCGATGCGTGCCCCCGGGTTGGCGCGGGCGAGGTCGCTCACCCACTCGGCGCCGGCGCGCGTCTTGCCGAAGCCGCGCCCGGCGCGGATCAGCCAGACATGCCAATCGCCCGGCGGGGCGAGCTGGCCGCGATGCGCCCAGAACCACCAACGCTCGTCGAACTCGCGCTTCTGCGCCGGGCGCAGCGCGCGGACGAGTTCGGCGCGCTCCGCCGGATCGAGCGCGAGCAGGCGTTCGAGCAAAGCTTCAGCATTTCGCACCACCGGCCTTGCGCCTTTCAATGGCGGCGAGCTTCTTCAGGATCGCCGCGTCGGTTTCCTCGGGGGTGGGCAGCCGCGGCGGCGGCTTCGCGCGGGGTGGCTTGGCCCCGCCGCGCTGTAGCTGGAGCAATTGCAGCGCGAATTGAGCGGCGGGCGCCGGAGCGTCCGATCCGCCGGTGAGCGCCTGGCCGATCAGCCGGATTTCGAGCAACTGATAGCCCGCCGCGACCGCCTCCTGCCAGTCGGCGCGAAAGCGGGCGTCGCGGCGGTAGAGCGCATAGGCCTGAAGTGGCGCCCGCCCGATCGCTCGCGCTGCCTGGGCGACGTCGCCACTGGCCGCGAGGTGATCGAGAAACGCGCCTTTCATCGCCTTGCTCCACCGCGGACGCCGCGCGGCGCGACCCGAGGCGGGGACGGTGGGCGGATCAGTCATGGGGGTTTCCTGGCGGCGGTGGGCGGCGGCTCGGCCGCGAGGCCCAATTCGTCAGTGTTCTTGTTTTGTACCGAAAGAGCGTCGCGCTGTCAAGCGTAAAAACGAGCGCCGTTCCCGGGTGGTCGCGGATTTTTGGGTTCGCGCAGAGGCGCAGAGGGCGCAGAGGACGCGGAGATCGGCTTTCCAATAAGCGTCGCCCCAGCGAAAGCTGGGGCCTCAAGCCGCCGTAGCACTTAATTGGATCAAGGCCCCAGCCTTCGCTGGGGCGACCGACTTTATTTCGCTCAGCGTCCTCTGCGTCCTCCGCGCCTCTGCGCGAACCCAAAAACGCGCGCCCGAGCGAACAACACCCGCCTAACGCGCCAACCCATCCACCAGCGCGCTCCAGGCAGCGATCTCGTCGGTGAAGTGGCGCTCGATCACCAGATCCCCCGCCCGGCCCGCCGCCAGATCGACCTCGGCCGATCCCGCCCATTCGAACGTCGCATTGCCCGACAAGGTGACGGTGCCATCCGCGCCGACAAGCGCCCGCACCAGGCCGCCGGCGTTGAACACGCTCAGCGGCGCCTCATAAGCCAGCCGCCCGGTGAGGCACGCCGCGAAGCTCGCCGCCGCCATCGCCGAGCCGCAGCTGTTGGTGAGCCCCACCCCCCGCTCGAAGGTGCGGACGAACAGATCGCCCCCGCGCTGCTCGACGAAGGAGACGTTGGCCCGCCCCGGCAACCAGGCTGGCGCCGCCTCGCAAAGCGTGCCGAGTGCGACCAGCTCGGCCTCATCCACCTGATCGACAAAGGCGATGAGATGCGGGTTGGGCATCGCGACAGCGGTGAACAGGCGGTCGCTCGCGAGCGGCGGGACGGGCGCTTCGATCAGCCGCTCGGCGCCCATCACCCAATGCGCGTCGAGGCTCGCCGGCCCCACCGTCTCGCGCACCGTCACCACGCCGGGCGCCAGCGGCGGATCGAGCGCGACTTCGGCGCTGGACGTCTTCAGCCGCACCGGCGCGGCCTCCAGCCCCAGCGCCTCGAACCCCGCGCGCGCGACGCAGCGCAGGCCGTTGAGGCAGGTCTCGGCCTCCGAACCGTCCGGGTTCCACATCCGCATCTGGAGCAGGCCGGGCGCGGGCGCGAACAGCGCGAGCAGCCCGTCGCCCCCCACCGGCCCCGCCCGATCGGCGAGCGCGCGCGCGGCGGCGGACCACTCGGCGTCGGTCAGCGAAAGACCGCGCGCGTCGATCAGGGGGAAATCATTGCCGGAGCCGTGGCATTTGACGAAGGAAAGCCGCATGGGCGCCTAGATAGGCGATTTGCGCCGCTCGCGCCAAGTTCAGCCGATCCGGTAATGCGCCGCCAGCCGATCGAGCGCCATGCCGAGCACCAGCCGCCCCGCGCGCGCGGGCCAGCCGAGCGCCTTCTCGGCGTCCGGCACGCCCTCCCCCGCGCAGACCACGCGCCAGAGGATGTCCTTCAGCCCCGGTCCGACATCGCCGAGCGCGGCATCGAAGCGGCGCTTGGCGGCGATCGCGGCGAGCCCGGGTTCCACCGGCCCGCTCGCGCCCCGGCTCCGCGCGGGGTTCGCATCCCAGCGCATCGTCACCCGCGCGCCGAGCTGCGCCGTTTCATAATCGGCGCGCAGCCGCTCGCCCGCCTCGATCTGCGCGGGAGAGAGCAGCCCGCGCGCGGCGAGCCAGGCGAGCGGCGATTCGGCGAGGTTGACCGTCACCCCGCGCTGGCCGCGCCGGGGCGGCGCGCGGCCGATCACACCGTCGCCATCGATCGATCGCTGAACAAGCTCGCGCATGAGGGAGACTCCGCTGAAATAGGGCCCCGCCGTGCCATGGCGGGGCCGATGTAGGACAGCGAAATCAATATGTTGGACGATTCCTACTTCACGTCGATGAACGGCAGCGGCGCCCCGCCGCCGGCATAGGTGGGCAGCTTGCCGTCCCATTTCTCCACCGCGCGCAGCTTCACGATCTCGGGGTTGGTGCGGATCGCCTCCGCCTCCACCTGGATCGCCTTGGCGTCGCCCTCGGCCTTGGCGACCCGCGCCTCGGCATCGGCGCGCGCGGTGGCGACATTGGCCTGCGCGGCGAGCGCGGCCTGCTCGTTGGCGATCTTGGCGTTGATCTGCTGCAGCACCGCATCGGGCACCACGATATTGCCCGCCCAATAGAGCTGCTCCACCTGCAGCCCGACCGGCGCGAAATAGGCCTGCACCCGGCGCAGCGCGGTCTGGATCAGCTCGCTCTTGCGCGGGCCATAAATCTCCTCGACCCCCAGTTGCGCGGCGCGCTCGACGATCGCGTTGCGGATCGCATTGCGCAAGGGACCCGCGATGATCGCGTCCATGTTCGATCGATAGCGCTGGAACAGGATCGGCGCCCGGCTGGCATCGACATGATAGGCGACCGCCACGTCCGCCGAGAGGCCCAGCCCGTTCTTGTCCTGGAAAGCGAAGCTTTCGTCGATCGGCGATTGCTCGGTCGAGGATTTGGTCCAGGTATAAGTGCGGGTGTAGATCGGATATTCATAGATGTTCGTCCCCGGCGGGGCGAAATACCAGCCGACCGACAGCGGCTCGGGCGAGACGCCGGCGCCGGTGCCGATATTGTTCACGCGGATGCCGACATAGCCGGGCTGCACCCGCGCGAAAGTGAACATCAGCAGCCCGATCAGCAGGATGACCAGAAACACGGCGAGAAACACCCGGCGCGCCTGCGCGCCGATGCTCGGGCGGAAGGCCGAGCCGTCACCATAAGCCATCTTCGTCTCCATGAGAGGCCGCGCGCCCGTGCGGCGGCCGATCGTGCGGCAGCGCGGCCAGACCCAGCCGAACCAACCCCGCCCCCGCGCCCAACACGAGCAGCACCGCGGCGACGAGGCCGGAGGAGGTGTGCGCGTTGAACAAAGCGGGAGCAGCGAAGAGCATCAGCCAGAACAGAAGCACGGCGAGCGCCGCGCGTCCGATCCACCTTGCCCGATCCATCGTCCGGTTCCAGTGCGCCTATCGCACAGCCAGCATTATAGCAGAGCCGTTACGGGGTTAAATCGAAACACGACTTGGTGCGCGCGCTGCACCGCCGATTGCGTGCGGCGCAATCCAGCTTGACCTTTCCCAACGGCCCGGCTTTCTGCCCGGCGGGAGGCGCGATGCGGCGGATCAGGCCAAGACAGTTCCGCTCGGCGCTGCGCGCGCTGCTCACCACCGGCGCTTCGGGGGGCGGGGTGCTGATGGCGGCCGCCGCGCTCGCGCTGTTCGTCGCCAATTGGCCGGGCGCCGCGCATGATTATCACGCGCTGGTCCATTGGCAGACCGGCCCGGTGCTCGCCCCCGCGATCGGGCCGATGCGCGTGCATCTGTGGATCAACGATGGGCTGATGGCGCTGTTCTTCCTGCTGGTGGGGCTGGAGATCAAGCGCGAGCTGGTGGATGGCGCGCTCACCCGCCCGGCGGACCGCGTGCTGCCGGTGATCGCGGCCGCGGCGGGGATGGCGGTGCCGGCGATCGTGTTCCTGCTGGTGGCGGGCGGCGCGCCGGGGCTCGCGCGCGGCTGGGCCGTGCCGGCGGCGACTGACATCGCCTTCGCGATCGGGGTGATGGCGCTGCTCGGGCCCCGCGTGCCCGCCGCGCTGAAACTGTTCCTGACGACGGTCGCGATCGTCGACGATATGGGCGCGGTCGCGATCATCGCTTTGTTCTATACCGGTGCGATCGATTGGAGCGCGCTCGCCGCCGCGGCGGGCGTGCTGTTGCTGATGGCGGCGCTCAACGGGCGCGGCGTGCGTGCGCTCTGGCCCTATCTGCTGCTCGCCGCCTTGCTCTGGTGGCTGGTGCTGCGCTCGGGCGTCCATGCGACGATCGCCGGGGTGCTGGCGGCCGCCTTCATCCCCTTCGTCCGCACCAAGGGCGCGCCGGACGCGCACGGGTCGCCGCTCCACCGGCTGGAGCACGCGCTGAGCCCGATCGTCGCCTATGGCATCGTCCCGGTCTTCGCCTTCGCCAATGCCGGCGTCTCGCTCGGCGATCTGCCGCCCGGCGCCTGGAGCGCGCCATTGGTGATCGCGGTGGCGGCGGGGCTGTTCTTCGGCAAGCAGATCGGCATCCTGGGCGGGATCGCGCTCGCCGAACGGCTCCGCCTCGCCCGGCGACCGGGCGGCGCGCCCTGGACGCAGCTTTACGGGGTGGCGCTGCTGGCGGGGATCGGCTTCACGATGAGCCTGTTCATCGGCGGCCTCGCTTTCCCGGATGACCCGGTGCTGATCGAGCAAGTGAAGCTGGGCGTGCTGATCGGCTCGCTCGCGGCGGGGCTGGCGGGCTTCCTGGTCTTGCGCTTCGCGGTGCCGCCCCGCAGAACCGCCTGATGCGACGCTTCTTCTCCCCCCGCCAGCTGGCGCACGCGCCGGCGCAGGAACTGCACAATGGCGGCTTCACCGCTTATGCCGAAAGCCCGGACCGCGCCGAGGCGATCCTTACCGCGATCGGCGGGGCGGAGGCGCCCACGGACGCGGGGCTGGGCCCGATCGCGGCGGTGCATCGCGCCGATTATCTCGACTTTCTCCAGCAGGCGCCGGGGCTGTGGGCCGAGGCGGGGCGACCGGGGGACGTGATCGGCTATGTCTGGCCGGTGGTCGGGCGGCGGCCACTGAACCTCCAGCGGATCGACGCTTTGGTCGGCCGCTACAGCTTCGACGCTTCCACCCCGCTCGCGCGCGAGACGTGGGACGCCGCCTATTGGAGCTGCCAATCGGCGCTCGCCGCGTTGGGGGCGGTGCTCGGCGGCGATCGCGCCGCCTTCGCTTTGTGCCGGCCGCCCGGCCATCACGCGGGGGCGGATTATCTCGGCGGCTATTCCTATCTGAACGCCGCCGCCGTGGTGGCGGAGACCGCGCGCGCGGCGGGCAAGGCGCGGGTCGCGATCCTCGACATCGATTATCACCACGGCAACGGCACGCAGGATATTTTCTGGGAGCGGGGCGATGTGTTCTACGCCTCGCTCCACGCCGATCCGGCGACCGATTATCCCTTCTACTGGGGCCATGCCGACGAACGCGGCGACGGCGCCGGCGCGGGCGCGACGCTCAACCTGCCGCTGCCGCAGGGGACGCGGCTGGAGGCCTTCCGCCGCGCGCAGGCGCAAGCGCTAGAGGCGATCGCAGGCTTTTCGCCCGACTTGCTGGTGGTGAGCTTTGGGGCGGATACTTGGGAGGGCGATCCGATCAGCCATTTCAAGCTGACGACGGAGGATTATGCGGTGCTGGCGCGGGACATCGCGGCGGCGGGTTGGCCGAGCGTGCTGCTGATGGAAGGCGGTTACGCGATCGAGGCTTTGGGCGGGAATGTGGCGAGCTTTCTTGGCGGGTGGTAGCGCTTAACCGTCGACCCACCCCACCCCAGTTTCGGGTAAGCAGTCCCCCGGACTGCTTAGGTCATGCCGGGGGCATGACCGACCCGAAACTCTTTCAGGGAGGGGCTGACGGTTGCGCTTTCTGCAAGCCCCTCCCTGGAAGGGAGGGGTTGGGGTGGGTGGATGCCCGAGACCCCCCTACTCCACCAAAACCGCCGTCCCCGGCACCTCCCCCACGCTCGCCTTCGCCACCGCCTCCACCGCCTCGATCACCCGCAGCACATTGCCCTGCGCCAGCCCCGCCAGTTCAGCGTCGCTCCACCCGCGCCGCGCCAATTCGGCGAACAGCGCGGGATAGCCGTCCACCCCGCTCATCCCCTCGGGCGCGTTGCCCGCGATCCCCTCATAATCGGCGCCGATGCCCACCGCGCCCTTGCCGCCCACCCGCGCGACATGTTCGACATGATCCGCGACATCCGCCGCCGTCACGCGCGGCGCGGGATGCGCGCGCTCCCACGCCACCAGCGGCGCGGGCGCCTTGGCGCCATAGACATCGGCCTTCACCCCCACGCTCGCGGCGTAATCGGTGCGCGCCTTGTCCCAAGCCCGCCAGGCATTGGAGACATGGCCCTCGTAGAAGCTCACCATCACCACCCCGCCCTTCGCCGCGAGCGCGCGGATCACGTCGTCGGGCATGTCGCGTGGCGCGTCGGTCACCGCGCGCGCGCCCGAGTGCGAGGCGATCACCGGCGCGCGGCTGGCGGCGATCGCGGCGAGCGCGGTCGCGTCGCTGGTGTGGGAGACATCGACGATCATCCCGATCCGGTTCATCTCGGCGACCACCGCCCGGCCGAAATCGCTGAGGCCGTTCGCGCGGGGTGCGTCGGTCGAGCTGTCCGCCCAGGCCAGGCTCTTGAAGTGCGTCAGCGTCACATAGCGCACGCCGAGCGCGTGATAGAGCCGCAGCACCGCGAGATTGCCGGCGATCTGATGCCCGCCTTCGGCGCCCATGAAGCCGGCGAGCTTGCCCGCGCGCATCCCCGCGCGGACTTCGGCGGCGTTGCTCGCGAGCGCCATCTGTGGGTTGGCCGCGACCAGGCGGCGGACGAGATCGATCTGTTCCAGCGTCACCCGCACCGCTTCGTCGCCGTGCAGTTCGGCCGGGACATAGACCGACCAGAATTGCCCGCCGAGATGCCCGGCGCGGGCGCGCGGCAGATCGGTCTGGAAGGGGATGGGGAGGTTGGCGGTGTCGCGCGCCAGATCGGGCAGCGCGCCCCCGCCCTCGCGGATCGCCCAGGCGAGATCGTTATGCCCGTCAATCACCGGGCTCGCGGCGAGCACGCGCTCGGCGCGTTGCTCCGGCGTCTGGGCCAAGGCGGGGGTGGCGACCAACAGCGCGAGCGCGACCAGACAACGAAGCTTCATCCCGCTTTCCCCTTTTTTTGGCTTTGCAGGCATACGCATCCGCTATTCGTCCTGCCACCCCTCCCTGCAAGGGAGGGGCTAGCGTTGGTGACTAGCCTAACGCCTCACCCCTCCCTGAAAGGGAGGGGCTGGGGTGGGTCGAACCAGCGCGCTCCCGTTCGAAGCGGCGCGCCTGGCTAACCACCCACCCCAACCCCTCCCTTGCAGGGAGGGGCTAGCTTTTCGGCATGGCTACATCTCCCCACCACCCCCCCACCCAGGTTGCAACCCCCCGCGCGAAATGATAGCGCGCGCCGCTTATAAGGGGGCCGCGCGCGCACCCGATCCAGCCTAGAGACCCAGATGTTCGCCACTCCTGCTTATGCCCAGACCGCGGGCAGCGCCGCCGCCGATGGCGGGCTCGCCTCGATCCTCGGTCTGGCGCCGTTCTTCCTGATCTTCATCGCCGCCTATTTCCTGATGATCCGCCCGCAGCAGACGCGGATGAAGCAGCTGCAGACCGCGATCGACGCGCTGAAGAAGGGCGATGAAGTCACCACCGCCGGCGGGGTGATCGGCAAGGTGACCAAGGTGGACGAGAAAGTCGTCGAGCTGGAAATCGCGCAGGGCGTGCGGATCAAGGTGATCAAATCAACGCTCGCGGCGGTCGCGGCGAGCGGCGGCGGCAAGCCGGCGAACGACTGATGCTCGATTTCCCGCGCTGGAAGATCGCCGCGATCCTGCTGCCGCTCGTCCTGCTGGTGGCGCTCGCGATCCCGACCTTCATCCCCGAAAGCGTGCTCGCGCGCTACAATCTGCATCCACCGCGCGTCGCCTTCGGGCTCGATCTGGCGGGCGGCTCCTACCTGCTGCTCGAGGCGGAAACGTCCGACATCGCGCAGAGCCGGCTGGAGCAGATGCGCGAGACGGTGATCACCGAGCTCGGCCGCGCCAATCCCAAGATCGAGATCGGCGAAGTCTCGATCGCCGGCGGCAAGGTGAGCTTCCTGCTGCGCGACGTGACCAAGGTGGACGCCGCGCGCGAAAAGCTGATGGCGCTGACGAACGGCGCCGGCTTCACCGGCCAGCGCGATTGGAACATCGAGGTGGTCGACAGCAGCCGCTTCGTGCTGACACCGACCCAGGCCGGGCTCGACCAGGCGGTGAACCGCGCGATGGACGACGCGACCGATGTCGTCCGCCGCCGCATCGACGCGCTCGGCACCAAGGAACCGACCATCGTCCGCCAGGGCAGCAACCGCATCGTCGTCCAGGTGCCGGGCTTGCAGGACCCCAAGGCGCTGAAGGACCTGTTGGGCAAGACGGCCAAGCTGGAATTCAAGCTGGTCGATCTGAACGCCGATCCGGTGCAGGTGCAGCAGGGCATCGCCCCGCCGGGCAGCCAGGTGCTACCCTATGCCAGCGGCCAGGGCGGGATCGCGGTGAAGCGCCGGGCGATCGTCACCGGTGACGAACTGATCAATGCGAGCCAGAAGAACGACACGCAGACCAACGCGCCGATTGTTGAGATCAATTTCAACACGGTCGGCGGCAAGAAATTCGCCCGGGTGACGCAGGAAAATGTCGGCAAGCCCTTCGCGATCATCCTCGACAACAAGGTGCTGTCGGCGCCCAACATCAACGAGCCGATCCTGGGCGGCAATGCCTCGATCAGCGGTAACTTCACGGTCCAAAGCGCCACCGAACTGGCCATCGCGCTGCGTTCGGGCAAGCTGCCGGTCGCGCTCAAGACGGTCGAGGAACGCACCGTCGGCCCGGATCTCGGCCGCGAATCGATCCATGCCGGCGTCCTCGCCTCGGTGATCGCGACCGTCGCGGTGATCGTGTTCATGCTCGTCACCTATGGCCGCTTCGGCGTCTATGCGAATATCGCGGTGGTGCTGAACGTGCTCGTCATCCTGGGGGTGATGGCGATCATCGGCGGCACGCTCACCTTGCCCGGCATCGCCGGCTTCGTGCTGACGATCGGTACCGCGGTCGACGCCAACGTGCTGATCAACGAGCGCATCCGCGAGGAACGCCGGCGCGGGCGGAGCGTCGTCCAGGCGGTGGAGTTGGGCTATAAGGAAGCCAGCCGCACCATCTTCGAGGCGAATGTGACGCACGGCATTTCGGGCCTGATCATGCTGCTGCTGGGCTCCGGCCCGGTGAAGGGCTTCGCGGTGGTGCTGCTGATCGGCATCGCGACCTCGGTCTATACCGCCGTGCTGCTCACCCGCATGTTCGTGGCGCTGTGGCTGAAGGCCAAGCGGCCCAACGATCTGCATATTTGAGAAACGCCGATGCGCCTGCTGAAACTCATCCCCGACAATACGAACATCGGCTTCGTCCGGCTGCGCTATTGGGCGTTCGGGCTCACCGCCCTGCTCTCGATCGCGGCGATTGCGAGCGTGCTGGTCTATCGGCTGAACCTGGGCGTCGATTTCGTCGGCGGGCTGATGATCGAGGAGAAGTTCGCGAGCGAACCCTCGCTCGACAAATTGCGCGGCACGATCGAGCGGCTGAACCTGGGCGAGGTGCGCCTGCAACAGTTCGGCGACCCGAAGACTGTCTCGATCCGCCTCCCCGCGCCCAACAGCGACGACAAGGCGGCGGCGCAGACCGTGGTGCGCCAGGTTCAGGCGGCGATCGACCGCGAATTCCCCGGCGCGCGCTTCTCGAAGCAGGATGTCGTCTCGGGCAAGGTCTCGACCGAGCTGATCTGGCGCGGCGTGCTCGCGGTGCTGGCGGCGGTGCTCGGCATCGGCCTGTTCGCGATCCTGCGCTTCGAATGGCAGTTCGGCGTCTCCACGGTCGTGGCGATCGTCCATGACGTGCTGATGACCCTGGGCTTCTTCGCGATCACCCAGTGGGAAGTCGATCTCAACATCGTCGCCGCGGTGCTGACGATCATCGGCTATTCGATCAACGACAAGATCGTGATCGATGACCGTATCCGGGAGAATATGCGCCGCTATCGCAAGATGGACATGCGCGAGATCATCGACTTGTCGGTGAACGAAACGCTGCCGCGCACGGTGATGACTTCGCTGACGATCCTGCTCGCCTTGGGCGCGCTGCTGCTGTTCGGCGGGCATGTGCTGCGCGGCTTCACCGCCGCGATGGTGCTGGGCGTGATCGTCGGGACTTATTCGTCGATCTACGTCTCCTCCTCACTGCTGATCACGCTCGGTCTGCGCGCCGAGCCGGAGAAGCCCGCCAAGGCCTCGCCCATCGCCGGCGCCGAGCGCGTCGGCCCGCGCGGGTGAAGCTCACGCGCGAGGCGGCGGGCGCCGGGCCGCTGATCAGCGGCTTCGCGCGCGGCGGCTTCCGGGTGGACGACAAGATTTTCCTGGGCCTTCTGCTCACCCCGCGCCGGACGGACGGCTGGCAGCCGCCGGCGGTGGCGGCGCTCGACGAAGCCGCGCTCGCCCCGGTGCTAGGGCTCGATCCCGCGCCGGAGTTCGTGCTGCTCGGCACCGGCGCGACCTTGGTCCGCCCGCCGCCCGCGCTGACGCAGGCGCTCGCCGCGCGCGACATCGGGGTGGAAGTGATGGACAGCCGCGCCGCCGCGCGCGCCTGGGGGCTGCTGCGCGGCGAGGGGCGCTGGGTGGCGGCGGCGCTCTATCCCTGGGGCGGCTGACCCCCTTTCCTCGCCGCACCCCGCCGCTATACTCCCCTAAAACAGGAGGGGGACATGCTGAGATATCCGATCGCGCTGGCGCTCGCCGGCGCCGCGCTGCCCGCGGGCGCGCAAACCACGCCCACGCCCGATTACGCCAAGGCCGAGACCTGGCTCTGCCTGCCCGGCCGCGCCGATCCGTGCGGCGCCAACCAGGATGCGACCGTCATTCGCGCCGATGGCAGCCGCACCGCCGAGCGCTTCGCCGCCGCCGCCAAGCCCGCCTTCGATTGCTTCTACGTCTATCCCACCGTCTCGCTCGATCAGACGCCCAACAGCGATCTGAACCCGGGGGACGAGGAACGCCGCGTCGCCGCGTTCCAGGCCGCGCGCTTCGCCAAATATTGCCGCGTCTTCGCGCCGCTCTACCGCCAGGTGACGATCCCGGCGCTGCTCTCGTTCATGGCGGGCAAGCCGCTCGCCGCCGATCGCGCGCTCGCTTACGCCGACGTGAAGGCGGCGTGGGACCATTATCTGCGAACCGAGAATAAGGGCCGGGGCGTGGTGCTGATCGGCCACAGCCAGGGCTCGCTGGTGCTGAAGGAGCTGATCCAGCGCGAGATCGACGGCAAAGCCGTCCAGCGCCAGCTGATCTCGGCGCTGCTGATCGGCAGCAATATCGGCGTGCCCGAGGGGCAAATGGTGGGCGGCGATTTCAAGGCGGTGCCGCTGTGTCGCGCGGCCGATCAGGCTGGCTGTGTGGTGAGCTATGTCAGCTTCCGCGCCGATGCACCGCCGCTCGCCAACAGCCGCTTCGGCATCGTCCCCCAGCCCGGCTGGCGCGCCGCCTGCGTCAATCCCGCCGCGCTCGGCGGCGGCAAGGCGGTGACTGACAATTATCTCGGCACGCGCGGCGCCGGCGCGGGCAGCGCGCCGATGGGGCCGTGGACCCGCGACGGCGCGCCCGTCGCCACGCCCTTCGTCAAGGCGCCGGGGCTGCTGAGCGCCGAATGCGTGACCCAGGGCAAGTTCAGCTATCTGGCGGTGACGGTGAACGCCGACCCGACCGATCCGCGCACCGACACGATCGTGGGCGACGTGATGCTCGGCGGCAAGGTGCTTCCCGATTGGGGGCTGCACCTGATCGACCTGCCGGTGGCGATGGGCGATCTGGTCGAGCTGACCAACAAGCAGGCGCGGGCCTGGGCGAAGCGGCGATAGGGTGGGTGGCGGCGGCTGTGCTGCCGAAGCACCCACCCCAACCCAGTTTCGGGTAAACAGTCCCCCGGACTGTTTAGGTCATGCCGGGGGCATGACCGACCCGAAACTCTTCCAGGGAGGGGCTTTAAGCGCTTCTCCCCTCCGAAGGGGGCGAGACTATAAGCCGGGCTTCTCCCCTCCCTGCAAGGAAGAGGTTGGGGGTGGGTAGAAGCTGGGCGCCATCACCGCTAATGGCCCCTACTCCCCTTCCGGATGCGCGATGAAATCCTGGCGCTCGATCATCGTCGAGCGCACCGGGTCGCCATCCTCGTCGAGCGCCGGGCGGTAGCGGTAGCGCTCGCGGATCAGGCGGCAGATCAGCGCGTCGACCTCGGGATAGCCGCTCGATCGATCGGCCCCGCAGCGGCTGACCCGGCCATCGACCTCGATCGTGTAGCGTAGCTCCATCCGCACCGTGCGCTCCTCGTCGCGCAGCCAATCGGGCAGGTCGCCATAGCGGAGCCGGCCGCGCAGCAGGCGGGGCGGGGTGTCGGTGCCCTCCCCCTCGCCGCCACCGCCCCGGCCATCGCCGACGCCGCCCGCGCCGGTCCCCGGCCCCGGCCGGTCCGAAGCGCCGAGCGACGCGTCGCGTCCTTCCGCCGGCTGTTCGGCGGCGGTGACGGGCGGCGGCGGCAGCGGCGGGCGGACGAGCGGCGGCGGCGCGACCACCGGCGTCGCGGTCGCGCGCAGATTGGCGGGGGCGGCTTCGTCCTTCGGCCGGCTCGGCGCCTCGGCCTTGCGGGGTGGCGGGGGCGGTGGTGGGGGTGGCGGGGGGATCAGCCCGAAGGCCTTCAGCGCCGCTTCCTGCACCGGCCGCGCGAAGGGCACGCGCAGCCCGAAGATGATCGCGGCGAGCAGCACGAGCTGCACGGCGGCGGCGAGCAGAGCGGCACGCAAACGGCGGGGCATGGCGGCAGCATAACGCGTTGGGCCGCGTTGTGATCATCGTTGGTATAAACGGAACAAAGCTCCTCCCCTGCAAGGGGAGTTCGGGGTCGGATCGTCCCCCGGACGATCCTAAACCGTGCGGGGCACGGTTTACCCGGAACCGGCAGCGCGAAGCGCGTCGGAGGGGTGTCCCCGGCAATTCGAGGGCGTCACCCCTCCACCATCGCTTCGCGACCACCGGCGTGCGTCGCACGCCGGGCTCCGGCGGATCACCTGCCCCCGGCAGGTGATTTGCCCGCCTACGCCCCCCTCCCCCTGCGGGGGAGGAGCTTTTCGCTTTCCGACCAGAGTATGATCATCTTACCTTGCTCCTCCTCCCCTTTAGGGGAGGAGGTTGGGAGGTGGGGGCTCGATGCAGAGCGGAGCGCTCGCTGATCGCCCCCACCCCAACCCAGTTTCGGGTAAGCAGTCCCCCGGACTGCTTAGGTCATGCCGGGGGCATGACCGACCCGAAACTCCTGAAGGGGAGGGGCTTTCTGTGCTACGGCGTACGACGATCATGCTCTAGATCAGCGCTAAGTTCAAAACACACGCATCTGCCGCCCGCCCTCCATTGCCCTTCCCCGCCCCGCCCGTTAGAGCGCGGTGCTTCCCGGACCGAGGGGGGCACGCATGGCATTGGTCGGCATCATCATGGGCAGCAGCTCCGATTGGGAGACGATGCGCCACGCCGCCGAGCTGCTCGACGCGCTGGGCGTGCCGCATGAGGCCAAGGTCGTCTCGGCGCACCGCACGCCGGATCGCCTCTACGACTATGCCAAGGGCGCGGCGGGGCGCGGGCTAAAACTGATCATCGCCGGGGCGGGCGGCGCCGCGCATCTGCCGGGGATGGCGGCGGCGATGACGCCGCTGCCGGTGCTCGGCGTGCCGGTGCAATCGAAGAGCCTGAACGGGCTCGATAGCCTGCTCTCGATCGTGCAGATGCCCGCGGGCATCCCCGTGGGCACGCTCGCGATCGGCGCGGCGGGGGCGAAGAACGCGGCGTTGCTCGCCGCCGCGATCCTGGCGCTGAACGATGCCGCGCTCGGGCAGCGCCTAGCCGCCTGGCGCGCGGCGCAGACCGAGAGCGTCGCCGAGGCGCCCGATGCTTGAGCCCGGTTCCACCATCGGCATCCTGGGCGGCGGCCAGCTCGGCCGGATGCTCGCCGCCGCCGCCGCGCAGCTCGGCTATCGCACGCTCGTGCTGGCGCCGGACGAGGAGAGCGTCGCCGCGCAGACCGCCTCCAGCTTCATCCGCGCCGATTATCACAACCATATCGTGCTCGATGATTTCGCCGCCGCGTGCGACGTGGTGACCTATGAGTTCGAGAATATCGCGCTCGCCCCGGTCAGCTATCTCGCCACCAAAGTGCCGGTGCATCCCAATCCCGGCGCCTTGGGCGTGGCGCAGGACCGGGCGAACGAGAAGAGCTTCGTCGCCGGGCTCGGCGGCCGCACCGCGCCGTGGCGGCGGGTGGAGAGCCTCGATCAGCTCGAAACCGCGCTCGCCGAGATCGGCACGCCAGCGATCCTGAAGACGCTGACGCTGGGCTATGACGGCAAGGGCCAGCAGCGCCTCGCCGGCCCCCAGGACGCCGCCGGCGCCTGGGCGGCGGTGGGCGCGCGGCCGGCTATCGTCGAGGGGCTGGTGGATTTCACCCACGAATTCTCGATCCTGCTCGCGCGCGGCGCCGATGGCGCGATGGTCAGCTATCCGCCGCCGCATAACGAGCATCAGGGCGGCATCCTCCGCCGCTCGAGCCTGCCCGCCCCGCCCGAGATCGCGGCGCTGTGGACCGAGGCGGCGGCGCTCACCGGGCGGATCGCCGAGCGGCTCGATTATGTCGGCGTGCTCGCCTGCGAGTTCTTCGCCTGCGCCGACGGGCCGGTGTTCAACGAGATGGCGCCGCGCGTGCATAACTCCGGCCACTGGACGATCGAGGGCGCGCGCACCTCGCAGTTCGAGAACCACGTCCGCGCGATCTGCAGCCTGCCGCTGGGCGACACGGGCCTCACCGCCGCGCGGGTGGTGATGGACAATCTGATCGGCGACGAGGCCAAGGCCTGGGCGGCGGCGCTAAGCGAGCGCGACGCGCATCTCCACCTCTACGGCAAGAGCCTGCGCGCCGGGCGCAAGATGGGGCATGTGACGCGGTTGGAGCGGTAGAGCGTAATCACGCCCCGGCCCTCCCCGTCATGCCGGACTTGTTCCGGCATCCACCATGGTTCTCGCCTGACGTGCATTGCACCCGGCGCGGCGGTGGACCCCGGAACAAGTCCGGGGTGACGGATTGGTTCGAGTAGGCGAGCGTCGCGCCAAGATCGGCCGAACGGCCGGTCGCCTCACCCGCCCCGCGCGTCCAACCATTTCCCCAGCCGCACGAACAGCGTGATCAGCACCGGCACGAGCGCGACCGAGAGCACGATCTTGGTGAGCATCTGCCCGCCCATCAGCCCCAGGATCGGCCGCTCGCCCAGGAAGCCGATGGTGATGAACAGCACCGTATCGAGGATCTGCGAGGCGATGCTCGCGATCATCCCGCGCAGCCACACCATCTGCCCGGTCCCCGCGCGCAGCCGATCGAATAGCAGCACATTGATCGTCTGCGAGGTGCCGTAGGAGACGAACCCCGCGAGCATCAGCCGCACCCCCTGGCCGACGACGATCGGGAAGGCCGCCACCGCCGGCGGGTACATGCTGGGATCGCTCGGCAGCGCGACCACGATCTGGATCAGCGCGGCGGAAATCAGCAGCGGCACGAAGCCCAGCCGCACCAGCAGGGTCGCGATGCGCTGGCCATGCAGCTCGGCGACCGCGCTCGACAGGATCACGAGCAGCAGGAACGCGAATACCCCCGCTTCCACCGCGAGCGGGCCGAGCGAGACCTGCTTCACCCCCAGCACGCCCGCCATGCAGACCATGCCGCCATAGAGGATCGCATAGAGGAACAGCGACAGCGGCAGGCGGGGCGATTGATCCATAGCCGCCCTTAGCGCAGCCAAGCGCGGTTCGGCCAGCCGATTTCAGCGCCCGCTACGCCGATCATTTCGCTGCCGCCTCTCGCCCTTGGTGCCCCGCGATCCATGCGTCCACCTGCGCCGCCAGCACGTCGAGCGGCACCGCGCCTTGCCCCAGCACCGCGTCATGGAAGCCGCGCAGATCGAATTTCGGCCCCAGCGCGCTTTCCGCCTTGGCGCGCAGTTCACGGATCTTCAGCTCGCCGATCTTGTAGCCCAGCGCCTGGCCGGGCCAGCTGATGTAGCGGTTCACCTCGGCGTCGATATTGGCGTCGGTCAGCGCGGTATTGTCACGCATGAAGGCGACCGCCTGGTCCTTGCTCCAGCCCTTGGCGTGGAGCCCGGTATCGACCACGAGCCGGCAGGCGCGCCACATTTCGTAGGACAGGCGGCCCATCTGCTTTTCGGGGCTGTCATACAGCCCCATCTCGATCCCCAGCCGCTCGGTATAGAGCGCCCAGCCCTCGACAAAGGCGGTGAAGCCGGCGGCATATTTGCGAAACTCGGGCAGATCGAGCTCCTGCTGCAGCGCGATCTGCAGATGATGGCCCGGCACCGCCTCATGCGCGGTGAGCGCGGGTAATTCCCACAGCGGACGCTGCGGCAGCTTGGACGTGTTGACGAAATAGGTGCCGGCCAGGCCCGCCGGCGGGCTGCCCGGGCCGTAATAAGCGGTGGTCGTGCCTTCCGCGGTCTCGGCGGGGATCGGCCTGATGCCATAGGGCAGGCGCGGCAGGCGGCCGAAATAGCGCGGCAACAGTCCGTCATGCCGCTTCGCCTCCAGCGCGGCGGCGGCGAGCAGCGTTTCGGGATCCTTCGCGTAATATTTGGGGTTGGCGCGCAGTTCGGCGATGAAGGCCTCGCGACTGGCGAACCCGGCCGCCTTGGCGACCTGCGCCATCTCGGCGCGGATGCGCGCGACTTCGCCGAGGCCGATTTGGTGAATCTGATCGGGGGTAAGCTCGGTGGTCGTCTCCTGCCGCACGCGCCAGCCATACCAGGCAGCACCCCCGGGCAACGCCGAGGCGCCAACGCTCTGGCGGCAGTTGGGTAGATAGTCCTTGGCGAAGAAATCGGCGAATTTGCGATATTCGGGCTCGACGGTGCCGGTGATCAGCGTCTTCGCCCGCGCCTGGAGTGCCGCCCAATCGCCCTCGCTCACATCCGCCGGGCGGGTGCCGAGGAAGGGCGCGTAGAAGCGCGATTGTTCGGGCGTGGGCGCGATCACCCCGCTGATCGTCTTGGCGAAGCCGCCGAGCACCGCGCAGGGCTGCACATAGCCCTCGCGCACCGCCTTCGCCGTCACCGCGATGCCTTGCGCGTTATAGCGCGGGTAGAGCGCCAGGCGCTTGAGATAGCTCTCATAATCGGCGCGCGTGCGGAACGGCAGATTGCTGGCGAGCTCGGCGAAGCCCTGGTGCCAGCCATAATAAGTGGTGAACAGCATCTGCCGCGCGCCGAAGCCGTTGCCCGTCACCTGCCCATCGAGCAGGCGAGCAAGAACGCCCTTGTTCACGCGCTCGGCCGGCGAAAGGCCGGCATCGGGGATCGCCTTCAGCCGATCGAGGAACAGCTTCGCCTGCCGCGCCTGGGCGTCGGCGGCTTCGAGGCTCAGGTCGGAGAGCCGATCGTCATAACGCCGCTCGCCGAGCGCGGTCGCTTGCTCGGGGTTGACCGAGAGCCACCACGCCCAATGCTCGGCGACGAGCTTGGCGAGATCGTCCGAAGGCGCGGCGATGGCGGGCGCGGCGGTGGCGGCGAGCAACAGCGCGGCGAATTTCTTGAGCATGTGTCCCTCCCCTGTTGGCGGGAGAGAAGCGGGAATTGGGGCCGGGGTAAAGAGACGATTGTGGGGGGTGATTCGCTAACAAATCCTCGTCGCCCCGGACTTGATCCGGGGCTTGGCTTCTTCTTCGGTCGCAAGGCAGCCAAGCCCCGTGTCAAGCACGGGGCGACGTAGCTAAGACGTGCCTCCTAAGGCACCAGCCAACGCGCCTCCAGCGTCCCGCTCGACCAATCGAAGCGCGCGCGGCGGTGGCCCTCGGCGCAGAGCCATAGCCAATCGAGGCTGTGATACCTGACCATCACCACCGCGAAATTGGCCTCCGCCGTCTCGTCCATTTCGGGCGCCGGCGAGGGCGCTTCCACCGCCGTCCCCGGCGCGGGCGCGATCGCGTAGCAGGCGCGGGCCTGCGGCGTGCTGCCGAGCCAGGCCGCGCGGGCGCCCTCGCCCGTCACCACCTCCGCTTTGCCCGCCAGGCGCAGCTGCAGCTTCGCGCCCGGATCATAGCCATGCAGCATCACCCGCGGATCGGCGGAAAGCTCGCTCACCTTGGCGCTGCGCCGATCGGTGTGCAGCCGCAGCCGCCGCGCCCCCGGATCGACCGCGCGCAGTACCAAGGTGCGCACGTCCGGCGCGCCATCGGCGGCGATGCTCGCCAGTTGCAGCGTGCGCCAGGGGCTCCGCCGATCGGCGACCGCGCGCGTCAGCCGCCGCTCGGCCTCGGCAAGTGCCTGGCCCAGATCATCGGCGAAAGCCGGGCGCGGCTGGCCGCTCAACGCGCCTCCGCGAGCAGCTTCGCGGTCTCGGCGCTCGTCCAGTCGCGCTCGCCGGAGGTGCGCCACACTTCCTTGCCCTGCGAATCGTACAGGATCGTCGTCGGCAGGTTGACGCTCATCCCGCCGCTCACCTTGGCCTGATCGTCATAGAGCAACGGCAGGTTCTTGATGCCCTTTTCCGCCAGGAACGGCTTCACCTTGGCGAGGCCCTCCAGGTCCTGGCTCACCGCGATCACGCGCAGGCCGCCCGGCGCCTTGCCGGCGAGCGCATCGAGCTGGGGCAGTTCCTTCACGCACGGCGCGCACCAGGTCGCCCACAGGTTGAGCAGCATCGGCCGGCCGATGAAATTGGCGAGCGGCACATAAGCGCCTTTCGCGTCCTGCACGGCATAGCTCGGCAAGCCCTGCCCCTTATGGCCGCGATCGATCGCGCCGGCGGCGAGCTTCGCCACCGGCTTGGCGCCAGCGGGCATTTCGGCCGAGTTGGTGATCACCACCTCGCCGGCTTGTCGCCCCGCTTCGGATTGCCTATCGCACGCGCCGAGCAGCAGGACCGGGAGAAGCAAGATCAAGCGCGACACCGAAAGCTCCAATGCCATGTGGGGCGGCCGCTTCGCCGAAGGGCCGGCCGCGGTGATGCGCGAGATAAACGCCTCGATCCCCTTCGACAAGCGACTGTGGCGCCAAGACCTGCGCGCGAGCCGGGCGCACGCGGCGATGTTGGCGAAACAGGGCATCATCGCGGCCGAGGATGCCGCCGCGATCGACGCCGGGCTGGAGGCGGTGGGCGCCGATTACGCCGCGCAGGGCGTGCCGGAGGATCTGGCGCTCGAGGACATCCACATGCTGAGCGAAGCGCGGCTGGCCGAGAAGATCGGGCCCACCGCGGGCCGGCTGCACACCGCGCGCTCGCGCAACGATCAGGTCGCGACCGATTTCCGGCTCTGGGTGCGCGACGCGATCGATCAGGTGGATGCGGCGCTTGGGCAACTGCAGGACGCGCTGATCGCCCGCGCGGAAGACCATGCCGAGAGCGTGATGCCCGGCTTCACCCATCTGCAAAGCGCGCAGCCGGTGACGCTCGGCCACCATCTGATGGCCTATCACGAGATGATCGCGCGCGACCGTAGCCGCTTCGCCGACGCCCGCGCGCGCGGCAACCAATGCCCGCTCGGCGCCGCCGCGCTCGCCGGCACGGGCTTCCCGATCGATCGCCATGCGACCGCCGCCGCGCTCGGCTTCGCCGAGCCGACGCGCAACTCGCTCGATTCGGTGTCGGACCGGGACTTCGCGCTCGATTATCTGATGGCGGCGACCCAGTGTTCGCTGCACCTGTCGCGGCTGGCGGAGGAGTTCATCAACTGGGCGTCGCAGCCCTTCGGCTTCGTCGCGCTTTCCGATCAATGGTCCACCGGCAGCTCGATCATGCCGCAAAAGCGCAACCCCGACGCCGCCGAGCTGGTGCGCGGGCATAGCGGGCGGATCGCGGGGTGCATGACCGCGCTCGTGATGACGATGAAGGGCCTGCCGCTCGCTTATTCGAAGGACATGCAGGATGATAAGCCGCCGGTGTTCGAGGCGCACGACCTGCTTGGCCTCTCGATCGCGGCGATGACGGGGATGGTGGCCAGCGCGACTTTCCGCACCGATCGGATGCGCGCTTTGGCGGAAAGCGGCTTCGCCACCGCGACCGATCTCGCCGATTGGCTGGTGCGCGAGGCCGGGCTCCCCTTCCGCGAGGCGCATCATGTGACCGGCCGCGCGGTGAAGCTGGCGGAGGAACGCGGGGTGCGGCTCGATCAGCTCGAGCTGGGTGCGCTGCAAGCCATTGACTCGGCGGTTGACGAGCGGGTCTATGCGGTGCTGAGCGTCGATGCCTCGGTCGCGAGCCGCACCAGTTTCGGCGGCACCGCGCCGGTGCGGGTGCGCGAAGCGATCGCGGCGGCCAAGGCGGCGCGGGCGGGAGAAAAGGCATGAAGCGGTTGCTGATCTTGGCGCTGGCGCTCGCCGGGTGCGGCACGAATAACGGCCTGCGCCCGCAGGACAGCAAGGCGCTGCCGGTCGCCCCCTATGGCGCCCCCGCGCAGCCGACCGCCGCCGAACTTCTCACCCCCTCGCCCCAGGCGCGGCCGCAGCGTTCGAACGAACTGCTGAAGACGAGCGAAGCGCGCCGGCAGGACGAGTTCGATCTGCCGCCGAATTGAGGATGATCGACACAATAATCTCAACCACCATCGTCGCCCCGGCGAAAGCCGGGGCTTGGCTTTGTTCTTCCGTCGCAAGGGAGCCTAACCCCGGCTCGGGGGCCGGGGTGACGTTGTCCTTTTTGCACGACGTCGCCCTTTAGGACCCCCACCTTGGACCATTTCACCCATCGCGACGGCGCGCTCTGGTGCGAGGACGTGCCGCTCGCCCGCATCGCCGAGCAAGTCGGCACGCCCGTCTATGTCTATTCCACCGCGACGCTCCGCCGCCATGCCGAGGTGTTCCGCGATGGCTTACGCGCGGTGCCGGGCGCGCATCTGGCGTTCGCGGTGAAGGCCAACCCCAATCTCGCGGTGCTGCGCGTGCTGGCGCGGGCGGGCTATGGCGCCGACATCGTCTCGGGCGGCGAGCTCGCGCGCGCGCTGGCGGCGGGGATGGCGCCGGCCGACATCGTCTTTTCGGGCGTCGGCAAGCGGATCGATGAGCTGCAGGCCGGGCTCGACGCCGGGATCGGCCAGTTCAACATCGAGCTGGAGGAAGAAGGCGCGGTGCTCGCCGAGCTCGCCGCCGCCCGAGGGCAAGTGGCGCGGGCGGTGCTGCGGGTGAACCCCGATGTCGACGCGCGCACCCATGCCAAGATCTCGACCGGCAAGGCGGAGAACAAATTCGGCGTGCCGATCGATCAGGCGAGCGCGATCTTCGCGCGGCTCGCCGGGCGGCCGGGGCTGTGCTTGCGCGGCGTGGCGATCCATATCGGCAGCCAGCTCCAGACGCTCGATCCGCTCGAGGCGGCGTACCGGCGGATCGGCGCGCTGGTCGCGGAACTGCGCGCGGGCGGGCACGCGATCAGCCATGTCGATCTCGGCGGCGGGCTCGGCGTGCCTTACCGGGTCGGCGACCTCTACCCCAGCCCAGCCGAACTCGGCGCGATGGTCGCGCGCGTCACCGCCGATTGGGGCGTGACCCTGATGTTCGAACCCGGCCGGGTGATCGTCGGCAATGCGGGCGTGCTGCTCACTCGCGTGCTGTGGGTGAAGCCGGGGGTGGTGCATCCGCATGTGATCGTGGATGCGGCGATGAACGATCTCGCCCGCCCCGCGCTCTATGATGCTTGGCACGATTTCGCCGCCGTCTCCCCCTCGGGCGCGCGGATGACCGCCAACATCGCCGGCCCGGTGTGCGAGAGCGGCGATACGTTCGCCGTCGCGCGCGAGATCGATGCCGTGGCGCGTGGCGATCTCGCCATCTTCCGCACCGCCGGCGCTTATGGCGCGACCATGGCCTCCACCTATAACAGCCGCGCGCTGGTGCCCGAGGTGTTGGTGTCGGGCGATCGCTATGCGGTGGTCGCCGATCGCATCGCCCCGCCGACGATCCTCGCCGCCGAGCGCGTGCCCGAATGGCTGTGAGCCTGCACAGCCTGCCGGTCTTCGTCCGCTTGGCCGGGCGGCCGGTGGTGCTGCTCGGCGAGGGCGAGGCGGCCGAGGCCAAGCGCCGCCTGCTGGAGCGCGCCGGGGCGGTGATCGTGCAAGAGGCGAGCGCGGCGCGGCTGGCGATCGTCGCGATCGAGGACGCCGCCGAGGCCGAGGCGGCCACGACCGCGCTGAAAGCACAGGGCCTGCTCGTGAACGTGGTCGATCGCCCGGCCTTGTGCGATTTCACCCTGCCGGCGATCGTCGATCGCGCGCCGGTGCTGGTCGCGATCGGCACCGGCGGCGCCTCGGCCGGGCTCGCCGCCGCCTTGCGCCAACGGCTGGAGGCGCTGCTGCCGAGTGCGCTCGGCAAGCTCGCCGAGCAGCTCGCCGCCGCCCGCGCGAAGCTGCGCGCGCGCTTCCCCGATCCGGCCGAGCGCCGCCGCGCGTTGGGCGCCGCGCTCTCAGCCGGAGGCCAGCTCGATCCGCTGGGGATCGACGCCGATGTGGATTTCTGGCTGGACGATTATGTCGAAGGGCCGGGCCGCGATCTGTTCACGATGCGCCTCACCTCGCCCGACCCGGACGATCTGACGCTGCGCCGCGCGCGCCACCTGGCGCTCGCCGACCGCGTCTATCACACCGCGCGGGTGCCGCCCGCGATCCTCGACCGCGCCCGCGCCGATGCCGAGCGCATCCTGGCGGACGCGGCGCCGGACAATGATCTTCCCGGCCTCTCCGTCTTCGTGGATTACGCGCCATGAGCGGCTTCGGCTTCCGCATCTCCGGCAGTGAGATCGCCGCGCTGTCCCCGCGCCAGGCGGTGACGGCGACGGGCGAATTGGTCTGGATTCACCTCACCAGCTCCAACGAGGAAGCCGAGGCCTGGCTGCGCGGCGATGCCGGGCTGCCCGATTACATCGTCGAATCGCTGATCGCCGCCGAGACCCGCCCGCGCTGCGACCAGATCGGCGAGGGCGCCTTGCTCAACCTGCGCGGCCGATCGAGCGACATGATGCCGATGTCCGATCCGCTCGCCTCGGTGCGGATCTGGGCGACGGCGGGCCGGGTGATCTCGGTCACCCGCCGGCCGCTGACCGCGGTGACGTTGGTGTGCGATCTGGTGAAGGCGGGCAAGGTGCGCGATCCGGGCGATCTGATCGCCGAATTCGCGGTGGCGATCACCGAGGAGCTCGATCCCGAAGTCGCCGATCTGGGCGATGTGCTGGATGATTGCGAGGCGCAGCTCGATCCGGCGATGGTGTTCGAACTGCGCCGCACCGTCACGCGCGTGCGCAGCCAGGCGATCGGCTATCGCCGCTTCCTGAGCCCGCAGCGCGCGGCGCTGGAAAAGCTCGCCGCGCTGCCGGTGGGGTGGCTGCGCGACGATGACCGGCTCCACCTCGCCGCCGCCGCCGATCGCGCCGCGCGCATGGCCGAGGAGCTGGAGGCGATCCGCGAGCGCGCCGCGCTGACTCACGAAGCGCTCACCGACCTGCGCGCCGAACAGATCGACGCGCGCGCGCTGGTGATCTCGATCGTCGCGATGGTGTTCCTGCCGCTGACGTTCCTCACCGGGCTGCTGGGAATGAACGTGAAGGGCATCCCCTATGCCGAGCGCCCCTGGGCGTTCGACGGGGTAGTGGCGGTGTGCGTGGTGCTGGCGGCGGGGATCACGCTGTTCTTCGTGGCGCGGCGGTGGTTTCGGTGAGTTTTTTGCGCGCACGAAGACACGAAGCCACAAAAAATTCTCAATAATCGTCGCCCCGGCGAAAGCCGGGGCTTGGCTTCTCTGCGGCGTAAGAAGAAGAAGCCAAGCCCCGGCTTTCGCCGGGGCGACGAGTAGATCAATAATAACAATCAAAAAATATTTGAATCTTCTTCGTGTCTTCGTGTCTTTGTGCGCGTAAAACTCAAGGCCGCTTCTCGAACCGCGCCAGCGCCGCGTCGATCGTCGCGTCCTGCTTGGCGAAGCACAGCCGCACCACCCGCGTCACCGCGTCTTGCGCGTAGAAGGCCGAGACCGGGATCGCCGCCACCCCGGCTTCCTCCACCAGCCAGCGGCAATAGCCGACATCGTCCAGCGCGATGCCGCTGTCGGGCAGATCGATCGAGAGGAAATAAGTCCCCTGGCTCGGCAGCACCTTATAGCCGAGCGCGGTGAGCCCCCCCGCCAGCCGATCACGCGCGCGGGCGAAATCGGCGCGCATCCCCTCGAAATAGGCCCGCTCCTTGCCCAGCCCATAAGCCGCCGCCGCCTGCAGATTGGGCGGGGTGGTGAAAGTGAGGAACTGGTGCGCCTTGGCCAGCCCGCCGGTGAGCGCGGGATCGGCGCACATCCACCCCACCTTCCAACCGGTGAGCGAGAAGATCTTCCCCGCCGAGCCGATCTTCACCGTCCGTGCGCGCATCCCCGGCTCGGCCATCAGCGACTGGTGCGGCGCGCCATCGAAGCGGACATGCTCCCACACCTCGTCGCAAATCGCGATCAGATCGCGCTCCTGGCAGAATTCGGCCAGCAGCCGCCGCTCCGCCGCGCTCGCCACGCTCGCGCTGGGGTTGAGCGGATCGTTGAACAGAATGAGCCGCGTGCGCGCCGTCGCCGCCGCCTCCAGCGCCGCGCGGGTGATGCGCCATTCGGGCGGCTCGAGCCGGACGAAGCGCGCGACCCCGCCCGCGCGCTCGACGAGCGGCAGATAGGCGTCGTACATCGGCTGGAACAGGATCACCTCGTCGCCCGGCGCGATCAGCGCGAGCAGCGTAGCGGCGAGCGCCTCGGTCGCGCCCGAGGTGACGATCACCTCTTCGGGCGCCAGATCGAGGCCCTGATGCGCGGCATAATGCGCCGCCACCGCTTGGCGCAGCGCGGGGAGCCCGAGCATCGGCGGATATTGGTTGGAACCCGTCAGCAGCGCGTCGGCGGCGGCCTGAAGCACATCCTCCGGCCCGCGCCCATCGGGAAAGCCCTGGCCAAGATTGACCGCCCCGGTCGCGCGCGCGCGGGCGGACATGGCCTCGAAAATCGTCGTGCCGAGCTTGGCGTAAACCGGGTTCATCAGGCGTGCCTAAAAATCTGCTTCGAAAAAATTCCGTTCGTCCCGAGCGAAGTCGAGGGGCGTGGTGGCAAGCGCAACGCGAGAGTTCGCGTCCCTCGACTTCGCTCGGGACGAACGGAAATTGAGCGAAGGACGTAAGCTAGTCATCAATGCTCCGGCAAGGCTCACTTCCACACCAGCAGTGCCACCGCCCCCATGATCAGCACGAACGCCGCCGCGTGGCGCCAGCCGAGCGGCTCGCCGAGCACGAAGGCGGCGAAGCCGGCGAACACCAGCAGCGAAATCGCCTCCTGCGCGATCTTCAGCTGCGAGGCGCTCCAGCCATGGGCATAGCCCAGCCGGTTGGCGGGCACGGCGAAGCAATATTCGACCAGCGCGAGGCCCCAACTGATCGCGATCACCCGCGCGATCGGCACCCCGGCGCCGGCTTTCAGGTGCCAATACCAGGCGGTCGTCATGAACAGATTGGAGGCGAGCAGCAGCGCGATCGTCGGCATGGCCGCGTGATGCGCGCAAAGCTGCGTAGAGTCTGTTTAGAAATGCGCTTATCGCGCATTTCGCGGTGCCAGCCAGCATCGGGTGAACAGCGCCCCGCGCTGTTCAGGCCATGCCGGGGGCATGGCCGACCCGTTGCTCCCCCACCCGGCCACCCAACGGCGGTATTCTATGGGTGGCCGGGTGGGGGAGCGGGCCGGCACCGCCGTGAAAAAGGCGCAGAGCGCCTTTTTCAAACGGACACTATACGGGCAAGGAAAGGTGGGGAGCTTCTGTTGCTCGGTGCTCCCCGTACCGCCGGAATCCGCTTCTGTTGCCCGGTGCGGCCCGAACCGCGCTTTTGTCAATCTAACCTAGACCGTGAAGTCTTGGGTTAGGCCGCAATCGCGAGCGCCTCGTTATCGTTGGCACTTGTGTGATGGGCCGTCGCGGTGGTCCCATTCCGAGCGAAAACAGCGCCTTTCAACACACGTCGATCCTGGTTCGGCCCCGTCAAACCCGCTCTTGGCGGAGCGGTTTTGGTGGAGCCGCCGGGTACTGCCCCCGGGTCCGCTGCGTCTATTCCACGCCGCAGTTTATCGCCATAGCCGGACGAACCGGCAGCCCCTGATATAGGGACTTGGGCCTTAAAGAAAAGAGCGGCACAAGGGCGGCGATGCTCCCCGCTCCGCTCGCCGCCTTCACCCAGACCGCCGGGCCGCTGCTCGATCTGGCAGGGCTGGGCGTGTTCGCCGCCTCGGGCGCTCTGCGCGCCGCCGAGCGCGGGCAGACGATCGTCACGCTCTGCTTCTTCGCGCTGATCACCGGGGTCGGCGGCGGCACGCTGCGCGATCTGCTGATCGGCGCGCCGGTGTTCTGGGTGCAGGATTCGCGCGCGGCGGCGGTGTGCCTAGCGGTCGCCTTCGTGATTTATGTGACGCCGGTGCGCTGGTGGTCGGCGACGGCGCTCGTCTGGTTCGATGCGCTGGGGCTCGCGGCTTACGCGGTCTATGGCGCGCAGAAGGCGCTGTCGTTCGGCGTGCCCGCGGTGCCGGCGGTGGTGATGGGGGTGATCACCGCGAGCGTCGGCGGCATCATCCGCGATGTGCTGGCGGCCGAGCCCTCGATCCTGATGCGGCCCGAACTTTACGTCACCGCCGCAGCGCTCGCCGCCGGGCTGCATGTACTGCTGGTCGCTCTGGGGCTGCCGATCGCGCTTGCGGCGGGGCTGGCGGCGCTGGCGGGCTTCGGCTTGCGCGCGGCGGCGATCCACTGGCGGCTGGCGCTGCCGGCTTATGGGACGCGCTGATGCGGGTGATCGTCTCGGGCTGCTCGGGCGGGGGCAAATCGACGCTGATCGAGGCACTCGCGGCGCGGGGCGAGCAGGTGGTGCGCGAGCCCGGGCGCCGGATCATCGCCGCCTATCGCGCGAGCGGCGGGCGCGACGGCGCGCTGCCCTGGGACGATCTCGCCGGCTTCCTAAAGGCGGCGATCGTACTGGCCGAGGCCGATCTGGCCGCCGCGCCTACCTCGGGGCGCGTCTTCTTCGATCGCGGCCTGATCGACGCGGCGTGCGGTTGGGAGGCGCTGACCGGGGCGGCGACGGTCGCCGAACTGGCCCGCGCGCACCGCTTCCACCGCCAGGTCTTCCTCGCTCCGCCCTGGCCGGAGATCTACGCGACCGACCCCGATCGCCCGCATGATTTCGCGGCGGCGGTCGCGGAATATGAGCGGCTGCGCGCCTGCTATGCGCGGCTGGGGTTCGAGCTGGTGCTGCTGCCGAAGCGATCGGTGGCCGATCGGGTGGTGTTCGTGCTTGGCAGGCTGGACGCGGTCCTGTGAACTAGCGCGGATTGCAGTTATGTTGATTCACGTCGCCCCGGCGAAAGCCGGGGCTTGGCTGCCTTGCGCCGGTAGAACAGCCAAGCCCCGTGTCAAGCACGGGGCGACGGGTTATTTTATCAGACAATTCTAAGAACTAGCAAATTATGCGAAGCCTAGTCGAGGCACGTAATCGAGGTGCGGCGCTTGTCACAAAGCCCCTCGACTTTACTAGAGCCCAAGGAAGTTCTTTCGATAGGCTCCGCGAGCGATCGTCAATAAGGCGGCGCCACCTTCGCCCGCTGCGCCTTGGCCGCGTCCGCCCACCAGCTAAGATCGTCGGCGAAGCGGGGGAAAGCGGCGTCGAGCGCGGCGCCGCTCTCGCCCTGGGGCCGGCCTTCGGCGTCGAACGCCTGTGCGATCCCACCCACGGCGAGCGTGCTGGAGATCACCACCATCCCCATCTCCGAAAGCACTGGATGCAGCGCGATCATCGCGCGCGTCCCGCCCAGCCGGCCAGCCGAATAGCTGGCGATCGCCGCGGGGCGCCAGAACCATTCCTCCAGATAATGGTCGGTCAGGTTCTTCAGGCCCGGCTGGAAGCTCCAATTATACTCGCCCGTCACGAACACGAAGCCGTCGGCCGCGCGGATCTTCGCGGCGAGCGCGGCCATCGCCTCGGGCGCTTCGCCGGGGGCATATTCCTTGAACATCCGGTCGAGCATCGGCAGCCCCACCGCCCGCGCGTCGATCAGCTCGGCCGCGTCACCCCGCGCGGCGAGCCCGCGCACGATATAATCGGCCAGCCTGATCCCCTGGCGATCGCGCCGATAGGAACCGTAGAACACCAGGATCGATCGCGCCACGGCTTCCTCCTCAGGCGCGGACGACGCCCACTTCGCTGAACGGCTTGGGCTCGATCGGCGGCACGACCGAGGCGTTCAGCGTGCACTGCCAGAAACCGATGTCGAGCCACTGGCCCTGCTTATAGCCGATCTCGCGATACATGCCGGTGCGGCGGAAGCCCACCGATTCGTGCAGCTGGATCGCGCCTTCGTTGGGCAGCGAGAGCACCGCGATCGCCTGGGTGAAGCCCTGCGCGCGCAAGGTGTCGATCAAAGCCTCGTACAGCAGCCGCCCCGCGCCGCCGCGCTGCAGCGGGCCGGCGGTGTAGATCGAGGTTTCCACGACATAGCGATAGGCCGGCCGATCGCGCCATTGGCCGGCATAGGCATAGCCGAGCACATTGTCGCCGTCCGCCTCGCCCGTCGTCGCGACCAGCCAGGGGTAATAGCCGCGCCAATTGTGCATCCGGCGGCACATCACGTCCGCGCTCGGCGCCTCGGTCTCGAACGACACGGTGCCGCCCAGCACGAACGGCGCATAGATGGCGGCGATGGCGGCGGCATCCGCTTCGGTGGCGGGACGGATCGCGATCATCGCGCGAGCTGAGCGAAGACCAGCGCGATCAGCTTGCGATCCTCGGCGGTGAGCCGCGCCGGCGCGAGCCCGGCGCATTCCAGGCAGCGCGCCTGGACCGCCGCGCCCGTCGCCAGCCGCCGCGCGTCGCCCACGGCCTGCGCGAACACCGCGCGGCGCTGCGCCGCGATATGGCTATAGACGTCGCCGCCGGCGCTCGCCTCGTCATCGTCATTCTTGCGCGCGAAGCTCGCGAACAACTCCGCCCACCAATCGGGCTTCTTCTCCAGATATTCGGCATGGATGTTCGCCGGATCGAGCTTGGCGCGGCGCGCGGCCTCGGCGATCGCGTCGTCCAGCCCGCCGAAGCGATCGACCAGGCCGATCTGGCGGGCGGTGCCGCCGTCCCACACCCGGCCCTGGGCGATCTCGTCGACCTGCGCCACCGTCTTGCGGCGTGCCTGCGCCACCCGCTCCAAGAACTGGCGATAGCCATGCTCGATGCCCGCCTGGAACAGCGAATCGACCTGCTGGTTGAACCCGCCCGCCAGGTCCGGCTGGCCGGAGAGCGGCGTGGTCCTCACGCCATCGGTCGAGATGCCGATCTTCGCCAGGCTGTTCTCGAAGCTCGGCAGCACGCCGAAGATGCCGATCGAGCCGGTGATCGTGCTCGGCTCGGCGAAGATCGTGTCGCCGGCGGTCGCCACCCAATAGCCGCCCGAGGCCGCGACGCCGCCCATCGAGACCACCACCGGCAGCCCCTTGGCCTTGGCCCGGCCGATCGCCGTGCGGATCACTTCCGAGGCGAGCGCCGAACCGCCGGGCGAATCGACGCGCACCACCAGCGCCTTCAGATTCTTGGTCTCCAGCCCGTCGTTCAGCAGTTTGGCGATGGTATCGCCGCCCGCCGTGCCGGCATCGGCCTTGCCGTCAACGATATCGCCGGCGACGGTCAGCACGCCGATCGCGGCGCCGCCGGTGGGCAGCGGGTGCGCGGCCAGGAAATCCTTGTAGCGGATGCGCTTGAACACGCCCTTGCCCGCCGGCGCCGCGCCCGCGATCTCGGCGATGCGGGCGCTGAACGCCATCTTGTCGCCCAGCCGGTCGATCAGCCCCGCGGCCTTGTTCGCCTGCGGGATGTCACCGCCCGCCGCCAGCACGCGCTGCGTGCCCTGTTCCAGGAACGCGGCCGCCTGCGCCTTGGGCCGCGCCTGCGCCACCCGCTGGCGCCAATCATTGCTGATCGCGGTGTAGAGCGCGACGCTGTTCTCGTGCGCCTCGGGCGATTGATCGGCGCGGACATAAGGCTCGATGAACGATTTGAACTTGCCGACGCGGTAAACGTGGACCGTCACGCCGAGCTTATCGAGCAGGCCCTTGTAATAAAGCTGCGAGCCGCCGGGGCCGCTGAACAACGTGCCGCCCAGCGGATGCATCCAGATCTCGCTGGCGTGCGAGGCGATGCGGTAGCTCGCGTCGCTATAGGCGGTGGCATAAGCCAGCACCGGCTTGCCGCTCTTGCGCACCCCCTCCACCGCGTCAGCGACTTCGTTGAGCGCGGCGGGCAGGCCACCGCCGAACGAGTCGAGATCGAGCACCAGCGCCTTCACGTGCGAATCGTCCTTGGCGGCGCGGATCGCGCGGACCACGTCGCGCAGCCGCAATTCGCTGGGGCGGCTGGGACCGCCGAAATCGATCTGGTCGCCGGACGGCTGTTCGACGATCGGGCCATCGAACGCGATCACCAGCGCGCCATCCTTGATCGCGCCGGGATTGGGCCGGAAAGCGAGCGCCGCGAACAGGCCGCCGAAGAACAGCAACATCGCGATCAGCACCAAGGCGTCCTTGATGCCCACCAGCAGTTTCCACGCGCCACGCAGCAGCTTCACGGCTTGCTCCCCCGAATGAACATGCCACCGCTAACCGAGCGCGGCGGGCGAGGCAAGCGGGCGTATTACTCGATCAATACGCATCTTAATCGAGCGCGAAGATCTCGTCGTGCGGGATGATGAGATCGAGCGCATCGATGCGCACATCGGCGCCTTCGGGCAGCCAGGCGTCGGTCCACGCCTCCGGCCCGGTCCGCGCAACGAGCCGGCAGCGCCGACGATCGGGATCGATGAAGACGATCATCTTGATGCCGGGGCGTCCGCGATACTCCGCTAGCTTGTCATGCTGATCGAGCGTCGAGGTGGAAGGCGAGAGGACTTCGAACACGACAACGGGATCACCAAGCAGGCGGGCTTGCGGGTCGATGGGGTTGGCGGGGCAATAGATGCTCACATCCGGAAAGCGCACCGAATGCTCGCGGGTTTGAAGGGCGAGATCGGAACCAACCGCGCGGCATCCCCGGCCCCGAAGCTTGGGGGTGAGCGCGCTGATCAGATTGGCGGCGATGAGCGCATGCTGCGCGGAACCGCCGGCCATCATCAACGGCACGCCGTCGACCAGCTCGACCTTCGCATCGCCAAAATCGGCGTCGAGGAACTCACGGACGGTCATGCGCCGATACGCGGGGCTCAAGGGAATCGCGGTCGCCATGGCTTAGAATAGCATGTCTAGCCGCTCATCACAGACCGCAGCTTTATGATCGCCGGGAGCTTCTGCTCATCTTGCACAACGCTGCAGTCCACCGCTTCCACCTTGACGCGCGCTGAACGCTGCGCCATATCGCGCCCGTTAGCACTCGCGCAAAGTGAGTGCTAAAAGCTCATCAACCCTGAACCCATGAGGATGGAGCGCATGAACTTTCGTCCGTTGCACGATCGCGTGCTCGTTCGCCGCGTCGAGGCCGAGGAAAAGACCGCCGGCGGCATCATCATTCCCGATACCGCCAAGGAAAAGCCGCAGGAAGGCGAAGTCGTCGCCGCCGGCAATGGCGCCAAGGCGGAAGACGGCAAGGTCACCCCGCTCGACGTGAAGGCGGGCGACCGCATCCTGTTCGGCAAGTGGTCCGGCACCGAAGTGAAGGTGAACGGCGAAGACCTGCTGATCATGAAGGAATCGGACATTCTCGGGATCGTCGGCTAACCGCCACGCCCCAACCGTCATGCCAGCGAAGGCTGGCATCTCCCGCCAACAAAGAGACCCCTGCTCCGCGCAGGGGTGACGAGATAGAGGAACCAAGAAAATGGCAGCCAAGGACGTAAAATTCTCGCGCGACGCTCGTGAGCGCATCCTGCGCGGCGTCGACATTCTCGCCGATGCGGTGAAGGTTACCCTGGGCCCCAAGGGCCGCAACGTGGTGATCGACAAGTCGTTCGGCGCCCCGCGCATCACCAAGGACGGCGTCACCGTAGCCAAGGAAATCGAACTGAAGGACAAGTTCGAGAATATGGGCGCGCAGATGGTCCGCGAGGTCGCCTCGAAGACCAACGACATCGCCGGCGAC